>Ga0183095_10097_pt1 | contig 371651 bp, 344 predicted proteins | sample BioMet4_FD_130346 | JGI IMG/M metagenome (GOLD analysis project Ga0183095, IMG submission 130346) | Microbial communities from bioreactor (seeded with sewage sludge) at LBNL, California, USA - Biofuel metagenome 4 (v2) (version 3) | ecosystem: Engineered > Bioreactor > Anaerobic > Unclassified ...
AGAAATTGTCGATTGCTTTCACAATCTGTTTTGGTTTTTTCTTACATAACATCTGGCTTGAATCATTTCAAATGATTCATTCTGCATTGTTTAGTTTTCAAGGAACACCGCCGCGCTTGCTCCGGCTTGCTGTGCTCGTTTGAGTCAGCTTCTATATATTACATCTTTCGAAGCTTTCTGTCAAGAGCTTTCTTTCATTCATCTTCAGGTCTGCATCCCGGTCTACCGTTCCCGGCTCCGTGTTTGCTCGCTGACGACTTATATTATATTACTCGCTTTTGCTCCTGTTGTCAATACTTTTTCTAACTTTTTATGCTTTATCTAAAAAAGATCTGCCAATGTTGATTTTTAATTTCTTTAATGAAGCAAACAGTAACCGGTTGATAACTAGAAACTTAGACAGCCCGCAATTCACGGCGACTCAAATACATCGGCGCCATATTGACGCATCAAAAACCGTTTCCGATAAGAAAAATGTGCCGCCTCACAAATATCCGCCAGCAGGCTGGAACTGCTCCAGGCCCCAATAATAGCGCCAACTCCCGGCACAACTTGCATGAGCTTTTTTTTCGTCAATTTGTCGCCAAATTTTTCCGCAATTTTTTTCGTCATCTGAAGCAACATAGCTTTATCGGAGCTTTGCCACTCGGCTGCCTGTGCCATTCGCAAGGCAATCTGCTGCATCTCGGCTACAACTTTATATTTGGTCCGATCATCTAAAGAGCATCCCAAAGACAATACATATAACATATAAAGTCGTTCATCTTTGTTGCTGAGATCAAAACCATAGTAAGTTGCATACTCGCCAATGGCCCGTAAAGCCATCGTCGTCAGCAGTGGAATATCAACCATCAGCCCGGATGCGCCAGCAGAGCCCGCTGCCGCTCCTTCACCTATACCGCCCGCTTTATACTTCGCCGCCAGTCCGTCTGCAACACGGTCAACCATAGTCAACGGCAATGCAGCTATATCAACTGACTGATAAACTTCGCCGCAATTTTTACTGCGAAATTCTTCAAATATCAATTCCGTCCGCACAGTAACTGCCGATGCATTACTGACGAAATTTACCATTCCCTTAAAAATTGCGTTGCCAACTTTTGCCATCTGCGTATTAGAAACAGCGTCACTAGCTCGATCCAGCACCGGCTGCACCGCTTCTCTAACCGGCGCCGTCATGGCGTCAATACCCCGGCTGATCAGTGAAGGTTCCTCGGTTAAACACTCCCAGGCCTGAATTTGTCTAACTGCTTCAATATCATACTGGTGCAATGTCACATCTGCATAAGTCTTGTCCATTTGCATCCTCCTCTGAAAGAATCCTCCCACATTTTTACTGGTCAACTTAATTTCATTATACTCCGAAGGAATAGGCTTTGCACGAGAAAAGACGTTTAATTTAGCGGCTTTGTGTTATAATAATATCACATTGGACATAAAGATTGAACGGCACATAGTGCCAAGGAGCTTTTTATGCAAATTCATTTTAACGACTTGCTTTATGCTCTTTCACTTGCCCTTGATTATGTGGAAAGTGAGCTGACCGGCGTAAAGCCATTCCATGCCGAACGTGTGGCCTATATAGCTGTGTTGCTTGGCCGGTCTTATGGTTTATCAGATTCTGTGCGGCTTTCTCTGGCGGCAGCCGCCGTGCTGCACGACAACGCGTTGACCGAATGCATCAGTCTGCATTGGCCGCCTCGCTCTGAACCAGCTTTAATGAACGCAAGACCAAAGGACTTTTCTTCGGCCCTGCGTTCTCATTGCTTTATTGGCGAAAAAAATTTACAGATCTTTTCTTTTTATCCTTCCATTCAAAATGCGGTTCTTTACCATCACGAAAACGCAGACGGCAGTGGGCCGTTTCATCTACATGCGGTCGATACGCCTCTCCCCGCGCAATTAATTCATATAGCACATTTACTAGATGATCATTTTATCCTCAACCAGGCAACAATTGAAATGCCGCCGATTGACGGCTGGCTGCGTCGGCATACTGATCATTTTTTTACTAGGGATTTAGCTGCGGTAGTTTCGTCGCTGTTCCCAACTTTGTCACCCGAGAATCTGACCGATGCCAACATCCGGCAGCGGCTGCAAGAACTGCTGCCGCACGACATTCACGAATATCCTCTTGCTGAAATACAAAACGTAGCGACGCTATTCGCACACATTATTGACTATAAGTCGCACCTGACTTGCACACATTCGACGGATATTGCAGAGAAAGCTGAAAAGCTTGGACATTATCTAAAACAAGATCCTGAAACCTGCACCAAATTCTATCTGGCCGGAGCCCTTCATGACATCGGCAAACTGACAATTGCCCGCACCATTCTGGAAAAACCCGACCGGTTGACAAAAAAGGAATATGCCCTTATCAAAATGCATGCGCTGGCTTCCTGGCAAATTCTGAAACCGATTACCGATCTGCCGGATGTTGTCGAATGGGCTTCCTGCCATCATGAAAAACTGAACGGTACCGGCTACCCCTTTGGTAAAACCGCAGCTGAGCTCAGCGTTAACGCCCGCCTGCTTTGCTGTATTGATATTTATCAGGCGCTTATCGAAGCACGGCCATATAAAAAAGTCATGCCGCACTGCCAAGTGATCCGTATGATGCGCGCCATGGTCCGAAACGGTGAAATTGATGGACCGCTCACTGAGGTAATTAACCAATGTTTTCTGCGCCAATAAGCGCTCAGGCCAAACTTTTTTCTCCTATGCCAGAGATGAACGCATGTTTTTAAATAAAAAATTGTCCATTGTAAAAAATCGTCCGCTTTCTGCCGTTGCCAAAAACTTTCTTAAGTATTACAATGAATATTCTTAACTGACTGCGACGCATAGCAAAAGGACGGCCCGCTGTACCATCTCTGCTACAGCGGGCCGTCCTTTTGCTATGTCTCATTGTCGCCGGCTCTGCCGTTTCCGCTCCATGCCGCTCAACGGTTCTGATGCCGCCAATGACGAACCTTCCATTTCAGGAACCCTACCAGGCTCCCATCATTCACCGCCCGAAATAAATCTTTATCGACCGATGCCACTCGTTCTCCGGCCAGCAACTGATAACGAGAAGCAGCCTCCGCGAGTTTTTTGTTGTCACGCTCTAAATCCTTGATGCGGCTTTTTGCCGCCTCGAGCTGCCCCGCGAAATCGGGAACCCAGCGTTTCTCCGCTACTGTCCGTTTCGCGGCTGCCGTTGCCAGCCAATCACAGCGTTCATTCAGTGAATCTCCGTTATGCCCCTTGACCCAATACCAGGCGATTTTATATTTGGGACAAAGCTCTGCAAGCTCTAACCAAAGATCATGATGCAAAAACGCATCGGCTTCTTCTTTTGTCCAATCGCGCCAAATCGCTTTTGCCGCTCCATTGTACAAATACTGACTGTCTGTATATACTTGCACTGAAGCTCCCGGCTTTGCCAACGATGGCAAAGTCCGCAGCGCCGATACAGCCGCCAAAAGTTCCATTCGCTCGCTGCGCGTTGTATCCACGCCCCCGGAAATCTCCTTGCGGTTCCCGTTCGGCAGACAAATCACTGCCGCATAGCCTCCCGCGCCATCTTCGTGCACCAGGCAACCGCCATCCGTATAAATGCGAATCGCCTCATCCGGATTCCCCGGAGACGACACCTGCCTAAGCGGTGACCGGGCCCCCGGATGCCCCGCAGTATTCGGTCCCCGCTGGCTATGCACGACCCGGGCCACTTTCAAAGCAGGACGCTTTTCGGGGCGTTTTGCCGAACGCGCGCTCAAATACGCCTGCGCGCGCTGAAGATCCGAAAATCGTCGGCTCTCTGCACCCGTAAATCCCTTAACCTGTTGCTCACATTCCTCCGCACTGTAATAAATTCCTGGAATCCGCCCCTGCCGCACTGCATAAATCCCTTTTTTTGACATCGGCTCGCCATCCAGGTAACGCATCGCTTCGTCCTCATCCGTGAACCGTTTTCCCTCGGCGCCCGGAAAGCCATCCACTTGCCGCCGGTACATCTCTATATCATGATAGAGACCCGGAGTGCGCCCCTTGCGCACTGCATAAACATATTCCATTCTAAACTCACCTTCAACTTATCTGCGTCTATTGCCAAATCAAAGCATATCCTCTGCTCAACCCATTGCCCCAACGCGCCTCTGTCTAAATATATTCTCTATATCCTTGAAAAATCCTGCTTTCCGAACCCCAACCTCCGCGCTGGCGCAAAATTCAGCATCGCAGCGGCAGCCCCATAGCCTAAATTATGTTCCCCGCGCAATGCAGAAAAAGCAAGGCAACTACCGCCTACGTATCAACTCGCGCCAAATCGACAACGCCACATTTTATTATACACCGTTGATACAAGAACTGACAACCATTCTGCCGCTTCTCTTCCGCGCAATAACGCATGCGGCCGCCAAGCCGCAGAAAAAGAAGGCGCACTCTCACCCGGTAAATTATTCACCACAGCGGCTTTTCTCCCACAAAAAATACCTCTTTACTTTTTAAATAGAAAGAGTATAATGAGCTTCATCAAATTTTAATAACAGCTTAGTTCTTGATTCAAGAAGCGGAGGAACCAATTTTTAGGGGTTAATTCTGGGTCTTTCAGAAGGGATGTTTTCTCTTATCATCCTACCCGTCAGCTAACTTCGTCGGCTAAAATGAGGGTCAGAGACCTTTTAGGGTCTTTTTTTAGTTGCCAAATTTTGACAAAAGAACCAGGACGGCTGTATCGGAGGGTGTATATATATGCTGCGATTATTGATCGGGCGTCCATTATTAAATCAGGAACTGACAAAGGAAAGGCTTCCCAAGTGGAAAGCTTTAGCTATTTTTTCATCGGATGCCTTGTCGTCGGTCGCTTATGGCCCGGAACAGATTTTACTGGTTCTTGCCTTGCCGGGAGTCTTGGCCTATGGCTATATGAGTTACGTCGCCGCCGCTATTTTACTATTACTGGCGATTGTCACTCTTTCTTACGTCCAGATTGGCAAAGCCAATCCGGGCGGCGGCGGGTCCTATGCCGTCGCCCGGCAAAATCTTGGGGAACTGCCGGCGCTTACTGCCGCCGCCTCTTTGCTGGCGGACTATACCCTGACCGTCGCTGTCAGCATATCCGCAGGAACCGCGGCTCTGATTGCCGCGTTTCCCAGTACTGCTGCCTGGGAAGTTCCCATTGACCTTTTGGTTTTGTTTGGCATCCTGATGCTGATTAATCTGCGCGGTATCCGCGAAGCCTCCACTGCGTTTGTTTATCCTACCTATGCTTTTATTTTCGGTATTTTAGCTCTCGTTGGCGTTGGCAGTTGGCAGGCTTTCACGCAGACTGCGCCGGTCATTCCGGCTGCTTCGCTGGAACGGCAATTTGACAGTTCAATGGTTCTCCTACTGCTGCGCGCATTTGCCAACGGCTGCAGCTCGATGACCGGCGTCGAAGCCATCTCCAATGGCATACCGATGTTCCGTCAGCCATCGGTCCGCAATGCATCCATCACTTCCTTCTGGATGTCCGGTCTGCTGGGCATCATGTTCCTCGGCATTTCTTTTCTGATTCTTCATTTTCACTTGCTGCCAGTTGAAAACAGCACCGCTCTTTCAGAAATCGCCGAGCGCATCTTTGGCCGCAATGGTTTCTACTATTATATTCAGTTTACGACCATGCTCATTCTCTATCTGGCCGCCAACACGTCCTTTAACGGCCTGCCGCCCCTGATGTCCATTCTGGCGCGCGATGGTTATTTGCCCCGCTATTTGGCGCAGCGCGGCGAGCGCCTTAGCTTTTCTAATGGCATCGTGCTGCTGAGCCTTGCCGCCGGCGGATTGATCTTTGCCTATGGCGGCGATACAGAACACCTGATTTCGCTCTATGCCTTGGGCGTTTTTCTTTCCTTTACAATTGCCCAGATTGCCATGGTTCACCATTGGCGGAACGTCAAAGGCCGTTTCTGGATTCCACGCAGTATCCTCAACTCCTTAGGGGCCATTGTTACAGGAATCGTGGTTATCATCATCGGCGTCAGTAAGTTTGCCTATGGCGCCTGGATGATTTTTCTGTTCATCCCCAGCATGATTTTCGTATTTAAAAAAATCAAAGGTCACTATACAGATCTGGCAGATCAGCTGCGCCTATCCCCAGAAGAAATGGACCCGCAACAAGATACGCATATTGTCAGCGGAAAAAATATCGTTTTAGTCCCGATTTCCAGCCCGACGCGAATGATTGCGCAAACCTTGCGCTATGCAAAATCCATCGGCGACGACGTGCGAGCCGTCCACATTGCTACCAGCGAAGAGATCGGGCAAAAGGTAGCCGCGAAATGGAACTGCTGGAACCCTGGGATCCCTCTTGTGACCATCAATTCCCCATACCGATTGGTCATTCAGCCTTTGTTGACCTACATTGACGAAGTCGCCAAAGGACAGGCCCCAGAAGACTATATCACCATTTTGATCCCGGAATTTGAAACCCGCAAATGGTGGCACCGGCTGCTGCACAATCAGACCGGCCTTATCCTCCGAACCTTGCTGATCCTCAAAACCAACGTCATTGTATCAACCGTGCCTTTCCATCTGAAAAAATAAACAAAGCTGCCGCGTAAAAGCATAATGCCGAACCCGATAGGTTCGGAAAATTTGCTGGACGCGGCAGCTTTTTTGTCACTATAGCAGCCGAACATTTTATTTTTAATTTGAATGAAAAAATGTACGCAGCAGCGAACTTTTACGCAGCATTTTCATAAAAAATATGCCCAGAACCGAAACCGATAAAAACTCTCCCAAGCCAATATACGCCATCGCTGCCCAGCCAGACATCCCCGGCGGCAAGGCGGCAAGATAGATAAGCTCAGCCCCCACCATGACGCCATTACAAACAACGGGAAGCAGCGAGGCTAAAAACAAATTGGCGCAAAAGCGCATGCCATATACGGAAAAAAAGGTAGCTAAGGTCCCTACCAGCATATCGGTAATTCCAAACGGGCTGGCAATATTAGCCAGCAAACAGCCTATGACCAAACCCGGCGCGTACTGCGGATAGTAAAAAGCCAATAACGTCATTGCCTCCGAAACCCGCACCTGCACCGGGCCATAACTAATCGGCGCTAACCCGATCGTTAAAACAACATAAACCGCTGCCAAAACAGCATTGCGCATTAAATGCTTAATATTCAACATCTTATCTTTTCCCCCGAGAAATTATTGTACCATAAAGTATTGCGGACAACAAACCGAAAAACGGCGACAGCTTTTATAAAGAGACATCAATGCTCCCCAGTGAAGCCTGAATGCAGCACTGCGTTTAAGAGACCTTTTATTTTAAAATAAGAAAAAAGCTGATATCCATGCGCAAAGCATGTCCATCAGCTCGTTTTTCATGCAAGATTAAAGGGTTTTGACACCGCCGTATCGGCGGTCTTTTCTTCTTCCGGCAAAATTTTTGGAATTTCACCGTTCGATTCCAAAAGCTGCATAAATTCTTCGCCGGTAATCGTCTCTTTTTCATAGAGGTAATCTGCCAGCCGATTCAGAGCATCCTTATTCGCTTCAAGAATCGTCCGGGCAATATCGTGCTGCTTTTTGACCAGCTTGACTACCTTTGCGTCAATCGCCCGCTGCGTTTCAGCCGAACAGGCCAGCGATGTATCGCCGCCCAGATATTGATTAGTAACCGTTTCCATGGCCACCATGTCAAACTCTTCGCTCATGCCGTAACGAGTAATCATCGCCCGCGCCAACTTGGTCGCTTGTTCAATATCATTGGATGCGCCAGTTGTAATCTGTCCAAACGCAACTTCCTCCGCCGCTCGTCCCGCCGTGAGCGTCGCAATCTTATTTTCCAGTTCTTCCTTACTCAAAAGATACTTATCTTTTTGTTCGACCTGCATCGTATAGCCAAGCGCACCGGAGGTCCGCGGAATAATCGTGATTTTTTGTACCGGAGCCGAGTTTGTCTGTTTCGCTGCTACCAGCGCATGCCCAATCTCGTGATAAGCTACCGTCCGTTTTTCTTTATCGGAAAGCACAGCGTTTTTCTTCTGATAACCGGCGATGACGACCTCGACACTTTCCTCCAAATCCGGCTGGATGACTTGCAACCGTCCGCCGCGCACGGCCCGCAGCGCGCCTTCATTAATGATATTGGCCAGTTCTGCGCCGGAGGCGCCGGCAGCCATGCGGGCAATTGTATGAAAATCAACATTTTCCGCCAACTTGATTTTTTTCGCATGCACCCGAAGGATTTCCTCCCGGCCTTTGAGATCAGGCAACTCGACCGGCACGCGGCGGTCAAATCGTCCCGGCCGGAGCAATGCGGCATCCAGTGAATCCGGACGATTCGTCGCCGCCAGAATGATTACGCCCGTATTTCCCTGAAAACCATCCATCTCGGTCAGCAACTGATTCAGCGTCTGTTCCCGCTCATCGTTGCCCATGGCATTGCCATGCCGTTTCTGCCCGATAGCATCAATCTCATCAATAAACACAATACACGGCGCTTTGTCCTTTGCCTGTTTAAAAAGATCCCGCACCTTGGATGCGCCCATACCGACAAACATTTCAACAAATTCTGAACCCGCAATTGAAAAGAACGGCACATTGGCTTCGCCAGCAACTGCTTTAGCCAGCATCGTCTTGCCTGTGCCTGGAGGCCCAACCAGAAGAACACCCTTCGGCATAGACGCGCCAATCGCCGAATATTTCTGTGGATTATGCAAGTAGTCAACAATTTCGGAAAGATTTTCCTTGGCCTCATCTTCCCCGGCCACATCACTGAAATGAATGCCTTCCGAAGATGGCACATAAATTTTCGCCTGACTTTTTCCCAATCCAAACATCATCGAATTACCGCCGCCGGCACGTTCCATAAGCTTGCGGTTCATATATTGACCAATGCCCAGGAAAATAATGATCGGCAACACCCAAGTCAGCAGAAAATTCATAAACGGCGATTCTGTTTCCTTGATGTCCTGCGCAAAAACAGCCCCGGAAGCATGCAGCCGGTCAACCAACTGCGGATCATTCATAATGCCTGTCTTATAGGCCTTGTTATCCTTATCGGTAAACAGAATCTGGTTTTCTTGAATCTGCACCTTGCCAATCTGCTTTTCAGCCGTCATATTCATAAAAGTTCCATAGTCGACCTGCTCAATCCGGGCCTGCTCCATATAAGGTTTAGCCATGGAGTTAAAAAGCAAAATGAGCAGCAGCACAATGCCGTAATAAAACGCCATAGGCTTTTTTGACGGTTTCACTTCTTTCATACGCAATCACTCCCATATAAATTAGATTCTCCCTATTACGGAAAAACCCTTCATTTACAAAAATTCCGGTCAAACTCCTTTAACGTCCGGCTTCCTGCGTTTTAGGCGGCGGTAAAAGCAGCGTGGCAAAAGCGCTAAGCAGCGCTACGACTACCAAAAGCACCATAACCGCCTGAATCCCATAAGAATCAGCAAACCAGCCTAATAAAGGCACCACTATACCGCCGACGGAAAAAGACAAGCCCAGCGTAACCCCGGAAGCAAAACCGATACTCTTTGCCAAATAACTCTGCCCCAGAACCACAAACGAAGAATACGGTCCATGCATCGCTACGCTCATTGGCAAAAGCAAGGCATAGATCACGCGAACATCGCCAGCAAAAACGACCAGCGCCAGCAGCGGTATGAGCAGCCATGAGCCCCGACGCAGTACCGTCACATAGCCCCAGCGATCTGCCAACCAGCCGCCCAGCAGCGTCGTAAAAATCCCGGCCATTGAAAGCACCGACAAGGTCGTGCTGCCCACCGCATTGGACGTGCCCAGCGCCTGCACACAAAACATCGGTAAAAAGCTGCTGAGACCGCAGAAAGCAACTGAACGGAACACAATTACCAGCGTCAGCCGCAAAAAAGCCGGCCAGTCATTTTCGCCTGCCGGGTGTATGTTCACCGCGCCGCCGGCCGATGAAAGTTTCTCCGGCGGCATAGAAGCTTCTGCCGCCTTTTTGATCTGCGGCACCAGCCAGAACAAGGCCAACCCCATCGCCAGCCCGATCAAACCGAAAAGCGCCGTTCCCCGCATGCCAAAAAACGAAATAACCGCTACTGCTAAAAGCGGGCCAAACCCGAATCCGCCATTCCCGCCGACCGAAAAAATACTCATGGCCGACCCGCGCTGATGACCGGAGATAGCATTGACCAAACGAGCCGCTTCCGGATGAAAGATTGCGCTGCCAATCCCCATACAAGTCACCGCAGCAAAAATCGTCCAATAGCTGGTCAGAAAACCGGTAAGACCCAAAGACAATCCCGTTACCATCACGCCAAAGCCCATAAACCAAAGTTTGGACGACCGATCGGCCAACCAGCCAAAAACCGGCTGAATAAAAGAAGACAAAAAAGAAGAAGCAAACATCAAACCGGCAATGGCGGTATAATCCATGCCATAATTCGAAACAAAAAACGGTAAAATCGCCGGCAAGGCCCCGGAACTTATATCATTACAAAGATGTGCTGCCGCTAAAAAATAAAGATATTTTTTCTGCATGTTAATGTAGGAACCTTTCTTTTTCTATAACCTGTTAACCTGGTATTATACATATTATCCTTGATGGAGCAGACTGTCAAGAAAGCAAAAAAAGGCTGCCTTCCGCAACAACGGAAACACAGCCTCTTTTTAACAACCTCACTGCAAAACAGAAGGCAGCCAGGTAGCAATACCCGGCACAAAGCAGAGAAGAACAACTTCCGCAGCCATAAGGAGCGCAAAAGGAATTGATCCCTGAATAATCTGCTGAATTTTGCTGTCCGGACTAATGCCTTTGATAACAAATAGATTCATCCCGATTGGCGGCGTTATGAGCGCCAGTTCCATATTAATGAGCATGATGACATTGAACCAGATCAGATCAAAGCCCAGATGCTTGACAATTGGATAAATCATTGGCAGGGTAATAAGAATGATGGATACCGTTTCCAGCACGCAGCCCAGCATCAAAAGCACAATATTGATGCCAATAAACACAAACCAGCGGTTCATGCCAGCATCGGTCACCATATGCATCAATGCCTGCGGCACCTGAAGCACCGTAAGAATAAAGCCAAACAGCATCGCTCCGATCATAATCGCAAAAATCATCGAGGTCGTCTTGACCGTTTCTACCAAAATTTCCGGCATATCGGCCAGCGTCACGCTGCGATAGACAAAAAAAGTGATGATCAGACTATATACCGTTCCGACAGCGGCCGCTTCTGTCGGCGTAAAAAGCCCACTGTAAATGCCGCCGACCACAATGACCGGCAACAGCAATCCCCAGATAGTCTCCCGCAAAACCCGGAATCGTTCCGGCCAGCTGACTGGCAGCTGCGTTGGCATATGACGAGACTGAAACACCACATAGACAATAAAGAGCATTGTCAGTAAAATGCCCGGCACAATGCCCGACAAAAAAAGTTTGCCGACGGATTCCCCGGTAATAGAGCCATAAAGAATCATCGGAATGCTGGGTGGAATCAGGATGCCCAACGTACCTCCGGCCGCCACCGTTCCCAGCACCGCTTTGCGTTCATAGCCGCGCCGCAGCATTTCCGGAATAGCCATGGCCCCGATAGTCACTGCTGTCGCCACGCTTGACCCGGAAATTGCCGCAAAAATCGCACAGGCAAATACCGTCGCCACGCCGAGGCCTCCCGGTAAATGCCCCAGCCATTTGCTGCCCAGCTCAAAAAGATCGTTACCTACTTTACCCTTCAGCAAAATCTGGCTCATAAGAATATAAAGCGGCACCGCCGTAAGAACAAAATCATCCAATGTTTTGTAGGCAATTACCGGAATCTGCGTAAAAGAAGCCGCTCCGCCCAAAAAGCAGGCCATCCCCAGCACGCCCGCCAGTGACAAGGCAAACGCTACCGGCATGCCGATGAGCAGCAGAAAAATAATCAAAACCGTAAAACCAAGCAGCATAAGTTATCCCTGCCTTTCTTCATCATAGCGCCCCGTCTGCAAGCACCGTATGCCGAACAGAATCCGGCGCACAATTTCCAACAGCAGCAAAGCGGAACCAACGACGAGCGAACACTGCGGAATCCAGAGAGGAAAACGTAAAATCGACGGCGACAATTTATGAAAGTCAAACGAAGCTGTCACCAAATCCATGCTTTCCGTCATAAAGATCAGAAAGAGCAATGTCCCCAGAATATTGACGATAATATCCAGCACACAGCGCGTATGCGCCGACAGCCGCATCGTCACAAAATCCACCTGCACATGCGCTTTCTGCCGGAAAGTATATGCCAATCCTAAAAATCCGGCCGCAATGATAAAATACGTCGAAACTTCCAGCACCCACTCCGTCGGCGCATGAAATAATCCGCGCATAATAATTTCATAGACAATAATAAACGCCGTCGCTAGGATACACAATCCGGCCAGCAAAGCTGCCAGGTGCGTCAACTGATATAACACCCGATCATATTCTTTCAAAAATTTTGTCATATTCTCCGCCCTTTCACTGATTTGCCGCTAGGCATTGCTGGACCAGCTGCTTGCCGATATCACCGGTGCTGCGTACAAAACCATCCCGTACCGACTTGGTAGCTGCCTGCCATAAAGGAATCTCCGCCGCCGGAATTTCATAAACCTCCATACCGGCCTGCTGCAGTTCCTGCATGGTTTTCAAATCTTCCGCCTTGGTTTCCTGACGAATTTCATCACGGATTTCTCTGGCCACCGATTCCATCAGCTGACGCTGGTCTTCAGTCAGTCGATCCCAGGCAGAACTATTGACCGCCAGCACAAATTCACAAAAAGCATGATTGCTCATCGTCAGATATTTTGATACCTCATACATCTTGCGATCATACATCGCCGTTGTGCCCGACGTCTGTCCGTCAATCGTACCGCGCTGCATAGCCATATAGACTTCACCGGAGCCCATAGTAACCGGAGACGCGCCCAACGCTTTAATGGTTTCCGCCGGAATCTGACCATAACCGCGAAGCTGCAGCCCCTGAAAATCTTCTGGTTTCCGCAGCGGTCGTTTGTTATTCGCAAACTGTACAAAACCATAATCAGCCCAGATCAGCGGATGAACTCCCTTGCGTTCCATTTCAGTTGTCAGCGTACGGCCCAAACTTCCATCCATGGCCCGATCGACCGAATCATACGTTGGCAGCAAAAACGGCACGTCCAATACGTTAAGCGCAGGAATTACGGTCGTCCACATCGCGGTAGAATTGAGCCCCATATCCAGCCCGCCGCTCATAATGGCATCGTTTATACTCTTGTCAGTATACAATTGTCCAGCTGGATAAGTTTTGATAACAATATTACCCCCAGACCGCTCATTCACCTCAGCGGCAAACCGTTCAATACTCTTTGATAAATGATGATCTACCGGCAAATGATACGCCAGCTTCAATTCCACCGGCCCTCCCTGGGCCGCCTGCTGCTCGCGCGCCATTTTTCCCAATCCGCAGCCGGATGCAAAAAGCATCAGGCTGGCCATCAGCAGTCCCACTGCAATAAACCGCCGGCTGCGTGCAATGATTCCCATATGTATTCCTCCTTAAATAAGTCCCTTATTGCCCGAAAAAAATATAATAAAGCGCCCCGACCGATGCTATCATCAGCCGGGGCGCAATCAATAAGCGCGGTACCACCCTGTCTTATACTCAAAAGGAGTCTAACGCGATCCAGACGCTGCTGCTTACTCAGGTTCAGCGGCAGAGCTCACGGACGAGTTCCCGTCACCGTCCTCGCCAGCTTTCACCACACGTTGGCTCTCTATAGAGGACAAATGTCAGTTGTTTCCGTTCATTGCCTTTAATTTTATGTAACTTTGTAAAATTTAGATTGGGTATAGTATACACCCCGAAAACAAAATTTGCAAACTTTTTATCATTTTATTATTTTTAAGCATAAAAAAAGCACCGTTTGCACGGTGCCGATTTCTCATGGCTGGGGTAGCTGGACTCGAACCAACGAATGCGGGATTCAGAATCCCGTGCCTTACCAACTTGGCGATACCCCAATAAGCTTTGCTGTTAACGTGTTATATTATAATACTAATACTACATTGCTGTCAAGCTTTTTTTAAATATTCGGCAGCTGCCAGTTAATTGGCTCTTGTCCGGTACTTTCCAAAAATGAATTTACCCGGGAAAAAGGCCGGCTGCCAAAGAATCCACCATAGGCCGATAACGGACTGGGATGCGCCGATTCCACAATAAGATGCTGCGGACTGGTAATCATCGTTTTTTTACGGCGTGCCGGTCCGCCCCAGAGAATAAAAGCCAGCGGTTTTTCCCGCGCATTCAGCAATGAAATAATCTTATCCGTAAAAATCTCCCACCCCTGCCCATGATGAGAGTTGGCTGCATGCTCCCGGACCGTAAGCACCGTATTTAAAAGCAGCACGCCCTGCTCGGCCCATGGTTTCAAACAGCCATTGTTTGGCACGGTACACCCAAGATCCGTCTCTAGTTCTTTGAAAATATTTAGCAGAGACGGCGGCGGCTGCACGCCCGGCTGCACAGAGAAACTCAGCCCATGTGCCTGCCCTGGTCCATGATATGGGTCCTGTCCGAGGATCACAACCTTCGTGGCCGCATATCCGGTATAATGCAGCGCATTAAAAATACTGTACATATCCGGATATACCCGCCGCGTACGATATTCATTGATTAAAAACTGCCGCAGCTTCTGATAATAAGGCTGCTGCAGCTCATCATTCAGATACTCTGCCCAATCATTATGAAAAATCTCCATACTCCTGCCTCCTGTATTCCACGGTTTTCAGCCGGCCGGTAAGCTATGCCTGCCGCATGCTTTTCTTGTAGTGTACCACAAATTCCGCCGGTTATCCATCCAGGCCCCCCTTACTGCCGGCGAAAAAAAATGCCGCTAACCGACAAATATGGTACAATAGAACCGCAAATAAAAATGAAAGGAAGCCGGTATTGTGGATGCAGCTGCTTGTCTGAAAATTGTACGGGATATTTACAAGAGTAACCATTTTGTTGCCCTCTGCGAGATTAAAATCGACTCCGTGGCTTGTGGCGAGGCCACGCTGAGTATGATTATTAACCCGGAAAAACACACGAACTTATACGGCGTCGTACATGGCGGCGCGCTGGAGGCGTTGGCAGATACTGCCGTAGGCGTTGCCAGCGCTACCGTAGGCGCCAGAGTCATGACGCTGAGCATCAACATGAATTTTATAAAGAATATCCATCCCGGGGAAAAAGCAACTGCGGTTGCCCGCGTCCGTCATCAGGGACGCACAACGATCATCGTCGACGTGGACACCTGGAATGAGCAGCAAGAACTTATGGGCCGCACCATCGCTACCATGTTTGTTCGCGGTCAGTTTGAAAACATCCCGGCAAAATGGTAATCCGGCCTCCATTCTCACTAACGAAAGGAAGATTTTCTTGGATTCAAAAACCTGTCTGTCTCTGGTACGAGACATTTTTGCCACGAATCACTTTGTCCAGCTCTGCGGTATTATCATTGATGAAGTCGGCTGCGGAACCGCCCGGCTGCGCATGCCGATCATCGCCGAAAAGCATACCAATCTGTCCGGCAACGTACACGGCGGGGCTCTTTCCACTTTAGCCAACACCGCTGTCGGAGTCGCCTGCAGCAGCGCCGGCTGCATCGTCGTTACCCAAAGTATCACCACAAACTTTATCCGCAATATCAAAGCCAATCATACCGCTACTTGTCAGGCGCGCATCACCCATCTGGGCCGCTCAACCGTGACCGTCACCGCAGAAGTCTTTGACGATCAACAGCATCTGATGTGTCAAACGCTGGCTAGCATGTTTGTAAAGGGCCACTCGGAAGCGATTCCGGCAAAATGGTAATAAGCCCCAGCCACAAAAATAACAGCTGACGGTTTTTTGCAACCCGCAGCTGTTATTTTTATATTCGTATAAATCCATTTATATAAATCACGTATCCTTACTACGCTTTTTAAATATCCGCACTAAAAAGCGATCCGGCCGTCATGCTCGTCGAGGTGTCGTTGAATTTGTCGAGCACTGCCGATTGTGATGCAGCCAGCCCCGTCGCATTACTATTGTCAACGGGAGTTGGATTCTTTTGTGGGCTGGCACTGCGGGTCTTCGTCTCCGAAATGATCTCCGAGCCTTTCATCACCGTAATGAGTACCGACCCATCCGACAAAACCTTGGTGATCGTCACGGTGCCATCACTACTGTCCGCATCATCGGAAGCATTCGCTGGTTTTCCCTTCGACAAGTTGTTGACCATTTTCGAAAAATCACTAGCGGCTGTCGAAGATGTGGAAGCAGTTTTGGTTGTCCCCCAAAGCGCAGCTGCGCCGACTCCACTAATACTACTCATACTATTCCCTCCCTTCCCAATGAAGATGCAGAACTCTTCTGCAATATAAATATCGACATTTTCATAAAAATATTAAATTTTTTACGGTTATTTATACATCTAAAAATCAACAAAAAAGCTTACGGCGGGAAATACTGCGGTACTCTGTTGGCGTCATGCCGGTATACGCCTTAAATAACTGACGGAAATAATCTGGATTGCTGTAGCCCAGCCGGGCGCTGATCTCATAATTTTTCCAATGCCCTTGTTCTAATAAGGTTTTACCTTTTTCCATCTTAACCCGAGTAACAAAAGTAATAAAATTAATACCGGTTTTGCGTTTAAAAATCCGCCCGGCATAATCGGCACTGATATGCAGCTCTGCCGCCACCGAATGCAGTGAAACCTCGCTTTCTGCTTCCTGATACACCAGCCGGCAAATCGCTCGCAACAGACTTTTCTCTTTGGCAAGTTCATATTTTACCATCAAAGCAAAAAGTTCCTTGGCCCGGAGCAAAAAAAGCGTCCCGCCATCCCGGTCCGGATAGGCCGGTTCAAGTTTTTCCAGATTTCTGACCCAGGGGTAGGTTGTATCCATCGCCTGATAAAGATGTTCCATCGCCCCCAACAGGATCGGTTCACGCCTAACGTCCGGCAAAGGTTCCAGCAGGCGTTCCAAACGTTTGGCGGCAGAAAGAAAAGCAATATTGCCGCTGAGCAGCAGCTCCTTAAGTTCCTGTTCTTTTTCCGCCGATAAATAAACTGCGGAACTCGATGCAGCTGCCGGCTGCGCCCGCCCATCCAGCACTTGTCTTTTTTGCAGATAAATTTCTGCCCGCTGCAGGGTTTCGCCAAAAGCAGCTTCCGACAACGGTTTGGTCATATAATCAAATACTCCAATGCCTATGCCCTGCTGCGCATATTCAAAATCGTTATAGGAGCTGAGCAAAATCAAGCAGGGACTGACCGGATGCCGGTGCACAGCCTCTAAAAAATCCAATCCATTCATGTCCGGTACGCGTACATCCGTCACCACGAGATCAATGCCTCCCATAGCCAGCTTACTCAAGGCTTCGTGTCCGCCGGCTGCCTCCTCGGATACCTCAAAACCATAGCGGCTCCACGGAAATCGTTTCAACCCGTAACGCGCACTGCGGTCACCGTCCAAAATCAGAACTTTATACATTGCCCGTCCCTCCTGCAAACATAAAAAGAAAGGCACAGTTTCCCCGGGGATTCTAAAATCCCACAGGCAACTGTGCCTTGTTTTCATCTGTTTTTTATATTATAGAATACTTTATGAATTTTTTCAATGGAAAATTTCCCAGTAAATCCCTTTACTTTTCCCAAATGGGCAACTACAATAAAAGCATAGACTTGTACGTGACAAAGCTTAGGAGTGACAAAAATGTTGGATTTACACGATTATCTGTCGGTTGGACAGAACTCGATGATCAGTCAGCAAGTAGCAGAATCCGATACCGGAGCGGAATATTCGGAAGTGCTCGGCGAATTATTGGCGACGCCAACCTGTATTCACATGGCGATCAAAGCCGGTATTGAAACCATTGATCCGTACTTACCGGAAGGCTTTATCAGCGTCGGCATTTCCACACGGTTCGTGCATACGGCTCCGACCAGTATTGGCATGACAGTAACCATACGCACCTCCATCATCGCTATTGAAGAACACGATGTTTTACTTGAAATCAAAGCTTGGGATGAGCAGGGCGATATTGGCCATGGACAACATAAACGCGCGATTATCAGCCGAAACGAACTGGAAAAAAAGGTCAACCAGCGCACTCGTTTTTTGACAAACCGTTCTTTACGCTAATTGCCAAAAACGAAAGTTATCCACTTTTTTATGCACAAATCAGAAAACAGCTGTGTATAACTTCCCCCGAGGAAGTTTATGCAGCTGTTTTTTCTTGCAAAAACCACGATATGCTGTGGATAACTCAGTTACAAGACAAGTCCCAGCCATTTCCAATAGGTGGCCGACAACAGCAAAATCAACGCGTAAGCAATCAAAGTAAGCGGAATTCCAGTTTTGATAAAGTCCCTGGCCTCAAAAGTCTCCGTACCAAAAGCTACCATATTTTGAGGCGCATTGACCGGCAAAATAAAACCAAAACAAATGACATACTGCAAAATGATCGTCATTCCGACCACATTCAGCGCGCTGTGCTCTGCTGCTCCCTGCAGCACGGAAATAATAATGGGAATCATCGCTGCGGCCAATGCCGTCGCACTGGCAAAGCCAAGATGAATTACAATCAAAAAAGCTGACAAAACCGCAATGATGCTGAACGCGGTCATATCGTAGAGACCAAAGCCGTCGACAATACAGCTGGCAATCCAAGCGGCCGCTTTCGTGGAAAGAATGGCCGATCCTAGGCTGATGCCAACGCCAAACAAAAGCAGCGTGCCCCAACCGATACGTTCCTGCGCTTCCTTCCAGGTCATAATCCCGATTCCCGGCATCATCATTAGCGTAATGGCAACAATTGTGGTGGAAGAAGTGTCAAAATTATGCAGGATTTTTTCCGTCGCCCAGAAAAAGAGCAGCACGATCGAGATCATCATCAGCTTTTTTTCACTGGCTTTCATCGGGCCAAGGTCCGCCAGCGCTTTTGCTACCGCCGCTTGCCCGCCCTCTATCTCATCCATTTCTGGTGGAATCAGCTTGAGCAGCAGATGATAAAGCACCACGCTCATAATGAGAGCGAAGGGAGCCGCCGCAATAAACCAGTCCAGCCAGCTTACATAAACGCCCAGCTGCTTTTCTATAAAGCCGACCGCAATCATATTCTGTGCCGCCGCCGTCTTGATGCCCACGTTCCAAACGCTATCCGCCTGCGCGATGGCAATCATCATAATTGCCGAAAACCGGCTTTTGAGCGGCACGCCAAACGCCGAAATAATACCCATGACAATCGGCACCATACAGGATACGCGTGCTGTCGTACTGGGCACAAAAAAGCTCAGCAAAAATCCAACGAAAATAACGCCGGCCAACACACGGTTGGTACGCGCCCCAATCTTTGATAATACCACGAGAGCAATGCGCTTATCAAGACCCGTTTTCATCATCGCCGCCGCGATAAAAAGCGCCGCGCCCACCAGCGCCAAAGCGGAATTAGAAAACCCCGACAACGCCAACTTCAAGGCAGCCCCCGTCCCCATCAGCTTGGCTGGATTAGCCATATCTGGCGCTGTCCCCAGTAAAAAAGCCATGAGCGATAAAATAAGTGCCGCACTAACCGGATAGCTCACCGCTTCGGTCATCCAAACAATGACCGAAAACACCAAAATGCCCAACATGCGGTGTCCGGCTGAAGACAAAGCCGCCGGCGTCGGCAGTAGCAGAATGATTGCCAGCACCAATACCGCCAATGCCAATCCGTATTGTTGTTTTTTCATATAAACCCCTTCCCTTTCCTCGCAAAAAGCACAAAAGGACCTCGACGTTGTCCGAAGTCCCCCTTTGAAGTCTCCTTATTTGCAAACTCACCACTGAGCTCTCGCTATACATTTTAAATTATAGCAAATATGTTTTTTTGATATAGATATATTACCGCGCTATTTTTTTCTTGTCAAGCCGTCTAAACAAAAAATGGCGATATGGTTTGTCCATATCGCCATCCTATATTTTTTATATGATCCCCTGCTCCAGAAACGTTGCAAAATCCGACTCCGGCATTGGCCGCGCATTAAGAAATCCCTGCCCATAATGACAGCCGTATTTCAACAGAATCTGCTCCTGCTCCACCGTTTCAATACCCTCGCAAATTACTTTCATATGCAAACTTTTTCCCAAGCGGATAACATTGGCCAACGTCGTCTGCATCCGCGCAGAATCCTCGGAAGCCATAAGCAGCGAACGATCAATTTTCATTACATCCATTGGCAAAAAACTGAGCAGCATCAAAGAAGAATACCCGGAGCCAAAATCATCTACTGAAATAGAAAATCCCATAGCATGCAGGCTTCGAATAATCTCCCGCGCATGCTGCCGATTTTCTTTCTTATCAAAATTGCCAAAAATCGTCTCGGTCAGCTCCAGTTCAATCGTCTCCACCGGCAATGCATACCGATCGACAATCGCCTGCAGCTTTTCAATATAGTTTTCTTCCCTCATGTGCAAGCGGGATTGATTTACTGAAACCGGCACGATTTTTTGGCCGGCGTCAAGCCGCTGCCGCTGCATTGCGCACGCAGCGTCCAGCACATAATAATCGAGCTGCAGCACAAACCCATTGCGCTCAAAAAGTCCAATAAACTGCCCTGGCAGCAAAAAACCCATTTCCGGACTTTGCCAGCGCACCAGCGCTTCGGCTCCGACAATGGCCCGGGTCAGCAGATCATATTTAGGTTGATACCAGACGGCAAATTCTTTTGCTTCCAGCGCTTTTTCCATATGGCTTTCGATCTTTTGCTGTGTTTCCAATTGCTGTTGCAAAACATCATCAAAAAAACGAACCCGGGTCGCCGTCCCCCGCAGTGCATTGCAGGCAATATCAGCTCGGTCAATCGCCTGCGTCAGCGACACTGTACCCGCATCTATCCGGCAAATACCCGCTTGAAGATGCAGCCGGATGCGTATCCCCTTCGCTGACGCCGTATCATACTGCCGGATTGCCGCCGCCACGCAACCGGCCGCATCCGCCCCCGGCGGCATACAACACAAACAAGCCAATCGGCCAGCATCCGTTCCCATGGTCACCATGTCGATCCAGGATTTGCTCTGCCGTATATCCGCCGCAATATCGAGCATCTTGCGGGCAATAAACGCCCGATCATAATTTTCAATAATCATCTGCATTGCGCTGATATTAAACATCACCACCATGACGCGACCTTCCCGACACGCCTCGGCTAACTCATCCAGACGCGCCGGGCCCTGCTGTTCCAGCCAGGCAAGATTGGGCAGTCCGGTGCGGGCATCCGTATAAGCCGTGTGCTTCAGCGCCTGCAAATGCCGCCGGCGCAGCCAGTTAATGTAAACCAGTACCAAAATCACCGCTGCAGCTGCTGCCATAGCCCCCAGCAAAAAACGAAACGGATCATTATAAATCATTGAGGCCAGCGTCACATTACGTCCTGTATCAGCATTTTCATCCTCGACAATCATATGAATAAAATTCTCATCAAGGTGTTCAATTTCCCGATTTAAAACCCGCAGCAGCCGGGGATCGGCTTCTTCATTGATTGCCACCACTACGCCATGTGAAAACTCCACTTTGCCATTAATTTTTAAATCGTGATATTTTCCCTGCCAGATATTATAAATCGCCGTCATCGCCTTGATATAAGTGATGTCCGCCCGGCCGTCACGCACCGCCTGCAAGCATGCATCGGTAGTATCAAAATAAATGCAATGTTCCGGATTATTCCGTTTCTCGACAAAAGCGCGCGTATAAAAGGCATTGCGCAAACAAGCGACCATGGGTTCCTGCGACAACACACCGCTACGCCGCGTCACCCCCAGATAGTCAATCTTCATATACGGCTGCGTCAGAACAACCTGGTTCGTCTGCGCCCAATTAAAATCTTCAAAAAAAGCCGCCATGATATCAGCCTGTCCGGAAGATACCAGCTGCAAAGCCTCGGTATAGGTATCCGTAGGAATAAACTCCAGCTCCAAGCCCAGATCTTCCGCCATATGCTGCAGAATCTGAACCACCACCCCGCGGGCCCGGCCATTTTCAAAATAGCTGACTGGTTTTTCCCCCGGCATCGTCACAACGGTCAGTTTCTTCTTTTCCTTCAAATAGGCTTGTTCGGAGCGCTGCAGCGCCAGCGGCGTTGTCCAATCGCCATTCATATAGTTCTTGGCATAAAGCCGGGTCCGCAGCGTAGGATCATCCAGCATCATGCGGTCCATCGTCACATCAATCTGATGCAAAAGCTCCGTACGGTCAGCTCGTACCAACAGCGGATAAGGATGACTATCAAAAACAGCCGCCACACGTTCTCCCGAAACGTGCCGCAGCATATCAACCATATAGCCGTCAATATCTCCCTGTCGGGCCGCCGCCAACAAATCGGCATAGCTTGTAAACGCATACTGTTCATACTGCAGCCCTTCATCCGCAGCCAGATCCTTTAATAACCGGCTCTCGTAACTGCCCTGCATATGTCCCAAGCGCAAAGGCTGTCCGGTCGCCTGCAAAGCATCCAGGCGCTGGCTGCCGCTGTCCATCACTAACTGCATAGCCGTGTTGCCCATGGACAAACGTGAAGCGGCAACGTTATCCAATTTCGACGGCTCTCCCAACAAACCGGGCAGCAGATCAATTTCACCAGATTGCAGCCGGGCCAGACACTCATTCCAACTGCCGCTTACATACTCCAAGTCCCAACCCAAATATCCCGCCAGCACCTGCATGTAATCGAATGCATAGCCACTATACTACCTTCTGCCGCCATCGATATCCTCCTGAAAAAGGAACCCCTGCATGGGAACATAGCCGACGCGCAACACCGGTTTATCAGCCCAAGCTGTCCCCGGCAGCAGCCAAAGACACAACAAGCAAAAACTCCCGAGCAGCCAACCAAACCTGCCTCGCATGATAACTCCCCATTCCAGTCCAAAAAGATCTTACTGCCAAATAATCTTATTTTCTAAGCATAGTATTCTCCACACAAACCATATTTCCCTGCTGCCTTTTTTTAACAAAAAAAAACGGCTATAGTATAAAGCCGGCGCTTTGCACTATAACCATCCGCAACCTCTTTGCAGTTAAAAAATCCCCATGCTTTTAAAAAACAAAATCCAGCCAAAAATTGTTATACAGGAAAGACCGGATGTAAAAACCACACAGTTACCGGCCAGATCCGCATCACTGTCCATCTGCTGCGCCATCGCATAACCGGCGACCGCGCAGGGTGTACAAAAGATACTGATGAGCGTCACAAACTCAATACCGCGAAATCCCAGCCAAACAGCCGTCCCCAATACAACCGCCGGCACGACAAACAGCCGAGACACAATACAGGCAACCAACTGCGGCAAATGCGCCTGCGTGCTGCCCAAACGAAACGAAGCGCCCAAAACGATCAGCGCCAGCGGCGTCGTCGCCGCCGAAATCTGCGCCAGCGGCTTCAATATAGGTTTGGGAACCGGAACCCCTAGCAGCAAAAAAACAGCTCCGACAATCGCGCCCAAAATCATGGGATTTTTCAGCACCCCCAGCAGGATATGTCCCAGATTAAATTTCCCACCGCGAAACGTTTCCAGAGTAAACACGCCCAGCACATTATAAATTGGCACCACAATGGCGATCATCATCGTCGTGACGGCAATTTTATCATCGCCAAAGATATTGGCCACTAACGGCACTCCCATAAGAACAAAATTGCTGCGATAAATCGCCTGAATCATCGCGCCTCGCCGCCGCGGTTTCGCTTCCGTCAGACAGACAACGGCAAACGTCACAACATAGACCACCGCCAGCGCTCCGACGGCAAACAAAATAAGCCGCGGGCGAAACGTCGTTCCCAGATTGGTCGTATACAAATTGTAAAACATCATAATTGAAAAAAACACCCGGAACACCATCCGGTTCAGATGAACCAGTTCCACATCGCTGAGCAGCCGATACTTATGTACCAATACGCCAATGAACATCAGGCAGAACATTGGAATAACCGCTTCGATCGCCACCACCAGATTTTCCATGTATCCACATCCTAACTTGTTATCGTTTCTATTATAATCCTTTTTTCCCGGAGAAAAAAGAACGCGGCCATAAAAAAAGAACGGGCTTTTCCGCCCGTCCCCCATAGCTTTTTATATAACCGTCAGCCCTCGCTGCCAGCTTCCTGACAGTCCACATCCTGCCCCTGCTTTTCTAACTGAACCACATTTTTTTCATAGGAAAAACATTCCTTGGCAATATCATTGCTCAGCCAGAGAAGGCAAATCAGATTTGGAATCGCCATCAGTCCATTCATCGTATCGGAAAAATTCCATACAACCTCCAGCGTCGTGGTAGCGCCGACAAAAGTAATCAGACTGAAAAGAACCCGGTAGCTCATAATCACCTTGCGATTCTGGATGAGGTATTCCAATGCCTTCTCACCGTAATATTCCCAACCGATGATCGTCGAAAAAGCAAACAGTGACAAAGCTATAGAAACAATATATTTAGCATAATCACCAAAAACTGAATTGAAAGCCAGAATTGTCAGCTGGGCCCCGGAAACCAGCTTCCCGGTCGCGGGATCAATTGTTCCCAGTACGCCGGAAGAAGCAATAACCAAGCCGGTCAGCATGCAAACAATCATCGTATCAAAAAACGTACCCGTCATATTCACATATCCCTGCCGGGAAGGATGATCCGTCTGCGCCGCCGCTGCGGCAATCGGCGCCGAGCCCAGACCGGCTTCATTGGAGAACACGCCGCGAGCTACGCCCCAGCGCATGGAAGTGAGCATCGAAGCAACAATCGAACCACCGACGCCGCCCGCCACCGAATCAAAAGAAAAGGCCATGTGAAACATTTCCGCTACTCCGGCCGGAATTGCCGCGAAATTCACTATAATAACCACTACCGCCGCTATAAAATAGAACACGGCCATAAAAGGAACCACCAGACTGGATACCTGACCAATACTCTTGATGCCGCGCACCAAAATTGCCAGCGACAGCACAGCAATAATGCCTCCGACAATCCAAGTGGGAATCGCGAAACTAGCGAAAAGTGCGGCTGAAATTGAATTTGCCTGCGTCATATTGCCAATGCCAAAAGAAGACAAAACTACAAACGTTGCAAATAGCCCCGCCAATCCATGCCCGATAAACTTGTTGCTGATACCATTTTTCATCGCGTACATCGGACCGCCGGCCATCTCGCCAACACTGTTCGTTTCACGATACTTCACCGCCAGCACGGACTCGCCGTACTTTGTCGAAAGGCCAAAAGCCGCACTGATCCACATCCAGACCAGCGCCCCCGGCCCGCCCAGCACCATAGCCGTTGCTACGCCGACAATGTTGCCGGTGCCGATCGTAGCCGCCAGCGCCGTCATCAGCGACTGAAACGGCGTAATATCTCCGGTATGCTGTTCCTTTTTGCGAAAAATCATTCGAATCGCATAAACAAGATTAATCCACGGCAAAAAACGCAGCCGCACCGTCAAAAAAATACCGGTGCCGACCAGCAATGCCAACATAACCGGACCCCAGACAAAATTATTGACATCCGATAAAAGCAAGGAAAGGTCCATATCAAAAGCCTCCTTCAGGATAAACGGCAACCATAACGTAAATAAAATATCCACCATACCGTCATATGTATCAGTATAGTGGACACCTTTATTTTTGTAAACAGCCGGCAAGCATATTAAATAAAAATCGATGAAAAATCAAGTATTTTGCTAATCTTGCCTAATATTCTTTTGTATATTACCGTTTTCACCTTAGGCAGCCTTCTCGCTCCGCACCAACTAAGAAAGCAGACGTTTTACTCCAGCGCCTGAAACGCCTGCTCCAGATCATAAAGAATATCATCAATATGCTCGGTCCCAATCGAAAGACGAACCGTTGCCGGCGTAATGCCACTGGCCCGCAATTCTTGTTCATTCATCTGCGAATGCGTTGTGCTGGCCGGATGAATCACCAGCGACTTCACGTCGGCAACATTAGCCAACAAGGAAAAGACCCGCAGATGATCGATAAACTGCTGTGCTTCTTTCTGCCCGCCTTTAATTTCAAAGGTAAAAATAGAAATACCGCCATTGGGGAAATACTGCTGATACAAAGCATGATCCGGATGTGAAGGTAAGGAAGGATGATTGACTTTCAAAACATGCGGATTTTTCACCAGATAATCGACGACTTTCAGGGCGTTCTCCACATGACGCTCCACACGCAGCGACAACGTTTCCACCCCCTGCAGCAAGAGAAACGCGTTAAAAGGAGAAATCGTCGCGCCGGTATCCCGCAGCAGCAGCGTGCGAATATAAGTAACAAAGGCCGCCGCGCCAACATCGCGGGCAAAACTGATGCCATGGTAGCTCGGGTTCGGTTCCACCAAATGCGGGAACCGTCCGGACGCCGCCCAATCAAAGCGACCGCCGTCAATAATGACGCCTCCAAGGGTGGTGCCATGGCCGCCGATAAATTTCGTCGCCGAATGAACGACAATATCGGCGCCATACTCAAACGGCCGCAGCTGATAAGGTGTGGCAAATGTACTATCTACCACCAACGGAATGTTATGCGCATGCGCAATCGCCGCCACAGCGCTGATATCAATGAGATTAGCGTTGGGATTCCCAATCGACTCGATATAAATAACCTGTGTGTTCGCCTTGATAGCATCTTCAAAGACCGAAACCCCCTGCGTCGGATCGACAAAACTGGTCTCAATGCCAAAATCTGGGAAAGTATGCGCAAACAAGTTGTAGGTCCCGCCGTAAATCGTCGTCGCCGCCACAATATGCTGTCCGGCATGAACCAGCGCCTGCAGCGCATAGGTCACAGCGGCTGCGCCCGAAGCCGTAGCTAAAGCAGCCACGCCGCCCTCTAAAGCCGCCAGGCGGCGTTCCAGTACATCCTCGGTTGGGTTTGTCAACCGGCCATACACATTGCCGGCATCCCGCAAAGCAAACCGATCCGCCGCATGCTGTGAATCGTGAAAAACATAGGAAGTCGTCTGATAAATCGGCACCGCCCGCGCATCCGTTGCCGGATCAGCAGTCTCCTGCCCCACATGCAGTTGCAAAGTTTCAAACTTATATTGTCGATCAGCCATCTTTCATTCCCCTTTTCTTTATATTCAGCATTTTAATATAACATACAGGATTAATATGATTTTATTATAAAGGCTGTTTCCTACGCTGTCAATGGGATTTATAATTTTATTTTATTGATGCGGCTTACGACGGCAGACAAAAAAAATACTCTCTGCCCAAACTACAAGGGCAGAGAGCAACTTATCAGGACATCAACTGGCAATTCCCGGATGGGTCATTTGCTTTGGCGACAAGATATGATTCAGTTTATCTTCTGGTAGCAATCCCTTTTCCAAAATAATCTCACGAATCGGACGTCCGGTGAGATATGCTTCCTTTGCCAGCATGGCACTGTTTTCATAGCCAATATGCGGCAGCAATGCCGTGATCACGCCCACGCTATGATCCAGCCATTCCTGACATTGTTTTTTATTTGGCTGTAAGCCAATGAGCAGTTTGTCAACGAAAGTATTGACTGCGTTTGTCAAATACCGCAGCGAATTGAAAAGATTGAATGCCATGACCGGCTCCATCACATTCAACTCAAACTGTCCGTTTTCTACGCCAAGACTGATAGCAAGATCATTGGCGATTACCTGATAGCAAGATTGATCGAGCACTTCGGCAATCACCGGATTGACTTTCCCCGGCATGATAGACGAACCCGGCTGCCGCGCCGGCAGCTTGAGTTCATTCAACCCGCAGCGCGGTCCGGAAGCCATAAGGCGAAAATCATTGGCCATCTTAATCAGAACCAGCGCCGTGACTTTCATCGCTGCCGATACATCGGCAAAGCCATCCGTGTTATTCGTTGCATCAATGATATTTTCAGCGGTACGATAGGTCTCGCCGGTAAGCGCCGACAGCTGTTTGGCAACCTCCTCGATATAAGCAGGCTCCGCATTCAGTCCGGTGCCAACGGCCGTTCCGCCTAGGTTGACCACATGCATGCCGGACAAGGCCTGCTCAATGCGGCGAATCCCGCGCCGGATACCGGAGGCATAGGCGCCCATTTCCTGCCCCAGAGTAATAGGCACTGCATCCTGCAAATGCGTCCGGCCCATTTTAAGAACATCCTGATACTCTGCCGCCTTTTTTTCCAACTCAAGAGCCAAACGGTCCAATGCCGTTATAAGCTTTTTGGCTTTGTAGTTCACACAGACTTTAATGCCGGTCGGAAAGGCATCATTGGTAGACTGTGCCATATTTGCATGATTGTTTGGAGACACCAGATCATACCGACCTTTTTCTTTCCCCAGAATCTCCAGCGCCCTGTTGCAAAGAACTTCATTCATATTCATATTTATTGAAGTTCCGGCACCGCCCTGAATCGGATCAACCGGAAACTGATCCAACAACTGTCCGGCCAGAATCTCATCCGCAGCCTGCGTCAATGCCAACCCGATGCGGGAATCCAGCCGCCCGGTTTTCATATTAGCTTCAGCTGCCGCTTTCTTTACCATAGCCATCGCCTGTACAAAATCCCGGTCAATTGTCTGACCGGTAATATGAAAGTTCTCCATGGCCCGAAGGGTCTGAACTCCATAATACACGTCATCGGGAACTTCCATCTCTCCCAAAAAATCATGTTCTTTTCTCATGGTGTATCCTTCTTTCTTTTCAGCCTTGCTTTAATTTAAGTATATTGTATCATGTATACAATATACTTTCAAGAACTTTTTTATAATTTTGTCTATTACTAAAAATCCCCTGCCAAAATAAAAAAAAACGTCCTCCGCCAGCAATTTAATGCCGCCTGCACTCTAAATAAATGCATTCGCCGACTGAGCTGCTCTTTACGCACCACGCGTAACCGCAAGTTGATCGATCAGATAAAAAAAGAGACAAACTCTGCCGGTCTGCCTCTTACGAAATTATATTCTGTTTAATATTATAGTAGGAAACTTACTGCAAAACCATTGGCAAATATTTTTCGATCACTGCCGCATCATGCATTGCCAGAACGGCGTCCAGAATGTTTTTCGCCCGCTTAGCCGTCACCTGACGCAGTTTTGCTTTAACCCTAGGAATCAATGTCGCCGTCATGCTCAGCTCCGATATCCCCATAGCCAACAATAAAACGGCGGCAGCAGAATCTCCCGCCATCTCGCCGCACATGCCGACCGGAATACCGGCTTCGCGTCCGGCGCTAATTGTCTGCAAGATAAGCTGCAAAACAGCCGGATGAAAAGGACTATATAAAGAGCTGACCTTCGGATTCCCCCGATCCGCCGCCAGCGTATATTGAATCAGATCATTCGTGCCAATGCTAAAAAAATCCGCCTGCTGCGCCAGAACTTTTGCTGTCAACGCCGCTGCCGGCGTCTCAATCATAAGACCCAGCGGCACGGTATCTGCGCAAGCGATTCCTTCCGCCAACAAATCTGTCCGGGCCTTTTCCAGCTGCTGCCGGGCCGCCCTGACCTCGTCCGCGCTGATAATCATCGGCAGCAAGACAGCAACCGGCCCATAGGCACCGGCGCGCAAAATCGCCCGCAGCTGCGGCTGAAAAAGATCCGGCCGATCCAAACTGATGCGAATCGCCCGCCAGCCGAGAAAAGGGTTGCTTTCTGTGGGAAGATCCAGATAAGCCAGCGGCTTATCGCCGCCAATATCCAGCGTACGGAAAACACAACGTTTGCCGCGGCAGTTTTCTACAGCCGCCCTATAAGCTATATACTGTTCTTCCTCCGTTGGCAGGCTGGCGCGACCCAGGAAAAGGACTTCCGAACGAAAAAGGCCAATGCCTTCCGCTCCTTGTTCAAGAGCTGGAGCAACCTCCGCCGACGTCCCGATATTCGCCAGCAGACTGACCCGAACGCCGTCCGGCGTAACCGCCGGCAAATCGCGCAGCGCTGCATCCTGCTCCCGCAAAAAATCTTGCTGCCGCCGGTCAGCAGCAACAACAGCTACCTCCGCCGACGTAGGCTGTAGCCGCACTAATCCTTGTTCTCCATCCAGCAATACCTCATCGCCATCCCGCAGCTGCGGCAAAAATTCCCCCACCCCAACAATCGTGGGCAGAGAACGCGCCCGCGCCAAAATCACGGCATGACTTGTCCGGCTGCCTTCTCCGAGCAAAACGCCAACCAAACGTCCAGCCGGTAACGACGCCAACAGCGACGGTTCAATTGTAATGCCGGCGAGAATCACCGCCTTGTCCCCGGAAAAATCGATTTCAGAAATTCCCAGCACCTGCCGGGCGATAGCTTGTCCGGCGCAGCGGATATCCGCTGCTCTTTCCCGAAGGTATGCATCATCCATAGCGTCAAAAATAGCAGCTTCTTCTTCCGTCGCGGTCAGAATCGCCTGTGGTGCAGAAAGCCCGACCGCTGTTTGATTCTGGATTTTTTCCGTCAACATCGGGTCTTGTACCATCAGCTGCTGCGTCGTAAGGATATCCGCCTGCAGTCCCTGGCCGACCGCAGCACAAGCCGTCGCCTGTGCTGTCAGCCGCGCGGCAACAACCGCCTGCGCCGCTAAAATTTTTTCATTCTCATTTTCCTGTGCCCCGGAAACATAAGCAGCCATAGCCGCGGTCAGCGATGTCTCCACCCGCCGGATCGTGCCGACAGCCATACCCGGCACCACTCCGACTCCTCTGAAATCCACGCGCATGCATCGTCCTCCTTTTATCACTGCCGCAGCAGATTTTACTCGCCAAAATTTTTGGCAAACAATCGCCGAATAGCGGCTAATGCCGCCGCTTCATCGGGTCCATCCGCCTCGACTATCAGATCCATTCCCTCTTTAGCGCCCAGCCCCATCAGCATCAACAAGCTGCGTGCATCTGCTTTTTTCGCCCCCAGCGACAGCGTCACCCGCGCTTGAAACTGTGCTGCAGTCTTTACCAACAATGCTGCCGGCCGGGCATGCATTCCTGCCCGATTCACCATATGAAATACTTCCCGCTGCATGACCCCATCCTCCTGCTTCTATCCTGCATCCTATATTATGATCCCCTACTAAAACAATAACTTTATATTATTTCGACGTGAAAAAGGATTCCCCTGCTTCCGAAAAGCGACACAGAGCCAATTCTTTCCAGTACGGCTCTAAGCTTTCGTCCCAAGCGATAGGAACCCTAAACACGATCGCCGTGTTTCCTGCACAAAAATCTTTTTAAAGTTGCAGGAATTTTTTGGGTCTTGTCGAATGTAGGTAATTAGCGGATTTCAGACGTGGCTTTTTTTGCCACTGCCGGATCATGTAAAGCGTGGTGATTTATGTGGAATTTTTTTTGATCACGTTTGCGATCATGTCGCTCAGCATTTTGCTGATTCACAAACTGACGCAGCTGGTAGGTTTTGAGCTAAAATACAGCTCTTTGGTTTTGTGTGCAGTCATGGCGCTGATTGTAAATTTTACGGCGCTTACGGTCTCATCTTCGCTGACTCGTAATTATTTTTTCCTATTGCTCGGACTTGTTTTTATATCGGCAGCTCTGGTCACATACTACAACGCTTATCTAGTTCGCCATGAGCCAGCGGCCTTAGCTGCGGTGCCAGCCATGCCGGCATCTGCGGTCGAAACAACGGACGACACTGCCGAAGCAATCCAGCCAGTACTGAGTCAGTCTGTGGTGACCGAAGCGGCAGCCAAAACAAAACCACTTCCAACAACAATGGCTTCGTCACAACAAGATGCAGCTTCGATGGCATCTTGCCGAGCAGCCATAACGACCAAGAAAACGATCGCCGTCAAATCCCCGGCCATCGCAAAGCCGTCAGTCGAAAAAAACTCCGTCCGTATAACCGGCAAAAAAGGCGCGTATCACCGCCGGTCGGCCAAATTGGCTGTCCGGCACAATCGTCATCCGGTTGCATTATCGCCTGTCCCTTCGCCGAAAGGGTTTCATGCACCGGCGGTTCTGGTCAAAACAGTAGCGGAAATTGTCCATGAGGATATGGAAAATGATCGCCTGTTAAAACTTACCGCTGCGATCGCCAAACTCGGTTCGCTGGATGATATTCTGGACTATGCATTCAACCAGAAGAACCGACACAATTATTCCAATGCTATTTTTGCTTATAAAAGAGCTCTGGTCCGTTATCAGAATGATGCTTATGCTCCATTTATCATCATTGAACTTGGCAATATTTATAAAGAGAATGGAGCCTATGAAGAAGCTATTCATACATATGCGCACGCTTTTTCATTACCTGCCGTTAAGGGCAACGATGCCGTTCGCGGGGAATTTACTAAAAACCTCGCCTATCTTCGCGTCGTAGAATATATTTTATCCCAGCACAATGCGCCCAAAACCCCGTTCAACAAAATTCCCGCAGAATATCTGCAGGAAATAGAGGCCGCTTTTCAAAGCCGGCGCAAACAAAAATCAGTATCTTAAACACAGGAGGCATATCCATGTTGAAAAAAAGCGTAGAAATTCTTAACCTTCCTATTATCAGCATTACCGAAGGCCGCGAGCTTGGCATGAGCAAAACGCTGCTCATTGATGCCAAAAACGGTACGATCGCCGCTATTACCATTGAGGATGAAGACTGGTACCGTGGCGTAAAGCTGCTGCCGTACTCTTCGGTCATTGCCATTGGCGATGATGCCGTCACGATTACGAGCAGCGAAAACATTCTGACGCTGGAAGATGCCAGCGACTATGAAACCATGCTGGACGCAAATGTGAAAATTATCGGCACGAAGGCCATTACCAAGTCCGGTACGATTCAAGGCAGGGTGTCGGAAATCTATATCGGCGAAGGCGGCAAAATTGAAAAATGCGCCATCGTTGCACCGGATGACACAGAATCTGAAATCGACGCCAACCAGATTTCTATTTTCGGCAAGCAAGTGACTGTAATTGATCCGCCGGACGGGGAAAAAAAAACTGAAAGCGTAAAACCGGCTGCAAAACCGGTGAAAGCAGCGCCGGCACCGACCCCGGAAAAGAAACCGGAACCGACCCCTGCAGCTGCACCGGCCCCCGAGCCGCAAAAAGCAGCGCAGCCGGAACCCGTCGCTAAACCTGTAGAGGAAGCAGTCGCGGATAAAGCTACGGAAGAACGTCATCGTCGTTTTCTGCTTGGTAAAAAGGCAGTCCGCCGCATTACCACCGACAACGGCATTGTGATTGCCGAAGCCGGCGCCGATATCACGGAAGAAGTTCTCCAAAAAGCAAAACTGGCCAATAAATTCATCGAACTTTCCATGAATGTTCAGTAATTGAGAAGAGACTGCCGCGCGAATCATTGTCATCTATAACGATGAGGTTGTGATTGTTCGTGCGACAGTCTTTTTTTAATGTCTTTTTCTTCACTACAAGGAGCCTTGCCATCCCATGAAAACAAAATTATCCAGGCAATTTATTATTTTTATTCTTTTTTGTTTATTTTTTATTACAGTTCTCATGGTTTCTTTTCTCAGTACCGTACTGACTTTTTCCCAACGCGGACGCATGGCATACGGGCTGGAATTTGAAGGTACTCCTTTAACCGGTATGTCCCGCGAAGATGCCGCCGAACTATTTAAAACTGCTGCCCGGCAAAAAATGAATAGTCATCAAGTGATATGGCTGACCTTTGAGCAGCAGCGTTGGCAAATTTCTCCGCAGCAAGTCGGCCTGACCGCCGATATTGACGCAACGGTGGAGAATGCTTACGCGATCGGACACAGCGGCCGCCTGCTGCCCGATCTTTACGCAGATCTGCGCTGCGCCTTGCAGGGTCGTTCGATAAAACTCATGGCACGTTATGACGATCCATCATTACAAGCTGCGCTGAAAGCCATCGCCGACCAAATCAATACCCCGGCGACCGATGCCGCCTGCACATTTGCCGCCGACGGAAAAATCAAAAAGCTACCGGCTGTAAGCGGAAAAAATATCAACTTGGAATCTCTTTTAGACGAATGTCGTTCCCGCCTGCTGGCATTTTCTTTTTCACAGCCCATTCGCATACATCCGGAAACGAAAGCCCCGGACATTGGCGATGCAGAGCTTGCCTCTATCGACAGTATTCTTGCCAGCTATACTACCTACTTCTATGAAGGTGGCAATCGCGGCCAAAACATTCATATCGCTGCCGAAGCGCTGAACCAGAATCTGATTCAGCCTGGGGAAGAATTTTCCTTTAACAGCGCTGTAGGCGGCAGAATTACCAGTGCCGGCTACCTGGACGCTCCGGTCATCATCGACGGCAAAATTGAACAGGACATCGGCGGCGGCGTCTGCCAGGTGAGTTCCACCCTGTACGATGCGACGCTTCTGGCTGGCCTTACGCCCACAGAGCGGACGGCGCATTTTTATCCGTCTGCCTACGTTCCTGCCGGTCTGGATGCCACCGTAGCCGACGGACAGATCGACTTTAGTTTTCGCAATGATTTGCCGCATCTGGTCTATCTGATCACCCGAGCCAATCATGGTTCCCTGACTATTTATGTACTGGGGACGAAAGCCGATCTGGGAAGCCGAACCATCCGGCTGGAAACAAAAACAGAAGGTGCCGGTCCGACAGTTTCCGCCTGGCGGATTTACAGTCAAAATGGGCAGGAGCAAGAACGCGAACACTTGCATACCGATACGTATGATACTCCACCCGCTTAAGAACTTGACAAAAATGCTATGATAAAGAAAGAACCTTAAAGGAGGAATCTGTATGTCAAAATTCCAAAAAATCAAACCGGAAGCCATTCAACAAAATCCTTTTGTCCTGATCAATCAGGATTGGATGCTGGTAACCGCAGAAAAAAGCGGCAAAGCCAATACCATGACGGCTTCCTGGGGCGGTGTCGGTATTCTCTGGGGAAAACCGGTCGCTTTTATTTTCATTCGCCCACAACGCTATACCAAAGAATTTTTAGAAGCCGGTGACAAATTTTCCCTGAGCATTTTGGGAGAAGCTTACCGCAAACAGCTGAGCTATCTGGGCTCTGTATCCGGCCGCGATGAGGACAAAATCACCAAATCGGGACTTACGCTGGCCCATGAAGACAACATCCCTTATTTTGATGAAGCTCATCTGGTACTGACTTGTCGTAAATTGTACGCGCAGGACCTGAAGCCGGAATGCTTCATCGACGAATCCTGTGCCAGTAAATGGTATCCGGCCAAAGATTATCATACCATGTACGTCGCCGAAATTCTGGAAGTGCTGGAACAATAAAACTTTATAATAAATGCTGCAGTTGAACCGGTACCCGAAAAAGCACCGTGTCCTAACTGCAGCATTTATTTTTTACCTGCTATGAAGTAACGACAATTTTTTTACAAATGGATCAGGACAGCGCCGGTTTGGCCGCATCTTCCAATTTTCCCTTCAGATCATGATCGGTCATCGCGCACACCGATGCGTCTGACCAGACATTTTCTGCGGTCTCGATCATATCAATTACGGTATAGATGGGAAGAATCACGCCCATGATGCCCAGCGGCGCTCCCAGCGAAGCCATGAGAGAAAGCGTCAGGAAATAGCAGCCCATCGGAACCCCGGCATTGCCAATTGCGGCCAAAACAGCTACAAAAAGCCAGATCAGCATCGTCCCCAGCGTCAATTCAAAACCGGCATTTTGCATGACAAACAAAGACGTAACCAAAATAAAAGCCGCGCAGCCATTCATATTGATCGTCGTGCAGATTGGCAAAACAAAACGAGAAACCCGGGGATTCACTTTCAAATTATTTTCAGCTGAAGCCAGCGTAACCGGCAGTGTCCCCGCCGAACTCTTTGTAAAAAGTGCGACTGCAATCGCCGGAAACATCTGGCGAAAAACATGAACCGGATTGAGTCCGCGCAGCAGCAAGAAAATGGGCAGCACAATAAAAAACTGAATCGCATTGCCGCCCAAAACGACCGCGACATACTTACCCAAAGAGCCAACAATCACGCCGGATTCGATCTGTGCGGAAAGCTGCGCGGCAAAGGCCAGGATACCAACCGGCAATGCCCAGAGCAATGCGCGAATCAAAGTGAAAAGCAACTCCTGCAGCCCCAGAATCCCCTTTAACAAAACAGAGCGATTTTCTGTTTTTGGCATAAAAGCCAGCGCCAACCCGACCGCCGCCGCAATCAGCATAACTGAAAGTACATTACCCGATAAAAACGGCTGTACAAGATTATTGGGAATGACCGACAAAAAATGATCATAATAAGAAAGCGACCCCAGCTTCTGCACCGGCACATCGGCTATGCCGGCGCCGATTATATCGACCGGCAGATTGCCCGGCGCAATCCAGAGATAGAGTGCCAGACCAATAGCGGCTGCCGAAATTGTTGTCAGCAGGGTATATGTCAGGGCGTGGGCGAAAATACGTCCGGTATCCTTCTTCGCCCCTAAAGCCGATAAGGTTGTAATGACCGCGAGCGCAATCGTTGGTACGGCAATGAATTGAAATAAGCGGGTAAAAATCGCCGCAATAAAATTAAAAAGATGATTTAACGGAGCAAATCCCCACCAACCCAAAATTGCTCCCACAAGAAGCGCTCCAAACCAGAGAATCAGCTGCCGTGCCTGCCCCGGCTGACGGTTATTACGGATTGCTTCTTGCGCTGCCTGTGTGATGATAGGAGTATCCTTTTGTTCTGTCATGATATAATTCCTTCTTTCTGCTATAAGTGCTGCGTACATTGTAAATACAATTCATATATTTTTAGTATGGATTTTATTATACGATGATTTTAATTCACTGTCAATAACATAGTATTGATTTGCGGGTAAATTTGGATAGTATAATTTTTAAGCCAAGCGTTGTAAAACAGCTAAAAAAAGGAATCCGTCCATAAAAAAACTGAAAGAATAAGATGATTGTCGTCCTATTCTTTCAGTTTTCTATCTATGCAGTTTTTTATTCCGGACCATTCACTTTATAAAGCGCCGCATACATTGTGGGCAGCACCAACAGCGTCAGCACGGTCGCCACGAAAAGTCCGCTGGCGATCGCCGTTGCCATCGGCCCCCAGAACGTATTGCGCATCAACGGCAGCATACCAAGAATAGCGGCCGCCGCGGTAAGCATGATTGGGCGGAAACGGAGCACGGCAGAATCTAAAATCGCATCCCATTGCGTTTCGCCATCCGCTAAATGTTTCTGAATCTGATCAATTAAAATCACCGAATTGCGAATGATCATCCCTGAAAGCGCCAATATGCCCAGCTGCGCGACAAATCCCATGGCCGCATTGAAAAGCAGCATTCCAAGGGAAACGCCGATCAACCCGAGCGGCGCCGTCAGCAGCGTCAGCACCATAAGCTTGCCATTGCGCAGCTGAATCATCAGCAGCGTCATGATAATAAAGATCATAGCCGGAATCGGAACCAGCAGGAATTTGATTGCCTGCTGACTGTCAAAAAGATCTCCGTCCGGTTCAATACTGTAACCAAGCGGTAAATGATCCCGCAGGTCCTGCGTGGCGTCGTACACTTTTTGCGCCGCATCATTGGAAGTCCCCTGCTGAATATCCGCTTGAACGGTAATCGTAGGTTTCGAATTTCGCCGCCAGATCAGCCCATCCTCCGCTTCAAAAGAAATTTTTGCAATCTGCGACAATGGCACATAACCGGAAGGACCTAAATAAATAGGAATATCCTTGATTTTGGAAAGATCCTGCCGATCATCATCCTTGAGCCGGAACTGAATATCAATCGTACGATCGCCTTTATAATACTGTGCCACACTGGCGCCGCTGATTTCCGTATACAGCGTCTGCGCCAGCTGTTGGCTGGATATACCCATACTGCGCAACTTATCCTGATCTAGGGTTAGATGCATACTTTTCGATTTTTCATTCCAATCAAAATTTATATCGGTATAATTAGGATCAGATTCCATCCGCGCCGCCACTTCATTCGCCAATGCGCGCACTTTCTCCTTGTCGTATCCGGACACGCGCAGCATGACCGGATATGCTGCCGGCGGCCCCGTCTGGATAAACTTGATTGTGGAACGAATCTCCGGGAAATCCGATGCCAAGGCCGTTTTTATCTTTTTCGTCAGCGCTTTGCGCGCTTCAACATCCTTGGCGACCACGACAAATTGCGCGTAATTATCCGCCGGCAGCGTCGGGTCCATCGTCAGCACAAAACGCGGCGCGCCTTCGCCAACATAATAAGAATAATTGTCAATGCTGCCTTCCTCTCCCGTCAGGAAAGCGGCAAAACGAGCAGCTTCAGTGTCCATGGCTTTCTTGGAAGCCCCTTCCGGCAGCCGCATCTCCACAATAACTTCCGGTCGGAGAGACGGTGGGAAAAATTCCTTTTTAATAAACTTCATCATATAAATCGACGCCAAAAAAACAACCAGTGTGCTTAATAGCACCAGCGCCTTATGCGTCAAAAACCAGCTGAGCACTTTTCGAAATCCCCGGTAAAATTTATTCTGATACGGATTAATTGCCCCTGCCGCATCTTTTTTAACGTCCACTTTGATCAAATGATACCCATAAAGCGGCGCTACCATGACAGATACAATCCATGAAAGCAACAAAGCGATGCTGATGACCGGAAATAAATCTTTACAAAATTCCGGCGCCATTCCCTTCGCAAACGCAACCGGAATAAAACCGGCGCAGGTGATCATGGTTCCGGTCAGCATCGGTTTAGCCGTAGCCGTAAAAGCATAACAGGCCGCGTCAAAACGATTCAGTCCCTGCTCCAGTTTGACGCTCATCATTTCTACGGCAATAATTGCATCATCAACCAACAACCCCAAAGAAATGATCAGCGCACCCAGCGAAACCTTGTGCAGATCAATCCCTAAAAGATACATGCAGCAAAACACGCCGGCCAAAACCAACGGAATACAGCCCGCCACCACGAGCCCGGTCCGGACGCCCAAACTTAAAAAGCTGACTACCAAGACAATAATAATCGCTTCCCGCAGCGTGCTCACAAAATCATCAATGGACGCCTCGACAACAGCCGGCTGATCAGAAACGCGGCTGATTTCCAGTCCGACAGGTTCTGAATCCTTAATCTTATCAATGAGCTGATTCAGATTTTTACCCAGCGTCAGAATATTGCCGCCCGGCTCCATAGAAACGGCAATGCCGATTGCCGGCTGCCCGTTAAAATACATCTTCGGCTCCGCAGGCTCAACATAACGGCGTTCCACTTTAGCAATATCGCCCAGCCGGAACACGCGCCCGCCGGCATTGATTGGCAGGGCCTTAATAGCCTCCAGGTCTTCAAATACGCCGGTGATGCGGAGATAAACATTATCCGACTCCGTATCCACCATACCAGAAGGCGTGATCTGATTCTGCGTTTTCACAGCATTGGCAATGACCTGCGGACTGATTCCCAGCTCGGCCAATTTGGAATTTTCTACTTCGATGTAAACTTTTTCCGGCTGTTCACCCAACAATTCTACCTTTTGCACACTAGGCACACCCAAAATCAAACGGCGTGCTTTTTCCGCCGCCTGCCGCATTTCTTCATACGAATACCCATCGCCGGTAATCGCATAAATAGAGCCAAAAACATCATCAAACCGATCATTGTAAAAAGGCCCATAGACCCCCTCTGGTAAATCTGTTTTCACATCATTGCCGAAATTTCGGACGTCGCGCCAGGTCGGACGAATTTTACTGCTGTCTACATCTTCTCGCAGCGTTATATAAAGCACCGAAGTCCCAGCCCGCGAATAACTTTTGATATAATCAATCCCCGGCACATCTTGGAACTTTTTCTCCAATTTATCCGTAACTTGCTGCTCCATCTGTTCTGCTGTCGCTCCTGGCCAAGAAGCAGTCACGATCATCTGACGGATTGTAAACTGGGGGTCTTCCATCCTCCCGAGCTTAAAGTAACAAAGAATACCGGCAAAAAAAACGACAATGATAAAATACCAGACCAAATCTTTGTTTTTTAACGATAGTTCCGTGAGATTTTTCATGAATGCTCACCCTCCGCCAGTCGGACCTCCTCGCCGTCATGAAGTTTATGCACGCCGGCTATAACGACCACATCGCCTTCCTTAAGGCCGGTCACTTTCACCTGATTGTCGCCAAAGTCCTCTACATTGACCTTCTGCAGTGAAACCTTGTGAGCGCTATCCACCAGCCAGACTTCCGGCGTCTCTCCGGTCTGATAAATCGCCGTCAGCGGCAATACTGCAAAGTGTTGTCCGCTCACAGTCGCTGTGCCGGCCCTGTTAACTTGCACGCTCGCCGTCATGCCTAAACCCATACCATCCGGTGGATTGGGCACGGAAATCCGCACCTTATAGGTGCGCGCTGTACTATCCGCCATCGGCGCTACTTCGCGCACAATTCCCTTCACCGTGCCATTGCCCAGAGCCCAGAAAGATACCTGGACTTCCTTCCCTGCTGCTACATCCGCCAAATGGTTTTCCGGCACGTGAATCTCAATTTCCAACTCCCCTGACTGTACAAGAGTCAGCACCGTTTGCCCAGCAGCTACCACCTGCCCGGCTTCCGCATTAACCGCCGAAATCACCCCATCGGCCCCAGCCGTCAGATTGGTATAAGACAAAGCATTATGTCCCTGCGCCGCTTGTGCCAACGCATTCTGATACGAAGCAAAGGCGGCGTCATACGCCGTCTGGTACTGATCCAATACGGCGGCGGCTATAGCTTCCTGCTGATACAACTGATTGTAACGCGTCAGATTCGCCTGTGCCAATGAAAGCTGTGCCCTGGCAGCCTCCACTTGCGCATCACCCTGATTAGCCTTTTGCACGACATCTTTGGCATCAATCGTCATCAGTGTCTGCCCCGCCTGAACTTGGTCCCCCAATTGCACATTGCGGCTCAGGATTTGCCCGCCGACTTGAAAAGCCAGATTTGTTTCATAACGGCCGCGCACCACGCCGGCATACGTTGCTGCCGACGAGCCATCACCCAGCGATACCGCCTGTGATTTTACCAAAGGCACTTTCGCCTCCAGCTCCGCCGGCTTGCCGCAGCCAGCCGCCAAAATCAGCAACAAACATAAAATCAGCAATCCCCATAGGTTTTTCCGCATACATTTGCTCCCCCTGTTCTTTTTTGCAAATTATCTTCAGATTTGATTAAAATTTACATTTTCCGCTCGATTTGCCAATTTTTGAAAAATAGTCAACATCGCAATGCGTTCTTCCTCATCCAGATCATGCGTAAGCGTATCAATCCAACGTATAGGCAGATTTTCCAAAAAAGCCTGCTGCTCTCTACCAAATTCCGTCAGATAAAGTCTTTTAATTCGTTGATCCTGTATATCCCTTCTGCGATAAATAAACTTTTTCTTTTCCAATGATGCGATCAGCCGTGTAACAACCGCTTTATCAACATACATACAGGCGGCAATATCATCCTGACTCCTGCCTTCACACTCGTAAAGATTGAGCACCAAAACATATTCAGAATACGTAAGCTGAAAATCACGCGACGCATACACCAAAAAATTCTGTGATCGCCGATGCAGCATTTCAAAGCAATGCGCTATAGTTAAATAATCCATTTTCTGCCTTTCTCTTTATATAGTTGATTTAATCAACTATATTGTAACAGATACCCTAAAAAAGTCAAGCGATCGTTTACGAAATAAAAAAAACTGAGACAAAACATTCGCCTCAGTTCTGATAAAACCCTAACTCAATCAAATTGCCATCCGGATCGCGCAGATACAAACTCTGCATCGGGCCCAGCGCTCCCTGCCGCAGCACCGCATCATGTTCCAACGTAACGCCGCGGTCTAGGAGCTCCTGTCTGGCCGTTTCAATATTGCCCTCTGCCCGCAGGCAGATATCCAAACTGCCGGTCTCTGGATGCTCCGCAGCCGGCACCGCCCCCGGCTGCGGGTAAACATTGATTGTCTGCATACCAAAATACAGGCAATAACGCCCATGATGATATACCGATTCCATTCCCAGAATCCCTTCATAAAACGCCAGACACTTTTCCAGATTTGACGTGATAAGCACCAAATGATCAAACGATAAAAGCTTCATTGCTTTCCCTCCCGCTCATAGTATACCTTTTCTTATTATAATACCATTGTCCCAAACTTTCCAGTACTCTCAGAATAAAAAAATTACTGCCGGCACCCCTGGTACAACCAGTCTGCCGGCAGCATGATTACCACTCCAAGAAAAGAATCATCCGGCCCGTCTGGCCCGAAGCACCGCCCAGACAAAACCGCAGACAATCAACGCATTAACCGCCAGTCCCAGCCAATCAGCCGTCGGCGCAAAACTTTTGCTGACCAACGCCAACGGAGCATCGCTGCCGCCGCCGGACAAGGAAAACACAATCATCGCCGCGATCAGCACGCCCATGATACTCTCCCCGACAATAAACCCTGAAGCGACCAACGTGCCGCGACGCCGGCCATCTTCCATCGCCGACGTCACATTCGTCGATTTCTCCCCCCGCCGCTTCAGATACCAATCAAGCCCATAGCCGACCGCCGCGCCAATCACCAGCGGCGTCACTACCGTCGGCGGCAAATAAATACCCATGCCAACGGCCAACGGCGGCAGTCCCAGCTTCTGATCAGAAATGTGCTGCAGGAATACATTCACGGCCACCAGAAGGATCCCCAGACCAATGCCCATATAAATATATTCCCAAGCCAGATTCTGTGAAAAAATTCCCGTAGCAATCGTCGTCATAAGCCCTGCCTGCGGCGCAGATAACGCCAGCGTCTCATCCATACCCGGGCGCGGCATTGCGCCGGGAAAACCATACGCTTCATATAAAAGATTCAGCACCGGCGCTATGACAACCGCACCGACAACACAGCCCAGCAGCAAGGCCACCTGCTGACGCCACGGCGTCGCGCCGACCAGATAGCCAGTTTTCAGATCCTGCATATTATCATTGGAAATACAGGCAATACTAATAATGATACTCGTCGTAAAAATTGCAATTGCCGTAGCAAACTTAGTTCCCCCCGGCAAATCAAAAATGCCAAAATACGAACATAAAGCATACATCACCAGAGATGAAATAATAATCCCCATAATGCCAATACCAGAAATAGGGCTTGATGACGTTCCTATCAGCCCCGCCATATAAGCGCAGGCTGCCGCCACAAAGAACCCCATCAGCACAGCCACCGCAACGCCCACAATGACAAAAATCATGGTCTCTCCCATAGGTAAAGCCGCCGCCCCGACAAATGAATAGAATGTCCCGACCAGACCAACCAGCATGACCAGAAAAATCAAACCCACCGACGACAGCGACATATCAATGTCCATCCGATGGAGCGCCTGCTGCTCCTTAGGCGCTTGCATACTCCGCAGAGATTCCTTAACCCCTTCAACCACTGGTTTTACTAAAGTCAGCAGCGTCCAAATCGCCGCAATGCCCATCGTCCCGGCGCCGATCAAACGAACCTTTTGCGACCAAATTCCGGAGGCAAACGCGCCAATGCTTTGTCCGTCAAGCGGAATCTCCTGCGCCGTAAAATATGGCACACAGACGCCCCAGGCAATCAAAATGCCGGTCAGCATCGCCAGCCCGCTCATAATGCCAATCAAATATCCGGCGCCCATAAGCGCCGTCGAAAAACCAAAGGGCAGCTGCCAAACGCTGCGGCCCATTGAAAACCAAAAATGACATTCTCCGGACAGCACCTGAAATCCATTGGTACAAAGCGCCACGAATCCGGACACCAAACTACCCGACAAAATTTCTTTTAGTCCGCCGCCTGCCGACTGGCTTCCCGCCTGTCCGCTGCCCACCTTTAAAATCTCTGCAGCGGCAATCCCCTCGGGATAAGGAAGATCACTGTGCACGACCATCGCCCGGCGCAACGGAATCGTAAACAAAACGCCCATACAGCCGCCGCAGGCCGAAACCAAAAGCGTCTGCCAAAACTGAAACCCCTGCCAATAACCGATCATAAGCAGCCCGGGAATAATAAAAATCACCGCCGATAAAGTACCAGCGGCCGAAGCCTGCGTCTGCACCATATTGTTTTCAAGAATATTAGACCCTTTAAACATTTTCAAAATTGCCATGGAAATGACGGCCGCCGGTATCGCTGACGAAAACGTCAAGCCCACCTTCAAACCCAGGTACACGTTCGACGCGGTAAAAATCACCGTCAAAACCGCTCCTAAAAGCATCCCCCGTACCGTTAGTTCCGGCAAATGCAGTTCATGCTGCATAAACTCGGACTCCTCCTGCTTCATATCATTTTCCCTTCCTCTCCGCCATATCTGGTATAACCTTCCCATTTAGTATAGCATGTTGCCCATAAAAGGAAAAGACAGCTCGATGCTTTGTCCATCAGGAGAACGCACAAAAGCGACCAAACGTTACTACGCGCCACTTCATCTGCATAAAGTTAAAAATTAATTATTAAACAGCCTGAAACAGACTAAAAGCAACATGCTATTTAAACAAAGATATTTTTCCAAAGGACTCGTCGGCAGATGAGTCCTTTTCTATATTTTTGGAGCTCGTCTGTCATTACAGATTATTTCCCCAAAAAGCGCAAACTTTGGTAGATTTTTGAAACGTAACCCTGTATAATATTGATATTAACATATTTACATTTTTTCAGGAGAGAAGGGTGAACTTATATGTTTATGTCAAAGAAGTTCAAATGTATCGCTCTGGGGCTGACAACTGTTTTAGCCGCTGGAATGATCGCCGGCTGCGGCGGCGGCGAGAAAACTGCGGGCAGCAGCAGTGACAAGAAACAGTTCAAGGTCGGTATTGTACAACTGGTAGAGCACAATGCGCTTGATGCCGCAAACAAAGGCTTTGTTGACGGATTGAAAAAGCGTGGATACGAAGAAGGCAAAAATATTACCTTCGACCGTCAGAATGCGCAGGCCGACCAGTCTAATCTACAAAACATCGCGCAGCGTTTTATCAACAATAAAGTGGATCTCATTTGCGCCATCGCTACGCCGGCAGCGCAAACCGTTGCCAATCTGACAAAGACGATTCCGATTGTGGGCACCGCGATCACGGATTATGAAGGGGCCCGCCTGGTTGCTTCCAACAGCGCGCCGAAAGGCAACGTCACCGGCACCAGCGATATGAATCCAATCAAAGAGCAGATTGACCTGCTTATGAAATTATGCCCGAACGCAAAAACAATCGGGACCATCTATTGCTCCAGTGAAGTAAACTCCGAAGTACAGGTAAAGGCCATGAAAGAATATGCGGAGTCGAAAGGCCTTAAAGTGGAAGTAGCAACCATTTCTACGGTCAATGATATCCAGCAGGCCGCACAGAGCCTGATTGGCAAAGTAGATGCCTTCTACGAACCGACGGATAATGTCATTGCTTCCGCAATGCCTACACTGGCAGCGATTACTGATCCGGCCAAAAAACCGGTCATCTGCGGCGAACCGAATATGGTAAAAGCCGGCGGATTAGCCACTTATGGCATTGACTATTATAAACTCGGCCTGCAGACCGGTGAAATGGCCGCCGATATTCTGGACGGAAAATCAAAACCGGCTGATATGGCAATCCAGATGGCAAAAGACTTGAAAGTGACGATTAACAAAAAAGACGCCGCCGCACTTGGCATAACCATCCCGGAAGATGTGTTAAAGGGTGCCGATGTCGTCGAATAACGAACTAGGAGAATAAAATTGGATCTGATTATCCCTACAATTTCTCAAGGACTATTATGGTCAATTCTGGCCATTGGCGTTTATCTGACCTTTCGCGTGTTGGATATTGCCGATCTGACCGTGGAAGGCAGTTTCCCGCTCGGCGCTGCTGTCGCCGCTTCCATGCTGGTCAAGGGCAGCGACCCGTTTACCGCCATTTTATTGGCGGCAATCGCCGGTATGCTGGCCGGCGTCGTCACCGGGCTATTGACAACCAAGCTGAAAATTCCGGCGCTACTCGCAGGTATTCTGACGATGATTGCCTTATATTCGGTCAATCTTCGCATCATGGGCAAGGCCAATCTTTCGCTGTTGCAGGCCGATACGATTTTTTCCCGTTTTTCCTGGATTTCCGAAGAAAAACAATTTGTTGTACTCGGCGTCGGCTTTGCCGTCGTGTTGCTCATCAGTCTGCTGAACTATTGGTTTTTTGGCACAGAAATCGGCGCTGCTATTCGCGCCACCGGTTTCAATCCGCACATGATCCGCGCCAACGGCGTCAATACCGATGTTACCGTTATTCTCGGCCTTCTCTTATCCAACGGATTGGTGGCCGTTTCCGGCGCACTGGTGGGGCAAAGCAACGGTTTTGCTGACGTCGGCATGGGCGTAGGCACCATTGTCATCGGTCTGGCATCCGTTATCATCGGCGAAGTGCTGTTTGGGACGCGCAGTTTCTGGAACTGCTTGCTTTCCGTTATCCTGGGTTCCATTGTCTATCGTATTGTCATTGCCGTTGTGCTCGAACTGGGCATGCCGCCAAACGATTTGAAACTTTTCACTGCGATACTTGTCGCCCTGGCTCTGGCTATGCCACTGATCCAGAGTAAAATGAAAAGTCGAAAGGCGGTGCGCTGATGCTGCAAATTGACCATATCTCCAAAACTTTTAATCCGGGAACGATTACGGAAAAAACTGCCTTATCCGGTCTTTCACTGCATCTGCCGCCGGGCGATTTTGTCACCGTTATTGGCGGAAACGGAGCCGGTAAATCAACGCTTATGAACTCTATTGCCGGCACGTTCCTCGTTGACAACGGCAGCATCACAATTGACGGACAGAATATTACCAAGTGGCCGGAACATCGCCGGGCAAAATACATCGGCCGCGTGTTTCAAGATCCGATGATGGGCACTGCCGCCGGCATGATGATTGAGGAAAACCTTGCGATTGCCTCGCGCCGCGGACGCACCCCGTCCTTGCGCTGGAGCGCTCCCGAAAGTAACCGGACTCATTTTCGCGAATTGCTAGCCTCTCTCGATCTTGGTCTGGAAAACCGGTTGGAGTCAAAAGTCGGCCTACTCTCCGGCGGACAGCGGCAGGCATTGACATTGCTCATGGCTACTATGGCCAACCCAAAGCTGCTGCTGCTTGACGAACACACAGCCGCTCTTGATCCCAAGACAGCGGAACAGGTTCTTCGTATCACGACCAATATCGTTGAAAGCCGCCATCTGACGACGCTGATGATCACGCACAACATGCGGGATGCGCTGCGCTGCGGCAATCGACTCATCATGATGCATGACGGACGCATCATGATTGATATCAGCGGCGAAGAGAAAAAACATCTCACCGTAAAAAATCTGCTGCAAATGTTTGAAAAAGCTGCCGGCAGTGAAATGGATAATGACAGTCTGCTGTTAAGCTAAAATAAAACGGACGTCGGGAAAATTTTCCCGATGTCCGTTTTATTTTTATGCAGCCGATTAGTGACAAATATCGGCTTCGAATGAACTTTCCGCCTCCGCGATCAACGGAAAATCACCGCCGTCACCCTCGGCAATCAATCGATGCCGCAACGCATAAATCAAAGCCTGTGTACGATCCTCTACATCCAGTTTGCGATAAATACTGGTCAAATGATTGCGGATCGTGGCGTCACTGACAAACAAAGTCTGCGCCATCATCTTGTTGCTCATGCCGCGGGCAATGCAGTGCAGTACTTCCATTTCACGGACCGTCAGCCGGTATTCACGTTCCTCGCGGCAGAGCTCGCGCGCCGTTTGTGTCAGATCATCCTGCGCCGGCAATTGTCCCCGGCAGGCAAACCGGTCCCGCAAATCCTGGCTCATATACGATTTACCGGCAGCTACGCAATGAATCGCCGCCAGCAGTTCCTGCGGCTCCAACCCTTTGAGCAGATACCCCTGAACGCCTTCCTTGAACATTTCCACAACATAATAATCGCAGTCATTGATGGTCAACATGATCACCTGCGTTTTTGAATGCGCCGCATTCAGTTTCCGTAGCACTTCAATGCCATTCATGCCCGGCATATTCATATCCAAAAGAAGAATATCCGGTACCAGCTGCAGTGTGGCCGTCAAAGTATCCTGTCCGTTTCCAGCTTCGCCAACTACTTCCAGTTCCTTGTCCCAGGAAAGAATTTGTCTGACTCCCTGCCGCATAAGTGCATGATCATCGGCAATAAACACCCTAATTCCCATAGTGTACCCGCCCTCCTATATTTTCCATTTTCTTTTATGCCGGTTAAAACAGCCTCCCTGCCGTCCTGCCGGCGATTTCCCAAAAAGTATATAATCTGTAGGCTGAATGTTTTATAGGATATTTTGCTGCAAATAGTATGAAACATACTTTAGTCTAATTCTTAATATTATTATAGTATAACCTTAAGAAAATTTTAAGGTACTAAGTCCTCATTATTTTTAGGTACATTGTATTTATGAATTTTATCTGGAAACAGATAGGCTGATATATTGCCTGTTTTCCCGCCTATTTTATTTATATTATCGCAAAGCCTATAGTCCTATTAAATTTTAAACAAAAATAAATCCCTGGGCAAAACCCTTTGCCCAGGGAAAAGGAGTGGAAATACTATGGCTTTTTAACGTATCTTTCCGGTAACACAACAACTTAATGAATGGTAATCTCTTTTGGCTTTTCTGCTTCGGCCAGTTTTGGCATGCATACTTTCAACACACCGTCCTTAAATTCAGCCGATACCTTCGCCTCATCAATGTTATCAATATAAAACGAACGCGTCACACTGCCAACTGAACGTTCGCGGCGAATATAGCCGTTCTGATCATCTTTCTCATTCGTAGCTTCATCTTTCTTCGCCTCAATAGTAAGATAATTATTTTCATAACGCAGAGAAATATCTTCTTTCTGCACGCCCGGCAAATCTGCCGTCAATTCATATACGCTGCCGGTGTCCTTGACATCCACCTTAAACGAAGCGGCGCCCCAACCTTTAAACGGTGAAAACTCACTTGAGAAAAATGGCTCATTGAAGATGTCGAAAAGGCGATCGAATCCATCTTCTTTCTTTGCTAAATCATGTCTTGATCCAAACGGTACCAAACCAAACATAAAAATCAATCCCCTTTCAATGAATATAAATGAATGATCTGCCAAAGGCTGCCTGTCCGGATCCGCACCCCGGCGATTCCTTTCATTTCCTTTGGACAATTCTTATTATACTCCAAAAGGTCAAAAAGTCAATACATCAATTGGTCAATTATGCAAATTTATTTTTTATTTACGGAGATTTGCTGCCCCGCACAAAATACAATACGTCATCTTCCAGTCCGACGGTATTGCAAAATCCCACCGTCTGCAAAAGATCCCTGACAGCAAGACCTGAAGGCAACTTGTCCTGTAAGGTTTTTTCACAACGCGCATGAACGCCGTTGACTACTTCCCGGGAAATATCATGCATGATAACGATCCGTCCTCCGGGACGCAGCGCGGTAAATGCCCGCGCTGCGTAGGACTGTTTTTCCGCCAATGTTGTCAGATGCGGGAAAAAATTTAGGCAAACAACCGCGTCATAACTGGCGGCCGGTAAATCCATGGTCAAGATATTCCCACAGCAAAAATCAATGCCTGAGTAAAAAGAAAATTTTGCTTCAGCCTGCGCCAACATCCGGGAAGAAAAGTCAACGGCGGTAATTTTCCCCTGCCGCCCCAACGCCGCCATCAGATACGGAAGGAGAACTCCCGTGCCGCTGCCGACATCCAGCACGCGTCCGCCTTCCGGCAAAGCCGCCAGCTGCAGCAGAAACTGCAGCCGTTCCGGATGCGTCTCTCGCGTCGCATCCCATTGCCCTGCATAATGGTCAAAAAACTCTGCTCCCTTATCCATAAAATCCTCCCTAAAATTTTTGTGAAAAAGTCACTGTATAAACCCGGCCCTCCATGGGATACCCATAAATCTCACAATAATTTTTATCAAAAATATTATACACAGAAACATTCAGCGATTCCTGCTGCCCAATTTCTTTGGTCACCGACAGGTTATGTACAACAGATCCGCCCAGCGTAACCAGGTCCGTTGACGCTGCCGCCGGATAGCGTTTACTGGCTCGCTGATTGCCGGTATAGGTAAGATCATAGCGCAAGTTCCAGCCATTTTGATCAAGCGCATACCCGGCCGATATCACATGATGTGGTCGATAATCGAGCTCGTGCGCCAGCCCTGCGGCATCTCTCGAATCAACGCCTTTCTTTTCCGTATGCTGATAAGTATAATTCAAAAACAAGCTGGCATTTTTATTGAGCTGCCAATTATTTTCCCACTCAACGCCCCAAAGAGAAACATCATGAATATTATAGCAGCTGAAAGGCGACGTATGCGTAAAGTTGATATAACTGTCCATATCCTGATAATAAAGCGTGGCCTTAGAATGCAACCGGGAATTGAACTGATGTTCCACCGAAGTCTCATAGCCCCAGCCTTTTTCCGGTTCCAAGCCCATTCCATGGGAAAACCCCCAGTTTGCATAATGCCAATAAAACTCCGCCATGGACGGCGCCCTCCAGATACGATTCACCGAAAATGAGGTCCGAGTTGTATCGTTATTGCGAAAAGTAAAATTAAATTTAGGCGACAGAGCGCTTTCCCGCATACTTTGTACGTTAACAGCCCGGTTGTCATCGCGGTCGCCGCGCATCTGATCATAGCGCAGCCCTATATTCCCCGTCCAGCGCGCATTCAGCTTCCATGTATCATCGACATAAACACCCAGTGTATCCACCTTCTGCGAAGGATATAGTTCGCTTCCCACCAGGCGGAAATCATACCAACCGCTGCCATAGCGCAGCCGTCGATAGTCAAGGCCATAACCAAGATGATGCGAACCCAAAAGCTGCTGTTTTCCAGTGAAAAGCAGTCCATCGGATTGATCCGTAATATTATGCCGGTCAAATTGCAGTCCCGCTGCCGAATAGAAAACCTCATGACGATTCTCATTATTTTTCCAATACGTCAGCGTATTGGAACCATTTTTTCGCTGTGAATCCCAAGAAAGCGTAAAATTATTGCGATATACTTCCGCGTAAGAACCATCTGTTGCCGCAGCATTGCCGGCACTGGCAAAACCGTCACTGACCGGCGTAACCGGATCAGCGGAACGGTATCCCGAAGTGCCCGGTATGTTAGCCACGATCAGACCTCGCTTTAAATCATTATGATCGATATGAAAACGAAGCTGATCCGTAGCGTTTAATTTCCAGGATAAGCCCATACCCACTTGTTCATCACGGTAATCGCTGTTGCGCAGCCAGGCGTCTTCCTGCCCTTTATTGGCATAGAGGGAAAACCCGAAACGACCGCCGTCTGTTCCACTGTAGTTGCATAAATACTGCCGCCGTCCATTGCTGCCTGTCGACAGCTGCACTTCCCCGCCATTGGCCAGATCCCGTTTTGTCACAATATTAATGACCCCGCCCAGCGTGCCTCCCCAGGCAGCCGACTTAGCTCCCCGGGTAATCTCAATCCTGTCTACCGCATGCAGCGGAATTGCCGTCCAGTCGACATAACCGCCGCCCATAACCCCCGCGCCGGCCATCGGCACCCCGTCTACCAGCACAGTATAATGACGTGAATCATGCCCTCGCAATTTTACTGTCAGATCTTCATTGCCGCCGGCATTTGGCCGCTCCTGCACCTGCACCCCGGCCGCCTGCCGCAACAGTTCGGGAATTGTTTTTGCCGTGCCCGGCGCTGCCGTTTCCACCCGGATGACCTTGTCCACCGACACCGCCTCAGCATCTACATAAACATCGGGCAGCGTATAAGTGTCCAACGTTTCTGTAGTTTCGGCCATGGCCGATCCACTGGTCAACGCCCAGACTGCCGCAGCGCCAATACAAAGTTTTTGTTTCATAACTCCACTCCATTCTTTTGATGAAATCGCTGCAACAAGCGGACGGTCAGCGGAATAAAAAGCAACTGCACCAACATACCGGGAACCCCATGCAAACACGTCAGTTCCACATAAATTAGCGGTGAAGTCCGCAGCCCCAAGGTCGACGCAAACAGTCCTACCATAAGAGCCATGCCCAGCCTTCCAGCTGCCATCGCCCCCGCCAGCGCCGCCAGCAAAGGCCAATGCAGGCGCTGATATAGCCAGCCGCCAACCATCCCGTACAAGCCTAGTTCAACCATCATCATCGGGGCCGCCGGCCAAAGCGGCGGCATTCCGGTACAAAGACCGGATACCAATGGCGTCAGCAAACCGATCATGAAACCAAAACGCCGGCCTAACAACAATCCACCTAAAAGCACCGGAATATGCATCGGTAAAAAAATGGCCCCGCTGAGTCCGGAAAAATGAAAAAACATCGGCAGCAAAATACCGACCGCTATAAAAAAAGCGCTGTAGGTCAGCTGCCTGGTCCGATTCCTGTCCACAACAATTCCTCCCGCTTCTGAATCCTATTGCTTGCTTTCTCTGTCCATTATGAAATGATTTTTATCGCGCCACAAGCGGGGGGAGGGGATATACAGGCAAAAAAATACAGGAGCTTTACCTGTCGATAAACGCTCCTGTACGCAATATCATCCTTAATTTCCCATCTCCCATTCCGGAGAAAATTCCTCTACCCTGCCTTTTCCTTTACGTTTTGCCTCATACATCGCCCGATCCGCATGCTGCACCAGCAATTCCGGTCCGCCCGGATCCTCCGGATAGCAGGTAAATCCAATGCTGATCGAACAACGGCACACCGTTCCGCGCCAAAGGATTGGCTGTAGCGCGACAGCTAGCAGCGCCTGCATTTGCGCCTGCCGCTGTTCTGGTGTCTGGACTCCGCACAAAACAAACAAGAATTCATCGCCGCCTAGCCGTCCTAAATAATCGGCTGGAGGCAGGGCTGCTCTTACCCGGGCCGACAGCGTACAGAGCACATGATCGCCGGCATCATGTCCCAAAGTATCATTCACCGCTTTAAACGCATCAATATCAAAAAAACCGACTGTCAGACTGCCTTCCTGTTCCCAGGCTTGCTGCCAGGCCGTCTGCAGTTCCGCCATCAGACCGCGGCGATTCGGCAGCCGCGTCAGTTCATCCTGCATCGCCATGCATTTCATGACCGACTCGCTGGCCTTTGTCTGCAGCATCAAATACACCAGCCATGCCACCAGCAAGCTGAAAACAAGCGCCCCGGCAGCCTTGAACGCCAGCGCAGGATAATTCATCCACCCCGCCTGCGGCGTCAAACTCAGATACCAGACATTCCCCGGCACAGAAATACCTGTTTCAATCGGATTTTCCTGCAGCGGTGCAGAGGAAGCGGCAATGCGCATTTTTTCTCCCGTTTCCGGATGATATCGCCAAAGCTCATACGCATAGCCGTCTTTTTCTATAGCCTGTAAGCTATCATTCTGCAGTGTTTCCGGATATCGGGTGAGCACGGTGACAAAGCCCCAAAAAACCCGACGTCCCTGGGCATCCGGCAAAAAAACCGGCAACCGGCCAATGCCGCCCTGCCCTCCCTGTAACAGCGCATAGGGACCAAAAAAAAGCAACCGCCCGCCATCGCGTCCTCTGACCGCTTCCGCCATACGCTGCGGATCATGAAACAAATCATGCCCGATAACCGGCTCGTTGCCTTCCAGCGGAAAGCACTCCGTAACAACGCCGCCCGGCGCCAGCTGTAGCGCCGATGCTTCCGGATACATCGGCAGCAGACGGGCCGCCAAGACGGGAAAAGACGAAATCTCCCCATGGCCCTGTTGCAGCAGCGCATCCAGCACATACGCTACCGACAAAGTATGTTCTATCGCCATGCTTATGTCCGCCGCACAATGCTCTGCTACCAAATGCCCCCGCGCTTTAGCCAGATCCAACCGATAAACTTCGCTCAAAAAAACGCCGTAAGAAACCAACAGCAACGCAGCAAAAAACGTAAACAAAGGCCAACCAAAAAACTTTTTATTTCTCCAGCCGGCTGTCAGACGCATTTTACCCACCTGCCTTTTCAGTTGACATTCACCGTTATTGATAATTTCAGTATGTCACAGTGGCATAAAAAAAGCAACTGCCGTCGTTTTGCCAGCGAAAAAACCGGTTTTCTGCCGACAACTACAACGCTGCCGCAAAAAACCGGTTTTTTCCGTTCCCTCAAAATCTACTTAAATAAATACGGAATAATTTACACCTTAAATTTCTGCATCTCCTTCTGCAGATTTTCTGCCATCTTTGCCAACTGTTCACTAGCTGAAGCAATCTCTTCCACCGAAGCTGACTGTTCCTCAGTTGCCGCCGAAATTGTCTGCGTCTGTTCCGACGTATGCCGGCTTTCTTTTTCCATATTATCCACGGATTCAACAACGCCTTGTGCTCCGCTGCTGATCTCCTGCACTGAGGCCGAAATTGCATGAATTTCCTGCGTCATCTTGCGCACCATCGACAAAATGGTCTGGAAACTATTACCGGCGGCCGATACCACCTGGGTGCCGGTTTCCACTTCAGCTTTGCCGTCATTCATAAAGGTAACCGCTTTATCCGTTCCGGTCTGCACATCATGAATCAATTCCGTAATCTGCTTGGCCGCACCTTCGGATTGTTCCGCCAGCTTACGCACCTCTTCCGCCACAACGGCAAACCCGCGTCCGGCTTCACCGGCGCGCGCCGCTTCAATGGCCGCATTGAGCGCCAACAAATTCGTCTGCCCGGCAATACTGGAAATCACATCGACAATTTGCCCGATTTGTTTTGACTTTTCTTCCAGCTCCGCAATCACATTAGCCGTTGCTTTTGTTTTATCATTAATGGTTGTCATCTGGCTGACAGCTTCCTGCACCGAAGCTTCGCCGTCATTCGCCGTCTGTGCTGTTTTTTCCGCCGAACGAGAAACCGTCTCCGTATTGGCAGCCACCTGCTGGATAGCCGATGTGATCTGCTGCGTCGACTCATCCGTACGGTCCGCCAGCTTCAGCTGACGTTCCGCCCCGGCCGCAACCTTAGCGACCGAGTCAGCCACCTGCTGCGACGCCTGCGCCGATTGTTCAGAATTGGCCGTCAGCTCCTGCGAAGAAGCCGCCAGCTGCTGAGCGGTATCCGCCACCTGTTTAGTCATGCTGCGGATATGCTCTTTCATTTTTTCTACTGCGCGGGATACCGTTCCAAATTCACTTTGATCATCCAGACTGCTCTGGCTGACCTTCTGAGAAAAGTCTCCCGTCGCTAAAATGTTGAAATACTGCACGAAATCATCCAGACGCCCGGAAATCTGCCGCACAATAATCCAGCCGGCCAGAACCAAAAGTATGGCCATAACAATGAAAACTCCGGCAAAGGTTTTACCGCAGAAAGCAAATTTTTCGCCGCTTTCCTGATACATCTGCTCTGCTTGCTGCTGAATATTTTTGGAAAAATCGCTTAAATCATCCGTTGCCTGATCCGCTTTTGCCTTGCCGTCTTTCAAAAACAACGCAAAAGCTTCCTTGTCCTGATTATTCGTAGCCAGCGCTACAACCTTATCCCGCGCGACCCGATAATCTCCCATTTCCTTCTGAATGGTTTGAAACTTCGCCCGATCCGCATCAGCCATCGGCAGCTGGGAAAACTGTTCCATATCCGCGTCAAAGGCTTTGCTGCGCTGCTCCAGATCCTTTAGCGCCAATTGTGTCGCCTGCGGATCATCCGTTGCCATCAGCGCATACATATCGGCTTCCGCTTTCCGGATCTGCGCCCGCCCATCACTAATATATTCGACCGCCAGCAATTTTTCCTTGTAAAGATCTTCTACGGTCTGATGCGTGACTCCCAAAAAGTAATACGCTGTTCCTGCCAGGCCAAACAAAGCCGCCATTGCCAGAAACACCAGCAAAAACAATTTTGTCCGTACTTTTAAATTATTTAACAAATCCATAAAATCCTCCCTTTACAAATAACGAAAAATTCTTTTACTTTTCCGGTTCAGCTGCCAATGGCGGCGCCGCCATCATCTGCCGCCAGGCAAATCCATCGCACAGAACAACCATATAAAGCACATCCTGCTCCCACTGAAAATCCGACAATAAAACCCGATCCCAAGGGTACCGTTGATTAAGAAACGCAAACTCAACGGCTTCCTGCGCCAGACATTTCGTCGCCTTAGCAAAAAAGGCCTGCGCCTCCGACGAATCTTTTTGATACCGCCGCCAAAAAGCCGAGGTAACGCCGCGGATGATGATAACGGCAAAGACCGATTCCAGCAGTACCACCATCACCGCTTCCGGGCCGCGCACATTTTGCTGCCGGTAATATTTTGATATATCGGCGGCAATTGCCTCATCATATTTGTTTGGCCCACCTCCCAGCGATTTAAAGATACTATCCCCATAGAACGTCAGAGAAATTGTATAACTGCGCTTTTTTCCGACATAAGGCTCAAACAGATGATAGTAGCGAGCCCGGGATACATAATCTTTTTCTTTCTTGGGCAAAGCATAAATACGAACCGCTTCTGCCAGAAAAGGATAATACTTTTTGAGCTTCACATACTCTCTGCCCTCGCCGACCAACGCTACTTCCCATTGTGTGTAGCGTTCCACATAGAGCGTCATCTCAACCTGCCGGCAAACCATCAACTGCTGTAAGTCAAAGAAACAAACAAACGGATATTTACGACACATTTCCTGCCGCAGCTTCAGATGATAATCTATGAGATTGTTTAGGGACTGCAGGTATACTTTTTTTTTAGCAACGTCTTTCCTCCTCATTTTGCATATGGTAACCATTGCCCAGAATATGAATGATCCTCACACCTGCCCAGATCGTTCGCACCTCCCCTGTCGCCCTGCAGCCCTTTGAAGGCAAATTTACGCAAAAAGACACCTGTATCTCTTCGATACAGGTGTCCAAACAGCCCGGGCAAACTGCCCACTTATCTGACTCCGCTGAACCATCGTCTTGTCTCTCATCGTGTCTTTTATGCGTCAGAATCTGTCCGACAGTCTTTCATTCCCAACAAGCCCCAAACCTGCAGCAATAAAATTACCATCACGAGAAAAAAAGCTAAGTGCTATTTCTCTTAACATAAGGTATTTTAGCATAGATAACATCAGATTTCAAGCCTAGACCGCGGTTTTTCATAGGCAATGTGTCCTTAAAAAAGACAGTTGCCTTTTTGTAAAATAAAAGAAGGTGCCTTTTAATAAATATTTTTAGTTTACGATATGCATTTTTTCCGAAAACTAATGAGAAAAAGCAACCCTGATATTTTCCAGACTTATCAGCTAGAATAATGTTTAAGAATTTCCCTGCGAAAATCTTGAAAATAAGCTATACTAAGAAAAGGTCGGACTTGTAAGGAGAATGTACTTGATGAAATGGAACCTGCCCGTTCCGGGCATAAAAAGCGCCCTGCTGCTTTTGTTGCTGCTTTTATGTGGAATAACCTATATCTTAAATCCTGATTTTTTTGCTCTGCTCTGGCAAATCCTGCGTCACGGAGATATTCAGGAAACGGTGCTCTATATTAAATCGTTTGGCTCCTGGGCGGTTTTGTTTAGTTTTATACTGGTCGTACTGGTCAATATGATCGGTTTTCCGCCAACGATCATTCTTTCCGTAGCCAATACATTTATTTTTGGCATGGTGCCGGGTATAATACTTTCCTGGCTAGCGGAAACCGTCGGCGTAATGCTGAGCTTTGTATTGCTGCGATTCTTTTTCTCCGAACAGGCGCAAAGGATTATCGCCAAACATACCACACTGCAAAAAATGAACAGTTTTAGTGAGCATAACGGTTTCCAGGGAATGCTGATTGCCCGGATGATCCCATATTTTCCGTCTGGACTGTTAAACGCACTGGGCGCCGTAAGTCAGATCAGCCTGATTGACTATTCGGTCTCTTCTCTGATCGGCAAACTGCCGTCCACCGCCTTGGAAGCCATGATCGGACACGATGCCATGATGGCGGGCGAACATTTACATCGACTGATTTTTGTTATTTTACTGACGTTGGCTGTTATTGGAGCCATTCACTATTATCGGCGAACGAAAAAATATCCTTCGGGAAAAACATAACTGATTGATTAAAGAAGGGTATAAACCGGCTGCCTATGGCGGCCGGTTTATATTTTGAAAATTTTCTTCAATCTGTTTTCAGGCGACAAGTATATACTATTTAGGTTTTGGTTTTATAACGTACAGGATATATAACTTATAACAAAAGAGGCGCATGGTTATGAAAAGTTTGGTCTCAAGCCATCGGAACAACCTGATTGGCATTTTTGTATCTTCTTTGCTTTTATTGGTAAGCGTAATTATTTTTTATGAAAATATCGACCAAACCATTGAACCGGCAACTTATATCGGCCATTTATTAGGCGCCTTGGTTTTATTGTGTCTGCTGCAATACGCCGCCGGCATACGCTTGTTTTCTCCTGCCTTTCTACCGCAGGTACTAGTCGGCCTAACCTGGTGCATAACTTTTCCTTTACTTTATTTCTGGTCCTATGACAGCAGCTGGTTTGTTTCTGATGTCCGCATAGATTTCTTATTTGGAATTGGCCTGCTTTTTTTGCTAAGCAGTGCCGAAGCGATTTGTACTGTTTTTACAAAAAAAACACGTCGTATCGCCATGCTATTCGCCATACTTGATCTTTTGTGCCTGCTGATTCCATTAGCGGAATACATATATTATGCTTTATTTCAACACTGTCTAACCCCAGCATCACTGATGGCATTATACCTAACAAATCCCAGAGAAAGCCTCGATTTTATCGAATCGAACTTTAGCCTGCCCACCGTACTAGGCATCGTGCTTACCTTAACGATCTTTCTGACCTTGACTTATCTATGCAACCGTCGTTTTTGCCGGCAACTCGTCAAGCAGACTTTTTCAGAAAACAAACGAACAAACCGCCTGTTGGCGCTATTGCTTTTTCTGACCTCTCTCTATGTCCCGTTTGTCCTGTTTCCTCACACATCAATTTTACTAAGCTGGGAAGACGTCGCCGCCCATGTGCACGAAACGGCGAAATACAGCCAGTACTATGCGCAGCGAATGCAGGATCTGAAACTGACCGACGCCGATACCCTGGCGCAAAAATCTCCCGGCACTGTAATTATGGTCATCGGAGAATCGGCATCCCGTAATTATATGAAAGCTTACACGCCTTCTTTTTCTTATGAAGACACACCCTGGCTCGAGCAGTGCATGCAGAATCCTGATTTTGTCGTTTTCCGCAACAGCTATTCCTGCTGGGTGCAGACAGTCCCGGTTTTAGAACGCGCCCTGACCGAAGAAAGCCAGTATCATGATAAAGATTTTATTGCCTCCACTTCCATTTTGGATGTAGCCAAAAAAGCCGGCTATGAAACCTACTGGTTCAGCAATCAGGGACGGTATGGACAAGATGACAGCGCGATTACCTTGGTGGCAAAAACTGCCGATCATGCCCGCTGGTCCGATGACGCTTATGAACTCAGCAGTAAATTTGACGAAGATTTATTAAATTTTTTACCAACCGTGGACGCAACCAAGAATAATTTTATCGTTCTGCACCTTATGGGCAGCCACATTTACTACAACAATCGCTACCCGGAAAATTTTACCCGCTGGAAAACCGGCGAAGCTGAATCTACCGAAGAAGCATACGCTAACAGCACTTTATACACAGATTATGTGCTGTCGAAAATTTATCAATACGCCAAACAGAATCTGCATCTGCAGGCCATGATTTATTATTCCGATCACGGCGAAGACCTCCACATTTCTCACAACCCGGACGCTTTTCGCTTTGATATGGTGCGCATTCCTATGTTTGTTTATTTGTCTCCGGAATACCAGCGAGCTTTCCCCGTACAAAACCGCGTTTTACATCATAACCAGGAACAATTCTTTACCAATGATATGATCTATGATACGGTATGCGGAATTTTAAACGCGCCGTCCAACCATTACGATGCCGGACAAAATTTTGCCTCGTCGGAATATCGTTTTAACCGCGATAATCTGACGACCATGCTTGGTCAGAAGAAATTAACAGAAGATCCTTATCTTATGAAACAAAATAACGCCGCTGAAACAAACTGACAGCAGGAAAAATCTCCTATAATGACGAATAATCTTTTTTATATAATAGTATACAAATTTTAATTCAATGATTGAAAAAAAGATCCGCCAGATTGTTAAGGAGTGCAAAATACCATGCTACATCAATTTGGTCACTCAATCAAAAATCAACTGCGCTATTTATTTTTTATCGGGCTTATTCTCGATATGCTTTTACTGAGCTTTATTGTATTTTACTATTGGAAATCTTCGATTGACGAAGCGCTTTTCTTTTCACAGGAAGAAACCACCCGGCAAGTCGTGCAAAAAATTTCTGATTTTATGAATGTCCCGCTGCGGCTAAACGCTACGAACCAATATTTTATTGCCAGTCATTTAATCAACCTAAATGAGCCGCAGACCGCCGCGCGTTTTTTTGCCAGCGTTATGCAGCCTACCGACAGCAATGTTTACAGCTTCAGCTACGGACGGGCCGACGGCAGCTACTTCGACGTTCGGCGCAACAAACAAAATGAACTGGAATTCATGCGCAGCGACAAAGAAACGCAGTATCATTCTGTGTATTATGCCCTGGATGACACATTTACGATCCACTCTGTAACGCAGCATCTAAGTTTTTTTGATCCCCGCACCCGGGAATGGTATACCCGTGCGGAAGAAAGCCGCTATCCTGGCTTTTCCAATGTTTATCAACACTTTGTCATGAAAGATCTTGCGATTTCCGCTTTTTATCCCATTTTGGATGCAACGGGAAAACTAAAAGGTGTGCTTGGCACTCATATTACGCTGGATAAGCTGAATCGCGAACTGTCTGAAATCGTAAAAAGCAAGGGCGCACAAGCTTATATCTTTGAACGCGAGACGGGCTGTCTCATTGCCGACAGCGAGCATGAACCCGCCTTTTTGATTGAACGAAACGACGAATTTTCCCGAGTTACCGTTGATAAAATTAAAAACCAACAAATTCAGCAAACTTATACACAATATATGAACCAAGATATAGATGATTCAGATATTTCCGAGAGTGGAGATTTTTACCTGAAAGTATCGACTTTTAAACTGCCAGGCATTGATTGGCTTATCATAACAGCCATACCGGAAAGCAATTATATAAAAGCCATCCATTCCAGTTTTTGGCTCATACTGATATTTTCATTTGTCATACTATCACTGATCGCTTATGCTTGTTCCAATAAAATTGACCAATATTTTAGCCCCATTGAGAAACTTATTCATACGACGCGACAATTTTCCCGCGGCGACTTTTCTTGCCGAACAGAAATTATCGAAGCAAATGAAATTGGCTTTCTAAGCGCCGCATTTAACCAGATGGCAGCGCATCTGGAAGTTCTCATCAATGAATTGGAACAAAAAGTCGCGGAGCGAACCAACGAACTACAAAAAAAGAATCAGGCGCTGCGTGAGGCGAAAGAAAATTTAGAGCATGCCTCACAAACCGATTTTCTGACCGGTCTTTTTAACCGTCGCTATATGATGGAAAAGTTAAATCAGGCGATTGCCAATTTTAGGGTAAACAGGCGAAGCTTCGCCTTGTTTATGGCAGATATTGATTTTTTTAAAAAAGTGAATGATACTTTTGGTCATGACTGTGGTGATTACGTCTTAAAAAATGTAGCAAAAACATTTCAGGCCTCGCTGCCGAAAGATGCCTATCTTTCCCGTTGGGGAGGAGAAGAATTTTTACTACTACTGCCCAACGTATCAGCCGACGAAGCTTTTACGCAGGCGGAAAAGATCCGGACGGCCATTGCCGAACAAGACTTCTCCTGTGGTAACGATCATCTGCGTATCACACTGACTTTGGGCATGACGATGTACAGTGAAGGAAAATCGGTCAATCAAATTCTGAAAGAAGCCGATATTGCCATTTATAACGGCAAGCATAATGGACGCAACCGCACCGAACGCTTTGTTCAGGAATAAAAACAAAAGCAGCGTCAAAATCATTTTTTGATCCCGACGCTGCTTTTTTTATACCATTTTTACTAACCCGATTGCATGGCCGTTTAAAAATCGAGAATTTTTCCTTCACAGGAAATGGTCGTCACCTGCCAGGGGATAAACTTGCCGCTGGCCTGCAGAGCTGCCTTCGCCGCGGCTTCCAACCCGCCACAACAGGGAACTTCCATGCGTGCAATGCGTACGCTGCGAATATCATTTTGCTGCAAAATTTCCGTCAGCTTCTCGCTATAATCAACCGGATCCAGCTTAGGGCAGCCCACCAACACGACATGACCGCGAACAAAATCCCGATGAAACGCCGCGTAGGCATACGCCGTACAATCGGCGGCAATCAATAATTTGGCTCCCTGAAAATACGGTGCTTTCACGGGTACCAATTGAATCTGCACCGGCCACTGCCGCAGCTCGCTTACCGACGCTTGCTCCGCTGCCGCCAGGTCGCCGCTCCCAGCCGGCGCCTGCGCGCCGGCGAGGGTCCGCGCCGCGCTGCCCGGGCAGCCGCAGGCTAAAGGCTCCTGTCTGGCGCGCAGGCCTTCCTCATCCCAAAAAACTTCCTCCTCCGAAACCTGTGCCTGACGAGCCTGTACCGCCGCTTCGTCATAAGCGGCCGCCTCCCGTGCAACAATCGTGATAGCATCGGCCGGACAGGCCGGCAAACAATCTCCCAAACCGTCACAATAATCATCTTTGATCAGTTGCGCCTTGCCGCCCACCATCTGAATGGCGCTTTCATGGCAAGCCGCTGCACAAAGACCGCAGCCATTACACTTTGCTTCATCAATCTGAACAATCTTACGAATCATCCTGCTTCTCCTTTTCCTTGTATCTGCCGCAGCAGTTATCAGCAAAATCAGCCAATCAGCGCTTTGAGATCTGTTTCCGCATCGGTAATGCCCGCAATTCCAAACGTTTCTACCAGCACCTTAGCCACATTCGGCGACAAAAATGCCGGCAGCGTAGGTCCGAGATGAATATTTTTCACACCCAGCGCCAGCAGCGCCAGCAAAACAATAACCGCTTTCTGTTCATACCAGGCAATATTATAAACAACCGGCAGATCATTGACATCCTCCAGCCCGAACACCTCCTTCAGCTTCAACGCAATGCGTACCAGCGAATAAGAATCATTGCACTGACCGGCATCCAGGACCCGCGGAATCCCGCCAATGTCGCCCAGCGGCAGCTTAATGTAACGATATTTCGCGCAGCCGGCCGTCAAAATCACTGTATCCTTTGGCAGCAAGGCCGCAAACTCTTCATAATAGTTACGCGATTTCATGCGGCCGTCGCAGCCGGCCATGACAACGAATTTACGAATAGCGCCCGATTTCACTGCCGCGACAACTTTGTCCGCCAGCGCAAAAACCTGCGCATGGGCAAACCCGCCGACAAGAGTCCCTTTCTCCAGTTCTGCCGGCGGTTCACAAGTCTTTGCCATCGCAATAACTGCGGAAAAATCCTTGTGATGACGATCGCCGTCAATATGCGGACAACCCGATACGCCAACCGCACTAGTCGTGAACAAACGATCCTTATAGGAAGCTTTCGGCGGCACAACACAATTCGTCGTCATCAGAATCGGTCCATGGAACGCTTCAAATTCTTCCTTTTGCTGCCACCAGGCATTGCCATAATTACCGGCAAAATGCGGATACTTTTTAAAAGCCGGATAGTAATGCGCCGGCAGCATCTCGCCATGCGTATATACATCAACGCCCGTTCCGGCCGTCTGTTCCAACAGCATCTCCAGATCGCGAAGATCATGCCCGGAAATCAAAATACCCGGACGATTCCGCACGCCGAGATCGACAGAAGTAATTTCCGGATTGCCATAAGCCGTTGTATTGGCGAGATCCAAAAGCGCCATGCCGTCTACGCCGTATTTACCAGTCTCCAACACCAACGCCGTCAGCGCCGCGCCATCCAGCGAATCATCGAGCAGTTTTGCCAGCGCTGCTTGCAGGAACGCATCCACCGCTTCCGATTCCTGCCCAAGCACATTCGCATGTTTCATATAGGCAGCCAACCCTTTGAGTCCGTACAGCGTGAGTTCCCGCAGGCTGCGGATATCTTTCTGCTCCGTCCGCAGAACGCCGACGGTACGAGCCTTGGCCGCAAAACCAGCGGCTGGCTCATCCCAAACCGCTGCATCCGGCAGCGACTCATCCTTGTCCGCAGCCAGCTCGGCCAAAAGGCCGCGTTTGACCGCCAGAGACATCTCAACGCGGGCGCTGATCGCCGCCGCATCAAAATTCGCATTGGTAATCGTCATAAATAAATTATCCGTCACCAGATGATTGACCGCCGCCGTCACCGGCTTGCCCGCTGCCCTGAGTCTCGTCGTCAGCACGCCGATTCCCTTCGTCACATAAACAAGCAAATCCTGCAATCCCGCCACCTCAGGCGTCTTGCCGCAAACTCCGGCAATGGTACAACCAGTGCACCCCGCCGTTTCCTGACACTGAAAGCAAAACATTTTCGTCTCCATTGTTATTTCCTCCTCAAATTGTCCGCTAATCACTATGGATTCATCATAACAGAAGGCTCTTATCTCGACGGTAACAAATGTTACCGTCGAAAAATTATCCAATGGGTTTTTCAGTTCTTTTAGAGATACATCTCCAATTTTTTTCTCTCCAGCACCACTATGCGCCGGCCATCAAGCTGCAACAGCCCTTCCGCCTGCATGGCGCTGAGTTCCCGCGAAAGCGATGGTCTCGCGACCGCCAGTTCGGCCGCCAAAGACTCACGCCCCAGCTCCGGCACCGTCGGCATTTGCAGCAGCCAGCGCGCAATGCGGCCGCGCAGCGATCCGCTGGCCAGCACGCGCACCCGGCGGTTCAGGAAATAGGCTTTGCCGGCAAAAATGCGCAGTAAATTGCGCTGCATGGCGGCCACGGCCGCCCCGGCCCCGTTCTCCGCCAAAGAAAATAAGCTTCCCTCTAAAACCAGAACCTGCGCGGCCGCGGTCGCCTGCGCATACATATCATACTCCGCTGCTCCCATAAACAGATAAACTTCTCCGAACATATCCCCGGCGGCGGCAATCTCCGTAATAAAAATCTGCCGCCCCGAAAGCGTATCCTGCAAAATATGCACCGCGCCCCGGACCAGCACATAAAGCCGTTCCGGTACATCCCCGGCATGAAAAATCAGCTCGCCCCGCGCATAAGACCGCAGCTGTACCTGGCTGGAAGCAAAAAGTCCGGCCAATTCTTTCCGGGAAATCCCCGTCGTTAAAGGACTTGCCGCCAACGCCTGCAAAACCTCTGCCTGCATTCCATCATCTCCTTTGCCATAGCGATGGCAACAACGTAATCGCTCTGGTTTCAATCCGTAACAAAAGCTTCTGCCCTGATTTTGTTTGTTTGCACTACCGATACATTACAAAAACCTTTAGTGTCTTATTCGCTTCTTCCCGAAAAATTCCTGCCCGGACCTCGGTGCGCCTGACTGAATCCCTCTGCCAGTCGGCGGCCTGACTGAAAAAAGCGCTGTCGGAAAATATTTTCCCGACAGCGCCATCCACCCGCTCTTACAGACAGACAAGCAGTGTTTCGACATCATCCAGAATACCCACGGTATCGGCGGCGCACTGCGGACCGTATTCCAGCACCAGATCTGCCGCCGGCGTATACCGATGGTAAATTGCCAAAAAGCGTTCTATATCCAGCGTCCCATCGCTTATCCGATTGTGCTGATCCTCAAAACCATTGTTGTTATGTACATGGTATGCCGTAATTTTTCCGGCCAAACGGCAGATCAGCCTTTCCAGATCCCAGCCATTGGCATGCGCATGGCCGATATCAACCAAAATCTTTTCCGGTACAGCTTGCGCCATCTGGACAAACGCCTCTTCCTCAAACAACACATTACCGCGCTGATGAACGCCGGCATTTTCAATGACAATCTGCGCCTGAAAAGCAGCGGCCCGACGTCTTAACGCCGCCAGATTACACATCGATGCCGCCAGCATTGCACGGCGGTTTTCCGGAGAGACGCGGCAATTATTATGATGATACACAATATAGCGCGCTCGTAATTTTTGAGACAGCGCCAGCGTTTTCTCAAAATAAGCCATAGACCGCACATATTCTTTGGTTCCCTCCGGCGCTGAATGTTCCGTATCCACATAAGGCCCATGCAGCGACAGCGGCCGCCGGGCCAGTAAACTGCCATAGTCGTGCAAAAAATCCGCAAATGCCGGCGTCTGCCAGGCGGGAAACAATTCGATTCCAATATCATTTCGATGCATTTGTTCCAACAACGTAAAAATTGCCGGTAAATCTTCTGTTTTATACAGATTGGTACTGATCGACAACATCTGCATACACCTCCGGGTAGCCAATATTATTTTCGGTAGCCTGATCAAATATGTGCAGCTCGCCTGCCGCCAGCGATAAATAGAGCGTCATTCCCGGCTGTATATTCTCCAGCGGCGTCAACACAACGCCTTCATGCCCGGCAAGATCAAAATAAACCCCGTTCATTTTCCCGTACACTTCCACATATTTTACGCGCACCGCCAGCGTATTGTCGGCTTCGCCGGCAACGATGCGCAAATCTTCCGGCCGAATCCCCAAGTAAAAAGCTTTTTCTCCGACAGCCGCCAGATAATCCCGCCATTCTTCCGGCAGGCAAATCAGCTGATCTCCAATGCAGGCTGCCTGTTCTGCCAAAACCAGCGGAAAAATATTCATTGACGGCGAGCCGATAAAGCGGGCGGTAAAAACATTTACTGGCCGATGATAAACATTATACGGCGTATCAAGCATTTCAACCGCGCCGTCATGCATAATAGCAATGCGGTTACCTACGGTCATTGCCTCAACCTGGTCATGCGTTACATAAACAAAAGTCTGTCCATATTCTTCATGCACACGAACCAGTTCTTTGCGCGCGTGAACCCGCAGCTGCGCGTCAAGATTTGACAGCGGCTCATCCAGCAGCAAAACATCGCTGCGTTTCACCACGGCGCGCGCCAAAGCCACCCGCTGCCGCTGTCCGCCCGATAAATCCCGCGGTTTTCTATTTTCCAGCCCGTCAAGATGAAGCATATGCAGCGCCGCTGCCAGCCGTGTACGGATTTCATTATCCGGCAGCTTCTTGACATACAGCCCGTAAACAATATTTTCGGCCACAGTCATATGCGGAAACAGCGCGTAGTTCTGAAATACCATGCTCACATTGCGTTTGCCGCTGGGACAAGAATTTACGCACTGCCCGCCCATATACAAAGACCCGGACGTTATCTGCTCCAGCCCGGCTACCAGCCGCAGCGTCGTTGATTTTCCACATCCGGAAGCCCCCAGCAAAATCAAGCGCTCGCCAGGTTCTATGCGGAAATTGAGATCCTGCAAAATTTTTGTTTTTCCGTATGCCTTACTTACATGCTCAAAAACAATATCTTTCATCATGCTTTCCCTCCATAAACAGCCTCAGCCCTTAATTCCCGAAGAAGTAAACGTACTGATGATATAGCGCTGAAACACCAGATAGAGCGCCAGGGGAATCAGCATCGTCAGCACGGACACCGCCATGGCAATCGTAATATCCGTCCCGCCTTCCGAGCTGATAAAAAGCTGCAGCGCCAGCGGCAGTGTATAATGCGCCTTATCCTGCAAAATGAGCACCGGCCAGACATATTCATTCCACGAATTAATAAAAAACATAATCCCGGTAGAAACAACGGCCGGCTTTACCAACGGCAGCACAATTTGCCGCAGGATCCGAAGCGGACCGATATCTTCCAGACGGGCCGCCTCAATCAAAGAATACGGGATGGACCGCATGGCCTGCCGGATCAAAAAAATCCCCGTCGCATCGCCAAGCTCCGGCAAAATGACGCCTAGGATATGATTACGCAGACCCAGCGAAGAAATCGTCAGGTAATTCGGTATCATGGTAATTGTAAAAGGAACAAAAATCGTGCTTACCAGAAGAAAATACAAAACATTTTTGCCGCGAAACTCCAGATAAACAAAAGCATACGCCGCCAAAATACTGGTTATCAGCTTACAGGCAGTCACCACCGCCGCGATGGTGAAAGTATTCAGGATAATCTGCAGCAGCGGCAAGCGGGAAAAGACCTGCTGATAATTTTCCAACGTCGGCGCCCAGGGAATCAGCCCCATGACATTACTGTATGCTTCACTCAACTCTTTAAAAGAAGTGGAAATGGCAAAAACGATTGGCAGCAAAGAAACCAACAGAATGCCGCTAAGAAGTACATGCCACTTAAAATCCCGGTCAATGCTCATAATATACGCCCTTTTCTACATATTTGAATTCGAGAAAAAACAGCAGCAAAAAAAGCCCCATGCTCAAAATCGACAAAGCGGCGGCCGGCCCCGTATGGTATAAAACGAAAGCCTCCTGATAAACCGCATAAACAATATTGGAGCTGCCATTATCCGGTCCGCCCTGCGTAATGACTTTGATCGGCGTAAAAACATACTGCAATCCCTGCACGATCGTCATGATAAAGATATAAACGCCCGTCGCGCTGCTCATCGGCAAAACCAAATCCCAAAAAATCCGATACAACGGAACATCGTCGATTTTCGCCGCTTCGATAATCTCCTGCGGTACACCCGCCACGCCGCCTAAGATGACGATAAAATTGTAACCAAAAACTTTCCAGGTCGTAATCAGGCTCAAAACAACAATTACCCAGCCCTGCGTTATACTCCAGACGGGCAGAACAATTCCTAGATAATGAGCAACCACGGCCGCCGGACCGGACACGGGATTTAAAATCCACAAATATAAAATGGATCCCACGACCAAAGATATAACGCTCGGCAGGAAAAATGCGCCTTTATAAAAACCCTGCCCGCGTTTTATGACAAACGACAACACAAACGCCAATCCATATGGCGCCGCACAGTTAAAAACCAGCAGAATTCCCAGATACGCCGCGGTATTTTTCAAAATTATCCAGGTCAGTGGATCCTGCAGAATATGAAGGTAATTTTTCCAACCGACAAAGTTTTTGACCGGTTTGATCATATTCCAATCAAAAAAGCTCAGATAAACCGTATAGAAAAATGGGATAAAAACAAATATCGTAAAAATCAACAGCGCAGGCAGAACCAGCGCATAAGGCAGCCAATGCTCCCTGTTTTTCCAATTTACATACTTCATATTGTCACCTCAGCGAAAGCCAATGCCTAAGGCAGAATGGCTTCCCTTCTGCCTTAGGCATCTTTACTATATAAGTATCTATCTAATTTTATTGCAGCAGCGCGTTAATTTTCGTCTGCGTTGCCGTAAGCTCACTGCCTACCGAACTGCCGGCCAAAATACGATCGCGCATCTCAAGCAACAATTGTTCGGCCTGCAGCCCCGCATCGCCCGGGAACGACGCCCAAGGAACGACGCTGTCCATCTGCAAAACCGCCGCCTCCATCATTTTGTTCTCCGCCAAAAAACCTTTCAGCCCGTTTTCCGCTCCCGCTACATCTTTGCGCGGCGGCACATACCCGGTTCCCTTCGTCCATTCGGACATAGCCCCGACGCTGTAAAGATACTTCATAAATTCCCAGGCAGCTTTCTGCTCTTTTTCTGACTGAGCGGTAATCGCCAGGAAGCAGCCCCCCGCCGGCAGCCGCTTTTGTTTTCCCTGCCAGGCCGGTGAGCTAACCGCCGCCACATCAAACTTCGCGCCCTTTTGAACATTCGCGCGCTGGGCGATCGTCGTATAAAGCATGGCGGTGTTCCCATTGATAAAAGACTGTACGCCCTCGCTCCAAGAAATATGCAGCGCCGATTGATCTTTTGTCACCATATCCGCATACAACTGGTATGCCTGGATTCCCTCCGGTGAAGCAAAGGCAGCCCGGCCATCCTGCAGCATACGCGCGCCGTTGCTTTCTAGCAGCGCCTGCTGCGCCCAGTTATCCGCCGGTTCCTGCATATAAAAACCATACTTTCCCGTCTTTTCTTTGATGATTTTAGCAAACCGGCTGACATCTTCCCAGGTTTTCGGACCATTTTCGTCCAGTCCGGCCTGCCGCAGAATATCCCGGTTGATATAAAGCACCGGCGTGCTTAAAGAATAAGGAATGCCGACTTGTACGCCCTGGCTATTTTTTGCCAGCGCCATTACATTCGGCAGGAATTTATCCTGTAAAAAATTCTTGTCACCCGCATCATAAGCATCAATCGCCTTTTGCGGTTCCATATACTTAAAATTATTAGAAAAATAATCGAGAAACGCCCAGCCGATCTGCACTACAGCCGGCGCTTTTCCAGCTGCAGCTTCTGCCTGCAGATTTTGCATAAGTCCTTTATACATATCAGGATTGTAACGCGCTACCACCTCTACATCTTTGCTCTGCGCATTAAAATCATTGACCAATTGCTCAACCGTTTTACCCCCCTGTGTTTCCGCATTGCAATGCCAGTATTCAATCTTAACTTTTTGCTGCGCTCCCTGCTGCGCGGTGTCTGTCCCTCCGCTGCTGCATCCGCCCAACAGCAACGTACTTATCAAACCGATCGTAAGAAGCCATTGATTTTTTTTCATCGCTGCAACTCTCCCCCTTCTTTTGCAAATTCAGTATAGCATAGCGTTCCTGGCGTACGATTATCATCTGGTTAAGATTAGGTTGCGCTTTAATACGGCTTTTTTAACAATTCCAGCAACCGTACGAAAATAGTTTGCTTGCAAAATCGGATTTTATGCTTAGCCAATATTCCCTTTTGAATATCTCTATAGCTCAATTCGTTTATCAACAGGGACTTGCCTATAAAATATACTTTTCCACAGTTATCCACAGATTTTATCCACATATCCACTGTATGTTCGGTGCGTAAGTGAAAAAACGGTTATCAATCTCATTTTTATTTTCCCTATTGTCAACAAGAAAAAAGCGCTGTATACTACAAGTAGTTAATCAAATGATTAAATCAATCGATTAGAAGGTGATTTTATGGAAGACGACAGCAAACAGCGCCTGCTGCAAGCCGCCATTCAACTTTTTGCCGCGCATGGCTTTGAAAGCGTCTCCATCCGGCAAATTGCCAAAGAGGCAGAAACCAACAGCGCCATGATTTCGTATTATTTTGGCAGTAAGCAGAAACTTTACGAAGCGGCCATTGACGCACAGGCAGCGGCCCTGCATGAATTTCTCACGCCGAAAACGGCCGAATTGACCCCGCAGGAAGTCTTTCTGCGCTATGCGCAAACGCTGCAAAAAATTCATGTCCGTAATCCAACCTTACTGCAGTTTATCTGCCGTGAATTTGCCGCCCCGTCTGCGCACTTTGAAACCTTCATTCAAAAACGTCTGCAGCAGGTATTTCTTTTACTGGCCGATGCTCTGCAGCGCGGCATTGACGAGGAAATTTTCCGCCCGGACATTGAAATTGTTCCCACGCTTGTCCTCTGGGCCGGCATGGTAAATTTTTACTATCTGAGCCGCAATCTGCATCAGCGCATTTCTCCGGAAGCACAAGCCTGCAGTGAAGCGGCCTACATGGAACATGCCTGCAAAATATTCTTTGCCGGCATCGAAAGGAGGCCCGCGCCATGACCCAGCCAAAAAAACTGCGTTGGTTTTTGATTGCCGCGCTACTGGGCGCGCTTGCTATAGGTTCTTTTCAGGAATACCGCAGTCAGCAGGCGGCAGCCCATCGTCTCACCGGCACGGTTGAAGTCACCAAAGCCGATATCACGGCTAAAACCAACGGGTATCTGCAGCAGTTGTCTATTAAAGAAGGCGATTCCGTACAGAAAGGCATGACGGCCGCCGTGCTTGACCGGCAGGATCTTGCCGCCGCGCTGCTGCGCGATGAAGCCGCCCGGCAAAAAGCCCAAGCGCAGCTCGCCGCCCTGGAAAACGGCGCCCGGCCGGAGGAACGCCGGGCGGCTGCCGCCAACACAGAAGCAGCCCGCGCCGCAGCTGAAAAAGCCGCGCAGGATTACACCCGGGCAGCCGCGCTCTACAGCGAAGGCGCAATCTCCCGCGCCGCTTACGACGAAGCGTCGGCCAACCGGAACGCAACCGCCGCCCGCTGTGCCGCGGCTCAGGAACAGGAAGATTTACTGACAGCCGGCACCCGCACGGAAGATCTCGATGCCGCGCGGGATGAACTGCGCCGGACCGACGCCATTCTGGCTATGTCCCGTTCCGCCGTAAACGATCTCACCGTCCTTTGCCCGCTCAACGGCTTTATTCTGACAAAAAATTATGAGCCGGGCGAATATGTCACCGCGGGAACGCCGATCGCTACGGTAGCTGACCTCAGCGATTGCTGGGTGCGCGTCTACATCGCTTCGCCGGATCTCGCCAATATCCGGATTGGCAGCCCGGCCGATGTTTATATTGATGCCCGTCCGGATCAGCCGCTTCGCGGACATGTGCGTGAAATCAGTGACCGGGCTGAGTTTACGCCGCGCCAAAGCATCACGAAAAATGAACGGGCTAATCTTGTATTCGCCGTCAAAGTAGCAATTGACAACGGCGACGGGCTGGTGAAGCCCGGTATGCCGGCGGATGTGATTTTTCATGAATGAACGCGCCGTGATTGAAACCAACGATCTGACCTGCCGCTTTGGCAGTTTTACTGCCGTTGATCATCTGACGATCACGGTGCCGCGCGGAATCATCTATGGATTCATTGGCTCCAACGGGTCCGGCAAATCCACCACCATCCGCATGCTCTGCGGCCTGCTGCGTCCGACTGAAGGCTGGGCCCGTGTCCTTGGCTATGATACCGCCCAGGCGCCGGATCAGGTAAAACAACGCATTGGGTACATGTCGCAAAAATTTAGTCTTTACCACGATCTGACCTGTGAAGAAAATCTCGCTTTTTATGCCGGCCTGTATGGACTTACCGGCGCTGCGCAAAAAACGCGCATGTCGGAAGTCCTTAGCCTCATGTCGCTTACGGACAAGCGTCCGGTACTCGCCGGCGGCCTTTCCGGCGGGCAGCGGCAGCGGCTAGCGCTCGGCTGTGCGATTCTCCATCATCCCGATCTTTTGATTCTTGATGAACCCACTTCCGCCGTAGATCCGACTTCACGCCGCATGTTCTGGAATCTGCTGGCCAGTCTTGCAGCCGGCGGTACCAGCCTGCTTGTGACAACGCATTTTATGGATGAAGCGGAACACTGCGACCGCATTGGCTTTCTAAAAGACGGACGCCTGATTGCCAACGGTTCACCCGCCGCTCTCAAAGCGGATCTGCCCGCCCGCCTGATTACCCTTGATTACGCTTCGCCTACAGAAGCCGGGCAAGCGCTGCAGGCCTCCGGCATTCCTTATCTTGACGCATATGTCTTTGGCCGACAGTATCATGTTCTGCTGGCTCCGGAAACGGACATTGGCCGCCGTCTTTGCTGGAAGCCAGCTGAACTTACCATGGAAGACGTCTTTATTTATCACGACTGTCAGCAAAAGGAGGCGTCCTTATGACTCGTTTGAAAGCAGTTCTCATCAAAGAATTTATCCAGATGCGCCGCGATTCTGTAACGCTTGGGATCATGCTTTTTTTACCGATGATTCAGCTGCTGATTTTTGGTTTTGCGATTCACACCGATATCAAGCATCAGTCTACCGTTGTTTTTGATCAGTCGCTAACCGAAGACAGCCGGGCGCTGCTCACCAGTTTTACCGCCAGCGAATACTTTGACATCCGCTATGCGGCCCAGAGTTTTGCTGAGGTCAACGAACGCATCGACAGCGGCCAGGCCAAAGTAGGCATCATTATTCCGCCCGATCTGGCCGCCAGTCTGAAACACGAGCACGCTACGCCGATTCAGGTCATTGTCGACGCTTCCGACTCTACGGCGGCAGCGTCCGCTATCTCTGCGGCCGAATCCATCGGCCAGCTGAAATCCCGCAGTCTGCTGCTCAAAAAGCATCATCTCAGCGAAGACAGCACCCAGCTGTATGATGTGCGGGTGCGCGCCTGGTACAACCCTGATTTTATCACCGCCTGGTATATGCTGCCGGGCATCATGGGCGTCATTCTCACCATGACCATGGTCATGATCACGTCCATGGCCATTGTTCGCGAACGGGAACGCGGCACCTTGGAACAGCTGCTGGTAACGCCACTGCGCACCTGGGAACTGCTGCTGGGCAAAATCATCCCCTATATTCTTGTCGGCTACGTGCAGACAACGGTATCGCTGCTTGTCGGCACCGCTGTTTTTTCCCTGCCTATGCGGGGCAGCATTCCGCTTCTCTATGGCCTCACGACCTTTTTTATCATCGCCTCGCTGACGCTGGGACTCCTGATCTCAACGATGGCGCGCACACAAATGCAGGCCATGCAGATGTCATTTCTGATTTTTATGCCCAGCGTGCTTCTCTCCGGTTTTATTTTCCCGCGTGAATCCATGGCCGCTATCTTCTACGCTATCAGCAGCCTGATGCCCATGACCTATTATGTACAGATTCTGCGCGGCATTTTGCTCCGCGGCAATACGCTGGCGCTGCTGTGGCCGCAGGTATTTGCCCTTCTCACTTTGATCATCGTCACCTTTGGCCTGGCCATGAAAAAATTCTCCCGCACCATGAACTAAAAAAACGATCGATGCGCTGCAACCTTAACAAAAAACCATTGTAGGAAATACCGCAATTTTATACAATACAGACGACGGACATAGGCTCTATACTGAAAAAGTATTAAAGTCCATTTTTTCAAAGGAGCCTTGTTATGTCATCTGTATTCAAAAAACTTTTTAACAGCGCGGCCTGCAATCTGGCGGCGGCGATGATCATCGTCGGCAGTTCCGTTGTCTGCGGCAAAACCATCACGCAGGATTTTCCCCTGTTTCTGGCATCAGAACTGCGCTTTTTGATTGCCGCCGCTCTTTTTCTTCCGCTGGGCGTTTACCATCGTTCGCTTTTTTGTCTGCCGCGACAGGACTGGATACGATTGTCCCTGATGGCTTTTTGCGGTCAGATTCTTTTCACGCTGCTCCTGCTGCTTGGCTTACGCTATACTTCCGCCATCAATGCCGGAACGCTGACCGGAACCACGCCGGTCTTTATGGCGCTGTTCTCTTTTTTTGTTCTTGGCGAACGCTTCAACCTGCGGCAAATAGCCGCTTTGCTGCTGGCCTGCGGCAGTATTTTTCTGCTCAGTTATGATGCCTTCCATGAACTGCCGGGAGCCGACAATCGGCAATGGCTGGGCAACCTTTGCGTCTTAGCTGCGGTCGCCAGCGAAGCCGTTTTCCTGCTGCTCGGCAAAAAGCTACAAACGCCTTTATCCGGGCTTTCCTTGACTGCGCTGCTTTCTTTGCTTGGCGCTGTTTTTTGCCTGCTGCCGGCGCTTGTTACCGCCCGCAATTTTAATTTTTCCGCGCTGCGTCCGGCTGACATCGGTGCAATCCTCTATTTCAGCGCTATTTATACCAATGTCGCTTATCTGCTTTGGTTTCGGGGCGCTGCCCGTACATCCGGCGCAGTCGCCAGCACTTTTACGGCGCTTATGCCGCTGTCCGCTGCGTTTTTATCCGTCTGGCTGCTGGACGAACCTGTCACGGCCCGGCAAATTTTCGCACTGGCAACCGCTATGATCGCAATTTTGCTGCTGACCGTCTGTCCGTCGGCGAGAAAGGAATCCCAGCATCATGAAGGAACCTAAAGAACGTATTGCCGCCCAACATCTTGTTTTGTCATCCGGCATTGACCTGCTGCAGGCCAGCTACCATCGCCAGCATTTTAACCGCCATTCCCATGACGGCTACGCTTTTGGCATTATTACCCGCGGGCAGCTCGACTTCTTTTACCGGCATCAAAACTGGCATGCTTTGCCGGGTGATATCAATCTGGTCGTTCCCGGCGAAGTCCATGACGGCCAGGCCAAAAATTCCGACGGCTGGGATTACCGCATGATCTACTTGCCGCCGTCTATATTGGAAAATGCGTTTTGTCAGCTGACCGGTCAAGATGATTTGCCATGGTTTTTACCCGGCAGCATTGTACAGAGTCCTTTAGCCGCCCCGCTGGCTTCGCTGCATGCCTGCCTGTCTGATGCCGAAACCGGACCCTTGCAAAAAGAATCGGCGCTGCTGTGCTGGCTGACCGCTTTTATTCAACGCTATAACCAAGCAAAAGTTTCCAACCCGACGCCGGGAGCAGAACCATTGGCTATCGCCCGCGTTCTTGACTACATGCAGGCAGAATTTACCCACGTCATTTCCTTGCAAACGCTGGCAAACATCGCGCATCTCAGTCCTTATCACTTGCTGCGGGTTTTTGAAAAAACAGTGGGGCTGCCGCCGCATCTGTATCAACAACAACTGCGTATTCAAAAAGCCAAACAACTGCTGGCGATAGGCCAACCCCTTGCGGTGACAGCTCTTAACACCGGATTTTTTGACCAGAGCCATTTCTGCCGCCAATTCAAAAAAATTACCGGCCTCACTCCGGCCGGCTATCAAAAAATCATGCGCTGAAAAACTTTTACCGTCGTTTTTTTGCTGCGGCAAAGCGTCGGACATTCTTTATGCCGCCCACCCCGGCAAACATCGCATTCAGTTTCTCTGTTTCCCGCTGCCGGGCACTGAGTCCGGCATAACGAAGTTCCCGTTGCAGTTTCTGATAACTTTCCAACCGGGCTGCTTCCAGAACGCCCTCGGCAATCGCCCGGCGCACGGCGCAATCCGGCTCGGCAGTATGCTGACAATCCTTAAACCGGCATTGGGCCGCCAAACTTTCAATATCGGCAAAGGTACGGCCAAGGTCGGCACGCTCCAGCCCTAATTCACGCATCCCCGGCGTATCGAGAAGAACGCCTTGGTCCGGCAAAACAAAAAGCTCCCGCCAAGTCGTCGTATGCCTTCCCTTGCCATCCGAGCGCACCGCCCCGGTTGCCAGCCGGGATTCGCCCAGCAAACAATTGATCAGCGTTGTTTTCCCGACGCCGGAGGAACCCAAAAAAGCCAGCGTCCGTCCTGCCGCCAGCTGGCGGCGAACCGCGTCAATACCTTCCCCCTGCCAGCCTGAAGTCACAAGAACATCGACGCCGACAGCCGCAGTCTTTACCTCAGCCAGCCGAGCCGCCAGATCACCGCAAAGATCTGCCTTCGTCAAAACGATGACCGGCAACGCCCCGCTGTCCCAGGCAATACTAAGATAGCGTTCCAGCCGCCGAACATTAAAATCCTGATGCAGCGCCATGCAAATAAGGACCCGGTCAATATTGGCGGCAACTACTTGTTCCTGGCTGCCGGTTCCCGCTGCTTTACGCACAAACACGCTGCGGCGCGGCAGCAGCCGCTCAATTTTTCCATAACCGCCGGCTGCATTTTCCCGATCGAGCAACACGAAGTCACCTACCGCCGGATACGCCGCCGACTCGCGAAAGTGGCCGGCTGGCTTTGCTAAAAGTTCTCCCTGCGCCGTCAGTACCCGAAATAAATCCCTGCTTTGCGACGCAATCCGGCCCGGATAAAGCGCCGGATCGACAGCGGCCGCCATTGCCAAAGTATCGTCAAAACCCAGATTGCGCATATTCATTTGATCCATTTTCTCTTTCCCTTCATTCGCTTTGTTTTCATTATAAAGCACGTTTCCGCCCAAGTATTCCGCTTCCTTCGCACCGCAAAAAAAAAGAGAATGCCGCACAAAATGCACGACACTCTCTTAGCTTAAGTTTTGTTTTGTCGGGATAGTATCCGATAAATCGTCTTCGGCTCCAGATAATACTCTTCTGCCAGCTCTGCCACAGACTGCCCGGCTTGATACTTCCGGCAGATTTCCTGATTTCTGGCCAGCATCCCGGCATACCCGGCGCTTCGTCGCCCCCATTGCAAACGATTCTCCGCTTTGCGGGGGATATAGATATACATACCATCCACATATTCCTGCAGTCTTGCCAAAAGATCCGGCGGCAAAACCTGCATGCCATTTTTATAGTCCACGATGCTTCCTCCTAAAATAAAAATAGGATTCAGCAGGGACCTTCTGTCAGATGTCAGCAGCCCCTGCTATTGGCACCAGACAAGTTGCAAATTACCTGACTTGCAAATAAGACAAATCCCCTTTCTTTCATCACTGCCAAACCACGGCGTCAAGCTCAGTTTAACGCACCGTCACAAGCTCTGTCAAGCCATCTATAATGTTTTTCCATTTATTGACACAACGAAAAAACCGACCTATAATAAGCGTGTAAGGACAACGATGTCGCTGATATCGCTGTCCTTATTTTTTTACTAATTTTATAAGGAGACGAGCAGATGGATAAGGACATTATGACAATCGGAGTAGTAACTTTCAATGCGTTTTGGGGCCAAAAAGAAAAGAATCTCAACCGCATCAAAGGATATATTGAAGCCGGCGCTAAACGAGGCTGTGACCTAATCCTTTTTCCAGAAATGGCATTGACCAGCTATGACGACGAACCGGAAAAACCCAAGGCTAAAAAGATGCAAAGCCGCCTGGCAGAAACGATTCCGGGACCGGCGACAAATGAAGTCGCTGCCTTGACCAAAAAGTTGGGCGTTTATGCTATTTTTGGCATGCCGGAACGCGATGCCGAAAAGCCGGATACCATTTACAATGCGCTGGCCATCTTTTCACCAGACGGTCTGGAAGGCTCCTATCGCAAAATGCACCTGCCGGCGCCGGAGCCAAACTGGGCCACCCGCGGTGAAAAGCCATTTATTTTAAAGACTCCCTGGGGACCGATTGGCTGCAATATCTGCTATGATTCCTATTGTTTCCCGGAAATGGTCCGCTACTATGCAGCGATGGGCTGCCGACTGTATGTCAACTGCACCGCGCTGGCCAAATGCCACGGCGGCCTGGGCAGCGTGACGCTGGAAGCCAGCGTCGTGCGGGAAGGCGTCTATATTGCCGCTGCAAACCTAGGCGGACTTGACGTTGACAACTACTTCTGGGGCGGCAGCTGCATTATCGGCCCCAGCCGCAAGACCTGGGAACCCTACTATTATGCCGGACATAAATTCAAAGACGAAGTTGCCGATGAAAGTGAAATGTTCGTTGCCACCATTGATCTCTCTCTGGCGCAGCGCGGCATTTATCAATACAATCCGGCTGTCGGCGGAACCGATTTTCGTCCGGACAAGTATATTGAAATGTATCAGGAAATATTAAAAAATCCGGACTTTGGCAAAAAATAACGCTGGTACACAAAACGCCAAACGAAAGACGCAGCGCCTGAAACTGTTTTCATGAACAATACAACAAAACCCTCGCCGGTATAGACCAGTGAGGGTTTTGTTGTATTGTTAAAATTTACAGTGCACCGATCCGTATCGGAAACTGCACCTCAGTCCCCTGATTCGGTTTCATAGAGCCATTTGACAATACCTCCGTCCATGTCATAAACCTGCTGATACCCGATTGCCAGCAGCTTTCTGGCTGCATCCGCACTGCGGCGTCCGGTACGACAGTACACTAAAAGCTTTGCTTCAAACGGCACGCCCGCAATTGGCTGATCGGCAATGGTCTCGTTCGGCAGCAGCCGTGCGCCGGGAATATGCCGTTCCTGATATTCGGCTGGGGTGCGTACATCCAGAAGAACCAGAGCCGGCTCCGTATCCATCTGTTGTTTTGCCTCTTCCGGAGAAATGCGATGATACCCGGAATGCGCCATTTTTTCTTCTTCCTTATTCATAGCCGCCGCACAACCGGAAAAAGTTACGCCTAATACAGCCGCCAACAAAATTAATAAAAAAATTTTCAAATCTGCACCCTCTTTAAATGTAATTATTATAATTTAATTATATTTATTACTTTTATTTTCGTCAAGAACCTTTTTGTCAAAAGCCCTCGCCGGTATAACCAGCGAGGGCTTTTAGCAATACGTTTATTCGAGTTCATGCACGCGGGCTACATCATACCGATCCGACTGTGGCTTTTTACTCGCCGGATACCCCAGCGCGATGATGGCGAACGCCGTCAGCTGCTCCGGCAAATGCAGAATCTTTCCCACTGCCGCCACTCTTTCCGGCACCGGAGCAATGCCGATCCAGCAAGCACCAAGTTCCTGCTGTTCCGCTTCCAGTAAAATATTTTCACAGGCAGCGCTGAGATCAACGGCCGCATATTCGGGCAGTTTAGCCCGGTTGGCGTCGATACAAGGCACAATCGCCAGCGTCGCTTCTTTGACCGGCCCCGCATAAGGACTAGCCGTTCCCAGTTCCTGTAAAAGCACCGGACGGCGAATCACATAAAACTCCCACGGCTGCTGATTCATTGCCGACGGAGCGGCCATAGCCGCCCGCAGCAGCTGTTCCGCTTTTTCAGGCTCAATGGGTTTGGCATCATAATGCCGTACGCTGGTCCGTTGAAAAATAACATCCATTCTATTGCCCCCTTCAATCTGAACAAAATCAGCTCGTTTACATTTTTACAGCAGGTTGCCCTTCTGCGCCAAAATCGCCGCCACGGCCTTACAAGCCGGACAATCGCAGTAAGCAGCCCCCGCCGCCTTGATCTCTTTAGCATGCGCCGCCAAGTGCTTGGCGGTTTCTCCGCCGAAATACTGAACCCCTGCCGGCGATTCCGCAAAACCAATGAGACCGTCAATCGGCATGATATCGGCGGCTAATTCTGCCAAATATTTTTCAGTTTCCGCCGCTTCTGTCGCCGTGCCAATCGCATCCAACCAGCTCTGGGCTGCCGCCTTCGCCTCTGCACAACAAGACGGCGCCGCCATCAAAGCATGTGTTTGTTCCACGATAGAATCCAATACCCTCTTATCCATTCCGATCATCCTTTCTGCTACTGACCATGAATCTGCTGTCCTGTTTTCTATTATACTACATTCTCTATGGCAATAAACCGCTACCTTATATTTTATCCTCATAGCCAACAACCTCAGGCATAGTTTTAAGTCATAAAAAAAGACCACCGCCATCGGCAGTGATCTGAATGATTCTGGTGCTCAAACAGCGATTCGAACGCTGGACCCCCACCATGTGACGGTGGTGCTCTAACCAACTGAGCTATTTGAGCATACATAAAAGCCAGCAATGACTGGCCTGTTCGATAAATGGTGCGCTGTGCAGAAATCGAATCTGCGACCCCCACCATGTCAAGGTGATACTCTAACCAACTGAGCTAACAGCGCATATGTAACAATAAACATTATACCGGATATCCTCCGGCTTGGCAAGAGGGCAGCAGAACTTTTTTCGTTCAGCTGATTTTCTCAGCCATGCCGCCGGCATTGCGGGCCAAAATACCGCCAGCCTGACAAGCCGGTGCTCCCCCCAGAATGCGGCTGCCGCAATAGGACAAAACGCCGTCTTTTTCCAGCATAACCGTTTCCGCCATACGGCTCACATAGTCCGCATAATAGTTATTGCTGCCTTTTTGACCCAGCATGGCCGCAACCAGCACCGCATAGGCGGCCGATGTCAGCTGCCAGTCGCCGTCCTCACCGGAAAGCCAATGCAGATCGCGCTCGGCCGCGGTAATCTGCGACTGGGTAAGCTTGCGGAAAAGCTGCAGCTGCTGCCCGAAAATCCGGATAGCCGTGTCGATAAGTCCCGGATTATCCAAATAGCGTTCCGCTTCCGTATAGTTTTTTTGTAGAATCAGTTTTGCCAGTATATTCATTGCCGCCGTTTTCCTGTCTGTGCGCTGTTCTCGCGAATATTTTCTAGGTCTATTTTCATAATAAAACAAAAAACAGTCTTTCGTCAAGAGTTCGATAAAAATTTTTCCTGGCAACGGTATCTTCTGCCGAAAATTTTATTTTCCAGAACCAAAGATTTTTTCTTTAATTTTCGCTATAATAAGAGAAGTAACGCAAAAAGGAAGTAGCTAATTATGAAAGATCTTATTGACATCCATATGCATACAATTGCCAGCGGTCATGCATACAGCACCATACGGGAAATGTTTACCGCCGCACGGGCCCGTGGCATCCGTCTGGCCGGCATCGCCGATCATGCCCCCTATATGCCGGGCGCGCCGCAAAAAATGTATTTCTGCAACTTTAAAGTCGTCCGTCAGGCAGATTATGGGCTTGAAGCTATCATGGGCGCTGAGCTGAACATCCTTGACTACAGCGGCAGCATTGATTTATCAGAGAAAATCCTCTGCAAACTCGACTATGCGATTGCCAGTCTGCATGAACTTTGCATCAGCCCCGGAACTAAAGAGCAGAATACCGCCGCCCTGACCGGCGCTATGCGCAATCCGCGCGTGACCGTAATCGGCCATCCGGACAACGGACGTTATCCGGTAAATTTTGAAACGCTGGTGCAAACAGCGAAAGAAACGCATACTTTGCTGGAGATCAACAACAGCTCCTATGCAAATAATACCGGCCGTCCCGGCTCCCGGGAAAACGCGCGCATTATGCTGCAATACTGCAAACAATACGCCGTCCCGGTGCTTATGAGCAGCGACGCCCATGTCGACAGCGACGCCGGCAACCATAGCGAAGTCTATTCCATTCTTCAGGAAGCGGATTTTCCCGAATCACTGGTTATCAATACCAACTTAGAAAAATTTAAGACGTACTTGTATAAATCTGAATGAAGAAAAGAGTGTTTGTATGTTTGTCCACGAACTTATCCGGCAGGGCAATCCCGAAGATACGGCTATTTATCAGGAAAACCGGGCCATCCGCTACGGGGAGCTAATAACCGCTGTCACCAACTGCCGAAATTATCTTTATGCCACCGGCGTGCGTCTCGGCGACCGGGTAGCGATTTACTCGCGCAACTGTGCCGAATACATTTGCACTTATATGGCGATTGCCTCTTTGGGCGCAATTGTTGTTCCGGTCAACTTTCAGCTAAGCATGCGGGAAACGGCTTTCATCCTGAAAAATGCCGGCATTCATCACCTGATCACTTACAAGCGCCTCGACCTTGACGCTGCCATCAACCTGCACGACTACGACGGCGGCGTACAGCAAATTGATATCAAGACCTGTTGTCAGCCATCGGAAGCAGCGCCGGCGCCGGCTTTACCGAAAGATTTTCGCGCCGATGAACCCTGCGTCATCATCTATACCTCCGGCACGACAGGTTCGCCAAAGGGCGCGGTACTGTCCCACCGCAACCTGACCAGCGACGCCGAAATGTTCAGTAAGGTGCTCCATATCGGTTCTGCCGACAATGTGCTCTGTGTCCTGCCCATGTACCATTGCTTTGCCTGGACCTGTTCTGTGCTAAACGCGCTGTTTTGCGGCACGGCCATTACGATTCTCGACAGCTTCACTCCCAAAGAAACCATTGAAGTCATTCGTACAAAAAAAATCAGCGTTATTTATGTGGTTCCGTCCATTTGTGCGCTGCTTACCAAACTGGCCCGGCCGGAAGATCTGGCCAGCATTCGTTATACGATTATTGGCGGAACTACGCTGCCGCTAACCATCGCCAAAAACTACAAGGCTAAATTTGGCGTTGATATCATGGAAGGCTATGGCCTTTCAGAAGCGTCTCCGGTCGTGGCGGTCAACCCGCCCGAACGGGTCAAAGTTGGTTCCATCGGCCCTGTTCTGCCCGGCATCATCATCCGCATCGCCGCTGCCGATGGCACCGAAGTGCCCGACGGCGAATCCGGCGAACTGCTGATTCAAGGCGCCAACGTCATGCACGGATACTGGAAACAACCGGAAGCAACCGAAGAAGCGCTGCGCGACGGCTGGCTTCATACCGGGGATATAGCCCGCCGCGATGCCGACGGCTACCTCTACATCGTTGACCGACTCAAAGATATGATTATCAGCATGGGGGAAAATATCTATCCGCGCGAAATCGAGGAACTTGTTTATGCTTTTCCCGGCATTCGTGAAGCCGCCGTCATCGGCATTGAAGACCGGCTACGCGGACAGGCCGGCTGCTGCTACTACAGCGTACAAGGAGACGACACCGTAAACGTCCGGGCGCTGAAAAAATATCTGCAGCAAAATCTCGCGCTTTACAAAATTCCCCGCGAGTTTCGGCAAATCGACGAACTGCCCAAAACGTCGACCAGTAAAATTGCCAAAAAAGAACTGGTAAAAATATATGCGGCCGAAAAAAAACAATAACGGTTCAGATAAAAAAGCTGTCCGCCACAATTTATTTGCGACGAACAGCTTTTTATATATCCCGCCGTGCAGTTATTTTCCCATAAAGGCGCGCACCAATCCCGTGAGCGCCGCCTGATCGCTGGCGCCCATGGTTTCACGGGCGGAATGCATCGCTAAAATAGGAACCCCGACATCCATGGTCCGAATGGCCAGCTGCGACGAAACCATCGATCCCAGCGTTGCGCCGCCAGGAATATCAGAACGGTTCACGAAATGTTGGACCGGAATCTCATGTTCCCGGCACAGTTCTGCAATGATTGCCACGGCCTCGGCATCGCCGGCATACGCCTGACTGGCCGCCTGCTTGATTACGACTCCGCCGTTCAGATGCGGCTGATTGGTAGGATCGGCCTTATCCTCGTAATTCGGGTGCAGCGCATGCGCGACATCGACCGACAACAAGAAGCCGGCGGCCAGATCGGCGGCCAGATCATCCGCATCCAGCTCCAGCGCCCGGTAAATCCGCTGCAAAAGCTGTTCGAGCACCGCCGATGCCGCTCCTTGTTTCGTATGGCTGCCAACTTCCTCGTTATCAAACAAAGCCGCCACCCGGATTCCATGAGATGGCTCGCCTTCAATCAGCCCATCCAGACAAGCCTTGACCGATGTCAGATTATCCAGGCGAGGCGAGGATACCATTTCCGCATCGAAGCCCAACAAACAGCCAGTCTCGGCCGGATATACCGTAAGATCATAGGATAATATTTCCTCCGGCTCATGGCCGATCTCCCGCGCCAGTTTCTCCAGAAAAAACGTTTTTTCCAGTTCTTCCGCTACCGCTGCCACCGGCGTCATTTCCGTCTGGCGGTTGAGCTTAACGCCGTCATTCATGGCCCGATTCATATGAATCGCCAGTCCGGGAATCGTCAGTAGCGGACGCGCCAAGTCAACCAGATACGATTCCGGTGCAAAAGCGCTTTTACCGCGCAGAACTACCTTGCCGGCCAGCGACAAGGGCCGGTCCAGCCAACTGGAAAGAATCAGGCCGCCATAAGGCTCTACATTCACCAGCCCATAGCCATCCTTGACCATCCCCGCAGCCGGTTTGACACGAAACCCCGGAAAATCCGTATGCGCCGCCGCGATTCTGAGGCCACGCGGTTTCTTTTCCCCAATGCGAAATGCCATAAGCGCCGATCCATATACCCGAGTGAAATAACGCCCTCCCGGAGCCAAAAGCCATGGTTTTCCCCAAGCCAGTTCCGTAAATCCTGCCGATAAAAGCTCATCCCGCCCGGCCATAACCGCATGAAACGGCGACGGACTATGCACGATAAACGTCAGCAAATCCTGAACAACATCCATTAAAAACACTCCCTGTACAAAAATATTTTCAGCTTTTGTTTTTCTTGCTCATATACCCTGCTTCATTCTATAATAAGTATAACATAAAACAAAGGAGATTTTCCCATGGACCATACCATTTTACTGCGCAAAACCATTGAATTTGACCATGGCGACGCCCGCCGCATCCAGCATCTGCTGAAAGTATATGCATTTGCCGCCCAACTGGGCCGAGAAGAACATTTATCCCCGGAAACGCAGGCCATTCTGGAGGCCGCAGCGATTTTACATGATATTGGCATTCATGCCGCCGAGGCTAAATATCACAGTACCAGCGGCAAGTATCAGGAAAGCGAAGGCCCGGCCCCGGCCCGGAAGCTGCTCAGTGAGCTTGACTATCCGCCGGCCTTTATTGACCGAGTCTGCTGGCTAATTGCTCATCATCATACGTATACAGATGTCAAAGAAATGGATTATCAGCTCTTACTTGAAGCCGACTTTCTTGTCAACGCCTTTGAAGATGCGCTGTCTGCTAAAGCGATTTGCAGTTTTCGCCAAAAGGTCTTTCGCAGCCCCAGCGGCATCTGCTTGCTCAATACCATCTATGCTCTTGAAGCCTGACCAATCAAAACAGCCGCCATCTCTGCCAAGAGACAGCGGCTATTTTTTTAAGACGGCCTCACCCGTCAGATATATTTCCATTTATATTGTTAACCATTTTTAAATGTAAAGTTGACAATAAACATAAATCTGTCTATGATAAGGACATAGCCAGAAATCAAGAAATGGAGATGTCTCACATGACATTATACAGTATGAAGATGCGTGCCAGCCGTGAAGAAAACGGTCAGAGCCAACACATATCCGGCGCGGAAAAAATTCTCAGCGAAGCAGAACTCGGCGACAACGCCGCTGCGCTTCTCAGCCGCGCCCTGCACCATGCCAAAGGGCGCGCTGATTTCATTAACCTGAAAATTGAAGCCACAACGCCTGAGGAAATCACTTACATTGAAGCCTTACCCGTCGCCACTGTCGATGTCGCCAATGCGGCCGAAGGGCAGCAGACCATTCTCAAATATCTCAGCCAGCTTGGCATTCCCAACGGAGCCGCTATCATGCGCCAGTTTTCTCATACCTATGAAATGCGCGGCGCTATGCTGCTGGATGTCGATACATTGGAACGCCTCGAACCCGACCCGGCCCGGGGCCTGCGCGCTACCTACATGGATGCGGAACACACCCCGGCCCGGCAGGCAGGGGACTGCAAAAATCACTTTCAGGAAGCTATTGTTCTGGCCAGCAAAGTTGTCAGCGCGCCGCACATCATTGCCGAAATCTGCATGTCCGATGATCCGGATTATGTAACCGGCTATGTGGCGGCGCCATCCATCGGCTACGTGCGCATCACCCGACTCAAAGCCATGGGATGTCCGGACGGCGGACGGATTTTTCTTTATCGCGGCCCGCGAAAAGAAGTCCCTGCCTGCATCGAATATCTGGAAAAGCAAAAAGTTCTCGTACGCCATGTTCCCGCCAACCCCGGCAAAGCCCCGCTGACCGACAGTTGGCAGCCTTTGAAAGACGACTTGACGATGCGGCGCTCCGCCCAGCTTTATCGTACGATGAAAACGCTGCAGACACCGCAGAGAGCGCAGGTCAAAAGCGATGGCCAGGATCTACTGATGCTGGCCTCCAATAGTTATCTCGGCCTCACCGATGAACCGAGGGTCAAGGCCGCCGCGATAGAAGCTGTCGCCCGCTATGGCGCAGGATCGGGCGGCTCCCGCCTGACGACGGGGACCCTGCCGCTGCATAACGCGCTGGAAGCCGAGCTGGCCAACTTCAAAAACGCCAATGCCGCGCTGCTTTTTAACACCGGCTACATGGCGAACGTAGGCATTTTATCAGCGCTGGGAACCCCCGGCAGCATCATTTTCAGCGATGAACTCAATCACGCCAGCATTATCGACGGCTGCCGCCTGAGTCATGCCCGCACCATTGTCTATCGGCATAACGACATGATGGATTTAGAAGCCAAAATTCAGGCGGCAGCGCCGACACACGGGCTTATTGTCAGCGACGCCGTGTTCAGTATGGACGGCGATATTGCCGACCTGCCGGGCATTCTCCAACTAGCAAAAAAATACCATTTGTTATCGATGGTGGATGAAGCACACGCTACCGGCGTCATCGGCGCCACCGGACACGGCATTGTCGAGCACTTCGGCCTGTCAAAGAACCCAGATGTTCTCATGGGAACCATGAGCAAAGCGCTGGCCAGTGAGGGCGGTTTTGTCTGCGGCAGTCAGCTGCTGATTGACTATCTCAGAAACACCGCCCGCAGCTTTATCTTCTCCACCAGTCTTGCGCCTGCGCCCCTTGCCGCCGCAAAGGCCGCCCTGACCATTCTACGAACCGAGCCCCAACGCGTACAGCGGCTGCAGGAAAACACCCGTACGTTCTGTGCTGCTCTGGCCGAAAACGGCATTCAGACCGAAGCCTCATCGGCGATTGTCCCAATCATCATCGGCGATGAAGGCCGGGCCATACGCATTGCCCAGAAGCTCTATGACTGCGGTATCTTTCTTACCGCCATCCGCTATCCGACCGTCGCGCAAGGCAGCGCCCGGCTGCGGGCGGCCATTATGGCTACGCATACCGCCGCCGAACTGCAGGATGCTGCCGGCAAAATCGCTGCCGCCATCCAATCTGTTGCCATAAAAAAATGACGGTCCAAAGACCGTCACGCACATTTTTACCACCGGCGAAGAGCAGCCTGCCCTTCGCCGGTGCTTTTTTATTTTTCTTTGTCCGTCTGCAATGCATCCTCAAGCGTGTGCCAGGAAAGGACCGCACACTTCACGCGCGCCGGCAGATTGGCAACATTTTTGAGCGCCGCCGCCTCATCCAGTTCTTCCAGCACGGCATCATCTGTAATCTCACGCTTGATCATCCCGAAAAAAAGCGCCATAAGCCGTTTTGCTTCGGCAACGCTTTTTCCTTTGATGAGATCAATCATCATCGAAGTAGACGCTTGTGAAATGGCGCAGCCAACGCCGGTAAAAGCAGCGTCGGCAATACGGTCATTTTCCACCCGAAGTTCCAGCGATATTTCATCGCCGCAGCTCGGATTCCGTCCTTTCAGCACCACGGTCGGAGCCGTCAGATGATGCTTGTTTTCCGGATTACGGCTCTGTTCGGCGATCAGTTCCGTATAAATAGCTTCAAGCCCCAAGATGCATGACCTCCCTTACCTTTTTGAGCGCGGCAATCCAGCGGTCAACATCCTCGCGCGTATTATAGAAGTAAAAACTTGCCCGGCAAGTAGCGTTGACGCCCAGATACTGCATGAGCGGCTGCGCGCAGTGGTGGCCAGCCCGGACGGCCACACCTTCAGCATCCAGGATCGTCGCTACATCATGCGGATGAACATCCTTGACATTAAACGTGATAATGCCCGTTTTGTTATTCTGCGTCGTATCGCAACCATACAGCGTGATAAACGGCAGCTCCCGCAGCTGCGGCAGCGCATAATCCAGCAAATCCTTCTCAATCGCGCCGATGCGGTCAAACCCAATTTTCTCGAGATAATCAATCGCCGCCGTAAGTCCGGCAGCGCCGCCGACATTCTGCGTGCCGGCTTCAAATTTTGCCGGCAACTCGGCAAAATCCGTATGCTGTTCCGTCACGTACTCGATCATATCGCCGCCGGTAAGGAACGGCGGCATGGCATCGAGCAGCGACGCCCGTCCCCAAAGCACGCCAATCCCCATCGGAGAAAGCATCTTATGCCCGGAAAACGCGAAGAAATCCGCGTCCATTGCCTGCACATCCACAGCCATGTGCGCAACGCTCTGCGAACCATCGACCACCAGCACAGCGCCGACCGCATGCGCCCGCGCAGCGATTTCCCGCACCGGATTCACCAGGCCAAGCACATTGGATACCTGCGTCACCGCCACCAGCTTCGTTTTCGGCGTAATTTTCGCAGCTATATCATCCGCCGATAAATTTCCATCCGCCTCGAGATAAATATATTTCAGCACCGCGCCCTTAGCTTGTGCCACCTGCTGCCAAGGTACAAGATTGCTGTGATGCTCGGCAATCGTAATAACGATCTCATCCCCGGAGCCGATATTGGTCATTCCATAACTGTAGGCCGCCAGATTCAAGGCCTCCGTCGCATTTTTCGTAAAAATGACCTCACGGGCCGCCGGCGCATGAATAAAACGCTGTACCCGGATCCGGGCATTTTCATAAATATCCGTCGCCTCAACGGAAAGCGCATACGCCCCGCGATGCGGATTGGCATTGCAGCCGCCATAGTAACCGCACATGGACTGGATTACGCTCTCCGGCTTCTGCGTGGTCGCCCCGTTATCCAGATAGACCAGCGGCTGACCATTCATTTTTTGTCCCAAAAGGGGAAAATCCTTACGAAATTCCTGACTGTCAGACATGGGAAAGTCTCCCTTCTATATGTTCCCGCACCTCAGCCGCCAGCTGTGCATCCGGGATCCGCACCAGTACCGGCGCCAAAGCAGCTTCGACAACCAGCCGCTCCGCCTCGCTCAGATTGAGGCCCCGGCTCATGAGGTAATACAATTTATTTTCATCCATTCGGCCGACACTGACCGCATGGTGTCCATCCACATCATCTTCGCCGGAAAGCATGAGCGGCACCGAACGGTTCCGCACTTTCGGCGAAAGCAGGACGACCTCTTCCTTTTCGCGGCCGGTCGAGCCTTTGGCTCCGCGAATGAAGTCCAGCGTCCCGCGAAAAATTTTATCGCTCTCACCAGCCAGCGCGCCGTGAATCTGCATGTTCGCGCGCGTATCGCGCCCCGCCTGCCGGATGATGTAATTCATATCAATCCGGCGCTTCCGGTCCCCAAAATAAAGCGCGGCCACATCAGCTTCACTCTTGTCGCCATTAAGAGCAACGAGCAGCTTCGTCGTGGAAACGCCCGCGCCCGCCTCAACGGCGGTATAGGAAAGCTTGGCCCCCTCGCTGCACTGCACCTCAATCGTATCGGCCCGCCGGACGCCATCCTCAGCCAGCTGCACTTTTATCAGCTGCAGTTCGGCTCCCGCCGCCAGTTCTGCCTGTACATGTGCCGCCAGTTCATCGCGATACACGAGCACGACCGTATGTTTTTCTCCTGCCGGCACGCGAATCCGCCGCTCCTGCGCTGCCGCCAGAATGGACGACGCCACTCTGGCCTCATTCACGCCAAGCCAGCGCCAGGTGCGCATGGGAATTGTGCTGTAAACTTCCTCTTTAACAACTTCTGCTGCCATCAACCCATCGCCCCTTCCAGCTCAATATTGATGAGATTATTCATTTCCACGGCATATTCCAACGGCAGCGCCTTGGCAATCGGTTCGACAAACCCGCGCACGATCATCGCCCGCGCCTCGTCTTCGCTGATGCCGCGAGTCGTCAGATAGTAAACCGCCTCATCGCTGATGCGGCCAATCCTGGCCTCATGTCCGATGTCGGCTTCATCCCCCTGAATATCCATCACGGGCAGCGTATCGCTGCGCGACCGGTCATCCAGCATCAGCGACTCACAATTCACGGAGCACTTAGCATGATCGGCCCCCGGCGCTACCTTGACCGCACTGCGGTAAACCGCAATGCCGCCATCTTTGGAAATCGTCCGCGTATTAATATTGGCCGAGGTGTGTGGCGCGGCATGCACGACCGTCGCCCCCGTATCCAGATGCTGGCCGTGTCCGGCAAAGGTAACGCCGGTAAACTCGCAGCGAGCATTTTCGCCGTGCAAAATACTGCAGGGATAAAGCATGGACACATGAGAACCAAAGGAACCTGAAACCCATTCGATCAGCCCGTCTTTTTCCACCAGCGCCCGCTTCGTATTGAGATTCATCATATTGCGGGACCAGTTTTCAATCGTTGAATAGCGCAACCGGGCGCCTTCCTTGACATAAAGCTCCACACAACCGGCATGCAGATTCGTTACATTATATTTAGGCGCCGAACAACCCTCGATAAAATGCAGGCTGGCACCCTTTTCCACAATAATCAGCGTATGCTCAAACTGGCCGGCCCCCGGCGAATTCAGACGGAAATAAGACTGCAGGGGAATTTTCACCTGCACGCCGGCCGGCACATAAACAAACGATCCGCCGGACCAGACAGCGCCGTGCAGCGCGACAAACTTATGATCCTTCGGCGGCACCAGCTTCATAAAATATTCCCGGACCAGATCTTCATGCTCCACTAACGCTGTTTCCATATCTGTATAAATAACACCCTGGCGAGTCAAGCTCTCCTGAATACTATGATATACAACCTCCGAATCATACTGCGCCCCCACACCGGCCAGCGAAGTCTTTTCCGCCTCGGGGATTCCCAGTCGGTCAAAGGTATCTTTAATGTCTTCCGGCACGTCTTCCCAACGTCCCGCCATTTTTGCATCCGGTTTCACATAAGTAACAATCCGGTCCATATCAAGCTCGGAAAGATCCGGTCCCCAGACCGGCAGCGGCGTATGATTATACACGTCCAGCGAATGCAGCCGAAAGGCCAGCATCCAGTCCGGATCATGCTTCTTCGCCGAGATATCACGAATGATCTCCTCCGTCAGACCCTGTTTCGTTTTATAAACCGGCCGATCCTCATTTTTAATATCATAAAGAGTGCGTTCTATATCCTCAATAAAAGTCTTTTTCTTTGCCATTATCCGCACCTCACTTGGCCGCGCCGTCGAGCAAATGAGCAAACCCGTGCCGGTTGATTTCATCAATCAGTTCAGCGCCGCCCTCCTCGATAATCTGCCCATCCATCAGCACATGCACGCAGTCGACCTTTAATTCCGAAAGAATCCGCGCATTATGCGTAATAATCAGGCAGGCATTCGTCTCATTATGGAACGCGCTGACGCCCCGCGACACGATCTGCACCGCATCCACATCCAGCCCGGAATCCGTTTCATCCAAAAGCGCCAGTTTCGGCTCCAGCAGCAAAAGCTGAAGAATCTCATTGCGCTTCTTCTCGCCGCCGGAAAAACCCACATTCATATAACGTTCTGCATAAGATTCATCCATGGATAACTTGGCCATAGCGGCTGCCAGCTGCTTTTTAAAAGCCAAAATCTTTACCTTCTGCCCCGTAATCGCCTGCTTGGCTGTGCGCAGCATGTTCTCCACGGTAATCCCCGGAATCTCTTCCGGCGTCTGGAAGGAAAGGAAAATACCCCGGCGCGCCCGTTCAAACGTCGGCAGCGCCGTAAGATCCTCCCCGGCAAAAGACATTTTACCGGCCAACCGCGTATATTTTGGATGTCCCATGATAAGATTCATCAGCGTGGATTTACCCGACCCATTCGGGCCCAGCAATACATGCACCTCACCCTCGTTAATCGTGAGATTCAATCCCTTCAATATTTCCTTGCCGGCGACACCGGCTCGAAGTCCTTCAATCGTCAATAAATTTGCCGCCATATTCATCGCTCCTTTATCCGAATCGTGCCAGCCGCCCGGGAGAAAAAATTATCATTTTATCTGCCGCGTACCAGCTTATCAATAATTCTTATTAAAATCCTGACCTATGCTTTCATTGTATGAGATTTTTCAGTGCTTGTCAATCCCTATATGATTAATATGTAATTGACAGATAAATGAATCAGCTTCATAAAATTATTCAGCAAAAAACCGCAGCAAAATTTTCACTGCGGTCCTTTTACCGGATGCATTCTTAGCCCTGACGGCAATGCAGCCGGCCATCCGTTCTTTATTTCAAAAACCCATTAACAATCTGTGTCTCCGCTTCTTTTTCGGTAAGCCCCAGCGTCATCAGCTTCACCAGCTGGTCGCCGGCAATCTTGCCGATTGCCGCCTCATGAATGAGATTGGCCTCCAGATGATTAGCGGTAATCTCCGGAATCGCCGAAATCTTAGCATCATCCATAATGATAGCATCGCATTCCGAATGCCCATGGCAGCGGTTATTGCCGCGAATTTTAGCCAAAAACAACTGATGGGAAGAGTTTCTCGCCACCGAACGCGAAATGACATTGGCGCTGGAACCGGCTCCATTCAATTCAACTTCAAAGCCTGTTTCCGCCTGCTGCCGGCCATGCGTCATGATTTTCTCATGCACCACAAACGTCGCGTCATCAGCCAGATCCGCCTGGGTGATCCGCTTCGTCGAATCGATCCCCTTGATCTGCGTAGTCTCCATTTCCATATAAGCGCCCTCGGCCAGATGAACCACCGTGGTTGGATTCATGATCCTTTCGCCGGAGCCGTCCCCCTCGCCGTAGTGCTTTTCTATATATTTGACGCGGGCGCCTTTTTCAACAAAAAAAGTATGAATCCCATCATGCTGTTCCCCGGTATCGCTGCCGCAGTGGATACCGCAGCCAGCCACAATCACGACATCGGCCCCGGCTCCCACATGGAAGTCATTATAAACCATTTCCTTAATCCCAGCCTTGTCCATAATGACCGGAATATGCACCGCTTCATTTTTCGTTGCCGGTTTGATATAGATATCGATACCATCTTTATCGGTTTTCGAAACGATTTCAATATTTGCACTGGAAGCCCGGCCAATGCTTTTGCTGTTGGAACGAATGTTGTAGGCGCCCTCCGGAATCCCATGCAGATCGGCAATTTCCATCAAAAGATGTTTTTGTATCTCATCCATTACGCCTCATCCTCCTTGAAGAAATTGCAGCTACCGCTCACTTCCAGCAACTCCGGCAAAATTGCATCCCGCGTGCCGCGCTTTTGAATGCGCCCGTCGGCAATGAGAACAATTTCATCGGCAATATTCAAAATGCGTTCCTGGTGGGAAATAATGAGAATTGTCCGCTGCTCTTCATGCATTTTCTCAAACACATGCGTGAGTTTATGGAAACTCCAAAGATCAATGCCGGCCTCCGGCTCGTCAAATACCGCCAGCTTCGTCGTCTGCCGCGCGATAATCGTTGCAATCTCAATCCGCTTGAGCTCTCCGCCCGACAGCGAAGCATCAACCTCGCGGTTCACATAATCAGCAGCGCACAGCCCAACCGCCGACAAATACCGGCAGGCGCCATTCGTGCTGAGCGCCTTGTCGCCCGAAGCCAGCCGGATCAAATCTTTAACCGTGATTCCCTTAAACCGTACCGGCTGCTGAAACGCAAAACTAATGCCGGCCTGCGCCCGCCGCGTGATATCCCAATCGGTAATATCTTCGCCATTAAACAGAATCTGCCCTGATACCGGCCTCTCAATTCCCATGATCAATTTTGCCAAAGTTGATTTTCCGCCGCCATTTGGCCCCGTAATCACAATGAACTGCCGATCCTCCAAAGTGAGATCAACATCCTTCAGTATTTCCTTGCTGCCCTTTTCATTCCGGACGCCAAAGCATACCCGCTTTAATTCCAGCATACCATACGCTCCTCCAAAACATTCCATCGTCAAATATAATAAAGCATTCTGTCTTCCGACAGCATTTTATTCGTTGCCTATGATCTTCAAAATCTGCCGGTTTTTCAACATACGGCTGCGATCCATATCCGCCCAGGAATAGAACTGATGATAAACATTATACCGGCGCGTCGCAGCAATAAACTCCTGCTCCTCATTGACCAGCGGTTCCCATACCCGCTTCAGATTATACCGCTCTTTCAGTTCGTCCAAAGACACGATGGAATCGAGATAGGCATAACTGTGATAAACAGCTCGGAACATCGGATACTTAGCCGGATAATTTTCCCGCACGCATTCCTGATTGAAGAAAATAAGTTTTCCATCTGCATAAAAAATATTCATAGGGACCATATCAATATAAGCCTGTCGTAAAATAACGCCCCAATCCGCCCCTTCAGCCAGATAGGCCAACGCATTGTCCCCATCCGGCGCCGGTGGAGAAGACTGCAGTATATTCGCCCAAAGCCGATCAAAAATAGTCAAAACCTTCTCTTTTTCCCCATCCGCCAGATGTTGTAAATAAGAAGTCAATAAAGGCGCTTTGACATAGGGCATCTGCAGCGTATTATTTTTTAATTGGCAAGGAACAATATCCAACCCTCGTTCCGCCAACGCCGCCATATGCTGCGCTAAGATCTGTATAGCTCCGGCGCCGGCTTTCGTCAGTGGTTTCTTCCACACTTCTTCATGACCGGTCATGCTGGTGACCACACTGCGCTTCGGACCGCGATCGGCGGTAATCACCGCATATTCTACCGGACACAAATCAGCGCCATTGCCGCCGCACTCGACCAAAAATGAATTGGCCATAAAAGCAAACGCATCATTGGCCAGAATATCATCATATAATTCCGATTCCGGCAAAACACGAGTATCGGCAGAAGGATCATAGGGCGTCAGCAATTCATGCAGATCACAACCTGGCAGATGCGCATCCGTATACACTACCTGCGGCAGCCGGTAATCCGGCAGCGGATAATAAAACTTCTGCCGGGCAAATCCAGCGATCTGGACAATATGTTCCAGCTCTTTTCGGGAAAAAAGATGCCCCCGTCCCTGAACCCCGCTCAGTTCGCCGAATGGTTCCTGCCGATAAGGATCCCGGGCGCCGCAAAAATATTTGAGTCCAAAGCGATTATCCACCGCCAACAGAAGGCGTCCGCTCGGCTTCATATAATTCTGTAAGCTTTTCAAATAAGCAACATAGGGCGCCTCATCCGAACTCCCCGCTCCGACAATCGACAAAAATCCGGTCAGGATGATCACATCATATTTACGGACAAAATGTAAATCTTGCAAATCTCCCGCATATACATCCAGATTATTGCAGTCGGCATAGCGTTTCGTAATCGCCCGCGCCCGGAACAAAGAACGTTCCGTCACCGTCACATGCGCCGCCTTTTCACAAAGGATGCCGGTCAGCGCCCCAAAACCGGCGCCGATTTCCAGCACATCGGCTTCCGGCGGCATTTCATACCAGCCAAATAACCCAGCCCGCAGATCCGTCAACTGGAAAAAAACAGACCAGCGATCCTCCTCCTCCAACACCTTATCAAAATTGCGATCTGGATGCGCCGTAATAAAACGGTCAATGTCCTGATCCACCTGAGAAACTGGCATTGCCGGTCCGGCAAAGCTTGTATGTAATTTCGCCATGTCGTTTGTCAGCCCTTCCGCTATATAGCATTCTTTCCTTTCATTATAGCATGTTTACACCAAATTACCTAGCCCTGGCCTTTGTTTTCCCCTGCTACAAGCAGCGTTTTTCCAACAAAAAACTGACCGCCAAAAACAATGACGATCAGTTGTTAAACATCGTTCAATCACACAACGCCATGTGCGAGCATAGCATCAGCCACCTGCACAAAAGCCGCCATATTAGCTCCGGCAACCAGATTCCCCGGACAACCATACTGCGCGGCATTTTGTTTGGCCTGCTGGAAAATTCTGGCCATGATATTCTGCAACCGGTGATCTACTTCGCCAAATGTCCAGGCAAGCCGTTCCGAGTTTTGTGACATTTCCAAAGCCGATACGGCTACCCCGCCGGCATTCGCGGCCTTTGCCGGAGCGAACAAGATATTCTGCTGCTGAAAATACGCAATAGCCGCCAAAGTTGACGGCATATTAGCTCCTTCGCCAACAGCGATGACGCCATTGGCCACCAACTGTTTGGCCGATTCCAGCTCGATTTCGCTTTGCGTTGCGCACGGCAGCGCAATATCACATTTTACGGACCAGACCCCGGCGCAGCCTTCATGATATTCCGCCTGTGGATGCGTTGCAGCATACTCTTTGATCCGTCCGCGCCGCACTTCCTTAATCTCCTTTACAGCAGGCAGATCAATGCCCGCCGCATCATAAATATAACCATTGGAATCAGAACAAGTAACTACTTTGGCTCCCATTGCCTGCGCTTTTTGAATCGCATACGTTGCAACATTGCCGGAACCGGAAACAACCACCGTTTTTCCCTCTATGGGAATGTTTTTATCGTCCAACATATTTTTCACAAAATACAGCAGACCATAACCCGTTGCTTCGGTCCGCGCCAAACTGCCCCAATAGCCGATCCCCTTACCGGTCAAAACCCCCGCGTCATACGCATCGCGAATACGCTTATACTGGCCGAAAAGATAGCCGATCTCACGTCCGCCCACGCCAATATCCCCAGCTGGAACATCAACATTCGGCCCGATATGACGATATAATTCCGACATAAAACTCTGACAAAAATGCATGACTTCATTATCTGACTTTCCCTTGGGATCAAAATCAGCGCCACCCTTACCGCCGCCAATAGGCAATCCGGTTAGAGCATTTTTAAACACTTGCTCAAAAGCCAAAAATTTCAAAATGCTGAGATTAACGCTGGGATGAAAACGTAGACCGCCCTTATACGGTCCGATGGCGCTGTTCATTTGTACCCGAAACCCGCGGTTGACCTGAATCTCGCCCTGATCATCCTGCCAGGGAACGCGAAACATGATGACGCGTTCCGGTTCCACCATACGCTCTAAAATTTTTGCTTGCCGATACCGGGGATTTTGTTCCAATACAGGCACAATCGTTGTCAAAACCTCTTGAACCGTATTGTGGAACTCTTTTTGCTCCGGGTCCTTTTTTACCATCTGCGCCAATACTGCCTGCACATACGCTTTCATATTCGCCACAACGCATCTCTCCTTTTGTAAGATTTGAAAACAGTCCAACAAAGCTTTTGTATGAAACCGAATATAGTATACTATATTCCGCCAACTATATACAATAATCTTCGCAAGAAATACTGTATCCTTGTATACAATCCGTTTGTGTGCAACATGAAAACGTGCGGCTTCATTTTTTAAGCTCTTTTTGGTAAGCCGGCGGAATATCGTCCGCCTTCGGCATCAACTTCTTATAGACCCGATAATTTTTCAAAGCTTCTGCATGGTTACCGAGCTCGTCGTAAATATCCGCCGCCATTTTATAAGCCGCCGGCGCCTTTGCATCCCATTGCATCGCCTGACGGCAATCCGCCAGGGCTGTCTGCGGCTGCCCCTGCGCCCGGTATACTTCAGCCCGGTTCAAATAATTGTAAGCATCTTTTCCATCCATGCCAATGGCCTTATTGCAATCCGCCAGTCCGGCAGCAAAATCTCCCTGCAGCGCCTTGGCCCGACCGCGCACAGCATAAATCCCCGCCAGACTTGCCTGGTTGTTCTTGCAGCTAAAGGCCCGTTCCGATTCTGCCAGCGCCAGCGCCGGTTCATAAAGATCGTTATATGCATCGCTGTTTAGATAAAGTTCCCGCACCCGCGCTGCCGGAGCCTGCGTATTTTTCTCCCAACTCCGAATCTTCTCGGCCTGTCGCGCCTCTTCCGCCGCTTTCATGCGCAGCCGCGCCCCGCTGTCAGGCTCCTCCGCATAAGCCGCGGTCACCAGTTCCCGCAACAGCCGGTCCCCGTGTCGCCGTTCAATAAAGTCCTTTAGCATGCCATAAACACGCGCATCTGTCAAATACTCAATCCGGCCATTTTCGCCCGGACGAAAATTCCAGTCCTGTACCGTGGCATAATCATGAAACGCTTTTGCCAGCCCGCCGGCGACAAAATAAGCGTTTTCCTCGGAATTATCATACTCCAGCGTCGTCCAGTCAGTCTTCAGCAACGGGTGTCCGTCAATACATACCTCATTGTGATTCTTAACCGTTACATGCCCGCAACTGTATGCCGTCATCATTTCCAGCAATCTGGCCTCACGCTTGTCCGTATCCGGATGATCATACGGTTCAAACACCTCGGTAAAATCAGCCAGATGATCCGTATAGTACTGCATGCGCGCCATGGCAGCAGCAGGACCGCCAGGATTAAAACCCGCCGCCGTCATGATATAAAAACCACCCTCATCCGCCGCATACTCAGTCGGCAGCGTCACATTCTTGGCAATAGAATAATCGGCCAGCACATTCATAACATTGGCGCTCATCGCATCTGTGGCCATATTCAGCAAGGTCATACCAAAATACTGCGCAATCGCTTTCGCATAATTATAAGCGCCATGCTGTTTTATACCATGCGTCATCTCATGCCCCAGCACAGCCGCCAACTCATCCGTATTATAGTCCAGCCCGGCCACCAATCCGCGGTTCACGCTGATATAATCCGTAGGAAAGCAGCAGGCGTTAAACTCCTTGCTGTCGGTAAGACCCCATTGAAACGGCAGCGAGCGGATATCCAATACATAATCGCCATGCGCCACCAACTGCTGCATGATTTGATTGACCAATACCGTATCAGCCGCATTTTTATCAATACCGTTTTTCTTACGGTCTTCTTCACCAGTCATCACCTGATAATGTGCATTATTGCCATAATCCAGCACCATTTCCAAATAAGAAGCATAGGCTCCGGTCACTCCGAACACAGCCGCCAGCGCGCCCAAAGGATCTACGGCAGCCGCTTCTGCCATAACCGGCATCACAGTCAAAAAAACAGCCAGCAGCGCCGCTGTAAACTTCTGCCGCCCCTGCCGCAGAAAATATTTTAGCTGCATCATTTCACCCCATTTTTGATAGCGCAAAAGCCTTTCCACAGCATTGCTGCCATGAAAAGGCCATCCATCATTCTCACGGACGCTTTTTTAAACTAGACCCTCCGCCGCAGTTCCGCCGGCGGGCGCATCCAGCAGAGCCTTCGCTGTAAACTGATCGGTAATCAGCACATTGCCATAACGTCCGGCCAGCGCCGCACGGATTGGCAGCACCTTTGCTTCTCCGCCCGCCACGATAATACTATGTTCCTTCCGGCGCAATTCCGCCAGCTTAATTCCAACGGTGCGATTATCGAGCGCGGCATCGCAAATATTGCCCTCTCCATCAAAAAATCGCGAGCAAATATCGCCTACGGCACTTTCCTGCAGACGCGCCTTTTCCTTGGCATCCGTATAGCCCAGACGGAAAAACAGCGCGTTATGCCGCACCGTGCCCACACTATAAACCGCAATATTCGCATGACTGCCCAGTTCAAGCACTCGCTTGATATAACGGTCCTGATCGACCATCTCCTTGACCGCCCGCGAATCAAAAATAACCGGCAGCGGCAGGTGCTGCGCGATCGTGGCAAAATTGCCGGCAAACCGCTCCAAAATATCATTCGCATAAGTCTCGCCTTCGGTATGCGTCACGCCGCCTTCCAGCTGCACGATCTGCGCGCCTTTAAGCGGATGCGGCAGCAAAGACGCCGCCAGCGTATGCATCGTCGTACCCCAGCCAACGCCAATAATATCACCGTCATGCACGATGCTGTCAAGATATCTGGCCGCCTTGCGCCCCAGATATTTTTTAATCTCCTGTTCATCATTGATCGTCGCTGCCGCCACGCAGGCTTCACGTAAACCATAGCGTTCCGTCAGCCGACGTTCCAACTGCGTCATATCCTCAACCGGATCAAAAATCTGGATTTTCACATACCCCTGATCCTTGGCATGCTGCAGCAGCCGGGAAACCGATGGCCGTGAAATTCCCAGCTCGCGGGCTATATCCTGCTGGCTGTAGCCCGAATGATAATAAAGTTTCGCCGCATTGATCGACAACCGTTCCCTATCTCGTTCCATTGCTGCTGCTCCTTCCCCCATCTTTCCACTTATGTTCATTATCGCCGTCATAAACACAAAAAGCAAGCAGAACTTATCCTGTTTTACCGGTTAAACCGTCCTCCAATAATGTCATGCACCGGATTGATCGTCACAAAAGCCTGTTCATCTACCGTTTGCACGATATTTTTTACCTTGTCCAGCTCCAGCCGCGTTACCACACAATAAAGAATTTTGCGCTGCTCGCCGGTATAACCGCCCTCGCCATGCAGCAGCGTCACGCCGCGCCCCATCTCTGTCAGCGCCGCCGCGACTTCATCATGCCGCGTCGTCACCGTCATTACCGCATAAGACTCGTCCAGTCCCTTGAGCACTACATCAATCATTTTTGCAATAACAAAATAAGCAACCAGCGAATACATCGCCCGATCCCAGCCAAAAACGAAACCAGCGCTGCCAAGAATAAACAAATTAAAAAACATCACCACTTCGCCGACCGAAAAACTTGACCGCTTATCCAGAATAATCGCCACTATTTCCGTTCCATCCAGCGAACCGCCGCTGCGGATGATCATACCTACGCCGATGCCATCAATGATCCCGCCAAAAATTGCCGCCAGAAAAAGATCATCCGTAACCGCCTGAATGGGCCCAAAGTAAGCCGTCCAAAAAGCCAGTCCGCCGATCGCAAATGCTGTTGCCACCGTAAACCGCCAGCCGACCAGCCGATAGCCAAGATATAAAAACGGCAGATTCACGACAATGAGAAACAAGCCGAACGGATAACCCGTCACGGCGCTAAGCATAATCGCGATACCCACCACACCGCCATCAATAATATGATTTGGCACCAAAAACAATTCCAGCCCTGCCGCCGCAATAACCGAACCCAGAAAAATCAGCACATATTTTCTAAAATATGCCTGCCATTGTCCTAAGCCCCTCTTGCCTGTGAGCTGATCCGCCATACGCATCCCCCTTTGTTTTATCCTGTCTGTATTTTTATATTGTACAAAATTTAAATGAAAGATCAGAGAAAAAAACAAGGCGGCTGTCCGCTGACAGCCACCTTGAATCCGATTCCCTGTTGGGCCTGTCTGCGGCAGGCCGGCAAATCCGTTTTCTTATCCCCGGTAACTGAACCGGCTGAATACCGATCATACGCACCCGGACAAAAGAGCTGCCCGTAAATGTCTCTCTATCCCTTAACGCAGCGTCTTTCCGGCAGCGCAGGGAGCTAAATCCATCAAATCCGCCACCTGCACATCGCCCTTTAGATTGGCCATAATCACATCGCGGATCTTAAACTCCGCCAGCACCTGGCAACAAGCCCCGCAAGGCACACAGGGATCATCGGTATCCGCAATGACCGCAATCGCATCAAAATCTCTTTTACTATCGGCCACTGCCCGGAAAACCGCAACCCGTTCCGCACAACAAGAAAGGCCATAGGAGGCATTCTCCACATTGCAGCCGCCGTAAAGCGTACCGTCACTCGCGAGCACACAAGCCCCGACCGCTTCTCCCGAGTATGGGCAATGCGCATGCGAACGCGCCTCTTTTGCCGTCCGGATCATGGTATCAATAATATCTGCATTGATCATTTCCAAACCTCCACTTCCCGCTGAACTGCATTGAATTTATTCTTATTATAACATGATTTATCCAAAAATCATACGACATCAACGCTGATCACGCCGTCCAGATCTTTCACAGCCTGCACGACGACAACGCTTTTGACCGCATAATGATTATCCAGCTCAAGATCAATATATACCCGATGCTGTTCGCCATGTCGAACCTCATCCTCATTCGCCTTGACCTTCACACCCTTCACCAAAAGCTGCAAATCTTCCAGGCACTCGCTGATATGCACCAACTGCCCGGGTTTATCCACCGTATAAATAGACAAGGCAATCGTCTTCTCATGCGTAATCCATTCGTCAAAGTGACTCAGCGCTCCCAGCGTAATGAATACCAGCGCCGTAGTGAACAACGCTCCGGAATAATAACCCGCGCCTGTTGCCAGCCCCACTCCGGCGACAACCCAGAGACAGGCAGCCGTCGTCAGCCCGGTAACCGTAAGTCCTTCCTTCATAATCGCGCCGGCGCCCAAAAAACCAATTCCAGAAACCACCTGCGCTGCTAATCGGGCCGGATCAGCATTCGTCCGTCCTTCCACGCCTTGATAAATTGCCTGTGATAAGACCATAATAAGACAAGACCCCAGACAAACCAGTACATTCGTCCGCAGTCCTGCTGATTTGTGCCGGGATTGGCGTTCATAGCCAATGACCCCTCCCAACACACAGGCAAGGGTCAACCGGAGCAGCAACTCCCACTCAGATACCATGGACGTCATCTCCTTCTTCCTTACATAATAACGGTTTCAAAATTAAATTGCAACAGTATAAAGCCCATGCCAGCCGGGCATTTACAGGTTTTTCCAGCAGATAAACATGAATTTTTCCCGCATTTCCTATCCTTTACACCAAAATTTTCCCCAACCTCAGTTTACCTGTGCACTCTTTTATACACCAGCCTGTGGATAATGTGGATAAAACAGTGCATAACTCAATATATATGATGTTTTCTTGCAAATTTTCTATATATAGTTGTTCATTTCCTCAAATTATGCAGAAACTCTTGTGGATAAATCACTCTTCATCTTTCCATTCGGCATATGGATGATGAATAAGATTGGAATTATAATAATGGGGATTGCCGGACACTTCCCGGCCCAGCCATTGTGGAGCAGAAAAAACCTCGTCCTCACTGGTAAGCTCAATCTCGGCAATGACCAGACCATCGTTCGCGCCAAAAAAATGATCAATTTCCCAACGATGCCCATCCACATCCTCAACATAGCGCACTTTTTCCACTAATGGCTGTTGACATAAGCGCAGCAAAGCCACCGCATCCACCATTGGAATCTCATACTCAAACTCCAGCCGGGAAATGCCGGCAGTACGGCCCTTCAATGTGAGAAAGGCCTGCCGGTCCTGCTGCCGCACACGCACCAATAAAGCGCCGTCGCCTTCCAGATAGCCCTGCCGCACACTCATACCCGGTCCTGTCGGCTGCCAGATTGTTTGATCTACCAGAAACTTCCGTTCGATTTCCATGCCCATACATATCCATCCTCTCCTGATATCCTCATTGTACGAAAAAGAAAGATAAATGTAAAGGAATCGCTGACAAACAAAAACCGCCGGCAGCCAATTGGCGCCCGGCGATTTTTTCCTGCAGTCCGTCCGCTGGACAGTACCGCGGCACATTCTTATTTAATCTGTGAATAATTCTGTTGAAAGATACCGATCGCCGGTATCCGGCAGCAACGCAACAATTGTTTTTCCCTGGTTCTCCGGCCGCTGCGCCAGTTGTACGGCAGCCGCCAGCGCCGCTCCTGACGAAATGCCGATCAGCACGCCCTCCACATGAGAAAACTGACGGCCATAGCGAAAAGCATCTTCATTAGCAATCGGCAAAACCTCATCATAAATCTTTGTATTCAGCGTCTCCGGCACAAAACCGGCGCCAATTCCTTGAATCTTATGCGGCCCCGCCGTTCCCTGCGAAAGAACGGGGGACGAAGCTGGTTCCACAGCAATGATTTTGACCGCGGGATTCTTTTCTTTCAAATACTCGCCAACGCCGGTCAGTGTTCCGCCTGTCCCTACACCGGCAATAAAGAAATCAACTTTTCCATCGGTATCCTGCCAGATTTCCGGACCGGTGGTTGCTTTATGCGCAGCCGGATTCGCGGGATTGGTAAACTGCGAGGGAATATACGCATGCGGCGTTGTCTTAGCCAGTTCCTCTGCCTTGGCAATCGCCCCTTTCATTCCCTTCGCCCCATCCGTAAGCACAATCTCCGCGCCATAAGCCTTCAAAAGATTGCGGCGCTCAACGCTCATTGTCTCCGGCATCGTCAAAATAGCGCGATAGCCGCGGGCCGCCGCCACGCTAGCCAGACCAATACCGGTGTTGCCGCTAGTCGGCTCAATGATCACCGACTCCTGATTCAACTTGCCTTCTTTTTCTGCCTGCTCGATCATTGCCTTGGCAATGCGGTCTTTCACACTGCCAGCCGGATTAAAATATTCCAGCTTGACAAGAACCTGCGCCTCAAGTTTATTCTCACGGACAAAATTCTTCGCCCGAAGAAGCGGCGTATGGCCTATCAGTTCGGTTATACTCTCGTAAATTTTTCCCATTCGAAAACGCCTCCTGAAATTTTGCCTCCGGCTTTGCGGCCGTTTAAAGCATATATGATTAATATGTTTATATTGTATGCGATATTTCATATCTTGTCAATAGGATTTGTAAAAATAAAACATAGTAATTTGCTAGGCAATTGACTTTTTTTCTGAAGTCCGCTATGATATATATCATAGAATGAATATATGAAATGAGGGCTTATTATGAAAATATCAGCGAAAGGACGCTACGGACTGGCCGCTATGACGACGCTGGCCGCAAACTATGCCGCCGGAACTCCCGTTACGATTATCAGTATTTCTGATCGGCTGGGTATATCCAAAATTTATCTGGAACAAGTCTTTTCCCTGTTGAAACGCAGCCGCCTCGTGCTCTCGCTAAAAGGATCGCAGGGCGGATACCAGCTGTCCCGTCCGCCTAAAGAGATCACGGCTTATGATGTTCTTGCCGCCATTGAACTTGCCTTGATAGAAAAAACAGGCGCATCGAGCGCCGGTAAGCTCCCGGCGCTTGAACAAGCTTTGGCGGTCTGCGTTTATGACCGTCTCGACGCAGCTATTATGCACACTTTGCACGCAGTAACGCTGGCCGATATCCTGACCGAAACTGAAAAACAAAAAGGTCCGGAACAACTAATGTACTTTATTTGAGCTTCCATAAATAATGCTTAACAAACAACAAATGATGCTGTATAATAAACCATGTATGCAGAACTCTTTCTGCATCCCGATTGTCCGTTTCATCTGCATGAATGGCGCTGTTTGTCAGGAGGTGTTTCTCATGCTCATTGACAATGTCCGGGTTGTAATCGAAAATGGGCCTCTTTCAGTGGAAAAGGCAAGCTTTTATATAGAAAAAATACAAAAGAGCTTGAAGAACCATGTACTAAAGCGGGTAACTTTTACTTTGCTCGAGAATTCAATGGATCTGCGCTGCAGTTTTGAGGATTGTCCTTTTGAATGCATTCGGCGGGTTCCGCTCTCGTCCCCGGAGGAACGCAAAGCTATCGTAAGCTGAAGAAAAGGCTGCGGCCATTGCCGCAGCTTTTTTTATATGTCGATATGTCCGGCAAAACAGGGCTGCTCCGTAAAATGCAGCGTATCCAGCTGCCATACACAGCCAGTGACTTCCGGCAGTACGGCATCCGCCTGCAGCGTTAACTCCGGCAAAATATCTTTTTCAGGAAACACCTGTATGGCCGCGGTTTGTTCTCCATTTTGAAAAAACACCTCAACAGCAGTTTTATCAATAAAAAAATGCCCGAGCAAGACATCATCGCTATAAAGACGGAAAGTTCTCACGCCGCGTCCGCCTCGATGCATGCCCATCCGATCGATTTGCATAAGCTGACGCGGCCGGTCATACCGAAAAAGCAGACATTCTTCGCCATAGACAAGAGAAATCATCAACTGCTGCGCGTGCCCCAGCTGCAGCGACAAAAAGACTTCGGCTCCATTCGGCAGCGTCAGAGAATGCGCTGCGGTATCTTCCTCGGCAAATTCCTGCATGTGGTCGGCCAAACGCAAATCTTTTAATTCACGCGCCGGCTCTGCATAAATATGCCCCCGACGCAGCCGGAGTTCCCTCGGCAGCGTCATCGTATAGCGGCAGCCGGCCTCGTCAACCGGATATTGCGCTTCCCTGCCCGGCATCCCCATCCAGCCCAGAAGCAGAACCCGGCCTTCATGGCAGCTGACCTGCGGTGCATAAAAATCAAACCCGCGATCCAGCTCCTGAAAGCTTCCATGCAAGAGTTCCTTGGCAGCGGAAGAAAACTGCCCTACTAAATAACCTGCCTGGCAAAGATTCTGGCAATCATATTCCTTAGGGGCAACTCCTTGCGCACACAAAAACAATACATCATGATCCCCAAAGCGCAGCAGTTGCGGCTGCTCCCAAATATGCCCAAAACTGCCGAGCTGCGTCCGCAGCTCGCCGAGAAATTCCCATACGTCACCCTGCTCGCGAGCGAGCAAAATACAACCGCGCCCGTCTTCCGCCTGCGCGCCAAAGAGCAGATAACGCTGCCCCTGCCGTACAAACAGGTAAGGATTTTGCAGCTGGCTTCTATAACCGTCCGGCAAAGAAGGCAGCGATAGCGACTGCTCAGCAAAAAAAGTTCTGCTCCAGATTGCCTGCTGCTGGCAGCAACCGGCTTTCTCCCCCGCAGCCAACGTCAATTGCCTTGTGTACCAAAGCCCCAACGTATTTTCCTGCCGAATAACGCAGCCCGGCAAAAATGCCGGAGCCGGCTCGCATCCGGTCACTGGTTCCGGAAGTCCAAAATGCACAAAATCACGCGTCGTCGTATGCAGCCAATACAAAGAAGAAGTGTCCGTAGCTGTCCAAAGAAAAAAAATATGCCAGACATCTTTCCAAAAAATCATTCCTGCCGGCCGCAGCGTATTGCCGAATGGCATGGCAAAATGAAAATGATTTTTCCATGGGTGCGGCAAAGACAACGCCGTCCAAAATTTTCCCGTCCATTGCTGCCAATCCATAAACACCCCTCCTGTCATGTCTACGATATGTTGCTTCTATTTTATCATATTTCATTCCTTTCGGCAGAAAAACAAACAAAATATTCTCACATAAATAAGCTCGCTTTCTGAAGCAGCCGACAGCTGACAGAAAACGAGCTCTTATATTGATCAAAAAATTATTTTTTACAAATTCCGCCAAATACCATAGCCCAAAAACCAGAAAAACAATCCCCGTAACAGCCACACCTGCCCGGGAAGCTTGCCTGGCCGCCCATAGCGGACCCAAAGCCATTCATCGCCGAAGATCAGATAAGCCAGCGGTCCGGCCGCCAGACACAAAGCCGGATTAGCGGCAAACGCCGCCGGCAAATTGCCCTCTGCCAAAGCCAGAAACAAACGTGTCAGCCCACATCCCGGACAAGAAAGTCCGGTCAAATAATGAAACGGGCAGGGCAGACTCCAACCCGTCAGACGGCAAAACAAAAAATACGCTGACCCCGCCAGCAACAACACGCAGTATTTTCTGCCCGCCGTTCCCAGACGCTGTCGCTGCGCTTCCTCCAGACCAAAACCCACAGCAATCATTTTGGTTCCGGACGATTGTCTTCATCCGCAGGCATCAACGCTTCCGGCGCGGCCGCCGCTGCATTTTCAGCTGAAACCCGCAAAGCGTCAAAATCAATGATATCATTCAGCGTATTTTGCAGCAAAACTTCGCTGACAATTCCCAGCCCAAACAAGGCAAACACCAAATAAATGACCGGCATATTCTTATCGGTATGCATCCCGCGCGCTTCCTGCGCTTCCATAATCGTTTCGCCCATTTTATAAGTCCAGTACAGCACATAGATGCCGCAGGTAATCAGCGCAAATAAAACCGCCTTGCCGCCGGAAGCAGTCGTTTGACGCCCCACCGCCTGATGGGCATCATTCGTCATATGATAGTACCAGTACAAACCATAAATACCGCAGGTAATAATACTGAACAAAACACAGCGGACCACGCTTCTCTTTTCCATATATACGTCCTCCTACACACTGTATTGCAAACACCGTATCAGACAGATGCCTCGGCAGGATTACCCTCCGGCGGCTGATGCGTCAGCGCTTCATTAAAAGATGCCTGCAAAAACGCAATCGTGAAAAGCTGCGTGCGAAGCAGCGCCAGCAAAATATAAATCAGCTGCGGATTTTCATCCGAACGCCGATAAATAAACCAGATAATAACGCCGGATATAATACACTGCACAAAAAAAGAAATCAGCAGTGCCATCAAGCCAAAAGCAACTATTTCCGCTTCGCCTTTGTGCATAGCGTCAAAATTTTCACCGAGCATCTGCAAAGTCGTGAACAGCGCCGTCAAAAACGTCATAACAACCGTGACGACCGTATACATGGTATTGGACACCGAATCTGCCGGCAACGAACGCTCCCGGCGGGCATCCACCAGTTCTCCGCCAATTTTATAAATCCAGTAATAAAAGTACAAAGTACAAGTCAGCACCATATACAGCACGGCTTTTCCGCCGGAAGCGGTTGCCGGGCGCCCCGACCACCGGTGTACGTCATTGGTAAACTTCGCTATCCAATACAAGCCAAAAAGACCGCAGGTAACCACGGTTAAAACCGTGTAAAGGACTACATCTCGCTGCTTCATGCTTCCATCCTTTCTTTTGCTGCTTCCTGTAAAATTTCTTATTCAGTTTTCAATTGCCTATTGCATCCGTGATAAATTGGCAAATTTCGTGAACTCTTTCTGGAAGAAAAGCTGTACCGTATCAATCGGACCATTACGATGCTTAGCAATAATCACATCGGTAATATTTTTATTCTCCGTATCAGGGTCATAGTAATCTTCACGATAAAGGAACATAACAATATCGGCATCCTGCTCCAAAGAACCCGATTCACGCAGATCGCTGAGCATCGGTTTTTTGACCTGCCGCGATTCAACACTGCGGCTGAGCTGCGACAAAGCAATAACCGGCACGCTGAGCTCGCGGGCCAGCGCCTTCAGGGAACGGGAAATCTCCGAGATCTCCTGCTGACGATTATCGCCGTTTTTGCTGGCGCGTCCCTGCATCAGCTGCAAATAATCGATCACGAGCAGTGAAAGCCCATGCTCCGCTTTCAAGCGACGCGCCTTGGAACGAAGTTCCATGACCGTTATGCCCGGCGTATCATCAATAAAGAGCGGCGCCGTTGTCAACCGGTCGGCGGCATCAATCAACTGGGTCCAATCCTTATCCTCGAGTTCCCCTACCCGCAGCCGCTGCGAATCAATGGCCCCTTCCGAGCAAAGCATACGCTGCACCAGTTGCTCCTTCGACATTTCCAGGGAAAAAAATGCCACCGGTTTATTTTCCCGCACCGCCACATAAGACGCAATATTCAGCGTGAACGCCGTTTTACCCATACTAGGCCGAGCCGCGACCAAAATCAGATCCGAAGGCTGGAATCCGGAAGTCAACCGGTCCAAGTCCACAAATCCCGATGCCAGACCGGTCAAAGCCCCCTTATTAATCGAATGCTGCTCAATCTGGCTGAAGGTTTTCAGTAAAATTTCCTTGAGCGGCACAAACGTGCTGCCATTTTCCCGTGCCGAAACCTCCAGAATCCGCTTTTCCGCCTTATCCATAACCTCGGCTACATCCTCGGAGTCTTCATACGCGATGCCGGCAATTTCGGTCGCCGCATTGATTAAATTGCGCAACTGCGCCTTTTCTTCGACAATTTTGGCATGATATGTTACATTAGCAGCCGTCGGAACTGCATTGGCCAACGACGTCACAAACGCAATGCCCCCGGCCTTTTCCAACAAATTACTTTTTTTCAGCTGCTCCGTCACCGTGATGAGATCCACCGCTTCGCCGCGGCTGAATAAATCCATCATGGCTTCAAACACGATGCGGTGCGCCTCACGGTAAAAATCATCGGCCGTAAGCACTTCCGCCGCGGCCGCAATAGCATCCTTGGTAATCAGCATCGCACCAAGGACAGCCTGCTCCGCTTCGATATTTTGCGGTGGTACTCTGTCAATCATACTTCGTCTTCCTTTGCAAAAATGAAGGCAAATGCCTCCTCAGCCGTCGCCACCGGATGAATATCCAGCCCCAGATGTCCCTCAGGAATATCCTTGCTGTTCTCCGCCGGAATAAGCAGCGTCTTAATTCCAGCCTGTTTGGCGCCATAGGCTTTTTCAAACACACCGCCCACCGGACGCACCCGCCCCTGCAGGGAAATTTCGCCCGTGACCGCCACATCCTGCCGGATTTTCTTCCCCGTAACGGCACTTATAATCGCTGCCAAAATCGCCGTTCCGGCGCTCGGTCCGTCAATGTTGCCGCCGCCAATGACATTGATATGCACATCATAATCGGCAAGATCCTGTCCTGTCAGCTGCCGCATGACAGAAGCCGCATTAAAAACCGAATCCTTGGCCATGCTGCCGGCAGTCTCATTGAATCGCACTTTGCCTTTGCCCTTTTCATGCGCTGGAAAAGCCACCGCTTCAATTTCAATGACCGATCCCAAAAAACCGGAAACGCCCAAGCCGAAAATATGCCCAGCCTCCGCGCGATCCGACGCCTTTTTCGTCACAAACTGAAATAAGCGGCTGACCTGCGCCACTTCATAAATATCCCTTTTTTCGATGACAACCGGCACATCGCTGGTGGCCGCACGTTCCATCGCAAAGCTGTATGCGTCCGCCAGAATATTAATTGCTTTGCGTCCTTCAATCGTATAATCACTGATCAGCTGCAAAACGCCGTCTTCCAGCTGTGCATTCAGCTTTTTAGCTGCATTCTCAACAATCGTCACAATATGGCTCGGCGTCAGCGGCTCAAAGTAAATCTCGGCGCAACGAGAACGAAGCGCCGGATTGATATGCTGCGCGTCCCGGGTCGTCGCGCCGATAAGCACAAAATCAGCCGGCGCGCCCTTTTCAAACAATTCCCGGATATACGGCGGCACCTTTTCATCCGTCGGATCATAATACGCCGATTCAAAATAAGCGCGTTTGTCCTCCAGCACTTTCAAAAGCTTATTTTGCAGCATCTCGTCCATTTCGCCTATCTCATCGATGAACAAAATGCCGCCGTGAGCATCCGTGACCAGTCCCGGTTTCGGCTCCGGCACACCGCTATCAGCCAGATCACGCCGTGCGCCCTGATAAATCGGGTCATGCACCGAACCCAGCAGCGGATTCGTCATATCCCGCGGGTCCCAGCGCAACGTCGTCCCATCTGTCTCCACAAAAGGCGCCTCTTCGCCAAACGGCGAATGTTCCATCGTCTTAGCCGCTTCCAGCACCAGCCGCGCCGCCGTTGTCTTACCAACGCCCGGAGGTCCATACAGCAGCAAATGCTGTGGATACGGCGACGACAGTTTCGCCATGAGCGAGCGGACCGCACGCGGCTGTCCGACAATCTCATCCAATGTTTTCGGCCGTAGCAGTTCCATCACCGACTGGGTCAGGCTGACTTTATTGAGCTTCTCCAGCGCTTCGCGTTTCCGAACCGCCTGCGGTGATTCCTGCACCGGTTTTTCCTCATCCAGCACCTGCATGCGAATTTCCTTCACATAGTCCTGATGATTTTCCTCCAGCTTTTCAGCAATTTTCTTTTCAATTTTATCTTCCAACGTCCGCCGCGCCATAATATCGGCAATTTTCTCCGACAAAATCATCAGCAGCTTGGGTATCTCCGGATCATCCGGAATGTGCTCGATGGTCGGGTTTTCCATCACAATGCGCTGCAGCGCCAAAACGCGCTCGCCGCGAATGGGCGAACGCATAAAACGCATAGCGTCCATCTTCCCAGCCTTGATCACCAGCTTGTCGGACCCTAAAACATCAGCCAGCATACTGTAGAGCGCATCAATCTCGCGATCCAGCTGCTCTTCATGCGTTTCCGACTGTTTTTCCGGTTCTGGTTTTGGCTTTTGTTTTTGGAAAAACTTGAATAAACTTCCCATATGTCAATCCTTCCTGCTTCTCTGTCCTCTTACGCCGCCACGATATAAACCTTAATCGTGCTGGTAATCTCCGGATGCACCTTGATCACCGCATCATACTCGCCCGGACCGACCACTTCATGCTCCAACGCAATCTTGCGCCGATCGATTTCAATGCCATGATCCTTTTTCAGCGCTTCCGCAATATCCTTGCCCGTAACGGAGCCAAACAGCTTACCACCCTCGCCGACTTTGACCGGAATCGTGATTTCCACTTTTGCCAGCTGCGCCGCCATCAGCTTTGCTTCATCGACTGCCTGCGCTTTTTTGCGTTCCGCCGATTTCGCCTGCGCTTTAGCCACATTCATACTTGAGGCCGTAGCCTCAATCGCAAATTTTTTCGGCAAAAGAAAATTCCGGCCGTAGCCTTCAGAAACCTCAACAATTTCGCCCTTCTTACCGACTTTTTTAACATCCTGCTGTAAAATTACCTTCATATCAACCATTCTCCTCAATATATTTTTTGCTCAGCTCAATCGCTTTTGCCTGTACTTCTTCCAATTTTTGATTTTTTACCTGCGCGCCGGCCACGTTCTGATGACCGCCGCCGCCAAAATTCTCCATGATGACCTGCACGTTCAATTCGCCGGTAGAACGCGCGCTGATCCCGACGGTATCGGCATCCAGCTGGAAAACCACCAAACTCATGCGCACCCCTTCGATGCGCAGCAACGAATCAGCCACCTGCGCGGCAATCGCCTGGATATTCGGAATGATTTCCGGACAGGTCGTCGTGATCAGGCCGCCCGCATACAGATTGGAATATGCCTTTGCCTTGGAGATCGCAATATTGGTCTCATAATCCGTACGAAACAGATGGCGCACCAAAACCGGATCGGCACCGGCTCGCCGGAGATAGGCAGCCGCATCAAAGGTGCGCACGCCCGTCTGCACGGCAAAATTCTTCGTATCGACAATGATGCCGGAATAAAGCGCGGTAGCATCCAGCCGGGACAGCACCAGATCCTCGCTATAATACATCAAAAGCTCGGTCACCAGCTCGCTTGTCGAGCTGGACGCCGGTTCAATATAAATCAGCAGCGAATTCGTAATACAATGTTCGCTGCGCCGATGGTGGTCTATGACCACGACCTGGCTGACGCGCTCAAGCAGCTCCGGCGCCGCTACCAGATACGGAATATGGGTATCCACAACAATCAGCAGCGGATGCACCGTAGTAATCGTCATGAGATCCCGGGCCCGCACGAACAGGCCGGCATATTCATCCTTCTCTTTAAGCATATCCGTGAACTTGTCAATGCCTTCGTTCATATCGCTCAGCACAATATGAACCGGCCGACCGACCTGACGGGCCATCTTGGCTACGCCCATAGAAGCGCCCAACGCATCAAAATCCTCATTATGATGCCCCATGATGAAAACCTCATCCGAATTCTCGATGAGCTCCCGCAACGCATGCGCGACCACGCGCGCTTTAACCCGCGTATGCTTCTCCACCGCCTTGGCCTTGCCGCCGTAAAACTGCATCTTACCTTCCAGCTGCACCGCGACCTGATCGCCGCCACGCCCCAGCGCCAAATCCAATCCGGCCTGCGCCTGCGTGCCCAGCTCGCCCATACTCTGGGAATCCGCTACCGCCACGCCCAGACTCAGCGTCACCGGCAGCTTATTCACACTGCGCAGCGCCCGCACCCGATCCAGCACATCAAACTTGTCCGCCAGCGCCTGATCCAGCGCCCGGCGATCCATAACCGCCACATAAACATCCTCGGACACCCGGCGCAGAAACCCGCCCAATCCGCGAATCCAATCGTCCAGCAGCTTATTGACCTCAAACAGCAGCGCCGTGCGCTCCGCTTCGGTCAGGCCCTGCAGCACCTCATCATAATTATCCACTTGAATATAAGCCAAAACCACCCGACTCAACAAATGTTCCCGACGCAGATGCTCAAAATCCGTAATATCCGAAACATAAAACACCATAAGGCTGTTATCGTCCGCACGCGTTTCTACCGGCCGGTATTCCGCCCGGTAATAAGTATCGCCTTGTGCAAAAACATATTCGCCTTCCATACCCCAGATTGGCTCCAGAATGACGCCGGGCCAAAAAGATTTTACCGACGTTCCCTGCTCCGGCTTTTGCCCCAGATACTCTCCCAAGGCATCATTCGCCCATTGCAGCCGGCCGTCTGCATCAATAATCAGCACGGCCTGCGGCAGATTTTCAATCGCATAATTCGAGATCTGATTAATATTGCTGACAACATCCCGGAAATACCGTTCAAAACGCTGCTGCCGGTCACGGCAGCGTTCCCGGGCAAAAAGCGCCATGGAAATCCAGATGACCAGACTGATAGCTCCAACATAGACATTATAAGACATCAGCACCAGTACCAGGATACCAATAACAACCAAATGGATGCACAAGTCACTCCATGCGGATAAATTACGAGGCATACGCCTCACCCCATTTCATCCCATTCATCACCGGCGGCCAAAACGGCGGCGGTAATCGAACACCATATCAAACAGGCCGGTAAACGCCAGTAATTGCAATAAAACCCCATTAAACAAAATAAAAACCAACACCACTGTACTAAGAACCTTCGACCAATGATAATGCTCCGTTGTATATTGAAACAAAACAATCCCCTGCAAAATCCCGGCAAAGGTAGCAATCATATTGCCGTTCAGCGACACCTGATACAACAGCGACAGCTCCCGCGTCGTTCCCCAATACATACCAATGAGAGAAAACCCAAATAAATAGAGGAAAACTTTAGGCAGCCGCCATTCCGTAAATTTAGGAAATACCGGCACATCATGCCCCAACCGGCGCAGCACTTTGCCGCCGATAAAAAAATTCAGCGCCGTATCCATAAGCCCCATCAGTACCACGACCAATGGCAGCAATAATTTCACAACCTGCAGATTCTGCGTAAACGTCTCCCGCGCCTGCTCGATCTGAGCATCCGTCATATGGAAGCTCTGATAAATCTCAACCGACTTCTGAAAAGAATCATTCAACGCATCAAATTGCATCGTAAACGGATGAATATTCGTAATCAGAAAGACCAGCCCCAGCGCCGCCAGCTTAGCGGTCAGGGAGACAATCACGCCGATCGTAAAAATACGCACTCCCGGCCAGCCGCGCCGATAGCCAATCCCCAGCGCAATCCCACCGGGCGCAAAAGCCAGCGCCAAACGCAAAGACACCAACGGTTCCACCAGAATTGCCGTCAGCACGGCGGCCACGGCGACCGCCATGAGCCCCCATTTAGGTCCGTGCCGCACAATAAGCACAATCATCGGCAGCGGCCAAAGCAATACCGCCACAATCCCCAGAATTGGCACATAAACAGCAACCAGCGCCATCACAACCGTAATCGCCGCCAGTATTCCGCTTTCTGTCATTGAGTTTATTTTATTCGCCATGAATTCCCGCCTTTCAATTCCTGCCATCTCTCTATTTTAGCACGAAAGCCCGCTTCCGGCAAAATAGCGACACACCTGTATTATAGCAGAAAATCCCCTGTCTGTCTCTACACCTTTTTGGCGTTAAGGCAGTAAAAGAAAGGTATTATTTTATAGAAATATCTCTTTATTTAGCGTTTATTCATTTTAAATAAAAAAAAACACTGTAGGAAAAATCTCATACAGTGTCTGACCATCCGGCCAAAAAACGACAATATCTTTTTAAAACCGGTCCAGGCCGCTGCTGTCCAGTTCCTCAAAGCCAGTCAAAAATTTCTTCAACTGACAAACAATGGCCGCCAAGGAACCCGGCGTACGGCCTTCTACATTCAGCGGCATATTGGGATCATGCAGCGACATCCGCAGCAAAGCCCAGCCTTGCGGAAATAAGAGCCGCACCCCCTCATAAGACGGCTGCGCCGCCGGAATACCAGCCGCCGCCGCGCGTTCGGCAAATGCCGCCAACACAGCGTCGCCATAGGCATGCGCATCGCCGGCGGCCCGGATCGCCAGCCGAAACTCCTGGCTCTCCGCCGGAGCGCCGAGTTTGGCAATCAGCGTCCCGAGCCGCTTCCCGCTCTGATGCATCCGCGCTGCGGCAATGAGCAGCTTGACGGCCAGATAGGCTCCGTCGTCGAGATAATAATTTTCCCGCAGCGCGCCATGCCCGGAAGTTTCGATTGCCAATGGCGACATAATGCCCGTCTGATTCAGGCGGATGCATTCATCAATCACATTCTTATAGCCGCGCATGTATCGATGATGTTTCAGTCCCAGCTCCTGCTCCAGAAACACCGTCAATTCATCTGAAGTCACGGAATCCGTCACAATCGTGCCGCCCGGATACTCCGGCGCCAGAATAGCAGCCATCATGGCAATGAGCGCATTGCGGCTAATCTCTTTTCCATCCGGCAAAACAGCGCTCATGCGATCGACATCGGTGTCAAAAATCAACCCCAGATCCGCCCGGCTTTGCAGCACCGCCCCCTGAATCGCCGCCATCGCCGCCGCATTCTCTGGATTTGGCACATGATGGGGAAATCTTCCGTCCGGTTCCAGATACAGACTGCCGGTAATATCAGCGCCCAACGGCAGCAAGACCCGGCTGGCAAAAAATCCGCCGGCACCATTACCGGCATCGACTACAATATGCATCCCCGCCAACGGCTTCGCATCCTCCGCAGCCTGTAATCCCTGCCGGATTTTTTTCTGCAAATGATTCGCATAACGGGAAATCAGATCATAGGAAACCGCCTTATCCTGTTGTCCGATCCGGGGTTTGCACGATACAGCCAGCTGCAGCAACGTCTTGATTTCCGACTTCTCCAGCCCGCCGTCCCGCGTGAAGAATTTCATGCCGTTGCGGTTGAACGGAAGATGACTGGCCGTCAGCATGATAGATCCGTCCGCCTTAGTTTCATCAAATAAAATTGCCATAAACATGGCCGGCGTAGAAGCCATGCCGCAGTCCAACGCCTTAGCGCCGCAGCCCAGAACCGCCGACAACGCTGCATTTTGCAAAGCTGCGGCTGTGAGCCGTGAATCCGTCCCTACTGCGATCGTCAGATCTTCCGGCTGCCTGCCGGTTTTTTTTGCCAAAAAAGCCACAAATGCTGCAGCAATCCGGTTGACCGTCTCCGCCGACAGCGTCACCGGCTCGCCGGCAACGCCCTCCATCGCTACCCCGCGCACATCGCTACCATTCTGTAACGCCAGCAGTGCTTTCTCTGAAATCATAAACATCCTCCTTCACACAGGCATCTCACTTTTTTCTGTCACGGCTGCCGGATACTGCAATCTAAGGTCCTCTGCCGACAAAAGGACCGGATCCTTGCCGCCGGAAAGCAAGAGCGTATGATAATAAATTTCGGCGATTTCTTCCACATAGGCCGCTTTCAGCAATGCCCCATCCAGCGAACCGGCGTCAACCGTCAGCACCCCGTGCCCGGCCAGCAGCATAACATCGCTGATTGCCAGCGGCTCCCGCACAGAATCCGCCAGCGCCTGCGACCCCTGCCGCCCATAAGCCGCCACCGGAATATAACCCTGCCGACAGCCAAGGTGAGCAATCTCCGACACAATGGCCGGAATAGTTTTCCGCAAAACTGCAAACGTCAGCGCATACTTGGAATGCGTATGTACCACCGCCTTAACATCAGGCCGCGCTTCATAGGCCGCCAGATGCATCAGTGCTTCACTCGTCGGCCTGCGCCCCGTCAGCGCCTCGACGATTTCTGCCTGTCCGTTCATAACCACAACGTCCTCCGGCTGCATGGTCTTGCGATCGGCTCCTGTCGGCGTCATGCAGATCAGACCGCTCGCCTGATCGCGCGCGCTGAAATTGCCCGAACGGTGCCGGCAAAGCCCCATGGCCTCCGCTTCCCGGGCATAAAGCACAACCTGATTTTTCAGTGCTTCCAGCATAGTAATCAACTCCTGTTTATATATTCGTTCCTGCTGGCCAAAATCCTATGTATAAATTAGCAAAAAATAAGCGGCTGTCATCTTCCGACAACAACCGCTTACAACCTGACTGTTCAGTCTTCGCCAAAAAATTCATTTTCAGCAGCAATACAAAGCATATGATACACTGGCAGATGATATTCCTGAATCCGGTAGGTTTCATCATCCGGAACACAAACGCAAATATCGGCCAGCTTCCGTATTTTCCCACCCGAGCGGCCGGTGAGCGCAATGGTCCGCACGCCCTTGACCCTGGCCATCTGCACGGCATAAAGAACATTGGCCGAATTGCCCGAGGTACTGATTGCCAGCAAAGTATCGCCCGCCTGGCCCATGCCAAAAATCTGTTGCGCGAAGCAAAGATCCGGCGCCTGATCATTGGCAAAAGCCGTATTCAGCGCAATCTGATTGACCAACGACATCGCCGGCAGCGTGCCCTGCAGATTCCGGCAAAAATAGTCAGCCTCCTGAGGGCAGATGTGCTCCATCTCCGTCCGCATACTCTCCGAAAGCGGCCGTGGCAATAAAAACCCTTTCATAAGCTCGCCGACAATATGCTCAGCATCCGCTGCGCTGCCGCCATTGCCGCAGGTCATCAGTTTTTTCCCCCCGCGAAAACTCTCGCAGATGGTCTCTACGGCTGCGCGCAGATCACCGCGGCAAACGGCTAAAGCCGGATACCGCTCCAAAAGTGCCTCAACGGCAGCATACGTGGATTGTTTCAACATCGTTCCCCGCCTCCGATTATCTGCTCCGATATCTGTCCGCCATGCGTTTAGGTTCATAATCCATGCTCATCCCGGTCTGCGATGGCCGGATATCCTCGATCGGCTCCTCGGCCCGCGGCGTCACATTGATTGGTGCTTCCTGACGCATAGCCGATGCTTCGCGTGCATGATAAGGGTCCTGTTCCTCTTTTTTCCGTCCGGTGAATTTACGAATCGCCATGCGGATCAACATAAACACGGCGCCAAAAATCACCAAATTCATCAGCAGTCCCATGACATCGGACATAAAGCCCCCCATACCAAAGCCAAAAAGATGACTCAGCATGCCGCCCAGCAGCATGCCGCCGGCAAATAAACCGACATTGCGCATAATGCCGCCCCACGGAGAAGCGCTGCGTGTAGCAGTCGCCGCGCCTGTCCGAGCAGCCGGAGCCTGCTCTTTAATCGAACTGGCATTCTGTGACGGCTTATATTCTTTCTGATTCGGCGCTACAGCCTTTGCCGCCGGCGCCGATACCCTTGGCGCCGGAGCCGACACCCGCGGCGCAGAAATACGGGCTCCACCTCTGGCGGCCATCGCCACCGACGGCACCGCGGCAACAGCCGTCAGCGCAAACACGCCGGCGCAAACCGAAACAGCAATTTTCTTCCAATACATAGGCATACTTCATTCCTCCTGATTATTCCTGATGACTTTTTATATCCTCGGGGAAAGCATAGATCTCTCCCAGCGTATCCAACTCACCCGAAAGATACCGGTCAATATCGTGAATATCAATATACAGCTTGCAGTCAATATCCAGATACCCCTGCTCCCTCGCCTGACTCAGCTTGGTGATCTCCAACAGCTGTTCCCGCAGCTTCAGGCATTCGGTTCTGGTTGCATGCACATCCAATTTAATGAGCGGCACGCCATATTCTTTAAGCACTTCCTGCATCGTCATTCGTTCCGACAAAACCATCGCTTCCTTTCACGTATCCAAAATTATCTTAACAAAAAGAACTGATTTTTCCCTGAAAAAATGAACTCTACTCATTTTTGGTCCAAAAGATGCTGCAGCATACGTAACGTATGCAAATGCGTCTCATATTCCAAATCATTGGAATCCAGCTGCATCCGCTTCCTCAGCGCATCAATCTGCCGCTGCATCCGCTCCCGCGTTTCTGGTGACATACTCATACCAAAAGCCCCGCCTTCTCCAGCAGTTCCTGCTGCTCGGCCCGGCTGTCCCAGCCCTCCGCCACCAAATCATCGGTCGCCGGCGCCAAACGAGCCAAAAGTTCCGTCAGCTCCTGTCCGGCCTCATCAAAATCTTGTTTCTCAAAATTCAAAACAACTTACCGCCTTTACTACACAAACTTCCTCTCTATTGTAAAGGAAGCGCCTGGCTTTTGCAAGCCAGACGCTCCTCTTCCGCATCATCGAAAACTTCTTGCCCAACCGTCAGCCCTGATCTTCCTCCCGGAAACGGTCGACAATCGTTGCACAAGCGGCATCGCCGGTAATATTGACCGCCGTCCGCAGCATATCAAAAATACGATCTACGCCAAAAAGGATTGGCAAAGCATCAATCGGGATATTGGCCGCTACCAGCACCGCCACCACCAAAAGCGTCGGCCCCGGCACGCCGGCCTGACCTACCGCGCCCAACGTCGCCGTAATGATAATCGCCAGATACTGTGGAAAGGTCAACTCCATGCCGTACATCTGCGCCAGGAAACAGGCCGCCATTGCATAATAAGCCGCATTGCCGTTCATATTGATTGTCGCTCCCAGCGGCAAAGCAAAGGAAGTTGTCTCCTTAGACACATGCAGCTCTTCTTCCACCGTCCGCATATTCAGCGGTAGCGTCGCCATGGACGATGCGGTAGAAAAGGCAAACAGCTGAACCTTCCACATACTTTGGAAAAACTTCTTGTACGTCGTGCACTTGGAAAACATTGCGATTGTGCCGCCTACCATCACATACGTAATCAAGATCAAAACCACTACATACAGTCCGATCAGATACAAAATCTTCACCAGTACGTTATAGCCAAACGTTCCGGTTGCATCGGCCATCAGGCAAAATACGCCAATCGGCGCAATGTACATAATTGCCGTCATGATTTTGATAAAAATTTCCGTGAAAAAATCAAAGATTTTCAGCATGAACGCTTTTTTCTCGTCTGCCAAAAAGGTCAGGGCAAAACCAATGAACATAGAAAATGTGATAATCTGTAAAATATTACCATCGACCAACGCTTTAAAAGGATTTGCCGGCACAAAGCCGATAACGGTATCCCAAAATCCCGGCATGGCTGCTTTCGAAGCGAGATCGCCTGCATCCACCGCTGCGCTGGACAAAGCCGCAATGCTCACGCCCGCCCCTGGTTGAAACACCACGCTGAAAAGAATGCCCAGCAGGACTGAAACCATTGTTGTAATACCATAGTACAGAAAGGTCACCAACCCGATCTTTCCGGCGCTTTTCGATTTCCCCAGCGATGCCGCACCCCCGACAAGCGAAAAGAACACCATCGGAATAACGACCATCTTGATGAGCTGCATGAAAAGATCACCAACCGGAGCCAGCAGATGCGCCTGTTTTCCCATAGCCAATCCCGCGACCGCACCACCTACCGTCGCAACAATAATCCATGTGCCCAACTGGCTCAGCGCATCCTTTTTTTCTACTGCCTGTTCTGCCAAAACCCTTACCTCCTGCAATCATTTTAATGGCTTTATCATAACACGGAATCAGAGCAGTGTCCATATACAAAGAACAAATTCCCGCTGTATTTTTCTTGATATGCACATCTGTAAACGCCGTCACTTCTGGAGCTTTCCCGCTATCCATGCTATAATCAGATAACAACGCTATGATTTAAACAATCTTACTATAATAAGGTGATTAGCATGAAAAAACATTTTTTTGAATCGGCTCGGGAAATCGATTTGAGTTATCGAAAACACCTGGACCGGCGCAGCCAGCATCTGATGACAGGCCGTTTGGTTCTGTTCGCGCTGGCGCTATTTTCCGCCGCTGCCGGCTATGATCAGCATCTGCCTATTCTATACGCCTTCGCCGCCGCTTGCGGCATTGCTTTTATGCGCCTTCTCCAGCATCATACCGACGTCAAAAACCTGCTGCTGTTTCTTGATAGCCATCTGGCCATACTCAGTCAGTATCTGGGCCGTTTTAACGGCGAATGGCATCAGCTGGCAGAAACCGGCGACCGCTATCGCAGTGAAAAATTGCCGCAGGGCAGCGACCTGAACCTTTTTGGCGCCGATTCCATCTATCAGTACATTTGCGCGGCTCGTACCCGGCGCGGCCGGGATTTGCTTGCCGCCGCTCTTTCACCAGTTCCCGGCGATCGCGCCCTGGCGGCCAAACGGCAGCAGGGAACGGCCGAACTCATTCGACGGCCGCGCCTCTGCATCGATCTGCAGGCACTGGCTGGTCTGCTGCCGGATCATCAGGACGCAACCGGCTTTCTCCGCAATCTTCAGGGCAACCATATTGCCCTCAACCCACTTTTACATCGGCTGGCATTCGGCCTGCCGATCCTTTCGCTGCTCAGTCTGGCGGCGGCTGCCGCCGACTTTATCAGCTGGCTGGTTCCCGGCATCTTCTATCTCCTGCAGCTGCTGCTCGCCGCTCTTTGCTTTCGCCGCAGCGAACGCGCGCTCGCGCCGCTTTTTCATCTGCAGCCGACCCTGCAGCTCTACACGCACATTTTTCAGCGACTGGAACAATCCGGTTTCAGCTCAGCCTTTTTAAATGAATTACAGCTGCGCCTGCACGGATCCGCACGGGCCTTGCGCCGACTGGAACGGCTCAGCGACTATGCCGACATGCGGCGCAACTATTTTTTCTTTATTATGTCCAACCTGCTTTGCCTCGGCGATCTGCACTGTATTGACCGATTTTCTCACTGGCAACAGCACAGCGCCCGCTCCATCGGCGACTGGATCGACGTCTGGTCGGAAATTGAACTGCTGATGTCCTTTGCTGTCATCGGCCAGACGCGCCGTCTTTATACCTTTCCCGAATTATTGGCCGGACCGGAACCTCATATTGAAGCTGCCGATCTTAGCTATCTGCTGCTGCCTGAAGACAAGGCCATCGGCAACGATACCCATGCCGCCGCAGAAACGCGCATCATCACCGGCTCCAACATGTCGGGCAAGACGACCTATCTGCGCACATTGGCCAGCGCGGCGATTCTGGCCTATGCAGGCGCGCCCGTCTGCGCACAGAAACTGGCGCTTACCCCACTGACCGTCTTCACCTCTATTCGCGTCACAGACGACCTCACACGCGGTCTTTCAACCTTCTATGCTGAACTGCTGCGCATTAAAAGCATGGTGGAGTTTTCCAAAAAGAAAATCCCCATGTTCATCTGCATCGACGAAATCTTCAAGGGAACAAATTCAGCGGACCGCATTATCGGCGCCCGAGCAGCCATTGAACGCCTGACCAATCCTTGGAGCATCACCTTTGTCTCGACCCATGACTTCGAACTTTGCCACCTCACCTCGCCAAACACTACGCCCGTCACCAATTACCACTTTGCCGAACACTACGAAGGCGATCGGATTGCCTTTGACTTCAAGCTGAAAACCGGTCGCTGCCAGACAACCAATGCACAATACCTGCTCAAAATGGCCGGTATTCTCGAATAAAAAAGAAAACAAAAAGACTGCGTCGGGAAAATTCCCCACGCAGTCTTTTTTAGGAGCTAAAACTTGCTTTACACCAGTTCTGCTTCCCGGGCATTGTCCCCGATTTTTTCGGTTTCATTAATCACTACGGCCACCGCGCCGTCGCCAGTAACATTAATACAAGTGCGGAACATATCCAGCACCCGATCAATCCCGGCTACCAGCGCCAATCCCTCGATCGGCAGCCCTACGGACTGCAACACCATCGCCAGCATGATAAGCCCGGCTCCGGGAACTCCCGCCGTACCAATGGAAGCGAGCGTTCCGGTCATGACAATCATCATCATCTGCTGCAAACTCAGATCAATGCCAAATACATTGGCAATAAACAACGAACATACGCCCATATAAAGCGCCGTGCCATCCATATTAATCGTCGCGCCGAGCGGCAGCACAAAACTGGCGACATCCCTCGATACGCCTAATTTCTCCTGCGCATTTTTCATGTTCACCGGCAACGTCGCCGAGCTTGAACAGGTTGTAAACGCAATCAGCATCGCTTCCGACATCCCCCGGAAAAACTTCACCGGACTCATTTTACCAATGACCGAGGCCAACGCCGAATAAACCAGCACGGCATGCAGCACGCAAGCGACCGCAACCGTCAGGATCACGGACAGAAGCGGCAGCAGCACCTTGGGCCCATTTTGCGCCACGACCGGCAGCAGCAAGGCAAAAACGCCGATCGGCGCCAGCTGCATGACCAGCGCAATAATCTTGTAGCAAACTTCCGCGCAGGAATCAAAAAAATCAATCAAGCGCTGCCCACGTTCGCCGCCAACCTGAATAATCCCTACGCCGACAAACAACGCAAAAATAATAACCGGCAAAATATCGGCTTTAGCCATAGACTGCACCGGATTCGCGGGAATCATCGCCACAAAGACCTGCATGATGGAAGGCGCTTCCTTGACCGTCATCGATGCGCCGCCGGAAAGCGCCGTACCAACGCCCGGATGCGAAATGCTCGCCACGCCGAAGCCAATGACAATCGCCAACGCCGTCGTCGCCATATATAACCCCAGCGTCTTGATACCAATACGACCCAGTTTTTTCGTATCGCCCAGACCGGTCATCCCGACAATCAGCGATGTAAAAACCACCGGGACAATCATCATCTTGATTAAATTGATAAACATCGTTCCCACCGGCGCAATCCACCATTTAATAAACGGCAGGGCCTCCGGTCCGGCAATAAGTCCGGCAATCACCGATAAAATCAAAGCAAGAAAAATTCTAAAAGATAAGTTCACCCAATATTCCTCCTCAGTTGTCTAACTCTATATGCCAGTCATGGACTCAAAGACCATGTTTATTGTCAGGCGGCCGGTTTTCGGTCAAGCGTCACAGCGCAGCGCGCGCCGGCAAAAGAAACAGCCGCCGCTGCCAACACTTCAGTGGCATCAATAAAAGATTCCTCCACGCCATACCGCTGTACGGCAATCGGCAATTCCGTACAGCCAAGAATAAACTGCCCCGCTCCCGCAGCCCGCATAGCCTGCAGCACCTGTCGGAAAGGGCGTACATCATAAGCGGTATCGCCGGCTTTGACCCCGTAGTAAATCACATCCTGCAGCACCTGCTGCTGCTGCAAATCTGGTTCTACCAGACGGATGCCATAGCGGGCCAGCGCTTTTTGATAAATCCCTGAAGCACAGGTACCCGCAGAAGCCAGCAGCCCTACACACGAAAGGCCCCTGGCAGCGCAATGCTGCGCGGTAGCATCAATCATGCTTAAAAAAGGCACGGTAAGCTGCGGCAGCAGCGCCGGCAAAAAGTAATGCGCTGTATTGCATCCCATAATCAGAACATCTGCCCCGCCCTGCATCAGACGACGCGCCGAACGCAAAAGTTCCGGCACCGGAGATGGTCCTTCGCCCCGTATGGCCGCCGTGCGGTCCGGAATCGCCGTATTATTGTCGATCAGAATAGGAATATGCTCCTGATCCGCCTGTGCGGCCGTACACAATATAATTTTCCGAAATAAATCTGCCGTTGCCAGCGGCCCCATCCCGCCAATAATGCCAATTGTCTTCATGTTGCCCGCTCCCTTCTTTAACTTGTCATTAGCATAACATTTGATTATAATATAATCAAATACATATACCAATATAGATTATATAAAAATATTTTATAGGGAGAAACAGCATATGCAGGGGATGAAATATGTTTACACCGTCTATCAGGAAAAAAGCTTTTCCGCTGCCGCCCGCCGGCTTTTTGTCTCACAGCCGGCATTAAGCGCTGCCGTGAAAAAAGTTGAAACCGAGCTTGGACTGCTCATTTTTGACCGCAGCACAACGCCCATCCAGCTTACAACGGCAGGACGGGCTTATATTGAAGCGGCGGAGCAAATCATGGGCATACAAAAACGGCTTCATACCTATGTAAATGACCTTGCCAATTTGGAAAGCGGTGCGCTTTCGCTGGGCGGAACCAATTTTTATGCCTCCTGCCTTCTGCCGCCCATGCTCAAGGCCTTCAGCGATGCCTGGCCAAAAATCCGTCTGCGCGTCACCGAATCTGATTCAGCCGACCTGTTTGCCCGCTTGTTGACCGATCAGCTGGACCTCATCGTCGACAGCGGCAGCTACGACAAAACGCTTTACGAAACTATTCCGCTGTACAGCGAGCACATTTTACTCGCTGTTCCCGCCGCCCATCCCAAAAACAAAACCTATGCCGCCGCCCGTCTCACCCAAACGGACATCATGGCCGGAGCAGCCAAGGATGCCGCCATTCCCAGCCTGCCCCTTACTGCCTTTGCCGATGCGCCATTTCTCTTGCTTGGACGCGGCAATGACCTCTATCGAAGAGCGCTTGACCTCTGCCGCCATGAAGGCTTCGTCCCGCAGGTGCGGCTCTACCTCAACCAGCTCATGACGGCCTATCACATGGGACGCCAGGGACTGGGCGTCACCTTTCTTACCGATTCCCTGATCAAGCTTTCCATGCCCAGTCAGGCAATGGTGTATTACAAAATTCAGGACCCGGAAGCGACCCGTCCGATTTTCATGGCGATCCATAAAAACACCTACCGTACCCGCGCCATGCAGGAATTTATCCGCATCGGCAAACAGCTTTATCCTGACGGCGCTCTTCAAAACGACTGCATCCCCTGCAGCAGCAAATAAACGGCGCTGCCCCAGATAAAAACTGCGGAAAAACGATTGATATAGAGCGGATTTCGCATTACATCCGGCAGTCGGCCCAAAACCTGCCCCGCCAGACTCAGTCCCGTAAACCAGCACCAGGAAACCAGCACGGCGGCAGCTGTAAAAGCGGTTTTTTCCAGCCCTGTATATTGCAGGGAACTCGCGCCGATGACCCCGACCGTATCCAAAAACGCGTACGGATTCAAAATAGAAACCGACATCGCAAAAACAATCTGCTGCCGGGCCGTCAGCAAAGCAGCCGGGCTGTTTTTAGCCGCAGCGGCTGGCCTGCGCCAGTTTTTCCAGCCCATATACAACAAAAACATCCCCCCGGCAACCAACAAAGTCACACGCGCTTCCGGCTGCGCAACAAAAAGCAACGATACGCCGCTTACGGCTACGTTAATCAGCACTGTATCGCAAGCTGCGGCAGTTATAATCGCCGGAAGGGTCCGCCAAAAATCCGGCTGCAGCATGCCCTGCTGCAAAATGAACAAATTTTGCACCCCTAAGGGCAAAATCAAACCCAACGCCAACAAAAAACCATGCAAAAAAGCTTTTTCCATGCTACTTTCCTCCCCTTGCTTGTATTATAGACAAGCAGACGTACTTTGCCGACAGCCAATTGGCTGATTTTTATCCCAGCCAATTTCGCCCAGCCGGACGCTTATCCGCTCGGATAAACATTAAGGAGGTATAACAAATGCTGACTATGGACTGGCAGCCCTGCCGGGGAGATACTCTGCCGCTTTACCGGCAGATTTATCTCTACATACAAAACAAAATCGAGACCGGACAATGGCCGCCCGGCACTCGGCTTTTACCGCAGCGCCAGCTGGCTGGGCAACTGCAGATAAACCGCAGCACACTGGCAATCGCGCTGGACGAACTGGCGGCCGACGGCTACATCAAAAGCCGCCGGGGCAGCGGCATGACCGTCAGCAGTCCTGCCTGGGCCAAGCTGGCTTCAGCGGCCCGCAGCTGGAATCAGCGGCTGACCGCCGACGCCTATTTATCCAATCAACCGATGATTCAGCAAATCAACACCTTGGAATTTGCTCCCGATATGATCCGCCTTGGCACCGGCGAAATCGCTCCGGAACTATTGCCGCAAGCCGAACTGCAGCAGCTGATCGCTGAAACAGCGCCAAAAATTCATAACTTCGGCTATCAGGAGCCGCAGGGATTGCCTGCCTTGCGCCAGCAAATCAGCCGCCATCTGAAAACGCGCGGCATCGATGCGGCGCCGGGCAGCATTCTGATCGTGTCCGGCGCTTTGCAGGCGCTACAGCTGATCTGCTTCGGACTGCTGGCTCCCAAAGACGCCATGTTTATCGAACGACCATCCTATCTTTTATCCCTGCAGCTTTTCCGCTCTTTGCAGCTGCGCTTTTCCACGCTTCCGATGGAAGCCGATGGCCTCTCGCTGACATCTTTAGCCGAACAGCATAAAAAACATCGGCACGCTCTGCTCTATACGGTACCGACATTCCATAACCCGACCGGCGCCTTGATGCCGCTCAACAAACGTCAGGCGCTGCTGCATTTCTGTCAAAAAAACCAGCTCCCCATTGTAGAAGATGATGTCTACCGCGACCTCTGGCTGGATCAAGAACCGCCGTCGCCTTTAAAAGCGATGGATACCAACGGCCTTGTCCTCTATGTAAACAGCCTTTCCAAAACCATAGGCCCCGGTCTGCGCATCGGCTGGGTAGTTGGTCCGGAGCCGATCATCCAACGGCTGGCCGACCTAAAAATGCAACATGACTATGGCTCAAGTATTCTTTCCCAATGGGTAGCGGCGGAATGGCTGCGGCAGGGGCTGGAAGAAGCGCATCTCATACGGCTGCGGCAGGAACTGCGGCAGCGCCGCCAACTGGTCGGACAATGCCTGGAAAACAATTTTTCACAGCTGGCCGACTGGCGGCTTCCGTCGGGCGGTTTCTATATCTGGCTAAAACTCCGGACCCCGGTATCCTTGCCGCAGCTCTTTAAAGCAGCCTGTCAAAAACATGTGCTGCTCAATCCCGGAACCATCTATGATCAACAATCGAGTCAGTATCTGCGCCTATCCTACGCCTATGCCAAACCAAAAGAACTCTGCCGCGGGCTGAAAATTCTCGCCGGGCTGCTTGACCGACGGCCATAAAGTACACAACGCGAAATAAGCGCAAAAAAAGCCGCCGTATTGCCATTACTGACCATACGGCGGCCTGTCTTTTTTTATTCTTCCGCCAGTTTTCCTTCAGCAGCCTCGACCGGCTGCTTTTTCTTAGGAAAAAACACATCCAGCACCGCGTCGCTTTCCGGCTGTCCGATCGCGGAACCGAGCAGAAACAACACCAGCGAACAAGTAATGCCGATGGTGATCTGATGCAGACCCAAAACCTTAAACCCAAGCGCCTGCGTGATGCAGTAAATCAACGTGCCGCCTACGGTCGAAAACAATGCGCCGGTGCGGTTAGCCCCGCGCCAAAACAGCCCCAAAAGCAGCGTCCAGAAAAACGCCGTCTCCAACCCGCCAAACGCAAACATATTGATGATCCAGATAAGACTGGGCGGCGTCACGGCAATGAAGAAGACAATACCGCCGATCACCGCCGTCGCCGCCATACTCAGCCAGCGCAGCCGCTGCTGCGGTACACGCACGCCTTTTTTCTGCTGATGCCGGACATAAATATCCTTGATAATCGCTGAAGAAGCTACGATCAGCAGCCCGGAAATGGTAGAAATAGAAGCGGCAATCGGTCCGATGATGGCCACGCCGGCCAGCATCGGCGGCATGACCGTCACCACCGTGCGCGGAATAATCGAATCAACGCCGCCATAACTGGCCAGATCCCCCGTGAGCACGCCATGGGCCAGAATCCCCGTAAAATTCACACCAATCGTCATAAAACCAATTACCACCGTACCAATCAACATGGCCCGGTGCAAGCCCTTCGTATCCTTGTAGCTGATACCGCGGACCACGGACTGCGGCAGAGCGATCGTACAAATACCCACCAGAATCCACTGCGTGAGATAAAGGCCTATCGGCATATGTCCCGCCGACAAAGGATCCAGCATCTCCGGATGATTCGTCTCAATGCTCGTCATGATCGCATCATAGCCGCCGCCCGCCTGCAATACATAGTACAGCAGCAGCACAATGCCAAACATCATCATCAGGGCGCAGCACGTATCGGTAAGCGCCACCGCGCGAAAGCCGCCAATCGTCGTATAGACGACCACAACCAGCCCGAACAGCACCAATCCCGTCGTATAACTATAACCGGTCACCGCCTCAAAAAGCTTGGCGCCGCCGACAAACTGTGCCGTCATCGTTCCACAAAAAAACAAAACGATTACAAATGCGGAAATACTGGCGAGAAAATCCGACTGAAAACGCTCGCGAATAATATCGACCACCGTAACCGCATCAAAACGCCGTGCCAGCAAAGCCACCCGTTTGCCGAATACGCCCAGCACCAGAAAAATCGCCGTCACCTGCACGATCGCCATATACACCCAGCCAAAACCAATCTGCCATGCCATTCCCGGCCCACCCACAAAGGAGCTGACCGAACTATAAGTAGCTACCGTCGTCATCGCCAGCACAAAACCGCCGAGATCGCGGCCTCCGACAAAATAATGACGCATGAAATTTTGCATATAACTGCCGCGCTCCTGCTGCCGACGCACAAACACACTGATACCGATCATAAACAGCATGAAACACAAAAGCGGCAACAGATTCAAAAAATTACTCATGAGAATCCTCCTCCAGGTTCATGTCGCGAAATACATATTTTATCAGCAACCGCACCAACACCACGCTCAAAAGCCAGGTGCCGAAACAAGACGCCACGACCCAAAGCGGCAAATGAAACACCTGCACCTGCAGCGGCGCTAAACCAAAACCTGCCGCCAGCCAGAACACAATAATAACGGCCAGCGCCCCTCCGGTCGCAATGGCTTCCTTCTTGATCTGCCGATACTTCTCTTCATCTGTCATACAAAATCCCCCCATGCGCTGCCAGAACCAACAAAAAAAGCATCCCGCAAGGATGCCCGACACTCCGGCAAAATACACCGGTTCTCATGCTATGGCAGTCCCATTCCAGCGGATACAGGCTTCTTTTCTGTTCCATCTTGATCCTATGTACGGTTACCAATTGATATACCGTCATTCGTATATTACACCATCAGCCGTCATTTTTCCACCATTTTTTCTGGTGCTCTTGCTAAAGGTTGAAAAATACGAAAAAGTATGCTTTACTAGTAGTATTAGTTTTGATTTGAAAGGATGAAAGCTGCATGTCATATATTTCCATTATCTTCATTGCCATCCTCGCCTTTCTGCTGATTCGGGAAGAATACCGGCAAATAAAAAAACTCAACAAAGTAAACTATCTCATCAACACCTACGAACACGATCTGGAAAATCCCAAACTCATTGATGAAATGTATGCATTCTGCTGGCAGGACCGCAAACTGAAAAAAATCATGAAAAAACATCAGCCGACAAAAGAAGACTTCAACCGTCTCTACCATCGACTGCTGGTTTGGGGAAACTTCCGCAAATATCATCGTTTTGTGCCGATTTCCTCCTTCTTTGCCGTTTACCCGCTTGAATATCTGCTCACGCATCAGGATCTTGACGACAAAGCGCTCACCATGCGCATGATGAACTTTTTTCATTTCTAACCAAAGCAGCGGCGGATGATCCGACCGCTGCTTTTTTCATGCGCAGAAAAAATATGATTCCAGCGCTGCCAAGCAACCGATAGCCATAGATTCCATCATTTTTAGAACCAGCAGCGGAAAGAAAAACATTTGACAAGCGATTTTATACCATATACAATATAAAAGTTCGGGAAGCGCTTCCCCACATAATTACATATTGATTTCATATGAAGATCATGGGAGAGAGATGGCACGCCCATCCGCCGAAGAGGTTATACTTTCAGGCAAAAGGATCATGATTGGATGAACCTCTGGAGAGCCTCAGGAAGATTACAGGAGCACCGAAGGAGCAAGCCGTTCACTGCGGCGTATCTCTCAGGTAAAAGGACAGAGCTATCGATTCAGGCGGAACTTTTTGCCTGCGTCCATATATGCGTTGCTGCATATATTTTAGAAGTTATATTGTCCGCACGATTCAAGACCAGCTCCCGACAGCTGGTCTTTTTTTATGTCCCATTGATGGAAAGGTGGATGTCTCATGGAAAAACAACAGGATTTATCACGCGGTTTAAAAAACCGTCATGTACAGCTTTTGGCAATCGGCGGAGCCATCGGCACCGGACTCTTTCTCGGTTCCGGGCGCTCCATTCATCTGGCAGGCCCCTCGATTTTGCTGACCTATTTGATAACGGGAATACTTTGCTTCTTTGTCATGCGCGCCTTAGGCGAAGTATTGCTCTCCAACCTCGAATACCATTCTTTTGTTGATTTTGTCTATGAATATTTTGGGGAGAGAGCTGCTTTCATCACCGGATGGACCTATTGGTTTTGCTGGGTGTCCCTGGCCATGGCAGATCTCACAGCCACCGGCCTTTATGTACAATATTGGCTGCCCGGTATGCCGCAGTGGATTCCCAGTTTTATTGTGCTCGTCGCCTTGGTCGTCATGAACCTCACGGCAGTCAAGCATTTTGGCGAAATGGAGTTTTGGTTTGCCCTCATTAAAGTCATCGCGATTCTGGCCCTAATCGGTATCGGTACGGCTATGATCCTGCGCGGTTTTTCGACCGATGTGAGCGTATCGGGTTTTTCCAATCTCTGGAGCCACGGCGGCTGGTTTCCCAATGGGCTGAAAGGTTTTATTCTTTCTTTTCAAATGGCGGTTTTCGCTTTTACCGGCATTGAACTGGTCGGCCTGACCGCCGGGGAAACCGAAAATCCGCAGCAGGTCATTCCGCAGGCCATCAATAACATTCCGATCCGGATCATTATTTTTTATATCGGCGCGCTGGGCATCATCATGAGTATCTACCCTTGGAATGCCGTCAGTCCTGATAAAAGTCCTTTTGTGCAGGTATTTGCCGCCATGGGCATTGCGGCCGCAGCCAGCGTAATCAATTTTGTCGTGCTGACCGCAGCGGCGTCGGCTTGCAACAGCGGCATTTTCAGTACCAGCCGCATGCTGTTTTCACTGGCAAAAGAAGGCAATGCGCCGGCATCCATGCAGCAGCTGACAAAGAGCCATGTGCCGTCTCAAGCTACGATCTTTTCTGCGGCCGTTATCTTCATTTCTGTCATCCTCAACCATATCATGCCGGAAAGCGTATTTGTTCTCATTACCAGCATCGCCACTTTTTGCTTTATCTTTATATGGGCCATGATGGTATTGTGCCATTTAAAATACCGGCAAACCAATCCGGCGGCGGCAAAAAACAATTCGTTTCGCATGCCTTTGTACCCGATCATCAACTACGTCATCCTGGCTTTTTTCGCTTTTGTCCTGATTGTATTGGCCTTAAATGAAGAAACCCGGGTCGCCCTCATTGTTACCCCCGTCTGGTTTTTACTGCTGGCTGTGCTGTATCAAATCTGTGTTGTGCCGCGCCGGAACAAAGAACAAAAACCATCAGAAGACCTGAACTAAGTCGAAAACGCCGCGAGAGCCGCAAAATCCCTATCATCGCGCGACTACGACTTTACATTTATCAAAAAACATAGTAAAATAAAACTGTTGTCGGGGCGTAGCCCAGCTTGGTAGAGCGCTTCCTTGGGGTGGAAGAGGTCGTGGGTTCAAATCCCGTCGCTCCGACCATAAATTATGAATCCATAAACCCTTATAAAAAGGCTCCGTGAGATTTCACGGAGCCTTTTTATTGTGCTTATGATTGGTAAATTTTATAAAAATCACATAAAATGTTGCTATAATGTTGCTACCGTAGAAAGCTACGTTTATAGCCAATAATATCATTTTTCTTGCGTTTCATATTTTAAATACATTGCTTAGGTTATAACAGCATCAGCATGCAACTTTATGTGCGTCCTCCTACTTCTAAAAAGTGACAATATCAGAAAATAAATATGGAATTATTACAAAATAAGTTCTAGAATAAAACTAAAAAGTATATTCTAGAAAATGAATTGCAAAGTTAACAGATAAGTTCAAGGAAATATTAAATTTTAAAATTGAAAGGATGAAGAAGATGCAAATTGATTTATGTATTGATAAAGAAAAAAGTTCAACTGAAAAAGGTAGAATTCTAGAACATTTGGTAGCACAACTTCTTACAATTCAACAGTATGAGGTGGTAGAGACTATTAGAGTAACGGGAATGGAAATAGATGTTTTTGCAAAACACAAAATTAATAATTCAACATTACTAGTAGAATGTAAGGCTTGGGAATCACCGTTGCCAGCAGATGTAATTAGTAAACTTTTGGGAAATGTGGTGTTGCGTCATGCAGATCAAGGTTGGCTTGTATCTACAGGGCCTTTATCAAAAGATGCAAAGGGTATTAAATCCGAATGGGAGAATAAAAATGATGCTGAAAGAGCAATGTTATCTTTTTACACAAATGATAGAATATTAGACCTTCTTCTTAACTCTGGAAAAATCATTTCTAGTGATCAAGTAAAGAAAAAATTAGAATCAAAATATTTTGCAGATGATATTACATTGATGCTAACAGAAAAAAAATACTACTGGGTAGTACCTATTTTAAATAATCAATATGGAACTGTTAGCTATAAAATGTATTTGATGCAACAAATGGAGAATGTATTAATGATTCTAATTTATTAAATGAACTAAAACACATTTCAAATTTGTATTCAGATTATTTATGGGTAGCGAATAATCTTAAAGTTCCTGGTGTAAAAAGTAATGTCGAAGAAGAATTTAATAATATTGTTCCTGTAATGGGAGGAGATGATTGGGAAGATTATAGGCCTGCTCGTCCAGAAGATTTTGTTGGAAGAAAAAAAATAATACTTAATATTTTTAAGTATTTTGATAACGTATTAGAGGAAAAAACAGATACTAGACTATTTTCTGTTACAGCACCGTCTGGAATGGGAAAAAGTTCGTTGATTTTAAAACTTGCAGCACTGTCAGCTTCAAGAAGAAAGTCAAAAAAATATTTTGTTTACGCACTTGACTCAAGGACTGCAATGTCATCACGTTATATTGAATTATCTGTTAAGGCGTGTTTTGAAAAAGCTGATAAAGAAGGATTTACAGATGTTTCGGATAGAAAAATGGAAACGTTGTCAATTATACAAATGTTACAAAGTGATTCAGTGAATAAAACATTGGAATATTTAAAAAAGCAAAAAAAAGTGATTGTTATAATATTTGACCAGTTTGAAGAGCTCTTTTCTAAAAAAGAGTTATTTAGTGTATTTGAAAAAGTAAAACAGTTATCTAACATTATAGATCAGCTTAAGGCTAATATTGTTGTTGGATTTTCATGGAAAACAGATTTAACAATTCCAGCAGAACATCCAGCATATTTTATGTGGTCTAATTTAGCAGATAGAAGAAAAGAATTTGATTTACCGCAGTTTCAACCAGCAGAAATAAAAGGGGCAATCAAAGTTTTTGGTAGTCAACTTGGTGAACATATAAATCCTGTTCTTAGAAATTACTTAGCAAAACAATGTCAGGGATATCCATGGTTATTAAAAAAACTATGTATTCATGTCTTTAAATTGATCAAAGAAGGAAATAATCAAGAAACTGTTATTGGGCAGAAATTAAATATAGTTGATTTATTTGAACGAGATATTAATGACTTAACACCGACAGAACATGCATGTATTAAACAAATTGCACAAGAATCACCGGCGGATTATTTTCAAATCGCGGATTTATTTGGAAATGATATAATTCAAATGTTAGTAAATAAAAGAATTGTAATAAGGCGAGCATCCCGATTGACTTTATATTGGGATATTTTTAAAGATTATGTTATGGAAGGAAAAATTCCAAATATTTTGCTAGATTATATTCCTCAGCAACAATATGCAACTGTTGTAGAAGTGGTAAAAAGTTTATTAAAGAATGGACCATTAGGTACAGAGCAATTAGGTGTTACAGTTAATATGAAAATATCAACTATAGAAAATTTTTTGGTTGATGCAGTTATGTTCGGAATAGCAAAACGAGAAAATGGTAAAATTTCACTTACAATGAAAGCGGAAAAAGAAATAGTGATTACATTAAGAGCCTTTTTCTATAAGCATTTACTATACATTGAATTAAAAAATACGTATTTGCAAGATTTTACATATCAAGATTATTTGGATTCCTTTCTAAATGTATATCAAGGTAGTAATATTGCTGAAACAACAAAAAAAACATATGCATCAAAATTACTAAATTGGTTTGTTAATTTAGGAATGATAGAGGCTAGAAGCAGTTTATCATATGCTATGGTTAATGAGGTTAAAGAAGATTTATTAGTATCTAGGCAGTCAGATAGAAGATCTAGATGTTTTTCTAGAGAAGGGGATATTTATAACTTATTTTGGGGAAAAACGTCACCAACAAAACTAGAAAAAGCTTATAATTTGATAAAAAATACACCGAAATCCTGTGAAGATATGAAAAATCAAGGATATAGAAGTGCAGTCGAAGTGCTATGGTCATTTGGGGGAATACAAAAAAAGAATAATATGTACTGTATCTCTGCTGATCTAGAAGATGTATACAAAAAGATTGAAAGTTCAGATACAATAATTTATGCAAAAAAAGTTTTGACCAATCAGCCAAACATTTCAGAAAAAGATATGGGGAAACTACTAGAAAAAAAATATTCAAAACAATGGAAAGATGGATCTCGTATTAGATACGGAAGTGCTATTAGACGATGGGGCAGATATTTCATGTTGAAGAAGATATAAAAACAAATAGGTATCATTATGATATCTAGATACTGTCAATATTTTTTCGATGTGGATACGGACAAAAGTTTGACTCTAACGGAGGAAATCTAGTGTAATGACATGATGAAAAATAGTATTTTGCAAAATCTGTTATAATAGCCATAGAAGATGAAATAACTTCAATCAGGAGGACATCGCTATGGCACGTAAAAAGAAATATCCTGTTTGTTTAACGGACGATGAAGTCAAAATGTTACGCGGCCTACTTCGGAAAAAGGATATATCCCAAACCGTTTGCAATCGCTGTCGAATCCTTTTGGATCTGGATGAAAATCACTTGCCAACATTAACCTATAAGCAGTCTGCCAACGCGCACGGAACTTGCATTGCTACGGTTACGAATACAGTAACAATCTATACCAATAAAGGGTTGCAAGCTTTGTTAAAGCTTAAGCGTAGTGGCAATTCGAATAATGCACGCCGAAAAGTTGATGGCCGTGTTGAAGCAAAAATAATACAAATCGCCTGTGGCCCTGTTCCAGAAGGACATAGCCGTTGGACAATCCGGTTGTTAGAGGATCGGATGAAGATTGAGCTTGATGAACCTATTAGCCGTGAGGCAATCCGAAGGTCTTTAAAAAAAACAGGCTTAGACCTCACCGTAGTGAATACTGGTGCCTACCGGCTGCAGACAATCCAGAATTTATAGCCTGTATGGAAGATGTGCTTGATGTTTACGAACGTCCTTATGATTTGAAGTTACCTGTTGTTTGTATGGACGAGAAACCTTATCAACTTTTAGGAGATGCCCGTAATTCATGGGCTATGCGGCCGGGGGATGATAAAAAGATTGATTCAGAATATGTGCGTAACGGAACTTGCAGCATTTTTTCCTTTGTTGAGCCACTTGGAGGAAAGCACCATGTCAGTGTACGAGAACATCGTACCGCCATTGACTGGGCAGCAGAAATTAAATATCTCGTTGACATGATGTATCCAGATGCAGAAAAAATCGTTCTTGTCATGGATAATCTGAATACGCATAAAGCAGCATCTCTTTACAAAGCATTTCCACCGGCAGAGGCAAGGCGCATTTTTCGCAAACTTGCAATTCATTATACGCCAAAGCATGGAAGCTGGTTGGATATTGCAGAAATTGAACTGAATGTAATGACACGTCAGTGTCTTTCACGACGAATCAGCAACATTGAAATGCTGCGCATCGAATTGGCAGCATGGGAAAGTGCACGTAATAATAATTATGCAAAAGTAAATTGGCAGTTCACAACCAAAGATGCACGCATCAAATTAGCAGCATTATATCCTGCTCTTTAATAAAATACTAAAAATCAACGTGTCAATACACTAGATGCAATTTTCATTAGCGCAGAAAAGTGCATTAATGCTCGTCTGTGCCAGGCTTCGCCATGTAGTTAATTCTCAATGAGGTGCTAAAAAATACATGGATATGAAGCATCTTTATGGTTGTGATGCAGATACCATTCTCGACTAATTTAAACAATGATGGGATTTATGAAAGTGCGAAAGAATATTGATAGTACCGACCCAGTTGGCCTGAAGTGCATTTTTACCTCACGCAAAGGAATTTGTAGATTTATCAAACGCATTTTGCTATAATCTGTATAAAGGGTAGCTTTTTGCAATAGTAGATTTGCATTGTTTATATTTGAAGAACGAAGGTTGATTTGTTTTGATAAATGTAAATGTTTTATTGTTTCCAGAATTTGAAACACTGGACGCTTTTGGCCCGGTAGAGGTACTAGGGTGTATCCCCGAATATCAGCTGCATTATGTATCAATCACAGGTGGCACGATTATAAGTAAGCAAGGCATGCATGTGTTAACTGAAAGCATAAAAGAGGTTGATCTTTCAGGTATTCTACTGATTCCAGGTGGGCAAGGGACACGCCCGTTGATAAAGGAACCAAAGTTCATCGAAAACCTAAAGGGTATAGTAATACAGTCAAAATACTGTCTGACTGTATGCACCGGCTCTGCACTATTGGCAAGAACTGGTCTTTTAGATGACAGGCAAGCAACGTCAAACAAGAATGCCTTGGAATGGGTTCATTCGGTCAACACGAATGTTCACTGGATGAATCGAGCCAGATGGGTTGTGGATGAAAAATATTACACATCATCAGGTATATCTGCCGGTATCGACATGGCATTGGGTTTCATTGCCGATCGATTTGGAAATGAGCAAGCACAGAAAATTGCTAAAAGCATTGAATACATTTGGAACTCTGATCCAAATGAAGATCAATTCGCAAAATGAATACAGTCATGACCTCCGGTAAACCGGAGGCTTGCTCAAGCCCTGGAAGGGCATATTACTAACATAAGCCCCTCAAGGGGCGTCCGAAAGGTCTAACCAACGTTTTACTTTTTCGGACTACCCCTAAAGGGGCTTTTATTATGCCTTGTGGTTCTTGCTACCCGTAAACGGGTCCACAAACTCCTTTAAACTCATTTGTTCGCTTATCTGATCTTGCTCTAGCTGATTCCTAATGTAGTTCTCTATCTGCTTCTTATTTCTTCCTACCGTATCTACAAAATAGCCTCGTGCCCAAAATGTTCTACTACCATATTTGTATTTCAAATTTGCATGCCGATCAAATATCATCAAACTGCTTTTCCCTTTTAAATATCCCATAAAACTCGATATGCTATACTTCGGCGGTATACTCAATAACAAATGGATATGATCTGGGCAAGCTTCTGCCTCTATAATTTCTGCGCCTTTATCTTCACACAACTTTCTCAATATCCAACCTATGTCCTTTTTCAATTCTCCATAAATTGCCATTCGACGATATTTGGGGGCAAAAACAATATGATATTGACATCTCCACTTAGTATGTTCTAAACTTTTTATATCTTTATCTTGCATGATAAAGACCTCCCTGTTATTTTTTATGCGGTTGGCTAGACCTGCATTTATTCTAACAGGGATCTTTTTTCGACTAAAGTCAAAACCGTCGATTCCGCCGGCTAAGCCGGTGGTTTATTTCGAACAGTTAATAGTCAATACCACCCGTCTAACGGGTGGCTTGCTCAACGGCTGTAAGCCGTTATTACTAGCCAGCGTCTAAAGGCGCTGGCTTTCACTTTGTTCAAGCCACATTGCTTTTGCCACTTTGGCTGCTCCTAAAGAAGCTCTGTAGCCTGTTTATTTCTTAAATGGATCTGCGTATTCTTTTACGCTCAACTTGTCTAAGGCTATATCTTTTTTATCTTGTTCTTGAATATATTTTCGTATTGTCGATTCATTTAATCCTACAGTACTTACATAATAGCCTTCTGCCCAAAAGTGCCGATTTCCATACAAATATTTTAGATTTGCATGTTTATCAAATATTTCCAACGCTGATTTTCCTTTTAAGTACCCCATAAATGCTGATACACTTATTTTCGGTGGGATACTTACAAGCATATGCACATGATCCGGCATTAGATGCCCTTCGATAATCTCTACTCCTTTGTATTTGCACAATGTTTTTAATATATCTCCTATATCTACTCGATATTGATTATATATTGCTTTTCGTCTATACTTAGGGGTAAATACTATATGGTATTGGCACATCCATTTGGTATGTGCCAAACTATTGGTCTTATTGGCCATGAAAATCACCTTTCTTCCCTTGATAGTGGCTTGAACACTTCTATTATAGGCGGAAAGGTGATTTTTTTGTATAACTTGGGGCCGTCCACCCGCATAGCAGGTGGTTTTTTATTTCGCACGCTTCGCGTACTCAACAGACTGAAGTCATAAAGAAAAGTGGGAAGCGGAGGCAAATTTGCCTCCGCTTCCCATTGTCGTTATAGCCTTACCACCGTCGCAAGCTGTTTAAATAGTAATGCTTGCAATTTCACTTTTTAGTAGCATTTTCCATAAGAGAGTTAATTTCCTGCTGGATGGTCTGCATCCTATTCTTGATATTCTTGGTCATAGACGCTTTTTGATCGTCGGCCATATTACTTGATTTTAGAGATTCCAGCTGTTTGCGAAGATCTTTCAGTTCTTGCCGCAAAGGACCAATCTGACTGTTAATACCGTCTGTATCCTCAACCTGACCATCCGTCTCCTCAACCTGACCGTCCGCTGTCACGTACCAATTGCGGGGCTCACGATCCGCAGCAGCGCCATGTATAATATCGGCTTCCTTTTGTCCATCACGATAAGCTTTATCGAGAATGCTGGCAGAGTAAGTAAAATGCTGGTTACCGCTGTATTTTGCCTGCAGCTCCTTAAATTTATCTGCCCCTACAGCTGCGCTCCATAATTTGCCGCTTTCCTGACTGAACTCGGTTTGCATGATATTGTCCAGCGCCTGCGGTTGCCCACCGACATCGTTGCTTAAAAGTTTTTCATAACCCTTGGCCGCCTCATCAAAGCCGCTAGTTTTAAGTGCATCCGTCAATTCACGATTATTTTTGTAGGCACCTTGCATGGCTTTTGTCCAGACGGTTTCGGCTTCCTTATGACTGGCCATGAAATCAAGCTGCTTGATACCAACGTTGACAATCGTGCCGTTATAGCTGTAAGAAAGACTGCCTTCATCGCCGCCGGCCTGCGCCTGCACATAGACGCCTGCCTTGTTTTGAAGCTCTGCAGCATAACTATGCGCCTGATTGTATTCATCCCAGGTATATTTACCTTTAGCAATCTCTTGAGCTGCATTGGCAGCGTTACTTTTTTCATTGGCAGAAAACGCCACGCCTGCAAATTCAAGATTCAACCGCTTGAAAGTATCCGTGCCGCCTTTTTCAACGGCAGCCGCAGCAGTGAAATATTTATCCATGACGGCCTGCGATTTTTCGTGCAGCGGATTGACCAGCCCCGTTTTTTCTAATGACCGTTCGGCGGTAATATCAAGCCATAAGGCTCCCTCACCCTGAAAGAAATCCGCCGGGTCCTTCAGGTCACAAACCACCAAAGCCCCCTCGTTCTCTGTGGTGGTTTGCCCGGCGAATTTTTTATTGGACGCGTCCACAGCTTGATTGAACGCTGCTTTTTGCTCGCTCGTCCAGTTGACAAAAACGTCCTTTGTCTGACTGGCAATATTATGAAGCATTTTCTGTATGCGGGCTGTAACTTGTGCGCTTTCTCCCTCGGAACTGATGTCAACCTGATAAGCAGGCTGCGCCCCCTGCACATTGGGTGTTTGTTCCTTTTTTCCGGCTGCGGCCTGCATATTAGCTGTGACCTGCATACTCTTCATTGGCGCTGACACTGTGTGACACGTAGTAATTTCCAATTCATGCACCTCCATGTAAATAGACAATTTGCGATACTGCATTCCCTGCCGTATCACTTACTAAGTTCAATCCTCATATAACTCATCGATAAAAAATACAGATTTGATAAGTACAAAGCCAAAAAGCTCACGCAATGAATCGCTTTCAGCATCCGGGCAATTTCCTTACAAAAGAATCCTTTCCAACCTTCTTTATCGTCCTTCATCCCTTCAGCAGCACCGACCACTTCACGGAAACCATCCTGATTTACGGCAATGGCAGCGTTCGTAAGCTCGGCGGATTCTTGATCCAGTAATGTATTGAGGGTATCTTCAACGCTTTGCTTAACCAAGGATTTCAACTCAGTTTTGATTAAATTCTCGTTTCATTGTACAATGTTGTCAGACATGCTTCTCGTCTCCTTTGTGGGTTTGGTTTGGCGACTTAATTTTACCAAAGGACGAGATTCATATCTTTATTTGTTTTTGCGAAAAATATTATACCTTATCTTATTCGCTTATTATGCCGCTGTCTTCACATTTCCAGGAGCGCTTACTATGTTCATCAATCCCAACGCCTTGGTAAACGGCAACAGGCCAATGCTGTCCTGCTCCGCGCCCTTGTCACGACGCACCAGAAATATCCCGCCATGGGCCTTGACAGCTTGTTTCATTTCCTTCATCCTCAGTTCGGTCCCTCTAGGGCTCGCGTTCACCGGCTGATGCAAAAATACGCTATCTATTCCATTCGTCGCGCCGCTTACAAAATCACTACTTCTTCAAAGCACTCGTATCCGATCGCGCCCAATCTTTTACAACGCAATTTTACTGTACCTGCTCCCAATACCGTCTGGGTCGGTGATATTACCTACATTGGCACGGACGAAGGATGGCGCTAGCTTGCCATTGTTAAAGATCTTTTCACTAAGAAAATGGGCGTCTATGCTTTTTCCAATCACATAGACGCCCATTTAACCTGTGCCGCCATGCTTATGGCAATTCAACGCCAAAAGCCCACCGCTGGTTTGATTTTCCACAGTGACCGCAGCTCTCCGTACGCCAGCTATCCTTACAGAAATTTATTGTTACAACACCGCGTGCGCCAGAGTATGTCACGACGCGGTAATCCCTATGATAACGTCGTTGCTGAAAATTTCTTTAACTGTTTGAAATGTGCACTCGTCCATTTCCAGCACTTCCATACTCGCTTTGCGGCAAAAGCCGCCATCTTTCGATACATTGAAGCCTATTACAATGCTGTCCGTCCGCACAATGGGATTGACTGGATCGCTCCAAATGCCTTTGAAAAAACAAATTCTCATCCGGCTGCATAAGATTATGCAATTCTATCTTTTATTCGTTTTTTCTGTCCTATTTCGTGTCCTCTAAACCGAGAAGGCCGCAACTTCAGAAAAGTCGATTTCTATGAAAAGAAATCGACTTTTCTCTATTTATGTGCTATTATTTTAATATAATGATAAGGGAGGTTTTCCGGATGACTCGATATGATTTACCAGATATTCTTTATAAGGCTATAAAAGACATGGGAGGACAAACAAACATCATTGATGTTTGCAAGTACATTTGGAAAAAATATAAAACTGACCTTCAACATTCTGGAGATTTGTTTTATAGCTGGCAATATGATATTAGATGGGCTGCAACAGAGTTAAGAAAATCAGGACGGATGAAAACTGCTGAGATAAGCCCGCGTGGGATTTGGGAAATTATATGACACTCGAAGATAATAAATATAATTGTTTCTTTATTGGTTAGTTGTAAGCATTGCCTGCAAACCATAGAATTACTGGATTTCTCCAAGTCCTATAATTTCACTCGTACCATAATAATTGTATATATTAATAGTTGAAGGCCATGCAGCAATCGCTACATGGCCTTCTTTTGTACGCTACCAAAAATTGGATTGTGTATTTATTTACTTTTACGCAATGTAGTGACCGTTTCGCCGCCGATTCCCCAATTATCCGTGTCTACTTCATCAATGACCACAACAGTCGTCTTGGGATTTTTACCGAGAACATCTACCAGCAGCTGTGTTGCTCCCTTGATCAGCTGTGCTTTTTGTTCCGGCGTAGCGCCTTCTTTCGTGATTTTTATATTTACATAAGGCATGGACCATGACCATCCTTTCTTCCAATGCAGCAACAAAAATTCATCCGGAATTTTCACTTTGACCTTGCAGCCAACACGACGGATCACCCTTAAATATACGATTCAATCACTTGGTTGATATACTTAAAATCTGTTTTTTTGTCGAGCAGAGGGATTCCCTGCTTCAGAACCGCATTCTTCTGGTGATAAGTCGCCTTTTCCTCTCGATATAAAAGGCCAATGGGAATGCGGTCACCGAATTCCATAGCCTTCTGCATAGCGGCTATTTTATCGGCAGGATCATAAGAGGCATCGAGTTCGTAAACCCGCTGATTGTACCAGGCAAACGTATTGGTTTTATTAAAAGTCACGCAGGGCTGCAGGATGTCTACCAGCGCATAGCCTTTGTATTCAATGGCCTGCTTCATCAGAGCTTTCAAATGCTCTTGATGCCCGGTAAATCCTCGCGCCACAAAGCCTGCGCCGCAGGCAATGGCAAGCAGGACCGGATTGAGCGGCTCATTAAAATTCCCATCCGTCTGAACGCCGGTAACTAAGCCCAGCATGGAAGTCGGCGATGCCTGGCCTTTAGTCAAACCGTAAATCTGGTTATCGTGAACAAAATGCGTGATATCAACATTGCGGCGAATATTATGAATGAAATGGTTGCCGCCTTCTCCATAGGAATCGCCGTCACCTGTATCGACGATCACCGTCAATCGCTCATTCGCAATCTTCGCTGCCACGGCGGCGGGCAACGCTCTGCCATGCAGCCCGCAGAAAGCATTGGCGCTGATATATTGGGGAGTTTTCGCTGCCTGACCAATGCCGGCAGCAATCAACACCTCGGAAGGATCTTTGCCCAGCTGCTTCAAAACGGATTGCAGGCACTTTAAAATGGCAAAGTTACCGCATCCCGGACACCAGGCTGTTTCATGCGTTTGAAAAGTTTCCGTATTCATTTTAGCTCCTCCTTCCGAATGCGTTCGGCAATCTCTTCGCCGGAAATCTGACGGCCATCGTATTTCAGCATGCGATGATCACAAACAATACCAGTCGTTTCACGAATGAGGTCTGCCAATTGCCCGGTTGCATTTTGTTCAACATCAATGATGCAGCGGGCTTTAGCCGCTTTTTCTTTAAGACGCTGCTGCGGCAGAGGATAAATATCGCCGAACACCAGCGCGGCATAGCGGCCAGGCTGATTTTTGTTGAGCAGCTGAACCGCTTCTTCCATCGGCCCCCAGGTAGAACCCCAGCCGAGCAAAAGTATCTCAAAATCATCGGTTCCCATAAATTCTGGTTCCTGTAGTTCGCGTTGCAGACCTTCCAGTTTTTTCATGCGCTTGTCCATCATCTGATTCCGCACGGCCGCTGATTCTGTGATTCGGCCGCTCTCGTCATGCTCGTCGCTGTCAATGGCTACCAGATGCGCGGATTTTCCCGGAATCAGGCGCGGCGATATGCCGTTTTCCGTATAACGGTAGCGAAGATATTCGCCGCTTCCCGCATCGACCGAACCGGACTCGACCATGGGAATTTTCTGCGGATCAAACGGCGCAACCGTAGCGGTAGCATCGCCCAGATACTGATCGCTTAAAAGAATCACCGGAATCTGATACGTTTCTGCCAGATTAAACGCCCGCATGGTCTGATAGAACGCATCGGAAGGATTCCGCAGGGCAATCACCATGCGCGGAAACTCGCCCTGCGACGCGGAAATAACAAATTTCAAATCGCTCTGTTCCGTTCTTGTCGGCAGTCCGGTCACCGGTCCCGGTCGCTGAACATCAATGACAACCAAAGGAATTTCCGCCATGCCGGAAAGACCGAGCGCTTCTACCATCAAAGAAAAGCCGCCGCCGGAAGTGCCCGTCATGGCGCGGGCGCCTGCATACGAAGCGCCGATGGCCATATTGACGGCAGCAATTTCGTCTTCTGCTTGTTCGACGACAATCCCCGCTTCATCGGCCTTTGCAGCCAGCGCCTCCATGACCGCCGTAGACGGAGACATGGGATAGGCAGAATAAAACCGGAGACCGGCGGCCATAGCTCCCAGAGCAACCGCTTTGCTGCCGGAGACAAGCATCTGCGCACTATATGGCCCCGGCAAATGGGAAAAACGCGTTTCCATCGACTGATAGCCATCCTGTACCGCCTGAACATTGATATCAAAAAATGGTTGCTTCACAAATGTATGCAGAACCGTTCCTACATGCTCCAGAGATTCGCCAAAAAGCTTCAGAACCGCCCCCACCGCAATACTGCCGGCGACTCGCGGATTGCCAAGCGTTTTTGCCATTGCCGCCATGGGAAGCTGGATCAAGCGGGAATCAGCTGCGCTCAATTTACTATCACAAAGAATAAACCCGTGCTCTTTCAATTGGTCCTTATGCAGACGAATAGTCTCCTCGTCAAGCGCCACAATGCCATCCAATTGGTTGCTGTGTGAATATACCGGTGAAACGCTGAAACGAAGCAAAGAGAAATTGTGCCCGCCTCGCACCCGGGACATAAAATCCCTAGCAGTAAACACATTATACCCGGAACATTTCAAAAGTTTTTCCAGAATTGCCGCCGTCGTATCAATTCCCTGACCGGCAGCGCCGCCAATTAATAAATTATACATTAGATCCTCCTTTTCTACATTTCCTCTAACGAAAACGTACCTGCACGGATAAAAATTCTGTTCCCCAATGTAACACTTAATTTTGAAAGAGAATTTTTATCTTTTATAGATCTACCTGCATTTGTCCATAATTATAATGCGAAAACCGGCAAAATTCAAGCGGAGTCAAATGAATTTTATTAATTTTTAGTCAATTTTAGAAGTAATCGGCAATTTATAAAATACCGTTTTAATTAGAAACAACACAGATACTTATAAACTAATGCCTAAAACGTCTTTAACGATGTACCCCACCGCAAAAGAAATCACCGCTACGCCGATACTGATGCCAGCCATACTCCAAAAACCTTTTCCAAACGGTCTGTCCTTGGCCACTGAAATATAAAAATTAAACCCGGCAATAATCAACAGGGCAATCAGAATAGTTGCCAACAGCGCCCACAAATAGGCATTGTCGGGAAAGATAAGATACGGCAAAATCAGCAAAACTACGGTAATAAAATAGGATACGCCAATAATCACGGTCGACTTGACCGCATTTTTGCCGGCGTCCTCCCGCGCCGACAAATAGCCGGAGCCGGCCATGGAAAGCGTGGCGGATACACCTGTAATCAAACCCGCCATAGCAATGATTCTGGCGTTTTGCATGGCCAGCGTATAGCCGGCCAGCGAACCAGTCAGTTCAACCAAAGCGTCATTCATTCCCAGGATAATATCGCCCATATAGTGCAGACGATCTTCATCCAGCAGCGCCATCAGAATTTTTTCGTGTTTTTCTTCATCCGCCAGAATTTGCCGCACTTCCGGAATCTGGTCAAAATTCGATTGATAAGACTGAATACCTCGGTTTTCTCTATACTCCAGAAACTTGATTAAAAACGTATATCCCAGTAAGAAACGTATAAGCAAAAACAAACGGATACGAAAATAATTCGGCGTCAATTTCCGGCCGGTATATTTTTCAAAAACCAACGCATGTTTTTGCTCGTCTTTAGCAATGAGCAGCAGGGTTTCACGCTCTTTTTCATTTTTTACATCTTTGGCAATTTGTCCATACAGCACCGCGCTATTGAGTTCATCTTGCTGATACATAGAAAACACATCCTGGTTTATCATCATCTTTTAGCTCCTTTGCGCAAGAATCCAGAATTTTTATTGAAAACAAAGCGTTGCCGACGCGAATCAAACCGCAACGGAAAAATCGCTATCCGCCGAGTAACGTTCTCATACAGTATGATAATCTGCTAATTTTTTCCATTTCTTTTATTCAGAAAAGGACAGCCGTTTTTCTCTGGCTGTCCTTTATAAAACATTTTATCTCATATTTTAAACCGACGAATTGCCTGCTGCAATTTAGCAGCCAGTTCAGCAAGGCTATGACTCGCAGTGGATATCTCCGCCGTCGACGCAGACTGTTCCTCTGCGGCCGCAGATATATTCTGCGTCTCCGACGAATTTTTGGTACTGATCGCATCCATCTGTACCAAAGCATCCGCAGCCTTTTTTGTATCATTTTCCATTTTTTGTACAGCCTCGGAAATCTGTTCGATTTTTTCGGTAAGGTTTCCGATCGCCTGAACAATCGATTTAAAAGTATCATCCGCGACCGTAATCGCATCCAAGCCATTGGATACGCGTTCCGACTCTGCCATACTCGCCGTTACCGCCAGCTTCATATCGGCAAGATTTTTCCCGATCAGATCGCTAATCCGACGGGAAGATTCTTCTGATTGCTCAGCCAATTTCCTGACTTCTTCGGCCACAACCGAAAATCCTCTTCCCTGCTCTCCCGCGCGAGCCGCTTCAATGGCGGCATTCAAAGCCAGCAGATTGGTTTGACCGGCAATATCTGAGATCAGCTCTACAATCTTACTGATTTCAGCCGATCCCTGATCCAGTTTCGTTACCGCAGACTGGATTTCCTTTGAACCAGTGCTGATTTTTTGCATTTCCTCGACTGCTTTAGCAATGGCGCTTCGTCCATTTTCTGCCTGGGTATCTGTTTCCTTGGCAATGGAACCGGCCAGCCCCATTTGCGTTGCTATTTCGCCTGCCGAAGTCGATATACTTTCTGTCGCAACCTTAACGCCATCCGTTTCCCGCGACTGATGGTCAATGCCTTCCGCAATATTGACCATAGAGCCAGCCACATGATTCGAAGCCTCTGCCGACTGTGATGCGCTGGCCGTCATCTGTTCGCTGGCCGCAGCGACCTGCGCGGCCTCAGTTTGAATTTCACCGATCAATTCCCGCAGAATTTTTCGCATCTGATTGAATTGCTGCGCCAAATGACCGATTTCATCACGACTTTCTATGCTTACCTGCTTCTGTCTGAAATCACCCTGACTTAAAACATCACACTCTTTTTGTATCGTTGTAAGAGAAGCTGTTATTTTATTGGTGAAAAGATAAATAACCACGATGGTCAGTAAAATCGCGGCTGCGGCAAAAGCCAGCATAATGGTAAAAAGGCTGGCCGCCTTGGCGTTTACTTCCTTATCCGGCGCAGCAATATTGATATACCAGTTGCGTCCCGGCAGTTCAATCGGCGTTATAGCAGAAAGCATCTTATCCCCCGAACTTTTTTGATAAGCGACAAAATTTTGCTTTCTGTCCTGTATGGCTTCTTGAAACCCTTGTACCAAAGCTTTATCGACCACATCATTTTCATGCCCCGGCACTTTGGCCAGACTAGTGTCATTAACATTCCAGTTTCCCACATATTCCGGTTGTTTACTGAAGCCAATAACCATGCCCGTCTCATCGGCAATGTAGCCAACCCCGCTGGCAAAAAAGCGCACCGAAGACGTAAGTTCGGATATTTTAGCCAATTCCATGGTGCCGCAAATAAAGCCCCGCAACTGTCCGTTTTCCAGAATCGGCACAGTAATGAGAGAAATCGGCTGATTCGTTGTATGAGAAATAGTCGGCGCTGAAACATAGGTTTTTTTCGTCTCACGCACTTTTTTAATATATTCGCGATCCGCCCGGTCCATTTTATGTCCGGTTTCATTGACGGCCATACCTTGCAGATCAACATAGCAGATCATACTGAAATCATTGCCGGTACGTTTCTTTACATCCGCCAGAATTTTAATTTTTTCCGCTTCGTCTCCCTGGCGCATGACCGGCTGCGCTGCCAGTTCCTCCATGCGCGTTACATTCATCGTCATCGTTTCTGAAATCTGAGCGGAATATTTTTCGCCAATGGCTGCAGCAAGATTCAATGCTTCTTCATGCAACGCTTTTTGCGCAAAATAATAACTGATTCCAGAAAGAACCGAACATAAAATTAAAAACAAGGGAATGAGAACGACCAAAAATTTTGTCCGTATGGATGAAACTTTCAATTGCATACACAAGACTCCTTCGCAATTATACATTACATATTACATTATAAACCATATATATATGTACTGCAATTCTGAAAAGGAAAAAAAAACCATTTTTTGTATATTATTTTTCAATATATGCAATAGATTTTTGCTATGCTGAAAAACAAATAACCGCAGCGCTGCGATTATTTGTCAGGCGCTTTATGCTTGAGCATGTTCTTCGAGAACGATATCTTCTTCCGGGTCATCGACACAAACTTCTTTCTTCAGCGTCAGCATAATGAATCCAGCACCGACCAGACAAGCCGCCAGCGCAAAATATCCCAGATCATACGAACCCGTTGATGTTTTAATGAACCCCAGCATGTACGGCCCAAAATAACCGCCAAGATTGGCAATGGAATTAATCAGCGCCGTTGCGCCAGCCGCAGCCGCACCGGAAAGAAAAGTTGTCGGCACTGACCACCAGACTCCCATAGCCGAATAAACGCCGACCGCCGTAATGCAGACAAACAAGAGATTAAGCAGCGGACTGGCAATAAACGGCGATGCCGCCAGACCAAACGCGCCAATAAACATGGCTCCGGCTACATGCCAGCGCTTTTCACCGCTTTTCGACGAAGAATGTCCCCACCAGATCTGCGCCAACAAAGCAATTCCCATCGGAATGGCAATGGCCGTCCCTACCAACGCTGCCGACCAGCCTGATAAGGCCTTTAACACCTGCGGCATCCAGAAATTAAATCCCCAAAACCCGACAATCCAAAGAAAATAAATCAGACAGAGCCGTAGAACTTTAGGGTCCGTAAGCGCCTGAACCACAGTATATTTTTTAACCCGATTATGATTTCGTTGTTCTTCTGCATAAGCTTCCTGCAGATAGTCTTTCTCTTCCCTGGTCAGCCAGGAAGCTTTTTCCGGACAATCCTTTACCCAGAACAAGAAAACAAAAGTAAACGCAAGGGCCGGAACCGCTTCCAGAATAAATAAAGTCTGCCAGCCGTGCATGCCAAAAAGATTCATATCCAGCAGCCAACCGGCCAGAGGCGCTCCAATGATCGCAGCTACCAGCAGAGACGTCAGCATCAGCGAGATTGCTTTAGCTCGTTCTTTGGGCAAAAACCATTTAGGAAACAACACGGCATAAATAACCGGATAAAGACTGGCTTCACAGGCGCCCAATAAAAACCGATAGAAATAAAATTCAAACTGCGATGACATGATCGACATCAGCCCGCATACCAATCCCCAGGTAAACATGATTCTGGCAATCCAGGTACAGGCATTGAACCGTGCGGCAATCAGGGCTCCCGGCACTTCAAAGAAAAAATATCCGAGGAAAAAAATCCCCGCACCGGCGCCAAAAATCTCCGGTGTCAACCAAGGAAGATCCTTTGTCATCGTCATGCCGGCATAAGCGACATTCACCCGATCCAAAAAGGCAATCACCGATACAAGAAAAACCGGTAAAATCACATGCAGACGTCGTTTACGAAACAACGCTGCTTCATCAATATTATAACTTTTCAATCCATCATCCCCCATAAGTATGACAACCTTGCCTGTGACCGCATTGATGCGAGGCAGAGGGGGACGCACTTTTTCCTCTAAATTGCGGCCACACTGCCAAGTATTAAGTTTACAACATTACAATTAATAGCACATAGATTATTATATCATAGTTCTTTTAAAAGTACATATATGTTTATCAGAATACATTTTATAAAATTTTTTTATCACAATAAAATAAGGGCGATTGTACAAATTGAATTCTCAATTTGTACAATCGCCTTAAATAGCTTTTTTATAACTGCCTGCTGCCAATCAATGCTCGGTCTGTAAAGGAAAAACCAACTTGCGGAACTGCGTCTTTTGCAGTATTTCTTCCAACGCATCGCTGCCTTGCCGCTCGGCGTCGCCAACAACGGAGCAATCATCGCTGACACAGCGACCGGCACTTTCCCGCACCGGCGTTTTTGCCCGCTGATTCCAGCCATAAAGAGTGAGCCCAACGCACACATCTACACAGCTGTCGCCGTCACCGTTTAAATACGTATGTTCGTACCAGCTGTCAACGGCCAGTTCCAGCACGAGATCGGCCGGCAGCGTTGCTGCCAGCTGACGCGTCGTCTCCGCCGGCGTCAGTTTTTTACCCTGCAGCTGCGCTGTTTGTTCCACCTGTCTGTATGCCGCCGCTATGTCCTCTGGTGAAACATATTCAACTGCTTGTAATAAACCATTCAAAGGTACATGGAATTCCTGCCGCAACCGCGCCGACAGCACCGCCGCACTATCGCGGTCCAACCAGCCGCCCGTTTGATCCATCACCGGCAAAATCGCTACCCGCAGCGGCACACGTTCCGCCGCCAAAGCCGTCCCAGCCGTCAGACAAAGCAACAAGACAAACCCCAGACTGATTAATTTACGCATAAACATCACCTCTGAAAACATTATACGCCAAAACAAAGAGAAAAACAGCCGATTATATTGTTCAAACCAAAGCAGCGTTTTCGGCCATCACGCTTTCAATTCTTCGCCAAACATCATCCGATAGCCAATGCCAGATTCAGTAATAATATAAATTGGCCGAGATGGATCTGGCTCTATTTTTTGCCGCAGCTGCCCAATATAACCCCGCACATATTGAATCTCATTGCTTTCCACGCCCCATACTTCCTTTAACAGCTGACGATGCGTCAGCACTTTACCGGCATTTTTTGCTAAAAAGGTCAGCAATTTATATTGGATCGGCGTCAGCCGAACTTCTGCACCATCAAAGCTAACAATATGCCTGCCCAGATCAAGTTTCAAATGGCCGAATTGCAGCACAGCCTGGTCCGCATAAGGCTGCATGGCGCGCAAACAAACTCGCATCCGCGCCATCAATTCTCCCACGCCAAAAGGCTTGGTCAAATAATCATTGGCGCCCAAATCTAATGCGGCAATTTTTTCTTCTTCCTGATCACGTGCCGATAAAATAATAACCGGCGTTTTTGTCCACTCACGAATACGCTGCAACACCTGCTTCCCATCCATATCCGGCAAACCAAGATCGAGCAAAATAAGCTCTGGTCTTTGCATCAGCACGCACTCAACCGCGTCCTTTCCTGTGGGTGCGTCAAAGACCTGCCAGCCATGTCCCTCCAACGAAACCTTAATCAAGCGGCGTATTTGCACCTCATCATCAACAATCAAAACTTTTCGCTTGTTCTCCATCCTTTTTCTCCTCTGGCAAAGTAAAAATAAACCGTTTGCCGCGCGGTATTAAATTCACCACCCAAATCTGCCCGCCATGGATTTCTATAATACTTTTACAAATAGACAAACCTAACCCCGTTCCAGGCGCCGTCTCTTTTTTACTGCCGCGATAAAATTTATGAAATATGAGCTCCATTTCCTTGTTGGGAATTGCATCGCCAAAATCAGCTACAGAAACGGCTAATTTCTGATCCTCATGCGCAACAGAAATTTCAATTGGCTGCTCCGGCGGCGAATATTTATTGGCATTATCCAGTAAATTGACCAGAACCTGTTCCAACAATACACAATCGCCGCGGACCAATGGCAGGCCGGCCGGAATATGCGTACAGATTTTCCGCTGCCCCAAAGTTTCCTGCATATGATGCAGTGCGACACCGACAATATCCTGCATATCACACCAGTCGTTTTTGATTTTCATCGCGCCGCTTTCCAACCGAGCCGTATCCAAAAGATTACTTACAATCCGCTCCATACGCATGCTACTTGTTTTTATACTGTCATATAACTCATTTTTAATGCTTTCCGATATAGCAATTTCTTTATCTTGCAGCGTAGAAACCGATCCCAAAATTGCCGCCAATGGCGTTTTTAATTCATGGGATATCGAGTTCAGCAACGCCGTGCTCAATCGCTCCGATTCTGCCAACAAAGCGGCGCGGCTGGCTTCACGGGTCAGTTCTATGCGTTCAATCGCCAGTGCGGCCATATGTGTCCAAGCTTCAATTAACCGGCTTTGTTCGGCATATATTCTTTTCTCAACCATTTGCAGCGCCAGCACCCCGATCCTTTTGTCCTGAGCCGACAGCGGCAAGTACATATATTCTGCCGACGGAACCGTATCGGTAAATTTACCAGCGGGCTGCCCATGCGCAAAGACCCAGGTAATCGTTTCCCACTCATTGATTTTGGGCTCATTATAACCTCCGGACTGCGCGGCCATCTTGAGCTTGCCGTCGTCATCCGGCAAAAAGACAACGACTTCTCTTTGCAATGCTTTTTCTGCCGTTTGGACTAATTTTTCCAGGATATCATGCAGATCAACGGTTCCGGCAATATCACGACTAAATTCATAAAGCGCCTGGGTCCGGCGGCCTTCCGCCTCGGTCAGAGCAACTTCCCGCCGCAAACGCTCCGTTTGCCCGCCTGCCACAAAACCAACCAGCAAAAAAATTAAACCCGTCCATAAGAAACGTATATCGGTAATACTAAAACTGTAAAGCGGCGGAATATATAACAGATCAATAAAAATAACCGAAAAAATTGCCGTACTATAAGAAGGGCCCCGCCCCCACCAAAACGCGCTGAGCAAAACCGGCAACAGATACAGCATAACCGTATTCACCAGTTCCAAAGGCCCGACTGCCTGACAAAGCGCCGTGACCAGAAGCAACATGCCCAGCCCCTTGCCATACGATCCAAAATTTTTTCCCGGTGTATGCGGCTGCACTTTGACCCGACGCGCCGGATCGGCCTCTTTTTGACCATGAATAACATGAATCTGAATCCCCGAGCTTTGCTTGATTAAACGGTCGACCAAATCGCCGCCTCGAAGCCAATCCCGCCAACTGCGGCGCAAAGGCTTGCCAACCAAGATATGTGCAATATTTTTTTCGCGGGCAAAATCCAGCATCTGCTGCACGGTATTCGATCCGGTACGCGCCACAACAATGCCGCCCAGTTCCGCAGCCAATCGTAAATTGCGCTGCAGACGTTCCTGATTAAGCTCGTCGGCCTCTTCGCCCTTGCCTGTATGAATGTGCAGCGCATACCATTCCACCTTTTGCGCCGCCGCCATCCGTTTGGCGGCTCTGATCAAATCGGCCGAAAAGGGACTGGCACTCACGCAGACCATGATTTTTTCCCTGGCCGGCCAAGGACCATTAATCGCATGGTCCTGCATGTATTCATCCATTTGCTGATCGACCCGCTGCGCCGTGAAACGCAGCGCCAATTCACGCAGAGCGCTGATATTTCCTTCCCGAAAAAATCCCTGCAAAGCTCGTTCCGCCTGCGGCGCAGCATAAATTTTTCCATCTTCAAGTCTTTGGCGCAGATCCTGCGGAGCTATATCTATGAGCTGCACACGATCCGCATTTTCCAGAACCGCATCCGGCACAGTTTCCCAGATGCGGATCCCGGTGATATGTTCTACAATATCTTTAAGGCTCTCAATATGCTGCACATTGAGCGTGGTATAAACTTCAATTCCAGCCGCCAGAAGTTCCTCCACATCCTGGAAACGCCGTATGTGCCGCGACCCTTTCACATTGGTATGCGCCAATTCATCGACCAACACAATTTGCGGCTGTCTTTTTAGAATTGCATCAAGATCCATTTCCAGAAAATCTTTGCCGCGATAGACTAGTTTCTTCGGCGGAATCGACGAAAAACCTGCTTGCATGGCCGCCGTATCTTGCCGGCCATGCGTTTCGACCCAGCCGATCACCAGATCCCGGCCAGCTTCCATCTGTTCCTTAGCGGCCTGCAGCATAGCGCAGGTCTTGCCTACGCCGGCTGCCGCTCCAAGAAAGACCGTCAGCCGCCCGCGTGTTTCCCTAATGGCTTTTTGCAGCAATACATCTGGATCCCGCTTCTTCCATTCCTGTTGCACACATTTCACCCTCTCATCTGAGCGACGGCGCACCTTTCCGATGCTATCCGCTAAAGCAGTTCCCTACTTTTTACTTTCCATCCAACGCCAGATTCAGGCGCAAAACATTGACTTTATCTTCACCTAAAATACCGAGCACTGGATGTTCGCTGCATGCGTCCAGCGCGGCCAAAACCATTTCTCGCGACATCCCCCGCGCCGCCGCCACGCGATTCGCTTGCAGCCTCGCATTTTCCAGAGAAATATCCGGATCCAAACCGCTGCCCGATGCCGTCACCGCATCTGCCGGCACAACGGCATCCGCCGATAGACCGTTATATACCCGATACCGTAGGGTATCTTGAGCAACACGGTCAATGAATTGCCGACTGGTTGGCCCAAAATTAGACGCCGCCGAATTGGCCGCATCATACCCTCCATCCCCGGCGGCGGAGGAGCGGCAATGAAAGTACCGATCACTCGTAAAGTCTTGCGCCAGTTCCATGGAACCTGCCACTTGGCCATTTTTTTCCAATAATGACCCATTCGCCTGCACCGGAAACAACTGCTGTGCAACGACAGTAACCGCCAGCGGGTATGCAGCCCCGGTACAAAGAGTTAAAACGCCAAAAAGCATAACTGCATTTTTTATGATTGTATCCATTATAGTCTTTCCTCCTTATAAATCCAATCCTAATACAACCAACAACATATCGATCAGCTTAATCCCCACAAACGGAACCATAATGCCGCCTAAACCATAAAGTAATAAATTTTTTTGCAGGATTGCATTGGCTCCGACCGGCTCATATTTAACGCCGCGTAATGCCAGCGGGACAAGCGCAATGATAATCAACGCGTTAAAAATAACCGCGCTTAGCACCGCGCTCTTCGGCGTTGCCAGCTGCATAATATTGAGCGCCTGCAGCGCAGGATATGCACTTACAAACATAGCCGGCAAAATCGCAAAATATTTGGCAACATCATTCGCAATACTAAAAGTAGTTAAAGCCCCGCGCGTCATCAGCAATTGCTTGCCAATAGCGACAATTTCAATGAGCTTTGTTGGATTACTGTCAAGATCAACCATATTGCCGGCTTCTTTGGCAGCCTGTGTGCCGCTGTTCATAGCGACTCCAACATCTGCCTGCGCCAGCGCCGGAGCATCATTGGTTCCATCGCCGGTCATTGCAACCAGCATTCCTTTTTCCTGATACTCCCGAATTAAATTTAATTTTGTTTCCGGCGTCGCTTCCGCCTGAAAGTCATCAACGCCAGCCTCGGCGGCAATCGCTGTAGCCGTAAGTGAATTATCACCAGTAATCATTACGGTGCGAATGCCCATGCGGCGCAATTCATTAAATCGCGCTTTGATTCCGCCTTTGACAATATCTTTTAAATAAATTGTCCCTAACACTTTATCTCGCCGCGCTACCACCAGCGGCGTACCGCCATTTTTAGCAATAACCTGACAATCAGACCATACGGAATCAGGCATCAGGTGCCCCTGACTCTCAATATACGCCTTGATGGCCTCCATAGACCCCTTGCGTATTTCTGTTTTTCCCAGGTTAATACCGCTCATCCGCGTCTGGGCTGAGAAAGGAATAAACTGTGCTTCCAGTTCTCCCAAGCGCTGCGCGCGCACGCCAAACAGCTGTTTGGCCAAAACCACAATGCTGCGTCCTTCCGGCGTTTCATCCGCCAAAGACGAAAGCTGCGCGGCATTGGCTAAATCGGCTGCGGAAACCCCCGGCGCCGGCAAAAAATCCGCCGCCATCCGATTTCCTAAAGTAATGGTTCCGGTCTTATCCAATAAAAGGACATTAATATCGCCCGCCGCCTCCACTGCCCGGCCTGACATCGCCAATACATTGCGCTGCAGCAACCGATTCATGCCGGCAATACCAATCGCGGAAAGCAATCCGCCAATCGTTGTGGGAATCAGACAAACCAGCAATGCGATCAGCATAGGCACAGAAATGCTGATCGATGAATATAACGCAAAAGGTTCGATCATAATCACAGCAACTAAAAAAATAATACTGAGCCCAACCAGTAAAATTGTCAAAGCAATCTCGTTCGGAGTTTTTTGCCGTTTTGCGCCTTCGACTAAACCAATCATCCGATCAATAAATGTTTCTCCCGGATTCGACGTAATTTGTATTTGCAGCCAATCCGACAATAAACGAGTCCCGCCCGTAACCGAAGAACGATCGCCGCCTGATTCACGGATGACCGGCGCCGATTCGCCTGTTACGGCGCTTTCATCCACCGACGCCGCACCGGCAAGAACTTCGCCGTCGCCGGGAATGATATCGCCCGGTTCTACCCGCACAAGATCGCCTTTACGTAATGTATTCGCCGCTACCAGTTCAATGTCGCCATTGCTGTGGATTTTTTTTGCCTCTGTATCCTGCCTTGTCTGACGCAAGGTCTGCGCCTGTGCTTTGCCTTTTCCCTCGGCGATGGCTTCCGCAAAATTAGCAAAAAACACGGTAAACCAAAGCCATAAGGAAATATTCAACTCAAACCACAAGGCATCATAATTTTCGATCAGTAAATCCCGAATAAAATACCCTGTCGTCAAACAAGAACCAATTAAAACCATAAACATCACCGGATTTCTTATCTGTAACCGCGGGTTCAGTTTGCGGATGGCCTCGATAATCGCCGTTTGCAGTAGTTTTTTATCTATTTGACAGTATTTCATAAAATTTCCTTCTTTCTTATACTAAAGCGTCCTCAATACAAGATCGTCTGCAATTGCAGAACAAAATGTTCCGCAATCGGCCCCAATGCCAAAGCCGGAAAAAAAGTCAAGGCGCCGACCAGCAGAACGATACAGCAAAGCAAAGCGGCAAATATAGCTCCATGCGTTTGAAAAGTACCGGAACTATCCGGCGCACTTTTCTTTTCAACCAGGCTGCCGGCCAAAGCTAAAACCGGTAAAATAACGCCGAATCGGCCCACCAGCATCGCAGCGGCTAAAGTCAGGTTGTAAAACAAGGTATTTGCATTTAAGCCGGCAAAAGCACTGCCATTATTCCCTGCCGCCGATGAATACGCATAGAGAATTTCCGATAAGCCATGCGGCCCCTGATTATGCAGGGCATCGACGCCGGCCGCTGTACAGGTCGCCAGTCCGCTGCCAAACAGAATCGCCAGCGCCGGCAGCAAGACAGCGATAACGACCATTTTCATTTCATACGGCTCAATTTTTTTCCCCAAGTATTCTGGCGTACGCCCCACCATAAGCCCCACAATAAACACCGTCAGCACGACAAAAACCAACATCCCATAAAAACCGGCGCCGACGCCGCCAAATACAACTTCACCCAACATAATCTGCAGCATCGCAATCATGCCGCTTAGGGGCATATAACTATCCAGCATTGAATTCACTGCGCCGCAGGAAGCAGCGGTAGTCACCGCACTGAACAGCGAACTGCCGCCCAGGCCAAACCGAACTTCCTGCCCTTCCAGTGCGGTTGGCCCGGAAATTCCCAAAGCGGCCAAATACGGATTCCCGCTGCTTTCATTAAAATAAATACCTCCCAGAAAGATAAAAAACAATACGGACATCGCCGCCATAATTGTATATCCTTGCCGGGCGTCTTTCACCATGCGCCCAAACATAAATAGAAGACTGACCGGAAGCAAAAAAATCAAAAAAACTTGCCACAAATTTGTTAAAGCTGTCGGATTTTCAAAAGGGTGCGCGGAATTTGCATTAAAAAAACCGCCGCCATTGGTTCCTAAAAGTTTAATTGCTTCTTGCGAAGCTACCGGCCCCATGGCTATTGTTTGTGTGCCGCCGTCCAAGGTTGCCGCCGTTACATAAGGAGAAAAATTTTGCAGCACTCCCTGCTGAACAAAAAGCAGCGCAAAGACACAGGATATCGGCAGCAAAATCCATAGGGTACCGCGCACCATATCAACCCAATAGTTGCCTACCGTATGCTTACTATGCCAGGCAATGCCCCGCATCAAGACAATAGCTACGGCCATGCCGGTAGCCGCCGAAAGAAAATTCTGCACTCCCAGCGCCGCCATTTGTGTAAAATAACTCATCGTCGATTCGCCGCCGTAAGCCTGCCAATTCGTATTTGTAATAAAACTAACCGCCGTATTCAAAGCCAGATCCCAGGGAACCGCTGTTTCCTTTGCCGGATTTAACGGTAAGCCTGCTTGCCATAATTCGATAAAAAAAACTGCGAATAACCCTGCTATTTGAAATACGACTAACGATCCTGCATATCTTTTCCAGCTCATATCCTGCTGCGGCGATATACCGGAAAAACGATAAATGATTTTTTCTATTGGGCACAACAAAGGATCTAACCAGGTGCTTTCTTTTTCAAATACCCGATACATATAGCTGCCAAAAAATTTTGCTGCAAAAACAACGATACTAAACCAAAGCAGATATAAAACAATATCTTTGATCATTAAAATTCCTCCGCCTTCCACAAAACATAAATTAAATAAAATAAAAGCCCGGCGCCGGCTGCGCCGCCAAAAATAAATTCACTCACTTTGCTTTCTCCCTTCTTCGATGCATCATACATTTCACTTCGGTTTCAGAATATCATTGTGCATATAAAAAATGGATAAAATAATGCATTGCTTCCATAAAAAAAGCATAAAAAAACAGCCCATCCTATTGATGAGCTGCAAATTTTGTATTTTCTTATAGAAAAAACTAGTTCTTAATCACAAGCCGTTTCCGTATGACTCTTTTCCGTTTCATTTACGACCACGGCGACCGCAGCATCACCAGTGATGTTGAGGCAGGTACGGAACATATCCAAGACACGATCAATGCCGGCTACCAGCGCCAGGCCCTCGATTGGCAATCCGACGGACTGAAGAACCATCGCCAGCATGATGAGTCCGGCTCCCGGAACACCGGCTGTACCAATAGAAGCCAGCGTGCCCGTGAGGACAATCATCATCATCTGCTGCATCGTCAGATCAATCCCGAATACGTTGGCGATAAACAACGAGCAAACGCCCATGTAAAGCGCCGTCCCATCCATATTGATCGTCGCGCCCAGCGGAAGAACAAAGCTGGCAATATCCCGTGATACGCCAAGCTTTTCCTCGGTATTTTTCATATTAATCGGCAGCGTAGCCGAACTCGAACAGGTGGTAAATGCAATCAGCATGGCTTCCGACATGCCGCGGAAAAATTTGATGGGGCTTATTTTACCCAGCAAAGAAGCCAAAGAAGAATACACCAGCACGGCATGCAGCACACAGCCAATTGCTACCGAAACAATAACCGACAAAAGCGGTAGCAGAACTTTTGGACCATTTTGCGCCACTACCGGCAGCAAAAGAGCAAACACGCCAATGGGCGCGACTTCCATAACCATCGCAATGATCTTATAGCATACTTCCGCACAGGAATCAAAAAAATCGGACAAGCGCTTGCCTTTTTCACCGCCAACCTGAATGATGCCAACACCGACAAACAAAGCAAAAATAATGACTGGCAAAATATCAGCCTTAGCCATAGATTGAACCGGATTGGCTGGAATCATAGCGACAAAAACTTCCATAATTGATGGCGCAGCCTTCACAGTCGGCGCAGCAGCGCCGGACATTTCCATACCAATGCCAGGATGCGATACGCCGGCAACGCCAAACCCAATGATGATGGCTACAGCCGTTGTAATAAGGTACAACCCCAAAGTCTTGGCGCCAATACGCCCCAGTTTCTTTATATCGCCAAGACTCGTCATACCGACGACCAGCGATGTAAAGACGACCGGTACGATCATCATTTTAATCAGATTGATAAACATCGTGCCTATCGGTGCAATCCACCATTTGATAAACGGCAGATACTCTGTTCCGGTAATAAGACCTACAATAACCGACAGAATTAAAGAAATAAAAATTTTGAATGACAGATTCACTTGTGACTCCTCCTTAAAATATCTTTTTCTATTATATATGAACTTATGGCATAATGTCTACAGTCAGAGGGCATAGAAAGGGTTTTTAAAGGGTTTTTTTGTAAAGTATCCTGTATACAAAGTGCAAATGCATGACAAAACGGTAACTTTTATTTATATCACAATTTTCATAAAAGTCTGTTGACTTTTCTAAAGGCTTATGCTAGAATAAAGATAACAAGAAAAGGCAAACCGGTTGCGAGGACGGACGGAGAACGAGGAGAATCTTTAGTATCCGGCCCAGCAAAAAGCAGTGAGGAAAACCACACAGGACTTGCAGGAATCAGGAGGATGGCACATCGGAAGCTGTCATCCGGATGACAAGCGATTCGATGAACGAACCAGAGGAGCAAGAACCTTCTAATGGAAAGGCTCCGGTGGGTGTAAGGCACGGGACGATGAGGATCCCGGGACGAAGGTGTAGACGATGCGGCAGCCGCGTCGGGCTGCCGGACGATGTACACCTACCGGAGTACCGCCATCCAAATACCCCCGACAGCTGGATGGCATCACAGGTAAAGCCTTTTCAACGGAAGAAAGACCGCTACGGTGCAAAGAAACCGCAGCGGTCTTTCTTTTTTATACAACAAATTTACAATAGAATTGCAACCATGCAAAAAAAGCAGGGCGGCTGCCATGCGAATGGCGACCGCCCTGCTTTCTATTGCCTGCAAAATAAGAACTCTTAGAACATCTTATCATCAAGAATAATCGTCTGATCCCGATTCGGTCCGACAGAAACAATACCCAGACAGATACCGGTAACTTCAGCCAGACGCGTCAGATAAACCTGCGCTTCCTTCGGCAGATCCTCATAGCGGCGCACGCCGCTGATGTCCTTTTTCCAGCCTTTAAAGGTTTCGTAGACCGGCTCCACCTTGGCCAACACTTTGAGGCTGGCCGGAATCTCATTCAACAATTTGCCTTCATATTTGTAGCCCGTGCACATCTTGATTTCATCAAAGCCATCGAGAATATCCAACCGGGTAATAGCCATGTAGTCAATACCTGAAAGCAGGCCGGCATAGCGGACGACAAAAGCGTCCAACCAACCGGTGCGGCGCGGACGACCGGTAACCGTGCCATACTCATGCCCGGCCTCGCGGATTTTCTCGCCAATTGCATTCAGTTGCTCTGTCGGGAAAGGACCTTCGCCTACCCGGGTACAATAAGCCTTTACGACGCCAATGATCTTATCCAGACGGTTCGGAGCAACCCCCGCCCCGACACCAATCCCGCCCGATACGGGATGTGAAGCCGTGACATACGGATAGGTTCCATAGTCAATATCCAGCATCGTTGCCTGTGCGCCTTCAAACAGAATCTTTTTACCGGCGGCCAGCTCGTCATTGAGCAAAGAAATCGTATCACAGACATAAGGACGCAGACGCTCCGCATAGCCCTCATATTCAACGAGAATTTCTTCGTAATCCAGCGGCGCATGATTGTACATACGCTCCAGTTCAATGTTTTTCAACGCCAGATTTTCTTTCAGCCGTTTGGCAAATTCCTCTTTATCCATGAGATCGCACACACGAATGCCGATACGGTGGTCTTTATCCATATAACAGGGACCGATGCCGCGCTTCGTCGTGCCGATTTTCCCCTTGCCGCGCAGTTCTTCATTGAGCCCGTCCATCAGGCTGTGATACGGCAGTACTACATGAGCCCGGTTAGAAAGACGAATGCCGCTCACGTCAATGCCGCGTTTCTCCATTGCGTCCATTTCCTCAAGCATGACCTGCGGATCAACGACAACGCCGTTGCCAATCACGCAAAGCGTTCCCTTATAAAGAATACCGGACGGCAAAAGGCGCAACTTGTACTCCTCGCCGTTCACTGTCACCGTATGACCGGCATTGCTGCCGCCCTGATAGCGCACGACGGTATCCGCCTGCTGCGCAAGATAGTCGACGATTTTTCCCTTGCCCTCGTCGCCCCACTGGCTTCCCATTACTACAACTGCTGACATTAGAGATGACCTCCTCAAAGTCTTTTTCTTGTAATACCTAAGGCAGCGAATCCATCAAGGAATCGCTGCCCGGAATGTTAAGGTTATATGCCAAAACGCGCCATAATCATATCGACATTGCGCAGAAAATATTTATAGTCAAAGCACTCATCAATTTCGTCTTTCGTAAGATATTTCATGATATCCGGATCTTTTTCGATGTTGGTGCGAAAATCTTCGCCGGCCATCCAGCGCTTCATGGCATTGCGCTGCACCCATTTATAAGCATCCTCGCGCAGCACGCCCTTGTTGACAATTGCGATCAAAAGGCGCTGGCTGTAAATAAGCCCGCCCGTCTTATTGAGATTCGCCATCATGGCATCCGGATACACCAGCAGTTTATCAATAATGTTCGTAAACTTCTTGACACAATAATCAACATTGATCGTGCTGTCCGGCAGAATCACCCGCTCCACGGAAGAATGCGAAATGTCGCGTTCGTGCCAGAGGGTAATATCTTCCATCGCCGCCAGAGCATTGCCTCGCACCAAACGGGACATACCGGCGATCCGCTCGCAGGTAATCGGATTGCGCTTATGCGGCATAGCTGAAGACCCCTTCTGTCCCGGGCTGAAATATTCTTCGGCTTCGCGGATATCCGTACGCTGCAGGTTACGGATTTCCGTAGCAAATTTCTCAAAGGAACTGGAAACAATCGCCAGCGTCGTCATATACTCTGCATGACGATCCCGCTGAATAACCTGCGTCGCCAATTTAACCGGCTCCAGACCAAGTTTCCGGCAAACAATTTCTTCAATGCGCGGATCAATGTTGGAGTAAGTGCCAACTGCACCCGAAAGTTTGCCGACCGCGACGATCTTACGCGCATGCTCGACCCGTTCAATATCACGATCGACTTCACTCATCCAAAGCGCAAACTTCATGCCAAAAGTCATCGGCTCCGCATGAATGCCATGCGTCCGTCCGATGCAAGGCGTATGTTTGAACTCCGCCGCCCGACGTTTCAAAACATCGTGGAATTTATGCAGATCCTCGAGAATGATATCGGCAGAATTGCGCATCATAATGCCGAGCGCTGTATCTTTCACATCACTGGAAGTCAGTCCCTTATGAATATACTTCGAGTCCTCGCCGACATATTCCGCTACATTGGTCAAAAAGGCAATGATGTCGTGATTCGTAACCTTTTCAATTTCATGCACCCGGTCCAGATTAAACTGTGCTTTCTGCCGGATATTAACTGCGGCTTCCTTCGGAATCTGTCCGAGTTCAGCCATCGCTTCACAAGCTGTGATCTCAACTTCCAGCATAACTTCAAACTCATGCTGCAGGGACCAGAGATGCCCCATTTCCGGGTTCGTATAGCGTTCGATCATAGATGTATTTCCTCCTTAATAATACCGGTTTATACCGGTTGCAACAAAAAAGGACTCAAATTGGTACGAATGTACCTCATTTTGAGTTTCTGCCTGGTTTTGCTTTTTTTCCCTTGTCTATCATAGCATTTTAAGAGGAGCACTGTCAACGCGATTTGATGCCTATGAATCTGACCGCAGATTGATATATAATATAGGTAATCATAAAATTCAAAATCAGGAGGACCGCTCTATGCGACTTCAATCTATATCCCGTCGACAGTTTTTGAAGCTTGCCGGCAGCGCGCTGCTGGCGCTGGGATTTGGTCGGCTGACGCCGGCAGAAGCTGCCGCGCAGCGCTGGCAGCCGCTGCATACAATCCAATCACTGCTTGACAGTAGTTATATACGGCAGATTATTACGGCAGACAGCCGCACATCCCGCACCATTATGTGGCAGGCCGACGAACCGGAACCATCGGCGCAAGTGGAATACCGCACCGCCGGCAGTGATCGCTCTGCCCTGGCTGCGGCAGCCGGCGGGTTGTTTACGGACGATGATGCCTCCAGCTATATTTACACCGCCGTTTTATCCAATCTGCTGCCCGGACTTCGCTATGAATACCGTCTGCTCGTCGGTGACGCCGGAACCAGCTGGTATCCACTGCAAACGGAAGGAAGTCCGTTTTTTAAGGCTCTGATTTTTCCCGACTCACAATGCAGCGATCATTATAAGACATGGCGTACATTAGTTCAAAATGCCGCCCGTCGCCATCCAGATACCGCATTTTATATCAATATGGGTGATCTGGTCGACAACGGCGAAGACCATCGCCAGTGGCAGCAATGGTTTTCCGCCGTTGACGGCATTGCGGAACAATGGCCGCTGGCGCCGCTTTTAGGCAATCATGAAACCTATACGCTGGACTGGCAGATCCGACAGCCACTGGCCTGGCTGGCATATTTTTCCGTCCCGGAAAATAACAGTACGGCATTCCCGCATTGTTACTATTCCTTTGATTACGGCGAAGTCCATTTTGCCGCGCTCGACACGCAATGGGAAGAAAGCGATCCCATACAGCCAGGACTGCTCGCTGAACAAATAAGCTGGCTGCAGCGCGATATGAAAGCCAGTCGGAAAAAATGGAAGATCATCCTCATGCACAAAGATATTTTAAACTATGACTACTGGGGTGGTCGGGAGCCAGAAGATGTGATTGATCCGGTAGGACGCGCGCTGATGCCGGTTTTTGATGAGCTCGGCATTGACCTGGTGCTTTCCGCGCATTTGCATACCTATCGCCGCCGCTGTCACATCAAGAACTTTCAGCCCGATCCTGCCGGACCGCTTTATATCTGTACCGGAGTGGCCGGCAATGTCCGTTATTATGATATTCCGGCCAGCCATTTTGATGAAAAATTGGCTCCACAACCGGAAACAGACAATTATCTGGTGCTGGAAACAGCCAAAAATCGTCTGCATATCGAAGCATTTTTGCCCAACGGCGCTCTTATGGACGAAATTTTTCTTGTAAAACGCTAACGGTTCAGCCATGACTTGCCACCCTCTTTATCCTGTAATATTTTATTATGAATGGAAGGAAAAAAATGGGCCGATTGATGCTTTCCCGCCGACGCTTTTTAAAAATAACCGGCGGTGCGATTTTAACCCTTGCCGGCGGCTGGGCCTTAAATTCTCTGCCGCAGCTTCATGAGACGGCGAAACGAACCGATGATAAAACAGAAGAAGCCGCTCTCGGCATTCGTTATCTCCGACAAATCATTACGGCCGACAGCCGCTCCAGCCGCACCATCATGTGGCAATCCCAGACAGCGCAAAACGACGCCAAAGTGATCTGGCGGCTGCGCGGCAGCCAGCATCAATCTGCTCTGCCTGCTGCCGGCGAAAGTTTCACCGATGATGCAATCCAGGTATATTTACACACTGCGGCCATCGACGGACTTGATCCCAAGCAAGTTTATGAATACTGCATTCGCTGCGGACAGGCGGAAACAAAATGGCTGCCGCTGCCGGTTGACGATGGCGGCGCTTTTAAAATGTTGATTTTTCCCGATTCACAATCCAATGATTACAGTGATTGGGAAAATCTCGCCCAAAATGCCGCCCGACAAAATCCTGATGCGGCGCTCTTTACCAACCTCGGCGACCTCGTTGATAATGGGGAAGATCATACCCAATGGAACGCTTGGTTTGAAGCCCTGCACGGCATTATCAACCGTCTGCCGCTGGCGCCGGTCATGGGCAATCATGAAACCTACAATCGGCAGTGGAAAATTCGTTTGCCACTGGCATATCGAAGCGAATTTGTTGTGCCAGACAACGGCAGCTCGATTTTTTCCCGTTATTATTATTCCTTTGATTACGGCGATGTTCATTTTTGTGTTCTCAACACCCAGTGGGACGAAACAGAAGCTTTTCAACCCGGGTTATTAGCCACCCAGCAGCAATGGCTTGCCAAAGATATGTCACAAAGCAAAAAAAAATGGAAAATCGTTCTGCTGCATAAAGATGTCCTAACGTATGGAATGCGCGGTCATCCGGAACGTCTGCCCGGTATCAGTGACGCCGGCCGCGCTTTTATGCCGCTTTTTGATACGCTTGGCATTGATCTTGTATTATCTGCTCATCTTCATACCTATCGCAACCGCGGTCATATTTATAACTTTCAGCGCCGCCTTTATGGCCCCGTGTACATTCTTGCCGGCGTCGCCGGTAATGTGCGCTACCCCGGGCTTTGGCTGCGGCATGAGCTGGATCAGGTTGTCGCGCCGCAACCGGAAACCGACAACTACCTGACGCTGACCGCCGCTATAAATGAGCTGCGGTTGCGCTGTTTTTTACCCGATGGCACGCAGATTGACGATATCCGGCTGCAAAAATAAACTTTAGGTGCAAAAAAACAACCATCTGGCAGGAAATCATCAGCGTTGCCGCCAATATAACAAAGTCTGTATTGATTTCCCAATTCAAAACAAAAGGAGAGAACTGCATGTCCATTGAAAAAGTCCGGGATTACTTTACTCAATACCATATGGAAACCCGCATCCAGACCTTCACAACATCAAGCGCCACGGTAGAACTTGCCGCAGCTGCCCTTGGCTGCGCTCCAGCGCGCATTGCTAAAAGCCTTTCCTTTATGGTCGGCGATAAACCCGTCCTGATCGTTGCTGCCGGCGACGCTCATGTCGATAATCACAAATTTAAAGAACAATTTCATACAAAGGCAAAAATGTTGAAAGCCGATGAAGTTGGGCCGCTCATCGGACACGCCGTCGGTGGCGTCTGTCCTTTTGCGCTGGCAACGGCAGTTGAAGTCTGGTTTGATATATCTTTGCAGCGCTTCGCCAGCGTTTTTCCTGCCTGCGGCAGCGCCAATTCTGCAATTGAGCTGACTTTACCGGAACTCGAAAAATATGCTCCATTCCAAGGCTGGATTGATGTCTGTAAAAACTGGCAGACAGAATAGGTGATAAAACACTAGAAAAAGTTCAGGAATCTATGTTATGATAAGAAAAATTATTCTATACATATACAGGAGGTCATTTTGCTATGCATAAAAGTAATATCAGCCGGGAAGAAGCCTGGGAACTGCTGCGCCAATACAACAAAGAACCTTTTCATCTGCAGCACGCCCTGACACTTGAAGGCGTCATGCGCTGGTTCGCCAATTTCCGCGGCTATGAAGATGAGGCCGACTACTGGGCCATTGTCGGTTTGCTGCACGACATCGACTTTGAACTTTATCCGGAACAGCATTGCAAAAAAGCTCCGGAACTACTCAAAGCTGCCGGCGTAGGTGATGATATGATTCATTCGATCTGCTCGCATGGCTATGGAATTTGTTCCGATATTGAACCGGAACATGAAATGGAAAAAATTCTTTTTGCCGTTGATGAATTTACCGGTCTGATCGGCGCGGTTGCTTTAATGCACCCGTCAAAAAGCGTCAAAGATATGAAAGTCTCCAGCGTCAAAAAGAAATTTAAAGACAAACACTTTGCCGCTGGCTGTTCGCGAACGGTCATTGCCGAAGGCGTGCATAACCTAAAATGGGAAATCGGCGATTTCACTTCCAAAACAATCAAAGCGATGCAGTCCTGTGAAGACGAGATCCGCCAAACCATGGAAAAATTGCAGGCTTAAAAGAAACCGCACAAACGAAAAGCGTGAATTAGATACAAACCGTACCTGGTTCACGCTTTTTATTGTCTCCGCCTTTATTTTATCAGACCCAGTTCCTTCATATAAAGCGGCAAGTTTGCTTCAAAATTAACGCCATAACGCATTTCTGTACCAGCTTCTTTTGTCCAGACAATACTCGCCACGGTAAAATCAACGGCAATCTGCACCGCCTCAGCTAATGCCTTGCCGCACATAAGCGCACCGACCAGCGCACTGCCAAAAACATCGCCGGTGCCATGATAACTGCCAGGAATCTTCTGGCCAAGAATATATTGGATCTGCCCAGAAACCGTATCATAAGACGCCGCCCCCAGCTTCTGATCATTAAAGTAGACTCCGGTGAGAACAATATTCTTGGCGGGAATCGCCTCAGAAAGGCGATGCAGCAAGCCTTCTACATACTCTTTCGTATATGGGCCGGGCTGATAAGGCTCTCCCAGCATAAAAGCCGCTTCCGTAAGATTAGGCATAATAAGCTGTGCCTTCGCGCAAAGCTTTTTCATCGCCGCAGGAAAATGTTCGTCAAAAATCGTATACAACTGACCATTATCAGCCATAACCGGATCAACAACAATCAACGTATCCGGAGACGCCAGATCATCAAACGCCTGACTCACCAGATCAATCTGTTCAAAAGAACCCAGAAAACCCGTATAAATCGCATCAAAATGGAGTTTTAAAGACTGCCAATGCGCCGCTATGGCAGCAATATCAGCGGTAAGATCCCGATACGTAAAACCGGTAAATCCACCGGTATGAGTTGACAAAACCGCCGTGGGCAACACGGAACATTCCACCCCGGCCGCTGAAATAATCGGCAGCGCTACCGTCAAGGAACACTTGCCAACACCGGAAATATCATGAATTGCCGCTACTCTTTTCTGACTCAGCATACATTTATCATCCTTTCAATAAAACTGAATAAAAGAAAGTATACCGCAAACGCAGCTGCAGGAAAAGTCTTTACCGCAAATTTCAATAAATCGTATTGATACAATTTATTCGCTAAAAAAAAGGGAAGCTGCCGCCAACACAGTTTCCCTTACTCCCCTATTTTGCCGGTTCCAGTTTTTTCTCCAATTCAGGATCTTCCGGATCGTTGTGCATCTCCGGATGACCATCCCACCAAAGCGCTCCCTGCGTCCATTGAATGACCTGCGAAGAAAATGATGTGCCGTCTTCCAGCTTATAATGCGCTGTAGCCCGTAGGACATATTTTGCCCCGATCATCAACAGCGGCAGGTTGGCAAATACGATAAGAATGTTGCCCAGATCTGAAATAGACCAGAGGTTACCGAGATCAATACCCGCCAGCGAGCAAATCGTGCCAAAAGCCGCGATAAAAATACCCAAAATGCGAACCCCGTTAATGAATGAAGGGCTGCGGCTGATGCGATTGGCGGCAATTTCCGAAAAACTGATCATACCAATCAAACAAGTCAAGGCAAAAAGGCAGAAACAAAACGTCAGGAAAAAGGCAATAATCCCATCCAGTGAAGCCACCGGAGTCAATGCCTGCGCCGCATTTAAAAAGCGCGGCAGTTTTCCCATCGCCAGCCAAGCAGCGCCATCCGGACCGGCCCAAAGATGCGCCATAATAACAACAAAACCGGTCAGCGTGCAAATTACATGCGTATCCAAAAATACGCCGATTGCCTGCACAATCCCCTGTTCACACGGATGTTTGGCATCCGAGCAAGCCGCGGCCATAGTAATCGTACCTTGACCAGCTTCATTAGACATAAGGCCGCGTTTTACGCCCTGTACGATACAAAGACCAAAAGCTCCGCCGAAAACCGCTTCCGGCGTAAAAGCGCCGCCCAAAACCGCAGAGAAAAAATACGGCAGCTGATCAAGATTCAAAATGACCAGTCCCAAAACAATCAGCATGTAAAGGACCGCCATCACCGGGACCATGCCATTCGTGACTTTGGTAACCGCCTTAATCCCGCCAAAGGCAATCCATGCCGTAAACGCGATGACGGCCAAAGCTGCGGCATAGGCAAACGTACCGGTTGCCGGCAGCTCCGCGCCGACGACCAAAGATCCCATCTGCGTAATAGAAGACACGACATTAAAGCCCTGCGCCGGAATACAGCACATCGCGTAAACGATATACATGACGGAAAGCGCCACCCCGGCCATAGGAGCATCCCCCAGCAATTTGCGGCCATAAAACGGCAGTCCGCCGACAAATTCATCTTTCTTTTTTTCCTTAAAAATCTGTGCCAGCACCGCTTCCGTATAGGCCGTAGCCATGCCGACGGTCGCCGAAACCCACATCCAGAAAAGAGCCCCCGGCCCCCCGACCGAAATTGCGCCCGTAACGCCCAAAATATTACCCGGTCCTACCCGCATCGCTGAACTTAAAAAGAAGGCTGCCAGCGGAGAAATTCCCGTCTCGCCGCTTTTACGATGCGCCAGAATATGAACCCCCCGGCCAAAATGCGTGACCTGAATGAATCCCGTCCGAATCGTAAAATACAATCCGGCTCCCAGCAGCAGCAACACCGCCAGAGAAAAATTTCCCAACACGGGAATACTTTTGTAAAAGGGTATATTCGTAGGAAAATCCCAAAAGAAATCGGATACTGGTATAACAAAAGCAAAGACATTATTGACATTGGCAAATAATTGCTCCATACCCTGGCTGCGCCTGACCGACGCTGCCAACCACCTCTTTTTATAAAATTATGTTTCATTATAGCAGATAACCAGAAAAAATGGAATGCGCACAAGGAAAGCACACAGTATACAATGTTTTCCCCCTACAGCAAAAAACCGCCGGGAAATCTTTCACCAGCCTTTCGACCGCCGCCAAAAAGAAGGCCGGAGCATCACGAGAAACGTAAACATTTCCAACCGTCCCAGCAGCATTGCCAAGCAAAGCACAACCTTGGTAAAATTTGATAAACCGGAATACGTACAGGTGGCTCCGGCCACGCCAAACCCCGGACCTACGCTGCCCATCGTGGTGACGCTGAGGCCAATAGCATCAAACATGGAAAGCTCGCCTTCGTTCATCAGCAGCAACGCCCAAAAAGCCACAAACATCATATATACAAAGAAAAATTGTGCCGCTCGATGTAAAGTTTCTTCCCCTATATGCATGCCATTCATATGAACGTCCATCATCGCATGCGGATGCAGCTGCTGCCGCAAATTGGCCCCCGCCATTTTAATCAGCAACACAATCCGGGAAATTTTGATTCCTCCGGCTGTTGAACCCGCACAGCCGCCGGTAAACATTAGCAGCAGCAGCACCGCTTTGGAAAAGGAGGGCCAGCGGTCAAAATCAGCGGACACAAACCCCGTTGTAGCAATAGATGCCACTTGAAATGAAGCATAACGCAAAGATTGCGTCATATTATACTCCATATTATAAAGAAGATTCAACATGACCAGCAATGTCGCCGTCAAAAGAATCCCTATATAGGCTTTAAATTCGGTATTTTTCCCCAATACGGCAAAGCCACGCTGATATACACGATAATACAGGCCAAAATTGCCGCCGGCCAAAACCATAAAAAAAGTCATCCAGCCTTCGATCAACGGATTATTAAAATGAATAGCATTTGCATCATAAGTTGAGAACCCGCCAGTCGCAATCGTCGAAAAAGCATGGTTCACCGCACTCAGCAGATCTAAGCCGCAAAACCAGTAAACAACTGCAGCAACTGAAGTAAACAAAACATACATAAGAAACAAAACCCAGGCCATTTCTTTCAAACGAGGCAAGACCCGTTCCGGCGCCGGGCCGGAAATTTCCGCATTGTACATATAAACGGCACTATAGCCAATCTGCGGCAGAACCGCAATAAAAATAACGATAATCCCTAACCCGCCGAGCCAATGGGTCAGACTCCGCCACATAAGAATACTTTGCGGAAGCTCTTCCAGTGCATCCATAACGGTTGCCCCGGTTCCGGTAAAGCCAGAAATACTTTCAAAAACTCCATCTAAAACTCCTAAATAACCGCCAAAAACATAAGGCAGCATACCTAAAAAAGTTACCAATAGCCAGCCGATTCCGGTAATAGCAATACCTTCCCTTGCCCGCAGCGAATCTGTCATCTGCTGTCCCAATCGCCACAGTAGAACACCAAAAAGCAGACAAGCCAAAATTGCCAGTAAAAAAGCCGCCCGACTGGTCTCCGCATAAAACATCGCCAAACCAAACGGCAATAAAAAGGCGATCCCACAAGCAAAAGCGATTTTCCCTAAAAAATGTGCTACCAGCCGCAGGTCCATCGGTTTTACTCCTCTCTGTCAAAAAAGTATTCACCACTTTTTCCGATGCCAAAATTCTGGATTCAGCATGACCAGAATGGTAAAAGTCTCCAATCGGCCCAAAAGCATAGAAAAACAAACTACCACCTTAGAAAAGTCGGGCAAGCCGGAATAAGTACAAGTGGGACCAGCCATCCCAAATGCCGGCCCGACACTGCCCATGGTCGAAACGCTGATTCCAATGGAATCCAAAACTGGCACCCCATCGGCAATCAGCAGCAGCGCCCATAGCACATCAAGCATCAGGTAAGCAAAAAAGAAGCGTCCTACGCCGAGCAAAACATCAGCCGTATAGGCAACTCCATCCAAATGTACATGCGGAACCATCTGTGGATGCAACTTCTGCCAGACAATCGAATACATTGCTTTGATTAGAATAATCAGCCGGGAAACTTTCAGTCCACCTGCTGTCGACCCGGCACAACCGCCCACAAACATCAACATCATCAGACAAAGCTTGGAAAATGATGGCCAGACATCAAAATCAGCCGAAACAAATCCGGTTGTAGAAGACAAAGACGCCGTCTGAAAAATCGCGTAGCGAAAAGAAGTTGCCGCCGGCAAATTACTATTCATAAATAAATCGATCGTTACCGCTGCCGTAGTTGCCAAAACCAAAAAAAGATACGTTTTAAATTCAGTATTTTCCCAGATGATATGCCAGCCATGCCGCCAGGCCATGACATACATGCCAAAATTAGCGCTGGAAATCACCATAAAAAAAATAATCCAGCCTTCCAGCACTGGGTTATTAAAATGCGCAATGCTGGCATCATAATTAGAAAAACCACCGGTCGCAATCGTAGAAAACGAATGATCGACTGCATCAAGAAAATTCATACCGCACAACATGTAAACAGCAGCAGCCGCAACAGTAAACACCAGATACACCGCAAAGAGCGCCATTGCCATAGACTTGATGCGCGGCAGCACGCGGTCAGAAGTCGGTCCGGTACTCTCGGCATTGAACATATAAACGGCGCCGCGGCCAAACTGCGGCAGCAAAGCAATAAAAATAACAATAATTCCCAATCCGCCAAACCAATGCGTAAGACTACGCCACAAAAGGATGCTGTGCGGCAGCGTTTCCAAAGAATCAATCACCGTAGCTCCTGTGCCGGACAAACCGGAAATCGTCTCAAAAACACCGTCCAATACTTTCAAATAACCGCCGGCGGCATAAGGAACCATCCCCAAAAACGTCACCATAATCCAACCGATTCCGGTAATAGCAATACCTTCCCGCACGCTCAGATGCTCCGTCTCCAGCCGTCCCAAACGACACAGAAACATGCCCAGGCCAAGGCAAATAAAAATTGACACCCCAAAAGCCCGGATACTGGGTTCCTGATAAAAAAATGCCGCCAACAGAGGCAGAACCAATACGCTTCCACAGGCCAAAGATAAGCGCCCAAGAATAAATGAGACCACTTCCAAATTCAAATCTGAGCGCTCCTTTCTACCATTTACGCCGCAGACTGCTGAAACTTGTCTGCAAAACAATTAAAAATGAAAAAATCTCCAAACGCCCCAAAATCATCAGACAGCTGCAAGCCACTTTAGTCCAAGCCGGCAAATAAACAAAAGAATCGCCCCCACCGGTCAGCATCGCCGCCGGACCGATACTGGACAAACAAGCAGCGGCTAAGCCCATAGATTCCAGAACTGTCATACCCGACAAAGAAATGATCAAAACAAAAATAAAAAAAACCGATAAAAACAAAAAAAAGAAACTCAAAATCCGACCGACTACCTTTAATGGCACGGATACGCCATCCAATGCAATATGCACGATCATATGCGGATGCAGCATACGTTTCATTTCTGCCGCCGCTGATTTCAACATGACCAAAAAACGAATCACCTTGATACCGCCGGTTGAAGAACCAATACAGCCGCCGACAAACACCAGAATAAAAAGGATATAACGATCAAAGGCCGGCCAAATCTCAAAATGACTCGAGGCAAATCCGGTCGTACTCGCAAAAGATAAAACCTCAAAAAAACCATAACGCAAACTATGAAACATATCATATACGCCAAATCGCCAAAGATGCCACGCGGTAACAAAGCCAAAAACCACAATCAGAAAGGTAAACACCCGCAGTTCAGTATCCCGAAAGATCTCGCCAAATTGCCGACGGCGTGCTGCTTCCCAATACAATAAAAAATTACCGCTGGAAAAAAACATACCAAACATAGCGGCTGTCGCCAATAAAACATCTTCAAAACCATTGATTGCCGGCGAATTATACCGCCCTCCTGTTGCCAGCGTCACTAGCGATAAATTTAAAGCATCAAATGGCCCAAGCCCACAAAGAAGATAAAGGGCCGTCAATACCAGTGTAAAAAAAACATACACACGACAAACGCCATAAGCCGCTTTTTTCATCCGTCCCAACATTTGGCTGAATGCTATGCTCTGATGCAGCGACAAAGTAATGCCGAAACAACCGCCAATTTCTGGTAAAACCGTAACCAACGATACAATAATGGTCAATCCGCCCAGCCAATGCGTCAGACTGCGCCATAAAAGAAAAGGCCGCGGGCTGGAATCCGGCAGACAGCTCATTCCGGTCGTCGTAAAACCGGAAATACTTTCCACACCGGCATCCAGCCAGTTCAGACGCCCATCAAACAGATATGGCAGCATCCCTGTAATTCCCAGCAGCAACCATACCAACAATAAAAGCAGCGCCCCTTCACGAACCATAACCTTGCGCTGATGATCACGGCCCGCCAGCGCCAGAAATAAACCCAAGCCCAACATAAGCAGCGCCGCCTCAGCAAAAGCTGCCTGGCCCGGAGCCTGTTCTGCCACGGCCAGTCCTAAAGGTAAAAGCAGCGCAACGCCTGCCAAGAGAGCGATCCGCCCCAAAATAAACATCAGCAACTTGATGCTCATGCTTCTTCCCTGCCTTTAAAATACTTCATCACTTTTTGTGAATACCGGGTATCAATAAATAAGACAGCCCGATCGCCGGCCTGTAAAACGGAATCACCATTTGGCACATAAGCTTCTTCTTTCCGCACATAAGCGCAAACCAAACATTCCCGCGGCAACTGAACCTCCTTCAAAGGCCGCCCGGTGACGAAAGAATCCTGGGAAACAATCACCTCAACCACCTCAGCCCTGGCGCCTTCCAGCAGCGATACAGACACAACGCCGCCGCGCCGGGCAAAAGCCAACACCTCGCTGGCTGACAAAAGCCGCGCCGATAAAACGATATCCACACCAACTTTTTCCATCAAATCAACGTACTCGCTGCGAGCGACCCGAACAATTGTTTTCTTTGCACCCATATGTTTGGCCAACAACGCCAGCATGAGATTTAACTTATCATCTTCCGTCAGGCAAATCACAACATCCGCCTCGTTGACGCCCTCTTCCATCAAAAGATCAATATCCGTCCCATCGCCGCAGATTACAATTCCATCGGCGAGATGCTCCGCCGCCAGCCGGCAGCGCTCATGATCTTTTTCAATGACTTTCACCTTGACGCCTTGTTTATCCAGCATCGGCGCCAAAAAGCGGCCGGTTCGCCCGGCGCCGATAATGAGCGCGCGCTGCAGCTTGCGCGCGTCACGCTGCACAAAATTAGCGCTGAATGCTTCTATTCCCTTAGGATCTCCAATAAAATACGCATTATCATCCGGCTTCAGACAATCATCGCCATGCGGAATAATCATCCGGTGATCACGAAAAATCATGCCGGCCAAAATAGACGCCGGCATATCGAGATCTTTAAAACAAATATCAGCCAAGCAGGAATCCCGCTTTACCTTCGTCTCAAAAAGCCGCACTTTACCGCCGGCAAAATCCTCGACATTGAGTGCAGCCGGCATCATCAGAATGCGATTAATTTCTAAAGCGGTAATCAATTCCGGATTCAGCATAAGGTCAATATCAAAGTTTTTCTTCAGATATTCCTTGGCCTCTGACATAAACTGCATATCGCGAATACGCGCCACCGTATGCTGGATTCCATGCTTTTTCGCCAGAATACAAGCCACCATATTCACTTCATCACTGGCAGTAACAGCAATCAGAATATCTGCACCCCGGACATCCGGATCATTCATTGTAATCGGGCTGGCTCCATTCGCCAAAATCGTCAGCACATCCAAGGTATTCTTGGCTGCTTCCAGGCGCACCTCATCTTGATCGACTACCACCACATCATACTGCTCATTTGATAAAAGCTCCGCAATACTGTATCCCAGTTTGCCCGCGCCCACAATCACGATACGCACGGAATAGTCCCTCCTCAAAATCCTTCAATTCATATGAATTCACATCCGTAATACCATCCATATATCATACTCTTTTCCTACACCAATTTCCAGATATTTTTCATTTTCTATACATTTTTGGCATGAATTAAGAATATTCATATAAAAAAACATTTCCTGCCGTTTGACGGAAACACCGGCAGGAAATGCACCATGACGGATTGTTACTGTCGCACAAACGCACTTTTTGGCATACCGCAAACAGGACAGACCCACGAATCCGGTTCCTGGCTCAAATCCCCCTCATATACGTAACCACAGACAGAACAAACCCAGGTATTCTCTTTTTTCTCCGCCGCCTGATAGGTCGGCGCATTTTTGGGTGCTTTTCCCTTAATGACATCATGATAATATTGATACGTCATCGGATTTTTTCCCTCGCCCTTTTTCGCATCCTGCAGACGCGCCAAAATAATATCGTGCGTCTCCATGGAATGCACCGCAATGACCTCGCCCAGCAGATAACCGGCAGCCTGCTTCGTTACAATGGGCAGCCCTTCCCAAAGTTCCCAATGAAATACATTCCCGGCAAACTTATCCATCTCGCGTCCGGAAGAAAATCCCAGACAAGCAATCACATTCGGCGCCGTCTGCTCGGATAAAATAGATACCGTAAAACGTCCGGTCCTACGAATGGCTTCATCGGTAAAATTATTTTTATTCATGCTTAACGCAATGACCGGTTTTTCACTGGTAATCTGAATGACCGTATTCACAATGCAGCCAGTCGGCCGCTGACCATCCAAAGTGCCAATTGCATACATACCATAAGAAAGCTGCCATAAAACTGAGTTATCCATTAAACCGCCGCCTTTACTTTTCTCTATATTGTTATATTCGTACTTTTTCTTGCCATTCCCTTCCCACAAAATGATACCAGACAAAAAAATAAGGCGCTGCCGCAGCAGCACCCTATTATATCCTTCATTAGTCGCCAAGAACAAAACGGACCAGATACATACAAATTGGAATTGTCACACAGAATATCCCAATGAAATCGATATAAACGCCCGTCTTGATCATTTTCGTAATAGGAATATAGCCGGAAGCATAAACAATGGCATTCGGCGGCGTCGAAACCGGCAGCATAAAACCAAGTGAAGCCGAAAGCGCGATGCCAACGGCTACCGGCACCGGATCAAAACCACAAGAAACCGCCGCCGTAATCCCCAACGGCCCAATCATATTGGTTGCTGCTGTATGCGACGTTAATTCGGAAAGCAGCAAAGCCAGAACACAGAAAATAGCAATCATCATAAATTCAGTAGGTTCGCCGCCCATCAAACCGACGATAGCATCGCCAACCCACTGCGAAAGACCGGTCTTAAACATCATGCTGCCCATTGCCAGACCACCGCCAAAAAGAATCAGCGTGCCCCACTCAATACCTTCCACCGCATCTTTCCAAGTCAGGGTAAACTGACGTTTTTTGAAATTAATCGGCAAGAAAAACAGCAATAACCCGGCTACCATAGCAACCACCGACTCCGGCATAACCGTATTGTACATTTTGAGCAGCGGGTGAGCTGCACCCAGCGCAATGCTCATAAAACCAGGAATGACCCACAAAACAACGGCCAGACAAAAAGCAAACGCCGTATTCTTTTGCGCCCGTGTCCAACCGCCAAGTTCCTTGAGCTTTTCAGCAATGAAGACATCGGCGCCTTCAATATGATCCACATCCGCTTTAAAGTGCCAATGCAGAACCAAAAACATGAGAATAAAATACACAATCATGGCCGCGCCGCCCCAGATCATCCACTCAAAGAAAGATACATGGATATTGCACATCGTGTCAAGGAAGCCGAGCATGATAAGGTTTGGCGGCGTTCCAATCGGCGTGAGTACGCCGCCGATAGAACAGGAATAAGCTGCCATCAGCATAAGACCCGTCGCATATTTATAAGTCTTCAAATCAATGATACGTCCATTAGCAGCAAACATCTCCTTGATTGCTTCCAACAAACCAAGCGCAATCGGAAACATCATGGCTGCCGTAGCGGTATTACTGACCCAGCCGGAACACAACGCCGCGGCAATACCGATTGCGAGAAAAATACGCGTCGGACTGGAGCCTACCCATGACATCGACAAAAGGCCGAAAGCAAACCGTTTATCCAAGCCATGCATCATCATAGCCTTAGCCAGCATAAAACCACCCATGAACAAAAAAATCATCGGATTGGCAAATGACGAATATGCAACGCTGGCTTTCACAACCCCGGTTACAACCGCCAGCGTCGGTCCTAAAAGCGACGTAACGGGAATCGGAATCGGTTCCGTGATCCACCACATGGCAATCAGCGTAGTAATCGCCAACAGTTTATGGGCCTCCAGTGACAATCCGGTAATTGGTATTAAAAAAACTAAAATTGCACAAATTGGACCGCATACCATACCAAAACTACGGCGCCTGCGGTCAAAAGCAAGCTCCGCTTCATGAATTTTATCGCCGGTCGAGAGATCGGTAGTTTTAGCAGCTTGCTTTTCTTCTTTGCTCATAAAACCCCACCCTTTCATTAATTATTGGTACAAAATAAGTTTTGCCTGCTTGCCCCCTCAGCCATGCCATAAAGGTATTATTAAAATACATAATAGGAATAATTTATTATTTAAATAATAATACAAAAACTTTGAAAGAGCAATATCTTTTTCCCACTTTATAGGGATTATTTGCAAAAATTTTTATATTTTGCATTTACTTTGAATTAAGCCAACAATCTTGATTTAAAAGCTAAAATAGCCTTTATTCTCCATATTTTACATGATTTATCTTCTGCTATATCTTCTATAAAGTGTTTATATTTGACGCAGCCATGCGTTTCCTTTATTATGGATAATAAAGCAACAGAAAAAAGCCCGTTACTTCAGATAACCGGAGGCTCATACACACCCATGAAAAAAAATGAACAAACCTTATCAGCGACCATTAAAAAATCAGAAACAACAATTCAGAATCAGCTTTATATTCTGGAAGAAAAATTAAGACAGGAAGGCAACATTATGTCGAAAGCAAAACGCTCGGCACTAACAACCAAAATTCATGATTTGCACGAACAAATTGCCCGACCGGAAGAAAAACTGGCGCAGATGAAACAAAATCTGGTAAAACTGGAAAACCGCGCGGCTATCTTTGATCCTGCGAGTCTTGATTATAAAATTATTGCCAACTCTATTCATACATTTCAACAATACATACAAAAACTGGAACAACAAATACAACAAAAACCTCTAGCCAATTCACCTCTTTCCAAAGATGATTTCCTGCCATGAATATATAAGGAAGCGGGCATATCCTCAGAATCAAAACACCCTATAAGAAAGTTAAAAGACCGTCGCGCCGCTTTTCTATCTCCATACAGTTTTTTCCTGTTTATTTTCAGGTAAAAACTGTATGATAGTATTTTATATGAATTGGATCATTTTATAATTGCACATGAAGAGATATCACTCTATAATAGAAGAATAATGTCAAAAAGAAGGTATAATCTTGCAGAAAAGGACTTCTAAGCCGCCGACGCACCGACGCCAGCAAAAACGACGCATCTGGCTATGGGTGCTCATGTTATTTGTTTTTATTGCCGCGGCGGCTGCCGGTGCTCTATTCGCCTCTTCCAGTTTATTTGATAAAAATACGAACTCTCAGCAAAAAGATAATATGCTGGTAGCAAAAGACAAAACAACCGTCATGATTATGGGCATTGATGAACGCGATGATGATGTCGGCCGTTCCGATACACTGATGATTGCCACCTTAGATCCAAAAAAACATCAGGCAGCTCTGCTTTCCATTCCCAGAGATACGCGGGTAAGGATCAAAGGCAACGGGTTTGATAAAATTAATGCCGCCTATGCTTACGGCGGGCACAAACTGACACAGGATACAGTTGAAAATTTTCTTGGCACACCGATGGATCATTATGTGACCATTAATATTCAAGCTTTTCAACGCATCATTGATGCGGTTGGCGGCGTGGATATCAATGTTGAAAAACGCATGTTTTATGAAGATCCTTGGGATGATGACGGCGGGCTGGTCATTGATTTATATCCGGGGCAACAGCATATGGACGGAAAAACGGCGATTACCTATGTCCGCTATCGCGATGAAGAAGGCGACATTGGGCGCATTGAACGGCAGCAGAAATTTATGAAAGCCTTGATGGAAAAAGTTACTTCTCCTTCGATCATTCTGCAGCTGCCGTCCATTTTACGTGAAGTGTTGCGCTCCGTTAAAACCGACCTTTCTTTCCGTCAACTTATGGAATTAGCCGGCTCTTTAAAAGAAGCGCAGGCCAACGGCTTGAAAACCGAAATGGTCCCGGGCCGCCCGCTTTACATTGACGGCATCAGCTACTGGATTCCGGACATCCGTAAGGTCCGCGCTACCTTAGCCGACACCTTAGGCATTACGCTGAGTCCAAGCATGCGCGCAACCATGGAACGTGAACAACGTGAATACGAAAATTCCATTCCATCCGGAGCAACCGAAATTCCTGCCGGCGATACATCAATCGGACAGAAACGCGTCTTTGATAAAAATAACTTGCATAAAGATAACAAAACAGATAAATCCGGCAGTCGGACAACCGATGCCAACAACAGTAAAACGAATTCCCGTCCGGACAACGGACCAACTGCAGTTCCGGGCGCTTCGCGGCCGGCATCTGATCTCCCTCGTCCAACCGCGCCAACGCCGGGAACTTCGGCTACAACCGGCGGTAAGACTATGTAAATAGTAAAAGGAATAAAAAAGGAGCTGTGAAATAACGCCCCTATAAAAATAAATGAGGATCACTGGCTCGAAAGAGTCGGTGATCCTCATTTTGTGGTAAAATTTTACGTAACTAATGAAAAATTCAACCATTAATTATTTTAAAACAAAACAGGCTCTTTTGCCACTGTTTATTTCAGATTATCTGGATATCTGCGATCCTGTGCTGGTTTTTGACAGATTTATGGAGGAAATCGATTTGGAGAAATACCTGAGAAATGTTCCAACTCACGTTACCGGACGTATCAGGTACAACCCGACCAGCATGTTGAAAACAATCTTATTCGGATTTATGACAAATGGATATACCTCGCTCCGCGAACTCGAAGATTGCTGTAAAGTCAATCTTCGCTTTATGTATCTCATGGAACATGAGACACCATCTTACCGCACTTTCGGATATTTTATCGAAAATATGCTCAAACCATCCGTTGAGGAATTGTTCAGCGAGATCAACAAGAAAATATTTGCCAAAGACCATGTAGACTTGAGCCATCTGTATATCGACGGTTCGAAATTTGAGGCAAATGCCAATAAATACAGCTGGGTATGGAAGAAAGCGACTGAAAAGTCTAGATATAGACTTTTTGAAAAGCTCACGGGTTTGCTCAATGAAATTAACGACGATCTTGCCAGCTTTGGCATCAAAATTGATACGAATTCCGAATACGTTCCTGAATATCTCAATGAAGTAACGAATCGGTATGCCAAAATCTATGAAATAGATGAAACAAAATTTGTCCATGGAAAAGGCCATCGAAAAACATCTCAGCAGCGCTATTACGAGCGTCTTCAGGAATATACAGCGAAACTCAAAGAATATGTTGAAAAGATAACAGTTTGTGGTCCAGAACGGAACAGTTATTCCAAGACAGACCACTCTGCTACATTCATGCGGATCAAAACCGATTATATGGGCAACGACCAGCTCCTGCCAGCCTACAATGTTCAATTTGGCATTGCGGATGAATACATAGCCGTAGCTGACGTAAATCAATACCGTTCAGACATGGATTGTTTCGTTCCCTTACTGGAGAAATTTCATAATACCTACGGGTTTTATCCAAAGTATCCCGTTGCTGACGCAGGATATGGTTCATACAATAATTATATTTACTGCGAGCAACACGGAATGGAAAAGTACATGAAATTCACTATGTACAAGAAAGAAACTACTGACGCGAAGTATCGAGATAATCCGTTTCGGGCAGTGAATTTCAAGATTGACGAAGAAGGCACACTGCGTTGTCCGGCCGGACAGGCATTTCATCTTCAATACAGAAGAAATATAAAAGGGAATCGATACGGACGTCAGGAAGAAGTCTACCAGTGCGAAAATTGCACGGATTGTCCTTATGCCTCCGAGTGTAAAAAGACAGATAAAAATAGGACGATTCGTCTTAACCAGGAACTAACCTCCATGCATCGAGAAGTAGTGAATAACCTGGAAAGTATTCAAGGAGCGCTTCTTCGTATGAATCGCTCCATTCAATCCGAAGGTACTTTTGGCATCATGAAAAATAACCGCTGGTACAAAAGAATCGTTCGAAAAGGCATGGAACAAGTACGTTTAGAGATTTTCCTGGTTTCTATCGGGCACAATCTTTATAAATACCACAATAAAAGACTACGTTTGAAGAAAGCCGCATAAACTGTAAAAAAACAGTTTTTATGGGGAAAGGGGTCGTGTACCCTTTTTAAGGTAATTGCCCGCTTGTTTACTAAATATGCATAGAAAAAGAGGATGTGGACAAAATGATTTCTCATTTTGTCACATCCTCTTTTTATTCCTTTTACTATTCGGTTTTCTGATCCATAACCGCTAAGGAAGCAACTCGATCGCCACTTTCCGTCTTGATCAGCTTAACACCCTGTGTATTGCGGCTGATCACGGAAATCTCATTGACATTCGTACGGATTACAATACCCTCAGTCGTAATTAACATAAGTTCCTGATCCGGATGTACGACTTTCAAACCCACAACTGCACCGGTCTTTTCCGTAACCTTCATGTTAATGATTCCCTTACCGCCGCGTTTCTGTACACGATAATCATTCACCGGTGTCCGCTTGCCAAAGCCTTCCTCTGTAACCGTCAGTATCTCCATGCCATCACGAACCGTATCCATACCGACAATTTCATCCAGCCCCTTCAGATGGATCCCATAAACACCGCGCGCATTACGTCCCATAGACCGCACATCGCTCTCCGGGAACGTAATAGCCAGACCATCGCGGGTCCCAAGAATCAGCGTGCGCTCGCCATCGGTAAACTTCACGCCGATCAGTTCATCATCTTCATCGAGCGTAAGCGCGATCAACCCGCCCTTACGTGCCGTATCAAATTCCGCCAAACCGGTTTTCTTGACAATGCCCTTTTTCGTGGCCATAAATAAATACCGATCTTCCCGGAATTCCTTAACCGGAATCACCGCGGTGATCTTTTCCCCGCCGGCCAGCGGCAGCAGATTGATAATAGCCGTCCCTTTCGCCTGACGCGTCGCTTCAGCAATTTCATAGCCCTTCAAGCGATACACAAGACCACGATTCGTAAAGAACAAAATTGTATAATGCGTAGTGGTAATCAGGATGTTTTCGACAAAATCCGTCTCCTTGGTCCCCATACCCGTTACACCGCGGCCGCCGCGGCGCTGACTGCGATACGTCGTCAACGGCATGCGCTTAATATAATTATTATGCGTCAGCGTAATGACCACATCTTCTTCAGCAATCAGATCTTCTACATCCATCATAGAAGCGGCCGCCATAATCCGAGTCCGGCGATCATCGCCGAATTTTTCCCGGACCGCGGTCAATTCTTCCTTGATAATCTGGAAAATCTTTCCTTCATCCGCCAAAACCGACTTCAGCCACTCTATATTTTTTAAAACTTCCTGATACTCTTCTTCAATTTTTTCCCGTTCCAAACCCGTTAAACGCTGCAGCCGTAAATCCAAAATTGCCTGCGCCTGCTTCTCAGAAAGAGAAAAACCCGTCATCAAAGCCTCTTTGGCAATATCCGCCGTACGCGACTGCCGAATGGTTCGGATCACTGCATCCAGATGATCCAGAGCAATCGTCAATCCCTCTAAAATATGCGCTCTGGCTTCCGCCTTAGACAGCTCAAACTTCGTCCGGCGAGTAATGACTTCTTCCTGATGCTTGATATAATAATGCAGAATTTCCTTCAAATTCAGAACGTGCGGACGACCATCGACCAACGCCAGCATAATAGCGCCAAAACTATCCTGCATCTGCGTATGTTTGTATAGCTGATTCAAAACAACATCAGCATTGGCATCCCGCCGCAGATCAACGACAACCCGCATGCCATTGCGGTCCGATTCGTCCCGCAAATCCGTGATGCCCTCAATCGTTTTCTCACGCACCAGATCAGCGATTTTTTCTACCAGCTTAGCCTTATTCACCTGATACGGAATCTCGGTCACCAGAATACGCGGCTTCCCATTCGCAAGCATCTCAATATGCGCCTGCGCCCGCATGGTAATAACGCCGCGGCCCGTCATATAGGCCGAACGGATACCATCCGTCCCCATGATCAAACCTCCGGTTGGAAAATCCGGACCCTTGATGACAGCCATCAGTTCTTCCAGCGTCGTATCCGGATTATCAATCAAAAGCAGCGTACCATCAATAACTTCGCGCATATTATGCGGCGGGATATTCGTCGCCATACCAACGGCGATTCCCGAAGAACCATTGACCAGCAATTGAGGAAACTTTGCCGGCAAAACCACTGGTTCCTTCAAAGATTCATCATAGTTCGGCATGAAGTCAACCGTTTCTTTTTCAATGTCCTGCAGCATTAATTCAGCTATTTTGGACATACGGACCTCAGTATAACGCATTGCCGCCGCCGGATCGCCGTCCACCGAACCAAAATTGCCGTGACCGTCAGCCAGCAGATACCGAATGGAAAAATTCTGTGCCATACGCACAATCGCATCATACACAGATGAATCGCCATGCGGATGATATTTACCCAAAACTTCACCGACAATACGCGCTGATTTCTTGTATGGTTTTGTCGATCCCATACCAGCTTCCTGCATTGCATACAAAATCCGGCGATGTACCGGTTTGAGTCCATCGCGTACATCCGGCAAAGCCCTGGAAACAATAACGCTCATCGCATAATCAATATACGAGTTGCTCATGACCTTTGCGAGATTTACCGGGACAATTTTATCCTGACCAAAATCCAACCAACTCACCTCAAATTATAAAATAACAATTCAGCCATATTTTTGATAATTTCTCATAAATTGTGAAAAAATCCAGCTCTTTATTATATCATTTTTTGGAAAAAATGTCCATGAACCGTTGTCTGACAAGGCATATACGACGCTAGGTTTCAAAGTTTTTTTATTTTTTATTCAGCAGCTGATCATAAATATAGCCTTCCCTTACCCCGGAATCGCTATAGATAATTTTGTCACTTTGAAAATGTTGTGCCAAAACATCGGCAATGACCAAGCCAGGAATGATTGTATGCAGTCTTTCCGGTACCGCCTTCATGAACCGGATCGTATCATCCACGCTTATTTCCCGGTCACGCCGATAAAGATCAATCATCGGCAAAAAGCGCTTGGCCTGCATAGTCAGATTTTCCCGCCGCCTTTTAAATAACAGATTATATAAAGAACAAGCCCCTTTAAAAGTACCGCCAATGCCGCAAATCGACGCATGTCGTATGCCCTTTAATTCCCAAACAGTTTTCAGCATACTTTTAACCTCAATTTGCATCGCCGCAATCTCCGGACCATTCGGCAAAATATCTTGAACATATTTTGTTTTCAAAGCCAGCGACCCTACTAAAAGGCTTACCTTACGAACAATCTGATGCTGCTTATAATAAACAATTTCTGTACTGGCACCGCCGATATCAATCAGCAGACCTTCCGGATCCGACACATCATGCGTCGCGCCGATAAAATCAAAAATAGCTTCTTCATCACCGGTAATGACCCTTACCGGAATATTTGTGCGACGCACAATTTCCTCAACAGCTTCACTGCTATTGGCAGCATTTCGCAAGGCTGCCGTCGTAAATGCCGTCACCGCTGTAATATGGAAACTCTGCAAAAAAATCCGGTATTCGTCTAAAACTTCACAAACCTTATCTATTCCTTGTTGTTCCATAACATTATTTTTTAAATAAGATGCCAAACCTACCATATTTTTTTTCTTCATGATCATCTCAACCTGCCGGCCTTCGATATCATAAATAGCCATGCGCACCGTATTGGAACCAATATCGATAATTGCCTGGATCATAGTCAGATAACCTCCTGCCTTTTATTTGAACAAATCCCAAACCTGTTTGCCAATCAGCACCGTCGTTACCAGAATAAATAATGGACGCACATAAGCAGCGCCTTTAGAAAGCGCCATACGGGCTCCGCAAAAAGCGCCAATAATCATTGCGCCGCCCATAGGCAAAGCATAAGAAAAATCAACGGCGCCAAAATGAGAAAACAAAATCGCAGCCGCAATATTACTAGCAAAGTTCAATGCCCTGGCATTTGCCGCCGCGCCCAGAAAATCAAAACCAACTAAAAGAAAAGCAAACAGTAGAAAAGAACCTGTTCCCGGACCAAAAAAACCATCATAGAAACCAAAGATAAACGCCGTAAGTCCGCTTAAAGTTAACATCCGGGTTGTCATCCCATGATAAGTTGACTCTGAACCCCAATTTTTTTTAAAAACGCTGTAAATAGCCACCAGAATCAACATAATCAAAACTAAAGGCCGCAAAAAATCCGGTGGAATCAACCGTACTGTCAGCACGCCTGCTGCTGAACCGATCAGTGACAAAGGAAACAAATATTTAATCAGTCCCATATTGACTTTACCCGAACGAATGAATGTAAAAAAACTAGTAAAAGCCCCCATAACTGAAGCCATTTTATTTGTACCCAGCGCTGTCAACGGCGGTAAACCGGTACAAAGCAGCGCCGGAATCGAAATCAACCCGCCGCCCCCGACAACGGCATCAATAAATGCAGCAATAAATCCCATTCCCATTAAAAAACATAACATTGATATATCTGGCAAATTATCCACCTGACCTTTTATAAAATAAAATCTAGTTATAATACTTCTTGACCATACGCAAATTTCCTTTATTCAGCATCAGGAAATTCTAAAAATATTTATACACCTTAGTATATCAACAAACTTTCCTCTTCACCACCCAGGAAAAATTACTTATTTATGCTGTCTCTATTTATTTAACGAAGCTTTTATGATAGAATCTATTTGAGTTTAGATATATAATGATAACATGCACCAGAGAAATGTTATAGGAGATATGGGTATGACGAAGAAAATTTATGCACTTGTCGGACCACATGCTTCCGGCAAGACCATGCTGATTAAACAGCTAATTGCAATGGGGCTTCATTACATCCCAACGTATACAACCCGGCAGCCTGATAAAATTGATGGAGACACAACTATTTTCCGATTTGTCAATAAACTTGATTTTTTCAAGTATGACTTTATTATTAAAGTCACCTACAAGGGAGATTACTATGGTATATTAAAACAAGATGTTCTCGGCGCTTTGCAAAAGTACCCGATTAGTCTGATGATTCTTGATACCAATGGAATTAAACAGCTAAGCAGACTATTGAAACATAGTCTGGAAACTGTCTATATTATGTGCGACTATGTAACGCTGGTCGAACGCATGCTGCATATGGGACACAGCAATACCGATATTAAGCATCATCTGGAATATGCGGAAAATAACGGGGAATTTGATAATTGGAAAATCACAACACATGTGATTAAAAATATTACGGATCCCCAAGTGGCTTTACGTCAACTGCTTTCCATCCTTGATCTGACGACCATACTCCCACCGGATAAATTTAATTTGATTACCGGCGTCAACACAGCGGATTCACAGCCAAATTCACATTCTTAAGGCATAAAAAAATCTGCATCAACACGATGCAGATTTTTTTTATGCCCTTTATCTTTCTCCGGCTGCCTGCTCTTTCAAACGAGCAATACGTTCTGCTGTGGGCGGATGGGTGCTGAATAAACTGACAAAAGTCTCCCGAGAGTTCTGCAGCGGATTGATAATAAACATATGCGCCGTTGCCGGCGTTGCCTGAGCCATTGGCCGCGCATTGGCCGCAAAATATTCAATTTTTTCCAGCGCTGAAGCCAATGCCAAAGGATCGCCACAAATTTCACCACCGCTATGATCCGCTTCATATTCCCGAGAACGCGAAATCGCCAACTGAATCAACATAGCTGCAAAAGGAGCTACAATAATCGTAAACAGCAACCCGATAATTCCGCCATGATCATCATCATCACTAGAACGGCCCATGCCAAAAATAGCCGCCCATTGCGCAATATTAGCAATCATGGAAATCACACCGGCAATCGATGCAACAATAGTAGAAATCAAAGTGTCCCGATGCTTGATATGAGACAGTTCATGCCCCAGCACACCGCCCAGTTCCTCATAATTTAGCGTGCGCATAATCCCCGTCGTAACCGCTACTGCAGCATGCGACGGACTGCGTCCGGTAGCAAAAGCATTGGGAATATCCGAGCGAATAATGCAGACTTTAGGCATTGGCAGCCCCGCATTGGCAGCCAGTCGCTGCACCAGCCGATAAAGTTCCGGAGCCTGCTCTGCAGAAACTTCCTGCGCATCATAAGCGCGAAGAACAATACTATCACTAAACCAATATGAGAAAAAGTTCATGGCAAAAGACAAAATCAGCATAAAAGCGGCTCCATGCGATCCGCCAAAAGCTCCGCCGACAGCAACCATAATGCCTGTCAGCAATGCCATAAGCACCGTTGTCTTTAAAGTATTCATAATGGACTCCTCCTTATTAAAATGTTACAAAAAATTTATGAAAATAAAATGAATCAGGTTTCAGCGCCGACGATGATTCATATACCAGCCGATAGAAATAACTAATAGAACAAACACAATCTGCAGCGGCCAAGCATAATCAAGCAAAAAAGGACCAACACCCTCGTCCATTACCATCATTTTTGCTGCCGTACAGGCCAGAATGGCCGCGCCAAAATAAATGATAACCGGCAATTTTAACATGAGCAGCAGAAAGAACTGCGCGCCGCAAAGCACAATAGGAATACTGATCATCAAACCGCAGATAATCAGACTCCACTTTCCTTCAGGGACAGTATTGGCTACGCCTGCCAACGAAAGAACATTATCAATACTCATGAGAAAATCAGCTGCCAGAATCGTTTTAACAGCCGCCCAGAAATTAGCTGGCTGGCATTCTTTTTGATTCTCTTCTTCCGGACCATGCTCAATCAAAAGACGGACCGCTATATACAAGAGCGCTGCGCCGCCCAGAAATTCCAAATAGGGAATCGACAAAAGTCCGGTGGCAAACAAGGTGCAGACAATACGGATAAAAACAGCCCCAGCGCCGCCAATAATCATCGCTTTCAGCCGGTGTGCTCCCAAATTTTTACAAGCCAGCGCAATCAAAATTGCATTATCGCCGCTTAAAACAATATCCAACAAAAGAATACTGCCTAAAGCCGTAAACCATTCCATAGAAAAAATATGCTCCATCCCTACTTCCTTTCTCCTGACAAAATATAAGAAAAAGACCTTGTCCATCCTGCGGATTAACGCCTGAAGAACAAGGTCTTGCTTGCATTTGAATGCCGGTTCCACCGGGGCTTTCTGCCCGTCCTGACGATAGAACCGTAAAGGAAGGCAACGCCTTCCAAGCTACTCCCCTTGTAAAAGATACCCTTCTCTACAAATATAGCATAGACAATTTCTAAATGCAAGATGAAAATATCAAAAGGTCAAATATATTACCCGATCAAATATCAAGATTACGAACCAGCTTAGCATTTTGTTCTATAAACTCACGACGCGGCTCCACCTTATCGCCCATCAACACGGTAAACAACTCGTCGGCCTCTTCTGCATCTTCCATATCAACCCGCAGCATTGTGCGAGTATCCGGATTCATAGTTGTTTCCCAAAGCTGTTCCGGATTCATTTCACCCAGACCTTTATATCGCTGTACATTAATATTATCTCGTCCAACTTCATCAAGCTTTTTTGCCTGTTCATCATCGCTGTACGTATACCAATGCTGCTTTCCCTTGCGTATGAGATAAAGCGGCGGCTGCGCAATAAAAATCCGGCCATGCTCAATCAGAGGTTTCATATAACGATAAAAGAAAGTCAGCAACAGCGTACGAATATGCGCACCGTCAACATCCGCATCGGTCATAATGATAATTTTTCCATACCGGCTCTTAGAAAGATCAAATTCATCCGAAATACCATTACCAAAAGCCGTAATCATCGTTCTAATTTCAGCATTGCCAAAAATCCGATCCAGACGCGCCTTTTCGACATTCAAAATCTTACCGCGAAGCGGCAGAATCGCCTGAAAGCGGCGATCACGTCCCTGTTTGGCTGAACCGCCGGCGCTGTCGCCCTCAACAAGATAAATCTCCGCCTGGTCCGGATCTTTTACGGAACAATCGGCCAGTTTTCCTGGCAGACTGCTAATTTCCAAAGCATTTTTCCGACGCGTCAGTTCTCTGGCCTTACGAGCAGCTTCTCTGGCGCGGGAAGCCATGATAGACTTATCAAGAATTTTTCTGGTAATGGCTGGATTTTCCGAAAAATATTCACTCAATCCTTCGGTAACAATGGAATCTACAATTCCGCGAATTTCTGAATTTCCCAACTTTGTTTTTGTCTGTCCCTCAAACTGCGGGTCGCGTATTTTTAAGCTGATCACGCACGTAAGTCCTTCACGCACATCTTCACCCGTAAGATTGTCATCATTGCTCTTCAATACGCCTTGTTTGCGGGCAAAATCATTGGCCGCCCGTGTCAGGGCAATTTTAAAACCAGCCAGATGCGTGCCGCCCTCTTCGGTATTAATATTATTGACAAAACTATAAATATTTTCCTGATAACTTTCGTTATACTGCAAAGCAATCTCAACGACAGTCGTATCCTTAATACCGTTAAAATAGATTGGATCCGGATTGATCACTTCTTTTTTACGGTTTAAATGCTCAACAAAAGAACGAATGCCGCCGTCATAATGGAATACCTCGCTTTGACCATCCCGTTCATCCGTCAAAGAAATGGTAATTCCTTGATTTAAAAACGCCAGCTCACGCAGACGATGCTTAAGAATTTCATACTTATAAATCGTATCGGTAAAAATCTCCGTATCCGGAATAAAATGAACCTTAGTGCCGGTAACCGCAGACGTGCCAACTTCGTGCAAAGGATTCTTCGTAATGCCGCGCTCAAACGAAATCGCATACACCTTGCCATCCCGTTTCACTTCAACATCCATCGTCGTACTCAGCGCATTCACAACCGAAACGCCGACGCCGTGCAAACCGCCAGATACCTTATAGCCATCGCCGCCAAATTTTCCACCGGCGTGAAGCACCGTAAGAACCACTTCCACAGCCGGCTTACCGCTTTCATGCATATCCACCGGAATACCGCGACCATTATCAACTACTGTAATGCTGTTATCTGCATGAATCGTCACATCCACTTGATTACAATATCCAGCCAAAGCCTCATCAATCGAATTATCAACGACTTCATAAACCAAATGATGCAGCCCACGTTCCGAAGTGCTGCCGATATACATGCCAGGCCGCTTGCGAACAGCTTCTAACCCTTCCAGAATCTGAATCTGGCCGGCACCATAATCTCCCTCCACTGCGGTCACTTCCGCACTGTGTTCATCCCGGTTGATTTGGATATTATCAAAATTCAGATCAAGATCCTCGAGATTCTCTTCATTTTTATTTTCATTCTCTGTCTTCATGTAATACGGAGCCTCCATCACTATCATTTTTTTCGTCTATAGGAAAAGATTTTTCAGCCCGCCGTTTCAAGGTCAAAGACGATATAGCCGAGAGATATACCACCTGATTAGTCACAATCACCGACTTTGGTTTCCCGGCGGACAAATCCACGATTTGTCCCAGCTGCCGGAGATTCTTGATAAAAAGCTGATTAATCGCCATGGAAAAACCGGCGTAATCATGAATGGATATGATATCACGCACCGCAATCGAAAAATCACTGCCCAAATGCAAGAACATCCAAAAACCTCCCGCTATCCTTTACGTGTGTTTTTTTTTATACTATGCCCTTTTAAGGGTCTAAGGTCCCAGCGCAGCCGATGAATAACTTTTTCCATCCGCTCCGGCGTCAGCTGTTCCGGAGGCACAGAATCGTACAGCATCACCAAGGCCTGTGCATCCATACTTTTCGTATCGCCGCTGGCAATTTTCATGGACAGCCGCTGCATCATAGCAACCCGTTGATTATTAACCATAGCCGACGTACAATGCACATATTCATAAATTTCCGGATAACGAGCCCAGGGTTTTGCCTCAAGAATTTCCCGGATTTTTGCCTCCACCTGCTGCCGATGATGCCTTTCACAAGCCGAACAATACGTGCGATCCGTCGGACAAAGTACCGAACAAGAAGCGCATTGATGCCATTGCGCTTCTTGTTGTTTTTTTCGCCGTTCCAAATCACTCGCATACAGCCGCGCCAATTTTTGGCGCAGCTCCTGATTCTGAACGGATGCACAACGCTCTGCAGCCTGCCTGATCTCAGATTCATCCGGGCGCAAACAAAAATACGGCCCGGCATCAACCGGCTTTTTTTGTTTCATAGGATGACGAACCGTTGAAATCGTAAACCGGAGATCCATGACCAAACGTTCACAAACAAAAGCATTGATTTTATCGATGATTTCCTTCTGCATATATTTCAACGTATCAGCCCAAGCCGGAGCATCGGCTGCCAGCAATAAAGTATGAAAAGAAAGCCTTACCGGATGCACATGTCCGGCAATAGCCTCGCCAACGATCCTCTCCCAATAAAAAAAAAGCAAATATTCTTTATATTTTTTTTTCTGTCCAAACGATTGCAACATCCGCGGCAAAATATCCGTAACTTTTTCAAACCTATCAAACCGCGACAAACCATCACCCCATCGTAATTTGCCCATGCTCCACCCGATAACAATTTCCCAGAAAATCAGCCGGAAAATAAGCTTCATCCGTGGCTGTAATCAACGTTTGTATATGCTCACGACGAATAAATGCCAAAAGTGCCTGACGCCGCTTCTGATCGAGTTCACTCATCACATCATCAAGCAGCAAAACAGGATATTCACCAGTTTCCGAACGCAAAAATTCAAGCTCCGCCAATTTTAAAGCCAAAACGCTGGTACGCTGCTGTCCCTGAGAACCAAAAGAGCGCAGATTAATATCATTGACCAGAAAAACCAAATCATCCCGATGTGGTCCGGCTCCGGTTGCGCCGCGCATGATATCAATCTCAACCGACTCCTTCAGCCTTTTATTATACCATGAAACCAAGGTATCTGTCATGATTTTATCCGGAAACCCATGCAACTCATAGACAAGCGACAAATTCTCCTCATTCGCGGACAAACGCCTTTGCATCAGATTAGCCAGCATATTCAGCTTACTGACTGCCGCCAGCCGTTTCTCCACTACTTTAGCTGCGGCAACTGCCAACTGTGGATCCCAATTCTCCAGCATGGATGCCGGTGAGCGATGTTCGCGAATACGCTTCAGCAAAGTATTTCGCTGCGTTACCAAACGCGTGTAAACCGCCAAATCATGATAATACGACGGGCTGGCTTGCGATATTTCATTATCCAAAAAACGACGTCGTCCTGCCGGAGCTCCCTTAATAAGAAAAAGATCTTCCGGTGAAAAAAGTACTACATTAAACGCGCCAACCAAATCTCTAGTACGAATATTTTTGCCATTATAAAGAATTTGACGACGTTTTTCCCGATCAAAATAAAATTCCAACCGGTTTTCCACGTCCATCCGGGTAAAATTCAACCGAAGGCTTCCTTTGTTCTGATTCCAACAAATGAGTTCATTTTCTGCCTGTGTGCGATGCGAACGCCCCAGCGCAGCATAATACACCGCTTCCAAAATATTCGTTTTTCCTTGGGCATTACATCCTAAAAAAATATTAATATCAGCTGCTAAACGCAAAGAAAGCGATGCATAATTACGATAATTGACCAGCTCAACCGAAGCTACTTTCATCTGCTATTCCTCTTGACAAACCTGCCATGTCTGCCGATCGTTTTCTCCGATCAACGTGACCACATCACCAGCACGAAGCTGACGCCGCCTAGCGGTTTCAACTTTTCCATTCACCAGCAAACTGGATGTGTCCAGCATGGCCTTTACTTCGCCGCCCGTAGCAACCGCTCCGGCTAATTTTAAAAGCTGCGACAGCTGAATCGTCTCCGTATGAATTCGGATCATTTCCATTTTTAATCACCTTTTTTTTCTATAAACGAAACGGCCTTCGTTTCTGTTGCCAGCGATAAACATTGATACAAACAACGACAAAGACCGTTTTCTATTGCATCAGCTATTCCGTCCATAGCCCGTTTAATGCGCTGTCCTGACCGGTGTCACGATATAAATAAACAATTCATTATCCATTTCCCGAATGGCGGCCGGATTTAAAGTTTGGTTCAAAGAAAAATAAAATTGCTCACTGGTAATTGTTTTTAAAACATCCGTTACATATTTAGCATTAAAAGCAATATTGACGTCCGGGCCATCAATGACCGCCGGCACATTTTCTTCTGCCTGACCAATCTCCGGATTATTCGAAAAGATATGCACTTGTCCGGCGCCAAATTCCAGACGAATGACATTGTATTCCCCAGCCCGGGCAATAAGAGAAACACGGTCAACAGCGGCAAGAAACGCTGCCGTATCAAGCGTCACTCTGGTTTTGAAATCCGTTGGAATCACTCGGTGATAATCCGGGAACTGTCCCTCGATCAAACGGGATGTCAGGTAAAGATTATCAAAAGCAAAGCTGATTTGATTGTAGGTGCAGATAATTTGTACTTCTTCAGGAATTTCTGAAACCATAATTCGCTGTAACTCGCTGAGAATCTTGGATGGAATAATAATTTTGATGCTCCCACTCAGATTATCAAGATTTTCTTTTTTGAAAGCTAAGCGATGCGTATTAGTTGCTACCATCGTAACCGCTGATTCGCCGACTTCTAAAAGGCAGCCGGTAAATACTGGACGCGCCTCATCTGTTGAGCAGGCAAAGGCAGTTTTCTTGATCAGATCTTTTAAAACATTGTCTTTGATGGTAAAAGAAAGCGTTCCGGTCAGTTGCTTGATCGTTGGAAATTCGTTCGCCGGCATATTCATCAGCTGAAAATTAGCCGATGCCGAAGTGATGCGAGTAATCTGTGCCGTTGTATCATAATTAAAATTGACTGTTTCTCCGGGGAGACTGCGCGTTACTTCTTGAAAATAACGGCTGGATAAAACAATTGTGCCTGCTTCTTCAACTTCGGCTTCTATGTGGCAAATAATGCCTATTTCATAATCGGTTGCCTGTAACTCCAGTTGATTTTGTTCTGCTTTCAAATAAATTCCGGAGAGAATCGGCATTTGCGGTTTACTGGCTGCAGCTTTTGATACGATTTGCAGTGCCTGAACAAGTTCTGTTTTCTGACAGGTAAATTTCATGAACGAGCGCCTCTTTCTTTTTTATTACTTTGATAAGATATTATAAAATATAGTCGTCGTAGTAGTAGGCCCTGTGGACAAGTTGATAAGTTGTCTGCGTCTTTATAGTTATAGACGTTTTTACGTGCATAACTTGTTTATAAGTAAGGGAACGGTTATCCACATATTCACAGGGATAACCGTTCCCTTATCTTTATCCACATTTCATTGACAAGATAAACACCAGCTTATCCACCTGGTTATGCACTACATGCGTTCAATGCGCTGAATAAGCTCTTTTATGGTATTATCGAGTTTTGAATCTTCATTGCGTTCCTTGCTTATTTTGTCATAGGCATGGATGACGGTCGTGTGATCACGGCCTCCAAAGCAAGTGCCAATCTGCGGCAGTGAAGTATCGGTTAATTCTCGGCAGAGATACATAGCAATCTGGCGGGGGAAAGCCAATTCGCGCGTTCTTTTTTTTGCATGAAGATCATCTATTTTAATTTTAAAATAAGAAGCGACGATTTCCTGAATAAGTTCCAAGGTAATAGCTTTTGTCCGATGGGAAGGATAAATATTTTTCATAGCTTCTGTGACCAAATCAGTGGTAATCGGCTGTTTGTTTAAAGATGCATAGGCAATGACCCTGGTTAGCGCGCCTTCCAATTCTCGGATGTTATTGTCAATACGGCTGGCGATATAAACCATAACGTCATTCGGTACATTCAGATTTTCTAACATGGCTTTTTTTCTCAGAATCGCGATGCGCGTTTCCAGATCTGGCGCCTGAATATCGGTAATTAAGCCCCATTCAAAACGTGAACGAAGCCGGTCTTCCAACGTCTGAATTTCCCGGGGATGACGATCACTGGAGAGGATAATTTGTTTTTTGGCATCGTATAAGGTATTGAAAGTATGGAAAAATTCTTCCTGCGTATGTTCTTTTTTATACAAAAATTGAATATCGTCCACAAGCAAAACATCAATACTGCGATATTTTTGACGAAAAGCTTCTGGATTGCCATCACGAATGGAGTTAATAAGCTCGTTGGTAAATTTTTCGCTTGATATGTATAAAACTCGCATATTAGGATTGCTCTGCAAAATTTGATGACCAATGGCATGCATCAGATGCGTTTTTCCCAGGCCTACGCCGCCGTACATGAAGAATGGGTTATAGACCATTCCCGGTGATTCGGCGACAGCTAATGCTGCTGCATGCGCAAAGCGGTTGGAATTACCGGTTACAAAAGTATCAAAAGTATATTTTGAGTTCAAAGAAGAATCATCGCCCGGCGCAATTTTTCCCAGTACATCGCGAGAAGAAGAGTCTGACGAAACAGAAGATTTTTCTTCTGTTTCTACTAGTACCGTTTGTATCGGGGTTTCTGCTGCAGGCGCATTGATTGTATTTGTATCAGCGGCAACCGCTTTTTGGTTGAGGCTGAGCAATTCAATATCCATTTCATGCTGCGTTACGGCTAAAATAGCATCTTTGATAAAAGGAATATAACGGGTTTCAATCCATTCTTTGTAAAAATTGTTTGGTGTTCCTAGTCTGAGCACGGTGTCTGTCAATTCCAGTGGCGTAATCGGTGCAAGCCATTGTTTACAAGCAGCTTCAGATAAAGTTTCCCGCAGCTGAGCAACGATTTGTTCCCAAACTGCCTGTAATTGTGTCTGTTCCATTTTTTTAAAATCCTTTCTAAAATGCAAATATAAAATTAGTTATCCACTTTTTTATACACAGCTGTGGATAACTTATTCATCGTCTAACGAGATTTGGACTTTATTCGGTGAATGATGGAAAAAAATTCTCTAAATATAGGAAAATAAAAACGCTTTTCTTGTGTCCGACCTAAGCAATCATAAACTATATTATCAAAATCACAAAAAGTTATCAACAACTTTTAGGGGATTAATGCCAAAAAAACTATATTTTATCCACATTGTCCCGGGGATAAAACAATGCAAAAATCTTGACACTCCGCCTTTGGTAGTCTATAATTCTGTATAGTTAAAATTTGTGCTTACTGTGCAGGATTGATTTTGACTAAGATTCTTTTTTATATAAGGAGGTGTCGGATATGAAGCAGACTTATCAGCCGAATAAGCATTGGAAAAAAGTTACGCATGGCTTCCGTGAACGTATGAAGACCAAAGGCGGTCGTCTTGTTTTAAAGAGCAGACGCGTGAAGGGCAGAAAAAAATTGTCGGCTTAATTTTAGGTCACTACGGTGACCTATTTTTTCCATCTCGTGAAAATGAGGATTTTATTCTATGTTGAAGCTACCGAAGCGAAGAATTCTGCGGCACAATCAAATGTTTCAGAAAGTTTATCGGTACGGCCGTTCCTTTGCGAATCGGTATTTAGTGCTGTACGTCTTCACAGCAACCGGGCTGGAAGATAGGGCTGGCTTTGCCGCCGGCAAAAAACTGGGAAATGCAGTGACGCGCAACCGGGTGAAACGACTGCTTCGTGAAAGCTATCGTCTGCATCAGTTTCTAGTGCGAGACAATATGTGGCTTTTGCTCGTCGGACGCAAATCTGCCGTTGGCGTCAAGCGCCCAGTGATAGAAGAAGCTTTTCTCAATTTGGGAAGGAAAGCTAGGATTTTTCGGCAAGAGGCGAATTGAAAGATGATAAAAAGGCTGTTTTTACTTTTGATACAGTTTTATCGTTTGTTTTTATCTCCGTTAAAACCGCCATCCTGCCGTTATATTCCGACTTGTTCGGAGTATGCGATGATTGCAATTGAAAAGTACGGAGCGATCAAGGGAAGCTGGATGGCAATGAAGCGTATTTTACGTTGTCATCCGTTTCATAAAGGCGGTTATGATCCGGTTCCATAATATAAAGCATATATTTGTTGAATTTCAGTAGGATGTGATGATTTGGATTTTTTGTGGTCATTGTTTGAACCGGTCGTGTTTTTGGTAAAAGATGTTATTCGCTTTTTTTATCATATGACCGGGGTATTTGGTTTTGAGAATTATGGTCTGGCGATTATTTTATTGACAATTGTGGTTAAGGCGCTGCTTTATCCTTTAACGGTCAAGCAAGTAAAATCGATGAAGTCCATGCAGGATCTGCAGCCAAAGATGAAAAAACTGCAGGAAAAATATAAAAGTAATCCGCAGCTGATGCAGCAGGAGTTGGGCAAGCTGTATAAGGAGGCAGGCGTAAATCCGATGGCGGGGTGTCTGCCGCTGGTGGTTCAGATGCCAATTTTAATGGCCATGTTTTATGCTTTGCGCGATACTACTTATCAAGGAGATCCTTCTTTTCTCTGGCTGCCGACTTTGTCGGCGCCGGATCCGTATTATATTCTGCCGATTCTTTCTGCGCTTACTACTTTTTTAACGCAAAAGCAGACGACTTCCGAAATGAATCAGCAGATGAAGATCATGATGTTTATTATGCCTTTATTTATTGGCTGGATGAGCATGAATTTTGCTTCCGGGCTGGTAGTTTACTGGGTCACGATGAATATTGTGCAGATTTTCCAGCAGTGGTGGATGTACCGCGGCGAAGAGAAGCCCAAGGATAAGGCGAAAAAGAAAGCGAAAAAGGAGGCTGTCTGAGCTATGGCAGAGAGCATCGAAAAGACAGGCAAAACAGTTGAGGAAGCCTGCCAGGCAGCTTTGGCTGCATTAGGCCTTTCTGAAGATCGTGTTACTTTTGAAGTTCTTGAGGAACCGACGAAGGGTTTTTTTGGTCTGATCGGCGCTAAAGCAGCGAAAATCAGAGCAACGGTAAAAGAAGTGCCCGTAGCGCCATCCCTGAAGCCAGCTGTAGTTGCTACGTCGCCGTTGGAAAAGGCGGAACATTTTCTTCAACAAATTTTTGCAGCGATGCATCTGGATGTTAAAATGGAACAACGGGATACGGATGATGGTCATGTGTTTAATTTGATTGGTGAGAATCTCGGTATTCTGATTGGCAAACATGGACAGACTTTGGATGCACTGCAATATTTAGCTAACCTTACAGCGAATCATGGCCTTCTGGAAGCTCGCGTGCGAATTATTCTCGATGTGGAAGATTATCGTAGCCGCAGAGAAGAAACTCTGCGGCATCTGGCTTTTCGTTTAGCGGACAAGGTCAGACATACAGGAGAAAAGATTATGCTGGAACCAATGAATCGTCATGAGCGTAAGATTATTCATATGGCTTTGCAGGATAATTATAAAGTTACAACTTACAGTGCCGGTGATGAACCATATCGTAAAGTCGTTATTGAGCCGCGTCATAATAAAGAATAGACAGCGGGTGCTTACGGTTATAGATCGTCTAATGGATTGCGAGAGAACTGTGAAAGAGCTGTCTCATATTGAGGCAGTTCTTTATTTTTTTAGGGGTGAAAATATGCAGCAGGCAGAAACAATCAGCGCCATTGCTACCGCCCGAGGCGAAGGTGGTATTGGCATTATCCGTCTTTCCGGCGAGGGAGCGGTCCGGATCGCAGAAATGGTTTTTAAATCGCAGCGGGGAATACCACTGGCGAAGTTAGTTTCTTATCAGGCCGCTTATGGACGGATTGTAAATCCGCAGGGCGAAGTCATCGATGAAGCGATTTGTCTGGTGATGCGGGCGCCTTATTCTTATACGAGGGAAGATGTGGTTGAGCTTCAGTGCCATGGCGGCAATATGCCGCTGCGTGAAACTCTGGAACTGACCTGGAAATATGGCGCTCGTCCTGCGGAAGCGGGAGAGTTTACCAAGCGGGCTTTTTTAAACGGGCGGCTTGATCTCAGCCAGGCAGAGGCGGTCATGGATGTGATTCAGGCAAAAACGACGGCCTCATTACGGGTAGCTTCCGGTCATTTGACCGGGAAGTTATCGGAAAAAATTAAAAGTCTTCGTCAGGATATTTTGGAAATGATCGCGCATCTGGAAGCAGCGATTGATTTTCCTGAGGATGATATTGACGATGTGGTGATCAGCGATGTATCGTATCGGGTGAATAGGCTGCGGACAGCTGTCGGGCAACTTTTACAGACGGCGCATGCGGGGCGCATTTTGCGGGATGGACTGGAAACGGCTATTATCGGCAAACCGAATGTTGGAAAATCGAGTTTGTTAAACTCTTTGCTGCAGGAAGAAAGAGCCATTGTAACGGCGATTCCGGGTACGACTCGCGATAGCATTGAGGAATATGCCGATGTGGGCGGCGTGCCGCTGCGTATTATTGATACGGCCGGTATACGCAGTACCGACGATATGGTAGAAAAAATGGGCGTGGCAAAAGCAAGGGCTTATGTGGAACAGGCGGCTTTGGTGTTGGCCTTATTTGATTCATCCGCGTCTCTGACGCCGGAAGATGAGGAAGTTTTGAAATTAATCCAATCCAAGGATGTATTATTGTTGCTGACAAAGGCGGATCTGCCTTGCCGTATTTCACTGGAGGCGCTGCAGCAATCTTTTGCAGCGGAAGATATTTTGATGATTTCAACTTTGACCGGGAAGGGTATGGAGGAACTGACGGCAGCAATCGTGCGGAAAGTGTACGGAGGCAAAGCGCAAAGTCAGGATGAACTTTTTGTCAGTAACGCCCGGGAAGCGGAAATTTTGCGTCAGGCTTCTGTTTGTTTGGATGCGGTGCAGGAAACTATAGCGTGTGGTATGAGTGCGGATTTTATTGTGATTGATTTGCGGTCTGCGTGGGAAAAACTGGGCGAAATTACCGGCGAAACGGTCGGTGATGATATTGTGGATCAGATCTTCCGGCAGTTTTGCATCGGGAAATAAGATAAAGGCGCAGAGGGGGATATGAGAATTGTTTGTTGCTGGAGAATATGATGTCATTGTAATTGGCGCTGGTCATGCCGGCGTGGAAGCTGCTTTGGCGGCTGCGCGGATCGGCTGCCGCACGCTGCTGGCGACATTAAGTATGGATAATATCGCTTTGATGCCGTGCAATCCATCCGTCGGCGGTCCAGGAAAGGGCCATCTGGTGCGGGAATTAGATGCATTGGGCGGGGAAATGGGCATTAATGCGGATAAAACCTGTATTCAGTTTCGTCTGCTGAATACAGGTAAAGGACCGGCGGTTCATGCGCTGCGGGCGCAGGCTGATAAGAAGCTGTATCAGTTTACCATGAAGGAAACATGTGAGAGGCAGGCACATCTTGATGTGAAGCAGCTGCTGGTAGATGATCTGCTGATTGAAAACGGCGCTGTCCGGGGCGTGACGATTGAAACCGGGGAAACCTATCTTTGTCGGGCAGCAGTGCTGGCGACCGGGACCTATCTCCGAGGGCGTATCATTATTGGTGAGACGACTTATACCAGCGGACCGAACGGACAGAGGGCTGCCTTGAAACTTTCTGATTCGCTGCATCAGGCGGGCATTCGCCTGATGCGTTTTAAAACAGGAACGCCAGCCAGAGTGGATGCCCGTTCACTGGATTATGATAAGATGGAGATTCAGCCGGGCGATGAGGAAGCGCGCAATTTTTCTTTTATGAGCGATGAAGTCACGCGGGAACAGATACCGTGCTGGCTTACCTATACGAATGAAGCGACGCATAAGATTTTGCGCGACAATATCAGTCGCGCGCCGATGGCTAATGGGATCATTGAAGGCATAGGACCGCGCTATTGTCCGTCGATTGAAACCAAGATCATGCGTTTTCCGGATAAAGCGGCGCATCAGCTTTTTTTAGAACCGGAAGGCTTGCATACCAATGAAGTGTATGTACAAGGGATGTCAACGAGTATGCCGATGGATGTGCAGCTGGCGTTTTTGCATACGATTCCGGGACTGGAACATTGCCATGTCATGCGGGCGGGTTATGCGATTGAATATGATTGTATTGATCCTTTGCAGCTTAAACCAACATTGGAATTTAAAACCATTCAGGGATTTTTCTCTGCCGGCCAGGCCAATGGAACTTCTGGTTATGAAGAAGCAGCAGCGCAGGGGATTATTGCCGGTATTAATGCGGCGATGCTGGTTCGGGGCGAAGAACCTTTGGTGCTCAAGCGCTCCGAAGCTTATATCGGTGTTCTGATTGATGATTTGGTCACAAAGGGAACGCAGGAACCTTATCGTATTATGACTTCACGCGCGGAATACCGATTGTTGCTGCGACAGGATAACGCTGATTTGCGGCTGACTGAATATGGCCGGCGCGTAGGACTGGTATCGGATGCCCGTTATGCCCGGTTTCAGGCGAAAAAGAAAGAAATAGAACAGGCAATGCACGTTTTGCGGCAGACTTCTTTGACGCCGAATGCGGAGACCCAGCAAAAATTGTCGGCTGTTTCCACGGGCGAAATTCATACGGTGACGACATTGTTTGATCTGTTGCGGCGGCCGGAAGTCAAGTATGCTTCCTTGCAGCCGGTGTTTGGTTTACCTATTCTTTCCCGTGCGGCTGAGCAGCAAATAGATATTTCCATTACGTATGATGGGTATATTAAAAAGCAGCAGGATCAAGTGGATCGCATGGAGAAGCTTGAGGTAAAAATATTGCCGGAGACTATTGATTATCGGCAGATCTCTAGTTTGCGCGATGAAGCAAGAGAGAAGTTGATGAAGATACGGCCGCGTTCCGTTGGGCAGGCAGGCAGAATATCCGGGGTTTCCCCAGCTGATATTTCTGTCCTGCTGGTTTATCTGGAACAACAGCGCCGTCAGAAGGAGGCTGTACATGAGCTTTCGTGATGAGATGGTGCAGGCGGCTGCAGCCTATGGTATTTCTTTGTCGGATCGGCAGCTGGAGCAATTTGAACAATATTTTGTTTTGCTGATGAACTGGAATCAGAAAATGAATCTGACGGCGATTACCGAGCCGCATGAAGTGGCGGTTAAACACATGATTGATTCCTTGAGCGTTTATGATGCCGCGCTTTTTCCCGTTGGTCTGCGTTTGATTGATGTTGGTACGGGCGCGGGGTTCCCGGGGATTCCGCTAAAAATTCTGCGGCCGGACCTGCGGTTGACATTATTGGATTCTCTCAATAAAAGAGTGCGTTTTTTGGAAACGGTGGTACAGGAACTGGGGTTAAAAGATGTGGTTTGCCTTCATGCCCGGGCGGAAGAAGCTGCTCGGCAGAAAATCTACCGGGAGCAGTTTGATATGGCGGTTTCAAGAGCAGTAGCCCGCTTGCCCGTGTTAGCTGAGTATACGCTGCCTTTTGTAAAATCCGGCGGTATTTTTGCGGCGATGAAGGGAATGAAATATCAGGAAGAAGCGGATGCGGCAACGCATGCGATTCGTGTTCTGGGGGGCGGAGCCATGCGGTTGGCGCCGGTAAAACTTCCTGGATTGGAAGATGTCCGGGCGGTTATTTATATTGAGAAAAAAGGGAAAACGCCGGCAGCTTATCCGCGGAAAGCCGGTATTCCGGAAAAAAATCCTTTGTAAAAGCGGTGAAAATTTTCGGATAAGAAGAACCATTGTTTTTCCAGGCAAAGTACGTCATAATAAAGAAAAGAATGGGAAGGCGAGGGATATACATGGTTAAAAAAATGCTTTTTAGCGGTATGCTGAGTTTGTTTCTGCTGCAGAGCATAACCGTACTGCCGGTTGTTCTGGCGGCGGAACCATCGGTGGAAACGGCTGCGGATGCAGGGGGGAAGCCGTTGGGCAGTGAAGAAGCTAAAAAAGAAAAAAAAGGGCTGCCCAGCTCTCGTTTTATGAAAATTTTATTTGATTCGACGTACACATATTATATGGATACGGAAAATGTACGCTGGATTATTTGTCCGCATACGAACAATGAACAAATTGTTGATGTCTGGATTAAGATGATTCCTGACAGCGATGCGTTGGATGCGGGAAGTAATTATACGTATCCGGCGAAATATTATCTGGAACATTATTATATTCGTCCTTCTGCACAGCAGATTCAATTTTTATGTGAACTTGAGGTTACCGGCCGTCCAGATAATAATATTCAAGAGCGTGCATATAGCGCCGGTAATTGGGAAAATCTGGTGCCAGGCAGCGTAGAGGACAGTATTTATCATGCTGTTCTCGAAAATATCAAAAATCTGCCGGCTGTACCAAAAAAAGATACTTCTGGTACGCTTTCAGATATGGTAGATGAATATTTGAGAATTTCTTTATGAAACTAAGTTATCCACAATATGTGCATAAAATAGGGGAAAAGTGGATAAAACTGTTGATAACTATTAGAAATAAAAATAGTTATCAACAGTTTTTAGCAATATAACTTGGTTACAGAAAAATTCGGTCGGTTATTCACTTGTGGATAACCTGGATAAGACAAAAATAAACTGCCGCACGTTCTTCAACATGCAGCAGCTTATTTTTGTATCTTAATGATGGAATAAGCGAATGCCGGTCATAGCCATAGTCATTTCATATTTATCACAAGTTTCAATGACATTGTCATCACGAATTGAACCGCCCGTTTGCGCAATGTAAGTGACGCCGCTTTTATGCGCGCGTTCAATATTATCGCCAAAAGGAAAAAATGCATCGGAGCCAAGACAAATGCCGTGGATATTTTGCAGCCAGGCAATTTTTTCTTCCTTGGTAAATACTGCAGGTTTTTTCGTAAATACGCGCTGCCAGCTGTCATCCTGAAGAAGATCCATATATTCATCGGATATATAGACATCAATGGCATTGTCACGGTCCGGACGACGGACATCTTCCCGGAATGGGAGGGAAAGGACCTGCGGACTTTGGCGTAAATGCCAGTTATCTGCTTTGCTGCCGGCCAACCGGGTGCAGTGTACCCGGGACTGCTGCCCGGCGCCGATACCAATTGCCTGTCCGTTGCTGGTGTAGCAAACTGAATTTGATTGCGTGTATTTCAGGGTAATAAGAGCAATTAAAAGATCCCGTTTCGCTTCTGCTGTCATGGTTTTGTTCTTTGTCGGGATTTCGTTCAAACAGTCGGCAGTAATAGCGATATCGTTGCGTTTTTGTTCAAACCAGACGCCAAAAACTTGTTTTCGTTCCAAAGGTTCCGGTACATAATCTGGATTCATCTGGAGAACCAGATAGTTGCCCTTGCGTTTGGTTTTTAATATTTCCAGCGCAGCGGCTGAGTAAGAGGGGGCAATAATACCGTCGGATACTTCGCGTTTGAGAAAAGAAGCTGTCTGCGCGTCGCATTCATCGGAAAGAGCCACAAAATCACCATAGGATGACATGCGGTCAGCGCCGCGGGCACGGATATAGGCGGTGGCGATCGGCGATAACTGAATGCCCTCGACAAAGTATACTTGCTGGAGAATATTTGTGAGCGGCACGGCTACGGCGGCTCCGGCAGGGCTTACATGTTTAAATGAAGCAGCAGCCGGCAGGCCGGTGGCCGCTTTTAATTCACGTACCAGCTGCCAGCTATTCATGGCATCAAGCAGATTAATATAGCCTGGTTTGCCATTTAATACTTTAAAAGGCAGCTCGCCTTTTTTCATAAAAACTTTTGCCGGTTTTTGATTAGGATTACAACCATATTTTAATTCAAGTTCGTCCATTATAGGTCTCCTTTAGTTTTATTGTTATTAAAAAAGCCCACACGTATTCCAGGCATTGCCCAGACGGTCGGCTTTTATCACTGTACTTCGTGTGGTCATTTCCACTTCCGTCGGTTGTACAGCGTCTGTTTTCAATGTAACATTCTCTGTTGAATTTGTCAAGAAAATAGGCCGGATATGGATGGAGAATTAGAAGGATTTTTCCTGATTATAGCGAAATGATATAATATATGCATTAGAAAACAAGTAAGTTAATGATAGAGCGGAACAGGAGGCATGGCAATGTTAAAACGGATTGCAGTGATGACCAGCGGTGGGGATAGTCCGGGGATGAATGCCGCAATTCGGGCAGTTGTCCGTACGGCAATTTTTGAAAATGTCCGGGTCTGGGGAATTAACAATGGCTATCAGGGCATGCTGGCCGATGATATGTTTGAAATGGAGTCCAGAAATGTTTCGGATATTATTCAGCGCGGCGGAACTTTTTTGGGAACTGCTCGCTGTCCTGAGTTTGAAACGCCGGAAGGCCGGGCTAAAGGCTATGAAAATTTGGCGCAGCGCGGTATTCAGGGCCTGATGGTGATTGGCGGCGACGGCAGTCTGCGCGGCGCGCAAAAGCTGGGACAGGAATACGGGATTCCTATTGTTGGTCTTCCGGGAACGATTGATAATGATGTCTGGGGTACGGACTATACCATTGGTTCAGATACGGCGGCCAATACGATTATTGACGCTATCAATAAATTGAGAGATACCGCATCAGCGCATCGGCGCATAGCAATTTTGGAAGTTATGGGGCATCATTGCGGCTGGCTGGCAATGATTGCCGGTATTTCCGGCGGGGCGGAATACACGCTGGTTCCGGAAGAAAAATATAATTTGGATCAGATTTGTCAGGAAATTCATCAGGATTATGAAACGGGTAAAAAGCGGTATATTTTGATTGTTATTTCGGAAGGCGCCGGCAGCGGCATCGATGTTGGCAAATATATAGAAGATAAAACCGGCATTGAAACCCGGGTATCTGTCCTGGGACATATTCAGCGCGGCGGATCGCCGAGCGTCATTGACCGGGTCAAGGCCAGTCAGTTGGGCGAACAGGCTTCTCTGGCGCTGATTTCCGGATTGTCTGATATTGTCTTTGGCTATGATCGGGGCGAGGTGGTCAGCATTCATTTGGAAGATGCCGTAAATAATAAAAAGCAGCTGGACCCGGAGTACATGCGGCTGGCACGGGTGTTGTCCTAAGCGATGGAATGTTTCACGTGCAACATTTAAAAACCGACCGGAGAATCTTTTTGGTTAAGATTCTTCGGTCGGTTTTATCGTTTATCTGTATAAGTGTGTTTAGTCTTTTTTGATAAGCTGCCGAGCCAGTCTTACCGCTGCGACTCCATCCGGCGCATAAGCATCTGCGCCGGCATTGTCGGCGTATTCCTGCGTGACAGCCGCGCCGCCGACCATTACTTTGGCATTGCTGCCGGCTTCCTTTAAGGCTTGTACGACACGATCAATCTGCGTCATGGTAGTCGTCATCAATGCGCACAGTCCGACAATATCCGCCTGGTTTTCGAGAGCGGCGCTCACAATGGCGCTGCTCTCAATATCTTTCCCCAAATCAATCAGTGCAAAGCCGCTGTTCGCCAAAAGTGCAGCGACGATATTTTTTCCCAGATCATGGACATCTCCCTTGACCGTCGCAATTACAACGGTACCAAGTTTGGCCGTTTCTTGTGCGGGCAGAAGTTCCTTGATTTTCAAAAAAGCAGTTCGCATGGCTTCTGCTGACAGTAAAACCTGCGGCAGAAAAACCCGGCCGGCACCAAAGTCAATGCCGATTTCATTCATGGCAGCGGTCAACGCTTTTTCAGTAATGGTATTGGTGTCGTTTCCTTCGTCAATAGCTTGACTGACCAGATTTTCAATGCGTTCTTTTTCACCGTCAATAACAGCGGCTTTAATAGCCGCTAGTGTATCCATTGCTGCAGGTTTCGCTACTGCGGCCTGCTTCGGTACTTTCAGATTGCTTTCCATCCGGCTGTAGGATCGGCCGTTGGGATCCTTGCCTAGCAGTGCGGCTCCGGCTGCCAAGGTATTCTTCATCATTTCATCGTAAGGATTGATGATCGGTGCGTCAAGGCCGGCTGCCAGACACATAGCAAAAAAGGTGCTGTTGATCAGTGGCCGGTTGGGCAATCCGTAGGAAATATTACTGAGGCCCATAGTGGTCGGATAACCAAATTCCTGACGGTACAGCTGCAAGGTGCGAAGTGTTTCCCGGCAGGCTTTTTCATCGGCAGCAACCGTCATAACTAAACCGTCCAGTAAAAAGTCGCCCGCTTTCAGTCCATAATTCTTTGCCGCCTCCAGAATACTGCGTACGGCGTCTACTCGTTTTTCAGCCGTGTCTGGTACTCCTTCTGCGGTAATCGGTAAACAAAGAATAGCAGCGCCATATTTCCGGGCCAATGGCAGAAAAGTTTTTAGCCGTTCTGGTTCGGCGCTGACAGAATTGATTAAAGCGCGTCCCGGATAGGCGCGCAGTCCGGCTTCCAGTGCGGCAGCATCACTGGTATCAATGACCAGCGGCGCCGCAGTGATTTGGGCAATTTCGGTCACGGCTCTTTTCATCGCTTGCGCTTGGTTGATGCCGGCAATGCCCATATTAACATCCAATAAGGCGGCGCCAGCTTTTATCTGGTCAATCGCTTCTTTTTTTACCGACAGCAGGGAACCCGCTTTAATTTCGGCAGCTAATTTTTTGCGGCCGGTCGGATTAATGCGTTCGCCGATCCATACGGTTGGTAAGGCCGCGTCAATGGCTACGGTCTGACTGCGGCTGGTAAGTTTTAGCTGCGGCACAGATTGTTTACGCGGTGGTTCGGAACAATTTTGAGCGGCCTTTGCAATTGCCTGAATGTGTTTCGGCGTCGTGCCACAGCAGCCGCCGATATAAGAAGCGCCGGCTTCAATCAGCGCCGGAGTCCAGCGGGCGAAATCTTTCGGCGTCATGGGAAATACGGTTTGTCCATTGATGAATTTCGGCATACCGGCATTGGGCTGGACACTGATTGGTTTATCGGTATTGTCAGCTAATATTTTTACAATCGGGACTAATTGTTCCGGTCCAAGCGAGCAATTGACGCCGATGATGTCGGCACCCAGCGCATCAAGCGTAATGGCTGCAGTTTGCGGGTCGGTTCCGGTGACGGTGCGGTTGTCTTCACTGTAAGACAGTTGGCAAATGACCGGAATGGAGGCGGCCGCTTTGGCAGCCAGCAGAGCGGCCCGCATTTCTTGTAAATCAATAGAAGTTTCTATAATAATGTAATCTGCACCGGCGGCGGCCAATGCTTTTGCCTGTGCATAATAGGTCTGATAAGCTTCTTCAAAATCAAGATCGCCCAGCGGCTGGATAAATCGTCCGGTCGGCCCCATGGAACCGGCGACTTTGGCTTTTCCCTGCGCAGCTTTTTTGGCGGCCGCAACGCCGGCCGTGTTGATTTCCGCCATGCGGTCTGCCAGACCATAATGAGCCAGTTTTAATGCGCTGGCGCCAAAGGTATTGGTTTCAAGAATCATTGCGCCGGCTTCTACATAAGCGCGATGCACGGCTTGGATAATTTCCGGCTGTTCTATATTGATGAGTTCCGGGCAGGCGCCGGGTTTCAGACCAGCGCTCTGCAGCATAGTGCCGATAGCACCATCAAAGATATGAATCATATAAAAGCTCCTTTGCCTGTTTTCTTAGTGATTAAGTATACTTTATTCAATCTCCGGATGCAAGGGGCTGCTTATTTTTTACGGGAGATACAGTCGGTCTTATCACAGGCAGTACAGTCATGCGGTAAATGAACGATTGGTGTTTCATGGTTTTCCCGTACCAATCCAATGATTGCGGTAATGGACTTGCGCGGATACAGCATAAGCGATTCAGTAAGTGATATGCCGATGCTTTGGGCATCGCTTAGCCGCAGCATCTCCGGCTGAGCATCGAGTCCCCAATCGCCATAGCCGGGACTGAAGCGCCAGCGCATGGTATAGCCTTTGGCGCCAATTTGCGGTTGGATGGCTTTTTCAATTGTGTCGGCAATTTGTTCCACGGCAGTCGTTGCGGCCGCGTCAAGCAAGACAGAATACGCATAACGCCCCTCAGAAAAATGACGTGTAACCGCTTTTTCTATCGTTTCGCCTACGGTGGCCGCCAAAATAATGACTTGTTCGGCTCGATTTAGGTGAGCGGTGATTTTGCTTCCCTTGATTTCAAACGGTTTTTCGTTTTGTACCATATGGGTTTTGCTGTTATAGTCATAAACATTCCATATGCCATGAGGTTCAGCCAACAGGCGAGCTTCTTCACAGGCAGCGTCAATGGCTTGTTCGTCAAATTTTGCTGTCATTAGTCCGGCATAACGGCGAGTTTCTTTACGGTCAATTGTTAATAATGGCGCATTATAAATTGGCATCATTCAGGCTCCTTTCGGGCAGCGGATTGTTTCACGTGCAACAATCTATTCAAAAATGTTTTTTATCCGTATGATAAATTTGTTTTGATGTTTTCGCCTTTGCAGACGGGGCATAAAAGTAAACTTGTCCTTGGGGTAAACTCGGCTGAAGTTCAGGCGGGTTTTTAGCGCCGTCTGAATTAAGTCTTTATTTATTGTATCATACCTGCTGGGGGCTTATGGTACTATTTTGTTACTTGACGGTTTTTTTATAGAAATTTTTTGCATATTTGCAGCACTTTTATAGGATTTTTAGGTTCTTTTTTTTACGGGCTCTTTATCTATGCAGAAACATTCGTTATAATAGAAGAATGTTTAAATGTTTTTAGCGGAACGAAAAGAGATTAAAGGGTTTTTAAAGGAACAAAACGAAAGATGGTGAGCGTATTTTGGCAAAGATCATTGCCATTGCCAATCAAAAAGGCGGCGTAGGCAAAACTACCACGGCAGTTAATCTGGCAGCTTGTATGGCGGCAGTCGGCAAAAAGCTGCTGCTGATCGATTTTGATCCGCAGGGAAATGCTACCAGCGGGTGCGGTGTTGATAAATCTGCGTTGGAGACGACGGTCTATCATGTGATTATTAATGGAACGGATATTCATGATGTTATCCAACACACGGATTATAAGATGGATTTATTGCCGGCTAATCTTGATCTGGCCGGAGCGGAGCTTGAACTAGTCGCAGCAGTGGCCAGAGAAATGCGCTTGAAACGGGCGTTGGATTCCGTGCGCGCAGAATATGATTATATTATTATTGACTGTCCGCCGTCTTTAGGATTGCTGACTTTAAATTCTCTGACGGCAGCCGATACGGTTTTGATGCCAATCCAATGTGAATTTTATGCGTTGGAAGGAGTTTCTCAGTTGATGAATACGGTGCAACTGGTGCAGCAAAATTTGAATCCAGAGCTACAAATTGAAGGCGTATTACTTACAATGTATGATTCCCGTACTAAATTATCCGAACAGGTTGCGGCCGAAGTCCGGACCTATTTTAAGGAACAGGCATATCAGACGATGATACCGCGCACGGTAAGGCTGAGTGAAGCGCCCTCTTATGGCATGCCGATTATTGCCTATGACGGCGGCTCTAAAGGAGCTGAGGTTTATATGCAGCTGGCAAAGGAGGTTTTGTCTCGTGAATAAGGCGTCACATGGTTTGGGGCGGGGGTTGGATGCGCTGATTAAGACAACGGCTGTTGAAAAAAAGGCAGACGGGCAGATTGAGGACTTGCCGCTCGACTATATTCGGGCGAATGAACATCAGCCGCGCACCATTTTTGATGAAACGGCTTTACAGGAACTTAGCAACTCCGTCCGGCAATACGGCGTACTGCAGCCGGTGCTGGTTCGGCGGGTGGAAAAAGGGTACGAATTGATTGCCGGCGAACGGCGTTTTCGCGCCGCCGGCCTGGCCGGTTTGAAAAAGATACCTGCTATTGTTTGTAATTATGATGCAGCGCAGGTAACGGAAGTTGCGCTCATTGAAAATTTGCAGCGGCAGGATCTTAATGCAATTGAAGAAGCAAAAGCCTATGCGCATTTGTTGGCTGATTTTGGTCAGACGCAGGAAGGTTTAGCAAACAAAGTCGGACGCAGCCGTTCTCATATAGCAAATTTTTTACGGCTGCTCAATTTACCGGAAAAAATTCAGCAGTATCTTATTGACGGTACGCTTCTTATGGGACAGGCTAAGCCTTTGCTGGCGCTTTCTTTGCCTGCTTTACAGCTGGCGGCTGCGGATTATATTATCGAGCATCAATTATCCGCTCGGCGCGTAGAAGATTTGGTGAAGCGGCTGCAAAAAAATCCGGACTTATTGAATAAAAAAAGAACGGCAAGCGAGGAAAAACCACGGGAACTTTTTGTAGCTGAGGCTGAGGATCAACTAAAAATGCTTTTTGGCACGCGGGTAAAAATTTATCCGGGCAAAAAGAAAAGCCGGATTGAAATTGAGTATTATACGCCGGAAGATTTGGATCGGATTATTGAGACGCTTACCGTTAAACGACAGGAACTGGTCGCGCAGAAAAAAGATATTCTGCGGCAGGTGTCACAAAAATTTACCGTTTAAACTTTCGATTGTTGCACGTGAAACAATTCCAAAAAATGCTGAATTTTTAAGATGTTTTATGATACAATAAAACAAAATTGTTGATGGGGGAATGTTTTAGGTGAATGGCTCGCTGGTTAATTTTTTGGCCATTATAGCCGGCGCTGGTCTGGGTATGCTGCTTCGGCTGGGAATTTCAGCGAGCTGCAAGCAAACCATCATGCAGGCAATGGGCTTGGCTGTTTTGATGATTGGCATTAAAATGGCCCTTACCAGCCAGAATAGTTTGATTGTTGTCGTCAGTCTGGCGGTGGGGGCTGTATTGGGCGAAATGGCGGATTTGGAAGGCCGACTGGGAAAATTTGGCTGTTGGCTAACCGAAAAAGCCGGCGATCGTTTTGGCGATATCGGCAAGGGGCTGGTGACTGCATCGCTGGTATATTGTGTAGGCGCTATGGCTATAGTAGGCAGTATTCAGGAAGGCTTGACTGGGGACGCTTCTATCCTTTATGCCAAATCTTTGATTGATGGCACAGTTTCCGTGATTTTTGCGGCTTCTATGGGTATTGGCGTTATGCTGGCAGCAGTGCCGGTATTGTTGTATCAAGGCGCAATTACGCTGGCGGCAGTCAGTTTGCAGGCGTTTATGAGTGAGGCAATGCTGCAGGAGATCAGCGGAACGGGCGGCGTTTTGATTATTGCTATTGCGCTTAATATGCTAAAGATTGTACCGATCAAGCTGGCGAATCTGCTTCCCAGTTTACCGCTGGCGGTTTTGTTGGTCTGGCTGGGATGGTTATAGGGGTAAAGAAAAAGGAGGACTAGGCTTTTCATGGATAATGCAGAAATTATGAAGTTTATGATGTCAAATCTGCTGTATATTGTTGGCGGTATGGGTGTTTTGGTCGTTATTATGTATGTTATTATTATCAATTTATATATGAACATTTCGTATTTGAAAAAACGTTATAGCCAGATGATGACCGGTGAACAAAATGGAGCTACTTTTGAACAGATGTTGATGGATCATATTACGGAAACGCGGGGCGTTGCCGAAGCAAATGCAAAATTACGGGCGGAAAATCAAAGAATTGACGCTTTACTGCAGCAGGCGATTACCCGGGTTGGCGTCGTACGGTTCCGGGCCTTTCAGGATATGGGCAGCGATCTGAGTTATGCTGTCGCTTTACTGGACAGTCATAATAACGGCGTAGTGCTTTCTAGTATCTTTGGCCGGGAAGATTCCCGCAGTTATGTGAAGCCGATTGAGGAAGGTCACTCTACTTATACTTTAACGCAGGAAGAAGAGCAGGCTTTACAGAAGGCTTTGCAGGGACACAGCTAATATTTTGTATAAATAGGAGAAAAGGGAATACTGTTCAAAAAAATGGACCTGTGGTATAATAAAGTACGCATGGGTTCATTGTTTTTGCCGTTTTGGCGAATGAATGTGCTTGTCCAGGGAGGAGAGAGACGCCGTGGGCTTTTTATGGCGTTTGTAAGATTAGTTAGGATGAAGTTTGGAGGCTTTTTCTTGGAAAGACAGGATAAACAAGAGGATCGCCGCGAGTATACGATTAAGATTATTCCGCATCAGGGAGAAACAGTACATAGCTTTCGGTTGCCAATCCGTATTTTAAAATACAGTGCCGCATCGCTTTGTGTCGGTGCCTTGCTATTTGTTGGAGCTTTTAGTTATGCTGCTTATGGGACATTCGCTGCGAAAAACGATGAGTCGGAAATGGGCGAACTGCGGCAGGTAAATAATTTGCAGCAGGAGCAGTTGCTGCAGTTGTCGAAAAAGGCCAATGCACTGCAGGATGAAATGGATCAGCTGACGCAGGTAGAAAATGAGCTGCGGCAGCTTTCGGGAACAGAGGCTGCGCCGGCAGGCAATGGCGATGCTGACGGAAATCCCGGCGCAGACGGCAAGCATGATGGGCAGGGCGGTCCCTGGATTAAGCCGGATGTAAAAAATGTTAGTGAAGTGCTGAATTCCATTGAAAAAAGGGTAGCTGACAGCCGGACCAATCTGGAGCAGATTCGGACGGCTATGAAGGAACAGCAGCAGCTCATTGCGTATCAAAATAGTGTTAATGCTGCGATTCCGTCTATTTGGCCGGCCAAGGGAGATGTAAGTTCGCCTTATGGATTACGCTGGGGCGGGTCTGATTTCCATCCCGGCATTGATATTGCCAATGATTACGGCACGCCGATTGTGGCTACAGCGGATGGTGTAGTTACTAGTGCCGGCTGGAATTCCGGCGGCTATGGCAATATGGTTGATATCGATCATGGAAATGGGATCATGACGCGTTATGGTCACGCGCAGCAGGTGATTGTCAGCGCGGGGCAGCGGGTGCAAAAAGGCCAGGTCATTGCCTATATGGGCAGTACCGGCTTTAGCACGGGTCCGCATGTACATTATGAAATTCATGTGAATGGTCAGGTGGTCAATCCCGTGAAATATTTATAAGACTTGACGGCAGGATTGCAGCGCGGAAAATAGGGTTTTCCTTTCCGGAAGTCAGGGACGAGAAAAGAGGGGCACTATGTTTGATAGTATGAGAAAACGTGTGGATGATACGGTCAATACCAATGATATTGAAACTATTATTGGCCGCAATACCTGTATTACCGGTCAGATCAGCGGCGGCAGCAATATCCGGGTGGACGGCCGGGTCGACGGCGGAATCGATATTTCCGGAAATGCGGTGATTGGTGAGACCGGTATTATCAATGGCGATATTAAAGCAGCCAGCCTGATTGTTTCGGGGACGGTAACCGGCAATGCAAATGTGGAAGGAAACCTCAGTATTTACGCAACCGGACAGTTGGTCGGGGATATCAGCGTCCGTAGTTTTAATATTGCTGACGGCGGTGTGTTTAAGGGACGCAGCGATATGGAAATTAAGACTGTTGGCTTTACACCGACGGAAACCGAATAAAAGTTTACATTTCAGCGCAATTTGTGAAAATACAAATTGCGCTTTTTTATTTTGCCGGTCCGAAAAACAGTATTTGCTGTGTCAAGGCTGACGAAATAAGGCGTAAATACAAAAAAATACAAAATACATGCGCACGTGATTTTTCGTGTTTCGATGCATTGTATTTTTGTATACTGCAAAACAATGTAATACAAATTTATCGCGGACAGCTGCTTAAATAGCAGCTGTTCGCTTTATATATAGGGGTTTACAAAATTATTATCAATAAAAATAAAATATAACCACCAAGAAAATGAATAAATATACATCATTAAACGGAAAAATAGGGGTAAATCAAGGATTGTTTCTAATTTTTTTCAGAATATTGTGCGGCAATATGCATATTGACAGGTAGGAAGCATCTTCTTATAATAAAAAATGCATTACATTTAAATGTAATGAATAGAGACAAATGTTTTTATTGTGTGGAAGCAATGTTCGTTTGATAGACTTTTTCAAGAAAATGTGTTTTGGGAGAAACTATCGGGCGAAAAATCGGCAACGGAGCCGGAGTCGTATTACAGCCGGAGGCCGTATACGATTTTTTTCACGGCGCTGTCGAAGATGTATGAAGAATTGAAGGAGAGAAGATTATGTGCAGAATTGGTTCGATCAAGAGCAAAGTGCCGGTACATCCGTCCAAGGCGCTGCATTTGATGCTTCCGCAGCAGGAAGGCCATGATAATTCAGGTTTTGCCATGGTAATGCAGGATCTTTACGGAATTTTTTCCAATTATAAGGACAAGCCGCTCTTGTCACTCGCCTGCACCCAGGCTGGTGCACACCTCGTTGAGGAGTACATGGACAGTCATAACTTTTTGCAGCTGGCTGAGTGGATTCCGGTGCCGGATAAAAAACCGGGCCTTGATATTCAGGCCATGCCTTATTATATTTTTCGTAACTATGATTACCCGGAACATTGTGATTCGAAAGAAGAACGCGAGGAACTGCTGCTTGATACCCGTTTGGCTTTGCGCGAAATTTTGGATCGCGCCGGCGAAGGTTATGTTTATTCTTTTTGGCCGGATGTGCTGACGTTAAAAGAAATTGGCGATCCGCGTGATATTGCCACGTATTTTCGCCTCTGGGATGACAATGGTTGTTTGGTAGCGAAAAATATTATTGCCCAGTGCCGGCAGAATACGAATTATGATATTGTCCGTTATGCGGCGCATCCTTTTTTCTTGCAGGGATATACGCTTTGTGCCAACGGCGAAAATACTTTTTATACGAAGAATAAAGAATTTCAGAAATCATTGCATCGGGGCTATATTGGTTTTGAATCGGATTCGCAGAATTTCCTTTATACGCTGCATTATGTTCTGCATGAACTGAAATGGCCGCTTCCTTATTATAAGCATGTGATTACACCGTTGCCGTTTGCCGAGATTGATCAGCGCGAAGACAGAGAAGTTCTTAAAGCCATCCGTCAATCGCTGGCGAATCTGGAGATCAATGGACCGAATACCATTATTGCCGGTTTGCCGGACGGACGCATGATGACTTGCTGTGATTCGAAGAAACTGCGGCCGGTGGTATTGGGCGGCGACGATACAATGGTGGCGATTTCCTCGGAAGTATGCGGGTTGAATGAAATTTTGCCGCACCGCGATATGACGAAGGATATTTACCCGAATGAGCGCGAGATTGTCGTGATTGATAATGAGCTGGAGGTAAAAAGATGGAAACAATAAAGGTTCAGGATATTGCTGTCAATGATCTTCCCTGGGTCATTGAACATCATGCGGAGCGTTGTACGCTTTGCGGCAGTTGTGTAGCAAGTTGTACGTTTGGCTCAATCAAACCGGTCGTCGAGCGTCAGTCCGTTACTGTTTCCCAGGCGAATCAGCCTACACCGCTGCATCGGCGCATTGCAGTGCCGATTATCCAGCAGGTAGCGGATCTGGCTAAAGCCTGCCGCGGCTGCGGGATGTGCGAGCGGGTCTGTCCAAATCAGGCTATTCATCCGCGCCGTAATCCGGACAGTCGGAAGACGTTGCTGTCCAGAGATAATGGCCCGATCAAGCGTGGTGGGCGGACCAATCTCAATGCGCAGCGGACGTTGGACAGCATAGTGGTCGGCCGTATTTCGCAGATGACGGATCCGTCGCTCGATGCGCAGCGGCATACGTTTGATATCCGGGCGCCATTTGGTCGGGTGCTGGCTGCCGATGAGCTGCCTTTAAAAATGGAAAACGGCAAGCTGTTGATGGCGAAAAAGACACCGCCGGTGCAGTGGATTTATCCGCTGATTTTTTCCGATATGTCGATCGGCGCGCTGTCAACGCGCGCTTGGGAAGCCGTGGCGCTAGCCTGTGCTTATTTGAATGAAAAGTGTGGCCTGCCGGTGCGGATGAGTTCCGGCGAGGGCGGTATGCCGGTAAAATTATTGGAGTCCGAGTATCTGAAATACTTTATCATTCAAATTGCTTCCGGTCATTTTGGCTGGAATCGTATTATTAAGGCCATGCCGCATATGGTCACCGATCCGGGCGGCGTGCTGATTAAGATCGGGCAGGGAGCCAAGCCAGGCGACGGCGGCTTGCTGCAGGCGGAAAAGGTGGCCGAACATGTGCAGGCGATTCGCGGCGTTCCTAAGGCTACGCTGGCTTCGCCGCCGAATCATCAAGGGCTGTATTCTATTGAAGAATCCGTACAGAAAATGCATCTTTCTCTGAACGCTGCGTTCGGCTTTCGGGTTCCGGTTGCTATCAAGTGCGCGGCATCGGCTACGTCGGTTTCCGTTTATAATAATTTGCTGCGTGATCCTTATAAAATCTGCGGCGGTTTCTTTATTGACGGTATTCAGGGCGGGACCGGGGCGGCCAATGAGGTTTCTCTGGATCATACCGGCCATCCGATTGTATCGAAGATTCGCGATTGTTATCTGGCGGCGGTTAAACAGGGCCTGCAGGGGCAAATTCCGCTATTTGGCGGCGGCGGCATCGGGATGACGGGCAATGCGGCGGCGGATGCGTTCAAGATGATCTGCCTGGGCGCCAACGGCGTTTTTTGCGGCAAAATTCTCATACAACTGCTGGGCTGCGTCGGCAATGAGAAGGGACGCTGTAATTCCTGTAATACCGGCAAATGCCCGACAGGCATCTGCACGCAGGACCCGCGGCTGGTAAAACGTCTGGATGTAGATCGGGGAGCGCAAAAAATTGTTGATTATGTACTTACGTTTGATCAGGAACTGAGAAAACTTATGGCGCCAATCGGCAACAGTTCGCTGCCGGTCGGACGTAGTGATGCGTTGGTATCCACCGATAAGGCGATCGCCGATAAACTCGGCATCCAGTATGTGTGCTAAAGGAGGCAGCATGATATGTTTAAAATAGAAACGCTTACCGGACATGACCGCATGTCCACCCAGGACCTCCTGCTCGCGATTGAGGATGCAGTCAGGCAGGGGGAAACAGAGTTTGATATATCGGCTTCCGGGCAGCATGATATCGGTGGTCCGCTATGGCATCCGGAGGGGAAAACTCTTCATTTTCATGTGACGAATCCTGGACAGCGCGTTGGGTCCATGTGTCTCGAAAATACGGAAATTGTCGTTGACGGCCCAACACCGGCAGATGTCGGCTGGCTGAATGCCGGCGGCATGATTACCATTAAGGGTGATGCCGGCGATACGGCGGGACATTGTTCGGCCGGCGGTAAGATTTATATCGGCGGGCGCGGCGGCACGCGCACCGGCTCGCTCATGAAGCATGATCCGCTTTATGAAGAACCGGAGCTTTGGATTTTAAAAAATGTCGGTAGTTTTTCTTTTGAATTTATGGGCGGCGGCCGGGCGGTTGTCTGCGGCTGGGACAGCGCGCAGTTCAGCTCGGTTCTGGGCGAGCGCGCCTGCGTCGGTATGGTGGGCGGTGTCGTCTATGTGCGGGGGATGATTTCCTCCTATCCGGAGGATATTCGCTGCCTGGCGCTTGATGAGGATGATAAGGCGTTTTTGGACGGCGGGATGGATGCGTTTCTGGCTGCAGTCGAAAAACCGGAATTGCGGACCGAACTGTCTGATTGGAGCCAGTGGAAGAAACTTCGTCCGCTGACCTTTGAAGAGAAGCAGCCAAAACCGCAGCCGGATTTAGGCGATTTTCGCATGCATGACTGGATCAAGGGCGGCGTGTTCAGCGATGTGGCAGTTGATGATTTTGCTGTGTTGAATACGGTTAATCATGGAATTTACCGTTTGCGGGTACCTTCCTGGGACAACGGAAAATATGCTTCGCCTTGTGAGTTTAATTGTCCTACGGGGATTCCGACGCAGCGGCGTTATGATCTTCTCCGTCTGGGGAAATTTGATGAAGCTTTTCAGCTGGTGCTGCAGTATACGCCGTTCCCAGGGTCTGTTTGCGGCACGCTCTGCCCAAATCCCTGTATGGAAGGCTGCACGCGCGGCAGCATTGATGAGGCGATTCAGATCGGGGCGTTAGGGTTCCAGTCGGCATATACGAAGGTGGAGCCGCCCAAAGAAAAAACCGGTAAAAAGATCGGCATTATCGGCGGCGGCGTGGCCGGACTCTCGGCAGCCTGGCAGTTGGCCCGCAAGGGACACGATGTTACGGTCTATGATGATGCGCCGCATATCGGCGGCAAACTGGAGCAGGTAATTCCCCAGAAACGTATGCCGCATGAGCTTCTGCAGCTGGAGCTTAAACGTATTCAGGATATCGGTGTGAAATTTGTTACTTCTTGTCAGGTAGACCGTGAAAAATTTGCGGCTATTCGCGCGGACCATGATGCAGTGATCGTGGCTACGGGCGGGCATAAGTCTCGCTTTTTCCCTTGGGAGGGAAAGGAAAAGCTTACGATGGGACTTGATTTTCTTAAAAAAGTCAATCTGGGCGAAAATCCGCCGGTCGGTAAGCATGTGCTGGTCATTGGCTGCGGCAATTCCGGTATGGACGTTGCTTCCGGGGCCTATGATATGGGGGCGGAGACCGTGGTTGCGGTCGATGTGTCCAAACCGGCGGCATTTCAGAAAGAAATCAGTCGGATTGAAGCGCAGGGCGGCAAGCTGGTCTGGCCGTTTATGACGCAAAAGATTACGGATGAAGGCGTTTATGCCAATGACGGGCGGTTTATTCCCGCTGATCAGGTGATTGTCGCTATTGGTGAAGCGCCGATTCTTGATTATTTGCCGGAGGATCCGTCCATCCGAAAATTCCGCGGCGACTGGTTAGCGCCATCAGCGGAGAAGATGATTATGGAAGGCGTATTTGCCGCCGGCGATGTTATCAAACCGGGGCGTCTGACCGATGCAATTGGCGATGCTGTCAAGACGGCACATTGTGTTGATGAATATGTGCGCGGGGAAAAAATCACTCCGGTTGTCACGAAACAAGTAATTCCGAAGGAGCGTTTGTCCAAAGCATATTTCGAGAAATGTCATCATTGCGAGTTGCCGGAGCCGACCGACGATCACAATCGCTGTGTCAGCTGCGGTACCTGTCGCGATTGCCGCATGTGTCTCAATTCTTGTCCGGAGAAGGCAATTACCCGCGAGGAGCATGCCGACGGCAGCTGGGAATATATTTCGGATCCTGATAAATGCATTGGCTGCGGTCTTTGCGCCGGCGTTTGTCCTTGCGGTATTTGGAGTATTCAGGATAATCCGGAACCAATTCGGATGTATCGGACATATGGTAAATAAAAAGGCCGGGAGATTGGATATTCTGGTATCGGCCATGAAGATCAGGCAATAAAATAAGCAGCGTTTGGGCGAGACAGCTCGCTGAAACGCTGCTTTTGTGTTAAAATAAACGAAAACTATGAAATTGCGAGGCTTTGTTTTATGAATTCTGCTATCCGGTCCCATGCATTTGCGCTGTTGCTGATTGCCTCGGCCATCTGGGGTTTTCAGCCGGTTTGTATTAAATGGCTGCTGGCTGAATGGTCGCCGGTCACAATTACGGCCGTGCGCTACTTTCTGTTTAGTGCAATTTTGTTTGTTATGGTTTGGCGGCAGGAAGGCAAGCGACTGCTGCCGCATGGCGGTGTCTGGATCCGTCTCGGGTTGATGGGGCTGGGATTCATGCTGAATAATGTGCTTCAAATTACCGGCATAGGTTTGACAACCGTCAGCAGCGCCACCTTGATTTCAGCTACGGGGCCGGCCAATACAGCGCTGTTAGCGGTATTTTTTTTACGGGAACGCTTGTCGGCGCTTTCTTGGGCGGGAATTTTAATTTCTTTTATCGGTGCTTTGGCAGTTATTAGTGACGGTGATTTGACGATGGTAAGCCAGCTGGAATTTCGGCTGGGCGATATTCTTTGTTTTTTTGGCCAACTGGCTTGGACGCTTTATTCCTTGATCAGTATTTCGGTGCTGAAACACATGTCAGCAGCGGCGGCAACGGCTTGGTCGGCTTTGTTCAGTGCATTTTTTACGACCGGTTATGGATTGCTGACGCATGATCTTTCGGCGCCGCTGCTTTCACTGCCGGCGCTGGGGTCTTTTGCTTATGTGCTTTTTGGCGGGGGACTGATTGCTACGTTGTTCTGGAACTTAGGCGTGCAAAAAGCCGGCGCCAGCTTGTCGGCAATTTTTCTTAATATCATGCCGGTAGTAGGTATGTTTGGCGGTTGGTTTGTTTTGGGCGAAGCGATTGGCACCGCGAAACTGGCCGGTGCGGCGGCGATTTTTATTGGCGTTTATATGACGACCTGCCGCCGTCCCAAAACACAGTCTGCATAGCAAGAAACGCTGCTGCCAAGTTTGGCAGCAGCGTTTCTTTTTCGATTAGATGGTGACATCTTTGACAACATCCGCTTCGGTTTTTCCTAAAATCCAGCCGAGCAGCTTTACTTCTGCATACAGCATGAGCAGTTGCTCGCGTACATTTCCCTTGCTGGTTTTCAATGTTTTATATTGTTGGCAATCCTGCTGATAGCGGGCAAGAATTTCCGCCGGATGACGCATTCGTTCAATTGTTATGGTATTCTGGTTGGCAATGATTTCCTTTGTTCCCATTTTGTTTCCCCCTTACCTTTTCTATTACTATGGTTCGGCATAAAATAAAAAAATCCTTTTATCCATCGTCTATTCGTTGTAAAATAGAATTAAACAAATTAAACAAATAATAAAATAATAATCCACAGTTAATTGCAGAAAACAGTTCATACAATAAATAAAATAAAAATTTTGGTCAGACTATGGATCACACTGTGTTTATCCGCAGGACGAACTCACTCTGCTGCGCCTGTCTTTGGCGGCAGTGCATAGAGCGCGTATAAGGTTCCGGATAAATTCGGCTAAAATGCAGGCGGGACTGAATGCCGTCTGTATTAAGGCTTCATTGATGCTTTTTGTGCATAAACCATCAATAAAATGAATGGAGTGATGATGATGACCATAACCGATGAACTGAAAACGCTTACGATCAGCAAAGGACGGGAACTTATTTCTGAATATCTGGAAAAAGATCCCGAGGAAAACATTCCCCGCGTGATGATGATTGTTGACAAACTGTTTCCGCATGAATTGTATAGTACCGCACGTAAAATGATTCGTGAAAGCATTGCCAACAAAGATCATATGTATCAGTTGATTTTGTATGCCTATCAGCTGGATCCTGGCGTCAGAAGAGCATTTGTCAATAATTTTTTCATTAATGCGACGCTGAATGGCAGTAAAATACAAGATGAATACGCGGCCAAATATAATTGCAACGTGCCCTGGGCTATCTTGCTGGATCCCACTTCGGCCTGCAATCTGCATTGCACCGGCTGCTGGGCCGCTGAATACGGCCATAATTACAATCTCGACTATGAAACGATTGATTCTATTATTGAGCAAGGCAAAAAACTGGGTATTTATATGTATATCTATACCGGCGGCGAACCGTTGGTACGTAAAAATGATCTGATAAAACTTTGTGCCGCGCATGCGGATTGTGAATTCCTGGCTTTTACGAATGGGACATTGATTGATGAAGCTTTTTGCCGGGATATGCTGCGGGTTAAGAATTTCATGCCTGCTATCAGTCTGGAAGGCTTTGAAGCCGCCAATGATAACCGGCGCGGTCAGGGGGCCTATCGAAAGGCAACGCAGGCTATGGCGCGTCTAAAAAGCGCTAAATTGCCGTTTGGCGTTTCGGTATGTTATACTTCCGCTAATTTTCAGGACATTAACAGTGACGCTTTTTTTGATACAATGATTGCGCAGGGCGCGATGTTCAGCTGGTTTTTCCATTATATGCCGGTTGGCAATGACGCGGTTCCTTCTTTAATGGTCAGCCCGCAGCAGCGTGTCGCCTTATACCAGCACATTTGTCATATTCGGAACACAAAGCCGTTATTCTGCATGGATTTTCAGGACGACGGCGTTCATGTCGGCGGCTGCATCGCCGGCGGAAGGCGCTATCTGCATATCAATGCCAAGGGCGATGTCGAACCCTGTGTATTCATTCATTATTCCAATATCAATATTCATGATACGACGCTGCTGGATGCGTTAAGAAGCCCGATTTTTCAGGCGTATCATGATCATCAGCCGTTTAACAGCAATCATTTTCGGCCTTGTCCCATGTTGGAAAATCCCCAGGAGCTACCAAAACTGGTCAATACAACGCATGCGGTTAATACGGATTACTGCAGCCCGGAAAGCGCGGAACATCTCTGCCGCAAGTGTGAAAGTTATGCGGCGGCCTGGAAGCCGGCGGCGGATGCGCTGTGGGCTCAGCGGATAAAAGATCAAACGGCGCAGGCATCTTCCTGAGCTGATTCCCTGGAAATGTTGCCATGAATATCCGCGTATTGGCTAAGCGTTCCGATGAAGCGGACTTGCTTTTATACATTTTTTAGCCGATGTTTCTTGTTAAAAAGAATGTCGGCTTTTTCTTTTGGATATTTATCTTTTATGAATGGACAAAATGAAAAAATAAAAAAGAGTCCGTGTGTTTTTGGATAAAATTCGTGCAATATAAAGCGTTTTAGTGTAAAATAACTTTCGTATAGTATGGTGTTACCGGAAAGGGGTATAATTAATATGAAAAAAATCATCAGCCTTTTGCTGTTGGTATGTCTGGCAGCAGGCGTCGGCGGTTGCGGCAGCGGCAACGATTCTGCCGGCTCCGCTAAGGGCGCGGTGAAAGTATCGTTGGCCATGCTTCGGCTGACCAGCAGCGCGCCGCTTTTTATTGCGATGGATAAAGGCTATTTCGCTGCGGAGGGCATTGAAATCGAGCCGCAGTGGTTTGACGCTGCGCAGCCGATTGCCGTGGCCACTGCATCGTCACAAGTCAATGTGGGCGCTACCGGAATTACCGCCGGTCTTTATAATATGGCGGCCAAGGGACAGAAACTGTTTATTGTTGCCGATAAAGGGCGGGAAGAAAAGGGATTTTCGTCATCCGCGCTTTTAGCTTCGACGGCAGAGTATCAAAGCGGCTTGAAAAACATTGAGGCTTTGAAAGGAAAGCGCGTGGGCATTACACAGAAAGGATCGACTTTTCATTATATGCTGGGCCGCATGCTGGAAGCAAAAGGTCTTTCTCTCGATGATGTGACGCTGGTTCCATTGGGTAAACTATCAGCCGTTATGGCAGCGCTGCAGAGCGGTCAGATTGACGCCTGCATCCTTAATGAGCCAAATATCAGCAAGGTGCAGATGGAAGGCTATGGCAAGCTGGTCACGCAGGTTAGTGAAATTATGCCCTATCAGACTTCGGCTATTTTCTATTCGCCGGAATTCGCTAAAAATGAAGATGCGGCTGTGCGTTTTATGAGAGCCTATAATAAGGCCTGCCGTTATTATTATGAAGCGGCGATTGAGAAAAAAGACCCGGCGCGGTTGGATGAGGTGGTGAAAATCATTGCCAAGTATGTAAATACGCCGGAAGAAGATATCAAAGCGGGATTGCCGTATATTGATCCGGATGGAAAACTGCTGGCCAGTGATATTCAGACGCAGATTGACTGGTATGTAGCGCACGGTATGATGGAAGGCGCGCTGGATGCAAAGACCATCGTCAATACCCACTTTCTTGAAGAAGCTATGAAAAAATAAATGATGAGTTAAAGGAAGCCAAGTATGAAACTGGAAATTAAAGATGTTCATAAATCCTTTATTGACAACCGGGGAAAAGTTTTGCCGGTGCTGGAAGATATTAATCTGACGCTGCAGGAAGAAGAGTTTGTGGCGCTGGTAGGACCTTCGGGCTGCGGCAAGTCTACATTGCTTAATATTTGTGCCGGGCTGCTTTCGCCTGCTCGCGGAAGCGTTGTTTTTACCGGGGCTGAAGCTGGCCGCGAGCCGGTCAGTTCGATCGTTTTTCAGGATACCGGGCTTATGCCCTGGCGCAATGTTTACGAAAATATTGCGTTTGGGTTGGAAGCGGGGCGGGGGCTGCCAAAAAAAGAATGGGCGGAACGCATTGCTCATTATGTGGGGCTGGTCGGGCTCACTGGTTTTGAAAAAGCCTATCCACACCAGCTTTCCGGCGGTATGCGCCAGCGTGTCGGCATTGCCCGGGCTTTGGTCGTGAGCCCTGATCTGCTGCTGATGGATGAGCCTTTTTCGGCGCTTGATGCACAGACGCGCATGATCATGCAGGAAGAATTGGTGGCTCTTTGGGAAAAGACACGTTTGACAACGCTTTATGTGACGCATAATATTCAGGAGGCGGTGATGCTGGCCGATCGGGTGGTGCTGCTTTCGCGGCGTCCGGGCAAGATTCGCCAGATTCTTACCATTCCCATTCCACGGTCAGAGCGCGAAGCGCCGGAGTACAGCGCCGAGATAGCCGGTTTTGTCCGCGTTATCTGGGAACATATTAGTAAAGATGCGCGGGCGGCGCTGCAGGAGGTGGCCGAAAATGGCTGAATATCCGGTAAAAAATAAAATGCAATCCTGGCAGCGGCAATATCCGGCGCTGGTTTCTGTGGCGGCGGTCGGCGTCTTGCTGCTGCTTTGGGAGGGAATCTGTCGGGCGGGTTTGATCTCACCGCTTTTTTTGCCGGCGCCTACTCGCATCCTGGCGGCTCTGGGGGCTATGGTTGCCGATGGTGAAATCGGGCGCAGTCTTCTGGCCAGTTTATATCGGATCGTGATGGGCTTTTTGCTCGGCGGTATTTTCGGACTGGCAGTCGGGCTGGTTACCGGGACATCTGCCTTGGCGGATCGTATGGTTACTCCCTTGGTCAATGCGCTGTATCCTATACCAAAGATTGCTTTGTTGCCGTTATTTATTCTTTGGTTGGGGATTGGCGAACTTTCCAAAGTGACAATTATTGCTTTAGGCGTTTTTTTTCCAATTGCGATGAATACATATTCCGGGGTTAAAAATGTCGATACGCTTTTGATTAAGGTGGCGGTAAGTTTCAAAGCAAATTGGTGGTTTACGATGAAACATGTTGTTTTGCCCGGCGCACTGCCAACGATTTTTGCCGGATTTCGCATTGCGGCGGGAACAGCGCTGCTGCTGCTGGTGGCGGCAGAAATGATTGCTGCGGAGCAGGGCATTGGCGCGTTGATTCTTCATTATGGCGATCTTATGATTACGGAGCGCTTGATGGCCGGCGTGATCGTGTTATCGCTGCTCGGACTGGTCTTTACGCTGGGGCTTCAGCGGCTGGAACAGCGGCTGGTTCCCTGGCGGCGGAAAAACAATGGATGAAATTTTTGGCCGGGGCTGTCGTTGGAGATGACTCCGGTTGGAATATAATAAAGCAGGCATTCACAATGGTGGACGCCTGCTTTATTATATATTGCTGCGCTTAGGATTAAGCCACGAAAGATTTTATAGCGGCTGGCAGCTATTTATTCGTTTGTGTTTGTTATAATTTTTTGGAAGCATATTCTACTGATTGTTCTGGTCGCTGCTCAATAAGCGGCCTATTTTGTTGCCCGTTTTTTTATGTGATTGCATCTAAGCCGTATAGTTTTCTCTATGTAGGGACCCGACGGATTGTTTCCGACGGTACGTCGTTATTTTATCAGTTCAGAAATGTCCGTATTAAGTGCGGCGGCCAGTTTTTGTAAATAGAGAATACCAGGATTTTTGCGTTTGCCGGATTCTATTTCACTAATGGCAGACTGTGGGACTTTTGCTATATGCGCCAGACGATTCTGCGACAGATTTTTTTGTTTGCGCAGCAGGACTAATTGCTCGCCGAATGCAGCCATAGGTACACCTCCCTATATAGATCTATGTATAATATTATACTTTTAAGGATTAAAGTCAATACATAAAAGTATATAAGATTGCAAAAATTTTTATGCTACACTAGTTATACGAATGCATATAACAAAGGAGCGGAAGGTATTGTGAATATAGGCATAAAAATCAAAGAAATCAGAGAAAAACAAAAAATCAGTATGAATACTTTATCCCGGCTATGTAATGTTTCCCAAGCAAATTTAAGCCGTATTGAAAGCGGACGGCAGCAGCCGGCTTTTGACACATTAGAGCGTATTGTCGCCGCTTTGGGGTATACGCTGGCAGAGTTCTTTTCATCTTCTGATGTTGTGGCAGTCGATGCGGAATTAGCGCCTTTGCTGCAGACGATTCGCGCCTGTTCGCCGGAACAAAGACGAGCCCTGCAATTTTTTTTAGAGTGTATGCAGCGAAAGTAGTTTCAACTAACAGCGGCGCTGAGAATGTCGTGGTCGGCGGCGTGCATTTTGGAACAGCTGGGAAAATTTCGCTGGTATGAGCGCAGACCGGAGTTCCTTTTCCCGTCAAAATTCGTTATAATGAAAGCAAAAGAGGGTGGGCACATGGAATTTCATGATATTGGCAAGATGATTTTTTATCTGGGGTTGGCCTTGGTTATTATCGGCGCGCTGCTGCATTTTGGCAGCGGCATTTTTCCGTTGGGGCATTTGCCGGGCGATTTTCATTGGCAGGGAGAACATACGTCCGTTGATTTTCCTTTCATGACTTGTATTGTGCTCAGCGTTGTGCTGACAATTTTGGCAAACTTGTTTTTTCATTCATAAAAAAGCATTTTGACGAAAGAGAGGCGAAACGGCCTGTAATGGCTGGAAGAGTATGGACGTGAAAAATCAAGCCTTTGGGGCGGCTGGGCAGCTGCCGGCGGGGGAGGAACTCTCCCTTGAAGAACATGAGCGGTTGTCACCGCATATTTTGTTTGAAATCATCCGCCGGGATGGGGAAGAAGAACTGGCTCGCCCGCGGCGGGCATTGGTATTTTCCGGACTGGCAGCCGGGCTGATTATTTCTTTTTCGTTTCTTTTTAAAGCGGTTTTGACATTGTATCTGCCGGATTTTTATGGTGCGGAACTGATTACCTGTCTGGGATATTCCGCTGGTTTTGTAATGGTTATTCTTGGCCGCATGCAGCTTTTTACCGAAAACACGATCACTACCGTCATTCCGCTGTTTCGGCGACCTTCACCGGCAAAATTATTGCGGGTACTGCGGCTTTGGGGACTGGTGTTTTTGTCTAATTTGCTGGGAACCACCATGGCGGCGCTGTTTTTGTCAAATCCCTGGCTGGTCTCGCCGGATCTGGCCGCAGTGCTGCATGATATGGCATTGCATGTGGCGCAGACGCTCCCGGCAGCAAATATCATCCGGGGCGTGCCGGCGGGTATTCTGATTGCGGCGTTAGTGTGGATGATGCCGGTTTCCCGGAGTTTCAGTTTTTTTCTGATTGTGTTCTTTACCTATTTCATCGCTTTGGGCGGATTTTCTCATGTGGTGGTTGGTTCGTGTGAAATGGCTTATGCCGTGCTGCAAGGCGATGCAACTTTGCTTGATTATTTCTTGCGCTTTTTGCTGCCAACCGGCATCGGCAATGTGCTGGGCGGAACGTTTGTGTTTACTTTGCTGGTTTATGCACAGGTGAGCGAGGAGTTAAAACAGTAGCTTTCGTCATCGGTTGAGACGGGGATGCCGGTCGGTTCAAAATGGGATGTTGTTGCAGTTCCTGCAGGAAAAGATCCGTTGCCTTGGTGCGGAAGCAGGAATCGGGAATGATGATGGAAAAGGTTCGCAAAAAGGGAAGAAAAGGGACGGAAACTCGATACAAGCGGCGGGCTTCAATTTCCTTGCGGATCGCCCAGAAGGAAAGCAAGGCAATGCCCAGACCGGCTTCCACCGATTCTTTGATGATCTGCGTGCTGCCAAATTCCATGATTTCAGTTGGTTGTAACTGTTGCTGTGCAAACATTTTTTCGGTGGCTTCCCGTGTTCCCGAGCCTTTTTCGCGAATAATCCAGGTCTCGCGGTTTAAGTCGATTTGTGCCGTTGGCGTTTGAGCCAGCGGATGGGATGGGGAACAAACGATATACATTTGATCGGTTGCCAGCGGAATGGTACGGATGCCGTCTTGCGCTGCCGCGCCTTCAATGATGCCGATATCAATGAGGCGGGCGGCTGCTGCCGAAAGAATCTCTCTGGTGTTGCCAATTTTAATGGCGGGTTTGATTCGCGGATATTTTTGGTGCAGCGAAGAAATCACATAGGGAAGAATATATTCGCCGAAGGTGTAACTGGCGCCAACGGTCAGCGGTCCTTCCGCTGTGTGCAGCAGATCATCGACCAGTCCGTGCATGCGCTCGTCAAGAGCCAGCATTTCTTTTGCATAATGGTATACGATTTGTCCGGCCGGATTGAGTCGGACAAATTTGTTGCTGCGCTCCAATAACGGCGTTTTCAGGTTTCGCTCCAGTGCGTGAATGTACTGGCTGACGGCAGGCTGGGTCATACATAGTTGTTCGGCGGCGCGGGTAAAATTCTTTTTTTCGGCAACGGTAATAAAGACAAGTAAAGACTGTTCCACTTTTTCCAACTCCTTATGATAAGATTTGCTTATTATACTTATTTTGACAAATTATTTTACTTATTGCAACCTTTACTTTATGCTGGTATAAGTAAATGGAGGCGATAGATTTGTGTGATAACAAATATGAAGAAGCAGTTGTGGCCGAACCGGAAGGACGGTCGGCTTTATCGGCAAATGTTCTGGGCATTGGGTTTACGGCTCTGATTGCCTGTCTGGGCTATGGAATGGTGAAATTGCCGGGGTTTGATCATGTCGGCCCCTTGGCCTGCGCCATTATTCTGGCAGTGATTTATCGGCAGGTATGGGGCTATCCGGAAGCGCTGCGGTCGGGCATTCAGATTTCGGCTAAAAAGCTGCTGCGGCTGGCGATTGTTTTGTTTGGTCTAAAATTGAATGTGGATGTGATTTTTCATCAGGGTGCGACCTTACTTTTATATGATCTTGGGACCATTGTCTTTGCTATTACGGCGACGATGCTGCTGGCCAATGTTCTGCATGCAGATAAGGGCCTTTCCTTATTGCTGGGAATTGGCACGGGAGTATGCGGCGCAGCGGCGATTGCGGCGGTATCGCCTATTTTGAAATCAAAAGACGATGATACCGCTATGGGCGTAGGAATTGTGGCGTTGGTGGGTACGGTTTTTTCTCTTGCCTATACGATTTTACGGCCTTTTTTGGATCTTACCAACGTGCAGTATGGAATTTGGTCCGGCATCAGTCTGCATGAGATTGCGCATGTGGCGTTGGCTGCCGCGCCGGCGGGACAGGATGCTCTGGCCATGGCGCTGCTGGCTAAATTGGGCCGGGTATTTTTGCTGATACCGCTGAGTCTGATCCTGATGTATTGGATGAATCGCCGGGGCAAAGAGGAGGCGGGGACGAAAGTGGATGTACCCTGGTTCCTGTTGGGCTTCTTGGGGATGAGTCTTTTGGGCAGTTATGTGCTGGCGGATACGCTGCAGTCTTCGACGGCGTTAAACAAGCTCATTGCCGACGGCACATCGTTTCTTTTGACGATGGCGATGGTCGGGCTGGGGCTCAATGTCAATTTGCGGGAATTGCGGGATAAAGCATTGCGCCCTTTGGCCGCTATGCTGATTACGTCGGTGGTGCTTTCGGTTTTGGCGCTGAAACTTGTGTGAATGATCGGGACCGATGGGCGCGAAGCACTGCGCCGATAAAATAAAATAGAACGACCATCGTGCGAGGCCTCTCGTACGATGGTCGTTTTGTTTTATGGACCGTTATTCACATTTTGACCAGCCGCAGAAGGTGCAAGTCACGCAATTGCCTTCCGGGCGCAGGCTGTGATGGCCGCATTCCGGACATTTGCGGTTGATGCTACTGTTGTCCCGTTGATCTTTGTATTTATCTTCATCCTTGCTTTTTCCCTCATTGTAGATTTCGGCCAGAGCGGAGGCAATGGCATTGCCGCAGGACAAGGAAATATCCTTGCGTCCGCTGCGGATCATGGCCTGACAGGCGGAACAGCGGCTCATTGCGAGCTGACGGATGATATCCTTTACACAAACGCCGGAACGCAGCGCCAGCGAGGTTAGACGCGTAATGGTGGCAATGTTGCTGGCACAGCCGCCGGACGCATTTGTAAAAATTTCAAAAATCTGGCCGTCGGCGGTTTTGTTGACGGTGATATACATTTTATCGACGCAGGATGTATGACGGACCAAAGTGCAGCCGTCAAGACGGGCAATATCGTTGCGGCGAATCGGTTGTATAGAATCGTATTGAATGTCCGGTTTCTGATCGTTGACGCCGAGGATATTGCCGCGCTTACAGCCGTCGCGAAAGACGGTGATGCCCTTGCAGTTTGCCTTCCAGGCGGCAAGATAAATGGCCTTGATATCTTCGGGCGTTGCTTCATGTTTTAAGTTGACGGTTGAGGAAATCGAGTTGTCCACATATTTTTGCATAACGGACTGCAGTTTCACCCGGTTCAAAAAAGGTACGTCATGGCTTTCAATAATCCAGGGGAAGCGTTTTTTGATTTCTTCGTCGCTGGTGGCGTAACTCAAGTGATGGTAATCCAGCAGATCTTTTACGGAATGGGCATAAACTTTAAAAGTTTTGTGTTCGGTTTCCATTTTATGCGTGGTGCGTTCGTAACTGATTTTATAAAGCGGCTCGCAGCCGCCGGAGAAGGTTCCCATCAGTAAAGAGATTGTGCCGGTAGGGGCAATGGAAAGCAAGGTTCCGTTGCGCAGCCCATGTTCTTTCACACTTTCGTAGACGTCCGGCGCTTCGGTTTTGAGCAGCTGCACAATTGGCGACCGGGCTGTTTTTTTCCAGTCATAGCGGCCAAAAGTTCCCTTCAGAGCAGCTGTTTCCGAAGAAGTCCGCACCGCTTCAATCAGCATGATGCGCATGACGGCGCCGACAAATTCGTTGGCTTTTTTTGAGCCGTATTTCAGCTTCATGGCAATGAGGGCGTCGGCCAGACCGAACAGTCCAAGTCCGATGCTGCGCCAGTCGTCAATGCAGCGGCGATTGGCTTCCAGAGGCTGGGTGTCATATCCATAGTCAAGGACTTCGTCAAGCGCCTGCACGGCGGTATGGACCGCTTTACGAAACGCAGCTTCGTTGAGCGCCGGTTCCTCGGTAAATTTATTATCAATAAAATTGTACAGATTAATGCTCATGAGATTGCAGGAATTGTAGGCATTTCCGCCAAATTCACCGCAGGGATTGGTGATCTCGATCTTGTAGTCTTCATAGCCGGACAGCAGCGTGTAATCGTTCAGGCGGTCAATGAAAAGAGCGCCGGGGTCGCCCCAGTCCCACTGGGTCTGACAGTATTCATCAAAAAATTTAGCGGCCCGGATGTTCATACGGATTTTTTCTCCGGTGGCCTTGACGTCAAATTTCAATTCGTATTCGCTGTCTTCGGCAACTGCCTTCATAAATGCATCGTTGAATAAAATAGATAAATTCATGGAAGCCAGTTTTTCATTGTTCTGTTTCATGTGCAGAAATTCAAAAATATCCGGGTGATCGCAGTTCAGGCCTACCAGCATAGCGCCGCGGCGGCCATTTTGGCTGATCACTTCACCGGTAGTATCAAAAATCTTCAAAAAAGAAACCGAACCGGTTGAGGTGCGGGCTACATTGTTGACGCGGCTCGCTTTGGGGCGCAGATTGCTGATATTGACGCCAATGCCGCCGCCGTAAGAAAAAATCTTGGCAATCTCTTCGTTGATCTGGAAGATGGATTCAATATCATCCGTTGGGGAGGGAAGGATGTAACAATTGCTCAGGCTGCCCTTGAATTTGCCCTTCGCTCCGGCGGAATACAAGGTCCGTCCGGCAGGACACACCGAAGCGGTTTCAATATATTGACGCATCCGGTCTTTTATTTCCGGGGAAAAAATAGAGGTTACGCGTTCCATAAATTCTTCCGGTGATTTTTCATCAGGGTGATAATATTTCGATTTTAAAATTCCCTGGCCGATCTCACTTTCGTACCACTTTTCCATTCATTTCACTCCTGCAAGATAGAATAAACGAGCTGGTTTTACGCATCGGCTCGTCAGATATGTTCTATTATAAAGCGAATAATCGCTGGATAACAAGGGGCATAATCCGTCAAAAAGGAGGGAATTTAACTATATATAGTGGATAAACAACACTATTACCCTATATATTGATAAATAAGCAAGAAAAATAATTCCTGATTTTTCCAATCAAAAGAATGCTTTAGCGGCGGGCAGATTTTTTCTGCAGATGCTTTTTTTAGCAGGAAAAAAATAATTTTTCGCGAATTTTTCTTGTTAAGATTAAAGTAAGCATTTAAAGTAACTTTTGCATTTATCGAATTTTCTCTATATTAAGATAAATAATGCGCTCGGCGGCGCATGAAACGCAGGAGGTGTTTATGGCGCGCAGAATGATTCCGGTTCTGACGTATCAGGGTATCTTGAAGTTGCAGCATGGAGGATCGTGAGGAAAGGTGAGAAGAAAATGAGAAATTATTTAAGAAGAATTTTCGGCGTTTGGATATTCTTTTTAGCAGCGGCATTGCTTCTAACCGGAGTATCGCCGCAAGCGGCGATGGCTTGCAGCCGGGTCTTGTCGGCAGATAATGGGCAGGCAGTTTTAGTCGGCCGTAATATGGACTGGCCGGAAAAAACGGATGTGGCCTTTTGGTTTTTACCAAAGGGTATTACGCGCGCCGGATTAAATGAAACCGCATCGTTTGACTGGCAGTCGCAATACAGCAGTATTGTACTGGCTTCATCGGTGAAAGGAAAAGCATTTGTTTCGGATGGTGTCAATGAAGCGGGGCTGGAAGCGAATCTGCTTTGGCTGGATGAAAGCAATTATGGACCAAGGGATCCAGAGCGCAAAGGAATCTCCATTGCGCTCTGGGCACAATATATGCTGGATAATTATGCTACCGTAGCCGAGGCTGTAGCCGATATTCGCGCCGGGCGGTATCAGATTGTTGACGTCAATGTGCCGATGTATATTGCGACGATCGGCACGCAGATGACGCGGGCATCGCTGCATCTGGCACTGGCGGATAAGACGGGTGATTCCGCAGTCGTTGAATATATTGATGGCAAACCGGTGATTTACCATGACCGCGCCTATACCATCATGACGAATTCACCGACCTTTGATAAGCAGCAGGCAAATCTGAAACAATATCAAGGTTTTGGCGGAACTTTGCCGCTGCCGGGCACATCCACGCCGACGGATCGTTTTGTCAGGGCGGCGTATTATTTAAAAAATTTGCCGCAGCCGCATAGTACCAGAGAAGCGCTGGCACATATCCTGAGCGTGACCAGAAATGCCTCCCAGCCTTTTATCACTAGCGTTGATCCTAAAAATCCGTATACGGCGGCGACGGTCTGGCGCACGGTTGGCGATCTGACGCATGGCGTTTATTATTTTGAATCGACGACAAGTCCTTATCTGGTCTGGGCTGCTTTCAGCGACTTTGCCTCGATTCGCGGTAATGCAGCATGGAAACTGGATCTCAGTCAGGATCCGGATTATAATGGCGACGTATCGGCTTTGTTTGTACCTGCCGATGTAACAGAATTAAATGCGCCGGATTTTACCCGGTAAGAGTGCAGTCGGCAAGGAGATGGTATAAAACGCTTTTTGTTTCGTTTCCCTGCCGTAGCATAACAATACCCAGAGACCGGCTGTCTCTGGGTATTGTTATGCTTTTTTCTGAATGGTATTGCGGTCGGGCAGCGCATCGCGCCATTCGGCAAAGGTATGGCCCTGAAACTTTGCGCTGCCGGCAATTTCTGCCAGCGGGACCAGTACAAAAGCTCGCTGCAGCAAATAGGGATGCGGCAGCTGCAGCGCCGGGCTGTCCACCGTACAGCCGGGGATATGCAGCAGGTCAAGGTCGATGGTGCGCGGGCCCCAATGATCAAGGCGTTTGCGGCCCAACTGATCTTCAATGCGCTGGCAGGCCTGCAGCAGCGTCAAAGGCGACAATGTCGTCAGCAGTTCGGCCGCGGCGTTGAGAAAAGGCGGTTGATCCGTTTTTCCCCAGGGCGGCGTTTCGTAAAAGGACGAAACCTTGGATACTTCAATGCCCGGCGTCAGGCGCAGCTGCGCAAGAGCTGCCTGCAGCGCCGCCGCGCGGTCTCCCAGATTAGCGCCCAGACTGATCCAGCAGGTTGTTTTCATGCCGGGCGCGTCCGTTTGATCTGTACGCAGATATCGCCAAATTTGCCCGGCACCGGCGCATCCGGCTTATGTACGGCCACGCGCACCGCATTGACCGGATAGGCGGCAAGCAGCGCTGCGGCGATTTTTTCCGCGACTGCTTCAATCAGGCGCAGTGGCTCGCCTTCGACAATTGCGCGCACGGTTTCGTAAACAGCGGCGTAATTTACGGTCTCTTTAAGATCATCGCTGCTGCCGGACAGACTGAGGTCCAGATAAAGCTTAACGTCAATGATAAATCTTTGACCCAGCCGGCGTTCTTCCGGCAGGGCGCCGTGATACCCATAAAATTCCATTTGTGCGAGTTCGATTCTGTCCATTTTCTGCCTCCTAAAAATTTGATTTTGCATCGGCTTGTAAAATTGCATCTGTCATGCGGCACATGCGGGCAATCGGTTTGACATCGTGTACGCGCACAATGGAAGCTCCCTTGAGGATACCGAGTACGCAGGTCGCTCCGGTAGCTTCCATGCGTTCGTCGACCGGCAGGCCGAGCGCAGCGCCGATAAAACTTTTACGGCTGGTTCCCAGCAGCAGCGGATAGGCAACGCTGTCAATCGCGGCTAATTCTTCCAGTCGTTTGAGGACAAGAAGATTGTCAGACGGCGTTTTGCCAAAGCCGATGCCGGGATCAAAGATGATGTTTTCCGGGCGCAGTCCCGCCTGGTCGGCTATGCAGCGGCTGCGGCGGAAAAACGCCTGCATGGCGGCAAGAATATCTTCGCTGTATTCTTTACCGGGCTGGTTGTGCATGACAATCACCGGAACATCGCTGCGGGCGGCAACCGCCGCCATTTGTCCCGGTTCGGCAGCGTACTGCAGCCCTTGAATATCATTAATGATATTTACTCCACAGGATAAGGCCGCCGCAGCTGTTTCTGACTTAAAGGTGTCAATAGACACCGGAGCCGGGATGTCAGGAACTACTTTTTCCAGAAAAGGCAGCAGGCGCTCCAGTTCTTCCGCTGCCGGCACCGGAGCAAATCCGGGACGCGAGGATTCCGCGCCGATGTCAATGAGATCAGCGCCATCCCGGATCATTTCTTCCGCATGGCGGCGGGCACGGTCAATCGTGTTCCAACGGCCGCCGTCGGAAAAAGAATCCGGCGTTACATTGAGAATACCCATAATCAGAGTTTTATGGCCGAGACAGAGTGATTTTCCGTCGGGCCAGTGATATTCACGCAGAGGGGTCATGTTTGTTTTCTCCTTTCATCAGCAGCGACCAGGCTTCCTGTCGTAATGCGGCATCGGTTTGCAGACGGCCGCTGCTGGCCGTCGTAAGCGTTGTTGTGTCCGGCGCAATCTCGCTGCGCAGCATCATACAGAGTTGCCGGGCTTCTACAATGACCAGAACTCCTTCGGCGGCGATTCCCTGCTCAATGGCCTCGGCAATTTCCTGTGTCAGGCGTTCCTGTAGTTGCGGCTGCCGGGCCAGTTCGCCAATGACACGGGCAAATTTGCTGAATCCGGCGGCCATGCCGTTGTGGGGCAGATAGGCGATGTAAACTTCGCCAAAAAAAGGAACCAGATGATGCTCGCAAAGCGAGTAAAAGGGAATATGCCGTATGGCAATCAGGCCGCGGCTGTCGGTGGGAAACGGGCGGCCCCAGAGGGCCGGAATACGTTCGGGACGACCGCCCAGCAAATATTCATAAAGTTCTACCACGCGCGCCGGCGTCTGTTCCATATGCCGGGCGGTGAGATCAAGTCCCATGGCGGTAAGAAAATCTTTTATTGCCTGTTCGGCTTTTGCGTTCATGCCGGTTGCCTCCTGCTTGTTCTAATCTCTTCGTTATTGTATCATAGATTGCCAAGTTTCCCCAGCCCTGGCAAAGAGGGAAAATTAGCCGTCATCCTTTTTATGCAGGCGATAATATAGTATAATCAAATACAAGTGATGTTTTCTGGTAAAGAAGCCGTGAGCGGTGGGGAAATTGTTCATGGCAGCGGAAACAGGGAAGAGAATTTCAGGGAGGATCTGGGACGGGTGGAAGCAACAATCGATGTCGTGCAACCGGAATATATAAAAGAATTTGCTTGTATTGGCGGGGCGTGTCCGGATTCCTGCTGTGCTAACTGGAATATTGTTTTTGACGAAGACGCCTGCCGGCGTTATGAAAATTGTACTGATGCAGCCATCCATTCCTGCTATCAGATGGCTGTGCAGCGTAACGTCGAAATGGCGGCTGACGGTACCGTTCCCTATGCGTTTGTGCAGATGACGGCGGCGCAGCGCTGCCCATTTTTGCTGCAGGATGGGTTTTGCCTGATCCAGCGGCATACGGAGGAACAAAATCTGTCGGAGACCTGTCGGACTTATCCGCGGGTCTGGCATATCTGGGGCTTTGCTTATGCAGAGTGTTCCATGGACGTTTCCTGCCCGCGGGCAGCACAGTTGATTTTACAGCGGCAGGCGCCGCTGCATTTTCTGACAGAAAAATGTTCGGCGCAGGTATTGGCCGGCTATCGCCGGGAAGACCCGGAGTCCGAGTTGAATTTATGGAGTCTGCAGCTGCGGAATTTTTTGATTTTTATTTTGCAGCAGCCTGTGTATACGATTGAGGAACGGTTGTTGCTGGCCAATCGGTTTTTCTGGGAAGCGGCGGCTCCGGAAAATAAGTTGCCGGACAAGAAGAATGCTTTGGTAGACCGTTATGTAGAATTGTTGTCGGATGCGGGGCAGGTGCGGGAGCTGCTCAGTCATGGCAGCGCCCAGCGGGTGATGCAGCTCGATGTGCTGCGGCTGCTGCTCTGTCATCGGCGGCAGATGCCGGGGACTCCGGTGGGCGATGATTTTTCCGCGGCCGCGGACAGGGTTATGCAGCGCTGGCAGCTGAAGCCCGATGCTCCGGTGACCGCAGAGAGCGTTATGGCGTATACGATGGATTTAGCTGTCTGGCGTGATTTTATTGCCGGGGTTCCCTATATGGAAGAAAATTATTTGGTGAATCAGGTTTTTAAAATTGTTCGGTTTACCGATCAGCCGGCTAATGCCGACGGCTGGATACAGTTGATCTTCCAGTTTGCCTTGCTGCGGCTGCTGCTTGCGGCAGCGATCGGCGAGGCGGGTTCGTCCTTTACGGAGGCTGCGGCGGTTTCGTTAATACAAAAAACAGCCCGGACGGTGGAACACAACCGTTTGTATCTGCAGCAAGCGGTGAAGCTGTTCGCAATTTTGCAGATGGAGCAGTCCGACGGAATGGAAACGCTGATTCGGTAAAAAAAGGTGCGGTTTGGTTTTATCCGGGATGGCGGGATGAAAAGATGAAAGCGAAGGCAAGGGGTAAAAACTGTGGATACAAATCTGCAAAAATATCTGGCGTTTGTTAAGACGGTGGAATATGGCAGTTTTACAAAGGCGGCGCAGATGCTGCATTATTCACAATCCGGCATTAGCCGGATGATTCTGGATCTGGAAAAGGAGTGGCATGTTTCGCTGTTGGAACGGGGACGGGCCGGCGTCCAGTTGACATCGGACGGCGTTCAACTATTGCCGTATGCCCGGAGTGTATGCCGTGAATTTGAAAAATTGCAGACGCAGGTTGACGGACTCAACGGACTGGAAGCCGGATTGATCCGGATTGGGACTTTTTCCAGTGTAGCCACGCACTGGCTGCCGAATATTATTCAGGCCTTTCAGAAAGACTATCCTGCGATACGTTATGAATTATTGCTGGGCGACTATACGGAGATCGAAACCTGGATTGCCGAAGGCCGGGTGGACGCGGGCTTTCTCTGCCTGCCGACGCGTCCGGAATTTGAGACGATTTTTTTGGAGCAAGATCCTTTGCTGGTTGTGCTGCCGGAAGATCATCTGCTGGCAACGGCGGAGAAATTTCCTGTCCAGGCGCTGGGCAATTATCCGTTTATGCTGCTGGATAAAGGCGCCGGGGCGGAGGTGCCGGCGCTGCTGCGGCGTTATAATCTGACGCCGGACGTGCGGTTTACAACCTGGGAGGATTATGCAATCATGGCGATGGTTGAAAGCGGTCTTGGGATCGGTATTTTGCCGAAGCTGATCTTGCGGCGGGCGCCGTATCATATTGTGGCAAAAGAACTGGATGTGCCGGCTTGGCGCAAGATCGGGTTGGCATTCCGGGAGAAAAAAACGCTTTCGCTGGCTATGCGGCGCTTTTTAGAGTATTTATCGTTTCGGTAAAACGGGGCGGCAGGAAAGAATAGAGGAGGGAGCTGCGATGCGCGGCGTTTTTGATATTGTCGGGCCAGTGATGATTGGTCCATCCAGTTCGCATACGGCAGGAGCGGTGCGCCTCGGGCTGATGGCAGGGAAAATCCTGGGAGAACGGGCGGTGAAAGCCGGCATTCAGCTGCATGGGTCATTTGCCCGGACCGGAAAGGGGCATGGAACGGACAAGGCGCTTTTGGCCGGTATTATGGGCTTTTTGCCGGATGATGAGCGGATTCGCGACGCGCAGGCGCTGGCGCTGCAGCAGGGGCTGGAATATAGTTTTCAGACAGTAGATTTTGGCGATGTGCATCCGAATACGGTTCTGCTTCATCTAGTTGGCGTAAGCGGGCGGATTGTCAGTGTGGGCGGCGCTTCGATTGGCGGGGGCAATATTCTGATTACAAAAATTAACGGGTATGCGGTCGAATTGACCGGCGAGTATCCCGCGCTTTTGGTGCTGCACCGGGATCGACCGGGTGTGATTCTGCAGGTGGCGGGGATTCTTGCCCGACGCGGGTTGAACGTAGCGTTTATGCGGGTGTCGCGGCAGGCGCGTGGGCAGGAGTCTCTGATGATTCTGGAGATGGATGAGGCATTGCCGGCAGCGGTGGTGGACGAATGCTGCTCGTATGCAGATATAGAACAGGCGATGGCCATACCGGCAATCTGAGGGAGCGAAGAAAAGATGATGACAGAGTTCAATACGCTGGCCGAGCTCATGGCCCAGGCGGCGGAGCGCAAGCTGCCGCCTTATGAGCTGGTAATCCGGCGTGAAATGGAAACCCGGGCGGTCAGCCGGGCGGCAGTCTGGTCGGTGATGCAGGAAAATTGGCGGGTCATGCAGGCGGCGATGGCACGGGGACTGCGCAGTGAAGAGCGCTCTTTAAGCGGGCTTACGGGCGGCGACGCCAAGCGGATTTTTTCTCGCAGGCAGCAGGGGGTTCTGGGAGAAGCGGCGTTGACGGCAGCGGCTCGGGCGGTTGCTGTCAGCGAGATCAATGCGGCGATGGGGCGCATTGTGGCTTGTCCGACCGCCGGTTCCTGCGGTATTGTGCCGGCCGTGCTGCAAACAGCGGCTGAGCAGCGCGGCAGCCATGAGGATGAAATCGTGGCGGCCCTCTTTATGGCTGCCGGCATCGGCATGGTTGTGGAACAGAATGCCTGTATTGCCGGGGCCGCCGGCGGCTGTCAGGCGGAATGCGGCACGGCTGCCGGTATGGCGGCCGGGGCGTTGGTGCAGTTGGCCGGAGGCGCGCCGCCGGCCATTTGTGAGGGCGTGGCGCTGGCGATGAAAAATCTTTTGGGATTGGCCTGCGATCCGGTGGCCGGACTGGTAGAAGTGCCTTGTGTGAAACGCAATGGCTTTGTCGCCGTACATGCAATGGTTGCCGCCGATATGGCCCTGGCAGGCGTTTGTTCCGTGATTCCCGTGGATGAGGTTATCGGCGCTATGCAGGAGATTGGCCGGTTAATGCCGGCAGCTCTCCGCGAAACCGCCGGTGGCGGCCTCGCGGTAACGCCGACGGCGCAGGCAGCGGCCCAGCGCATTTTTGGTAAATCGTCATGTTCATAAAAGAACGGCCTGGCAATCTTTTACTTTGCTAGGCCGTTCTTTTATGAAAGCTGTTGTATCGTATGCAGTTTGTCGCTGCACTCGGATAATTTTTGCAGCCGGATGGTAATGGCCTTGCGGGGAGAAGTTGCCTTTGCCGGCCGGCGGGCATGAGGAAGCCGGCAGTGTATAGCTCCCTGACGCAGCAGGTCAATAGCTTCTTCGAGTTCATCGGCCAAGCCCTGCAGGGCCCGGAGATCAGCTGCGTCTTCGCTTTGTCCGGACGGCAGCATAGTGATCCGGGCGGCAGCAAGTTGTTGAAAACAAGCTGATAGCGCGGATAAAAAGCCGGCGGCTTCTTCCCGGCCGATGTGCGCCGGAGTTTTTAACCCGATGATTACGGCCTGGGGATCGTTTTTCTGCAAAGCATTTTTTTCTTTGTCCAAGCAAAGATAGATGCTGGCGGGGGCAAAGCGGGTAAGTTCGTCGAAAGAAATCATTTGGATAGGCAGACGGTTTTCGAGAATTTGTGCTGCTGCCTGTTGAATCTGGCTGGCGATCAGCAGGTTGCTGCCGACGGCAGCGATAGCTGGCTGCATAAAATCGAGACTTCCTTTCACAATAAAATTTTCGGCGCCAAAATTGGCGGGAACTTTGGGAAAAAATGGAAAAATATAGTATAAAAGGTCGGTTTGACAATAGATATAAGCAGTGTTATGATGATTTTGCTATTTTCCGAAGACTATGTTCCCGCAGGGAATAACGCCGGGAACTTCATGACATTTTTGGCAGGTTTCTGCTGTATGCGTTGATGGCGGTGTTCCGGAACAGGATTCGGCAGAGAGAAGAACAAGGACGGAAAAAGATAGCTTGAGCAGTGCAGTCCGGGAAAGCTCTGCGGAACCATTGTGGAGAGAGGGAGAAAACATGGCAATCAAAGTTTTGTTGGCAGATGATCACTTGCTGTTGCGGCAAGGGATTAAAAGAATCCTGAGTTATGAAGAAGACATTGAGATTGTGGGCGAAGCCGGCGATGGGCAGGAAGCATTGGCGCGGACACTGGGGCTTCATCCAGATGTTTTACTGCTGGATCTCAATATGCCGGTGCTCAATGGGATTGAGGTTGCCAGACAACTACGGGCAGCGAAATCACCGACTAAAATCATCGTTCTGACGATTCATGAAGGCTCAGACTATGTATTAGAAGTTCTGAATGCCGGCGCGGCCGGATATTTGCTGAAGGATGTGGAGCCGGGCATGTTCCTGCAGGCGATTCGCATGGTGGCCCGGGGCAATATGTTTGTTGATCCCAAATTGGCCGAGCGCATTTTTGGCGGCGCTTGTGAGAATGCGGATCTGAAAGAACGGGCGGCGGAACTCTGGCAGGATACCCGGGCGCTGCATCTCACCGGACGGGAGATGGAAGTCATTGCTTGCATTGCCCGCGGCTGTTCTAACCGTGATATCGCCCAGACGCTTTTCGTCAGCGAAAAGACGGTCAAGAACCATCTCACCAGTATCTTTCGTAAATTGCATGTCAATGATCGGACGCAGGCGCTCATTTATGTCCTCCGCCATAAACTCATGACGCTGGATGGATCGGATTCCGATGTATCCTGATTTTTCAACTTTTGGTTCGTGGACTTGCTGCTTTTTCGCAGCAGGTCTTTTTTTGATTAAAGCTGCGTGCAGAGCGTTGGAATGTCCAGTTTTTTTGCCGGATCAAGCATTCCCGTATGAATCAGAAAATCCTGTGTGGCTTCGAGGTCTTGCAGATCGGCGGGGCGGATGTCAGGATCAAAATCATACCATGGCGCCATTTTGGCAACTTGTTCCGGCGTAAGCCCTGTTTCTGCCGCTGCATCCGGATAAGAAGCTGCCGGATCCGCCAGATAATCGGCGACGACCTGGCGGTGCAGCGAAAGGAATTTTTTGGCAGCCTCCGGGTGGTTTTGCAAGAAATCCTGACGCATGGCGATGACAATGGTAGCGTCCAGAAGACCCTTGCCGGTCGTCAGGGTGCGGGCGCCATTTTCCTGGAGTTTTAACGCGGCCGGACCGGCCAGCAGGCCAGCGTCAATTTTACGGCTGGCCAGAGCGGCCGCTGTCTGGGGGATGTCCATGGAGACAAAATGTACATCATCGATGTTGAGGCCGGCTTTTTGCAGTGCGGCCAGCAGCAACTGATGCAAAATGGTGCCCCGAGGCCCGGCAATGGTCTTTCCCTTAAGATCCTGTATCGTTTGGATGCTGTCGTCGGTGGTTAGCAGCGTAAATGCTTCCGGAGCCCGGCTGTAAATGCCGACAATTTTCAAATTGACGCCATTGGCCGCAGCAAGAATAGCGCTGGTTCCCCCCAGCGCATGGCAGATGTCGATGTCGCCGGCAGCCAGCGCTTCGGTTTGTTTGGGGCCGGCGTTCAGGTCCGAATAAGTAAATTGGATTCCGTCGGTCTGAAAGGCGTCTTCAAATGTCGCATGTCGTTTTTCAAGAATCGAAGGAATGTTGAGCGGCGATTTTACATAGGTGGAATGAATCGCCGTAAGCTGGGGCGCGGCAGCTTTGCCGTCCGCTGCAGCTGTACCGTCTTGCTGGCCGCAGCCGGCGGTCAGCAAGACGACTGCCGTGGTAAAAAGAACAAAAATGATAAGCTGGGCAGAGAGTCGGGAAAGTTTCATAAAAACGCACCTCGGTAATATTATAGTAAGGCAATGATTTGTTGTTCCAATGCTAATCGGTTCGCCAGCGCCGGCCGCGGATAAGGCGCGGTATTCGCAAGGGAGCGAAGAATATGGCCGTCTGCCATGACATGAATCATTTGGCCAAGCCGGGCAGCTTCGGTAATGTCATGCGTGACAAAAAGAATGGTGCGCGGCTCGGCGGCAAAAATTTGCATCAGCTCGTCCTGCAGCTCCCGACGGGTGAAATAGTCCAGCGCGGCAAATGGTTCGTCCAGCAGCAGAAGTTCGGGCTCGCTGGCCAGTGTGCGCGCCAGAGCAGTCCGCTGTGCCAGGCCGCCGGATAGCTGCTGCGGATAGGCATTTTTAAAACGTTCTAAGCCGAAGGCCTTCAGATATTGCCGCGCTTTTTCTTCGGAACCGCCGCAGCCGTGCCGCCAGAAGCAAATATTGTCCCATACGGTAAGCCAGGGGAGCAGTCTGGGGGTCTGAAACATGATGCCGCGGCGCTGGGCGGGCTGCAGTCCCTCAATCGAGCCGTGTTTCGGCGTTTCCAGTCCGGCCAGCAGGCGCAGTAAAGTGGTCTTGCCGCAGCCGCTTTTTCCAACCAACACATGGAAAGAATTGTGCTGCAGTTTCAGATTCAAATCATTCAGGGCCTGGATCCGGCTGCCGTCCGGCAGGCGGTAGTTCTGGCTGAGGTGACAAATGGCAATGTTCATTTATTCGCCTCCGGTAAAGCGTCGGCAGCGCCGGCCAAGCAGGCGTAGCAAGGCATCGGCGGCAAGGCCCAGCGCGCCGATCGTGAAAATTCCGGACAGCACAACATCTGGACGCGCCATTTCTTCGCCGTCAAGAATCAACCAGCCCAGTCCGGCAGCGGCGGCGATCATTTCAGCGCCGATTAAAGAGCGCCAGCTATAGCCAAGGCCAATGCGCAGTCCGGTATAAATGGAAGGAATCGCCATGGGAAGGCGAAGATGCCAGAAGGCGGCCAGCCGCGAAAGTCCAAATACCCGGCCCAGCTCTAATAAAGCGCAGTTCGGGCGGGCAATGGCCGCCAGCGTATTGAGAAAAATGGGGAAAAAGGTTGCTAAAATCACAATGACAAGTTTGCTGGTTTCACCGATGCCAAACCAAAGAATCAGCATGGGGAGCAAAGCCAGCGGCGGTACATTGCGAAAAAATTCCAGCGCGATGCGGCAGAACGCCCCGGCAGGCCGCGACAAACCAAGCAAAATTCCCAGCGGCAAGGCCAGTCCGGCGGCAATAAAAAAACCCAGCGCTACGCGCAGTACGCTGACGGCAACATGACGGGTCAGCTGACCGGATGCGGCCAGCTGTATAAGCGTGTGCGCAACGTCGGCAGGCGGCGGCAGTATGTAAGCATTCCACCAGAAGTGTGTGCTGCCGATCTGCCAGAAAAGAAGCAGCGCCAGCGGCAGCGTGCCATGTAAGGCTATTGTTTTAACAATCCGGAGCATTATCCATCACCTGCTTATTACTATAGCATAATCTGCCGTAGGCTGCATAAATTTCCGCTGTGTCACTTGACAGACCGCGCAACGCGTCGGAACGTTCACTCTCTCGTTTTCCGGCGGCAGCCGGAGCCGATTTCCTGCATTACCTGTATGACGGCGCGGGCCGCTTTGGATAAATAGCGGCCTTGCCGCCAGGCAATGATAGCCCGGCGGTTGGGCAGCCAGTGGCGCAGGGTAAAATAACGCGGCGGCTCTCCGCTGAAACGCATGGTGCAGGCCAGCAAATCAGTGGTCAGGGTCGCTCCGATGCCCACGGCGGTCAGCCGCAGCGCGGTCGGCATACTCTGGGTTTCCAATACGATGGGGGGAGAAATCTGCATTTGCTGACAAAGGTCAAAGAAGGATTGCCGCATTTTTTGACCGGGACGAATGATGATGAAGGGTTCCTCTGCCAGCTGGGTCCAATCGGGTTCGGGCCAGCGTGAACTCGCTGCCGGAGGAAGTTTTGTCTTGCACAGACGGTGACGGGCGTTTAAGGCCAATAAAATTTCTTCCTGAAAAATTTCGAGGCAGTTGAGGCCGGGACGCGTCAGCGGCTGCAAAACAATTGAAAAGTCGGTTTTTCCTGTCTGAGCGCATTCTTCCAATTCCGTTGTTGTGCCTTCTTCCAGCCGGACCTCAATGCCGGGCCAGCGCCGCCGTACTTCGGGCAGCACTCGGGTGAGAAAATAGGAACTGCGGTAGTTGGAACTGCCGATAATGACATGACCTTTGGTCAGAGTGCCGAGATCATCGATCTGCTGCTGCCGCGTCTGTTCCAATTGATGCAGCTGCTCTTCAATATGAAGGTAGATTTCACCGGCATCAGTCAGTCGGATCGGCGTCATATTCCGATCAAAGATGGCCGCGCCGACGCGTTGTTCAATGCGTTTGACAAATTGACTCAGGGATGGCTGGGCAATATAGAGTTTTTGCGCTGCCAAGGAAAAATTGCCGGTTTCTAAAATTTTACTGAGGTAAGTGTATTCGCGTTCGCCCATAAGCACGCCTCCAACATAGCTTAAAAACTATGTAAATGATATTTTCTAAAGTATTGGAAATATATATAAACTCATTATATACTAACAGTAATCAGGGTACAACTTAAACAATGGAGGGATTGGCGATGGAACATTCAGAGAAATATCAGGATCTGGTTCGCCTGTTGGCAAGTATGACAGCCTATACCAGCAAGCATTTACCCGATGATGTGCTGGCAAAGCTGAAAGAGCTGCGCACACAGGAAACGACGCCGCTGGCCAAAGTCGTATACGATTCCATGTTTACCGATCTGGATATGGCAAATAAACTGGACCGCCCTTGCTGTCAGGACACGGGCGTTATTCAGTATTTTGTCCAGATGGGATCACATTTTCCTTATGTTGACGAAATGGAAAATGCGCTGCGTGATGCCGTCAAAGTTGCGACGAAAATGGCGCCGCTTCGTCATAATGCGGTAGAGATCTTTGATGAAAAAAATACCGGGAATAATGTCGGAACCCGGATTCCCTGGATTGACTGGGAAGTAGTGCCGCAGCGGGATGATGTGCGCGTTTATACGTATCTGGCCGGCGGCGGCTGCAGTCTGCCGGGGACGGCTAAGGTTCTCATGCCGCTGGAAGGCTATGAAGGTGTGGTCAAGTTTGTTTTCGATCAGATTACTTCCTATGGGATTAATGCCTGCCCGCCGCTTCTCGTCGGTGTCGGTATTGCCGGTTCGGCTGAGGTGGCGGCTAAGCTCTCTAAAAAAGCGCTTTTGCGTCCGATCGGGTCGCGTAATTCTAATCCGCGCGGGGCGATGATGGAACAGCGCATGGAGAAGGGGCTGAATGAAATTCAGATCGGCCCGGGGGGACTGACCGGCGCCAATTCTGTCATGGGAGTTCATATTGAACAAGCTGCGCGTCATCCGGCAACCATCGCGGTCGGACTTTCTACTGGCTGCTGGGCGCATCGGCGTTCCCTGCTTCATATTTTTGCGGATTTGTCTTATGAAGTATTGTCACACAAGGGGGTAGAATTATGAAAAAAATCTTAACGACACCCATTCAGGATGCAGAGCTGGAATCGTTGAAAATTGGCGATATTGTTTATCTGAGCGGCTATCTGATCACCGGGCGTGACGACGTTCATCAGCGGCTGATCAAACAGCATCGGCCGTTGCCGGTAGATCTGGCGGGAAAAGCTATTTTTCATGCCGGTCCGATTATGCGGGAAATCGCCGCGCAGCCGGGGCGATATGAAGTTATCTCGGTAGGGCCGACGACAAGTATGCGCATGGAAAAATATGAGCGCGAATTTATTGCGGCCACCGGACTGAAAATGATTGTCGGCAAAGGCGGCATGGGCCCCAATACGGTTGAGGGATGCCAGAAATATAAGGCAATTCATACGGTTTTTCCGGGCGGCTGCGCGGTTTTAGCCGCACAATGCGTCGAAGAAGTGGAACGGGTGGAATGGCTTGATCTCGGCATGCCGGAAGCTATGTGGGTTATGCGGGTTAAAGAGTTTGGGCCGCTGATCGTTTCCATTGATACGCATGGCGGCAATTTGTTTGAGCAAAACAAGGCAACGTTCAATCAGAAAAAAGGCCCGATCGTGGATGAAATCTGCACCCATCTTGATTTTTTGGATTAAATAGATCGGCTGCATTGATCAAACATTGGCATAAGATGACAGAAAAGCTGCTGCACGGGTTGCCCGTTCAGCGGCTTTTTTGTGTAAATTTTATCCGGTGCGTCAATAAAGTTTGGCAGCGGTCCGGCGATGTGAAAGAAAATGATTTGACATTGCCGGGCAGGCTGTTATACTAAGAGCTCGAACCGATGTAGATGGTCATGGGAGGCAGAAGTAATATGGGAAATAAAAAAAGCCGGATTTGGCTGACATTTTTTTTGGGTGCATTAGCGGCGCTGGCGCCGCTTTCAACGGATATGTACTTGCCGAGCTTGCCGGTCATGACCGCTGTATTTGGCGCCGGACCATCGCTTATTCAGCTGACGCTTACGATGACGATGGCTGGCATGGCGTCGGGACAGTTGCTGGCTGGTCCGATCAGCGATCAGCGCGGGCGGCGGTGTCCGCTGCTGGCGGGAATGCTGTTTTTTGCCGGATCGTCGCTGGGCTGCGTTTTTGCCGATTCCATCGGCTGGTTTCTGGGGTTTCGTTTTGTGCAGGGACTTTCGGGGGCGGTAGGCATCGTGACCGCGCGGGCCATAGCCAGGGATGTTTGTGACGGGGCAGAACTGACGCGATTTTTTGCCCTGCTGATGCTGGTGAATGGGCTGGCGCCGGTTCTGGCGCCGGTGATTGGCGGGCAGGTGCTGCTGTTTACTTCCTGGCGGGGCGTTTTTGCCCTGTTGTCGGCGATTGGGCTTATCCTTACGCTGGCGACGCTGATTTTCCGGGAAACACTGCCGCCAGAGCGCCGCATTCGCAGTCTGACGGCCAGCTTTCGCAGTTTTGGCGGGTTATTAAAGGATCGTTATTTTCTGGGGCATTGCCTTTTGCAGTGTTGTTTTTTTGGTGCTTTTTTTGCGTATATTTCCGGATCGTCGTTTCTTTTTCAGGATGTTTATGGCATATCGGCGCAGGCGTTCAGTTTCTTATTTGGCGGCATTGGGGCGGCTATTGCGCTTGTGGGACTCATTCCCGCCCGGCTGGCTGGCCGGGTATCCGATGTGCGGCTGCTGGTCTGGTCGTTGGTACAGGCTTTGGCGGGGAGCGTTGCTTTTTTTGTTTGCTGCTGGCTGCGGGCGCCGTTTGTTCTTACGGTGCTTTCGCTGCTGCTGACGATTCCAATGGTTTCAGTGCTGGGTGCGGCGAGTTTTTCGCTGGCTATGCGGACGCAGGGAAAAAATGCCGGCAGTGCCGCAGCCCTGATCGGTTTTTTTTCGATGATTTCCGGCGGTCTCATTGCGCCGCTGGTTGGTATCGGCGGCAGCGGCAATCCAATGCCGATGGCGGTGATTATGGTGACTGGTTATGCTGCGGCTTGGCTTTTTTATTGGTGGATGATTCGTCCGCAGCAGGCGCAGTGACGGTATAAAAAATCAGTTGACAATTGGATTTATATATCGTAATATATAAATATATTGATGAATAAACAGAGGGTAAGGCGGGGGATTTTTATGGAAAACCGAGTTGGAGAATATAGGGAACTGGCGGAGCTCTTGAAAGTACTGGCGCATCCGGTGCGGCTCTGCATCGTGAACGGGCTGCTGCAAAACGGCGCCTGCAACGTATCCCATATGCAGTCGTGTCTGGAAGCGCCGCAGTCGACGATTTCCCAGCATTTGCAGAAGCTGCGGGCGGCCGGGATTATCGCTGGTGAGCGGCAGGGATTGGAAGTCGTATATCATGTGACCGATGCGCGCGTTGCCGCGCTTTTGTCGGTCTGGCGGAAAAAAAAGGGAGGCGAGCTTTGATGCGAAGTCCGGTGCAGTCGTATATGTTTTGGGTCTTTTTGGCTTTTTTAGCCGTTGGGGTCTTTTATCCGGCAGTTGGCGTCATTGCGCTGACTTGTATGCTGGCGCCGGTTATCGTTGCTTTTTGGCGCGGGCGCTGGTGGTGCGGGAATGTATGTCCGCGCGGCAGTTTTTATGATCAGCTGCTGCGGCGGATTTCTCCACAAAAAAAGACGCCGGCATTTTTTCGGCATCCTTGGTTCCGCGCTTTTATGGTAGCGTTTATTTTTGTGATGTTCAGCGTTCAGATGCATGCCGCCTGGGGTAATATTTCAGCCATGGGCATGGTGTTTCTGGTTTTGATTGGTGTTACCACCTTGGCGGCTGTTTTGTTGGGGCTGTTCTTCAATGCCCGAACCTGGTGCAATTTTTGTCCCATGGGAACGCTGGCAATGTTGGTGACGCGTTTTCGCCGCCGCAGCCGTGCCATATGAACGGCAGACACGTGGCTTGACTGTGTATGCGGGATTAAAAGTAAAATTGTATTGATACAAAAATGATCAATCTCGTTCTTTTCGTTGTCGGCACAAGGCTGTTTTGCTACAATAGGAAAAATTGCTTTGATCAAAGCGCCTATGCAATGGATAAAAATTTTTAAAGGGGAGATTCATTTATGGAAAATCAATATACTTTGAACAAAAATCTTGCACAAATGCTGAAGGGCGGCGTGATCATGGATGTTACCAATCCAGAACAGGCGCGCATTGCCGAAAAAGCCGGGGCAGCGGCGGTCATGGCACTAGAACGGGTCCCGGCGGATATCCGCCGGGACGGCGGTGTGGCGCGAATGTCAGATCCGAAAATGGTTCGCGATATTCAGCAGGCCGTTTCTATTCCGGTCATGGCTAAAGTTCGTATCGGACATTTTGTTGAAGCGCAGATTCTGGAAGCGGTAGGAATTGACTATATTGATGAGTCTGAGGTTCTTACGCCGGCCGATGATCAGAATCATATTAACAAAAAAGAGTTTCAGATTCCGTTTGTATGCGGCGCGCGCAATCTGGGCGAAGCTTTGCGGCGTATTGGCGAAGGCGCAGCTATGATACGGACAAAGGGCGAAGCTGGTACCGGCAATATCATCGAGGCCGTGCGTCATATGCGGACCATGATCAACGATATGCGTCGGGTGCAGGCGGCCTCTCCCATGGAATTGATGGCGATTGCAAAAGAATATGCAGCGCCGTATGACCTGCTGGAATATGTTCATGCGCAGGGAAAGCTGCCAGTGGTGAATTTTGCGGCTGGCGGTATTGCTACGCCGGCTGATGCCGCAATGATGATGCAGCTTGGCAGTGACGGCGTGTTTGTCGGCTCTGGTATTTTTAAAGCTGGCGATCCGGTAAAAAGAGCCAAAGCGATTGTTGAAGCGGTAACTTATTATGATGATGCAAAGAGATTGGCCGCGATTTCAGAAGATCTTGGAGCAGCAATGGTTGGCATCAATCTGGAAATATTACCGTCAGAACCGCGTTTGGCAGAAAGAGGCCTATGATGCTGACAATAGGCGTACTGGCTATGCAGGGAGCTTTTGCTGAGCACCTGGAACGGCTGCGCCGGTTGGAGGACGTCCGGGGAATCAAAGTGCGTGTAGAAGAGGATTTAGCTGGTTTGGACGGTTTGATTTTGCCGGGCGGGGAATCAACCGCCATGGGAAAACTTTTGACGGATGTTGGACTTTTATCACCTTTGGCAGACTATATCCGCCGCGGAATGCCTGTATGGGGCACTTGTGCAGGGCTTATTTTGCTGGCAAAACGTATTGCCGGGCAGGAGATGAAGTATCTGGCGGCAATGGATATAGGCGTACGCCGCAATGCCTATGGCGGACAGCTGGAAAGCTTTCAGACCGAATTGGCCATACCAAAGGTTGCCCCGGGAAAGATTCCGCTGGTTTTTATTCGTGCGCCGTATATTGAGACGGTTGGCGCCCAGGTAAATGTACTGGCCGTTTACAATGGCAACATGGTTGCCGCCGAGGAACGCAATATGCTGGCGACAGCATTTCATCCGGAACTTACCGATGATATGCACTTTCACCGATATTTTTTAGAGAAATGCCGCCGAAACAGCAATTCGTATCTGCAGGCGGCAGAAGCAGTAAGGTTGACACGGTAAATGTGTCTGCTGTATACTAAACGATATATTTTTACCGCCGGGTAAGCGCTGTATATCTATTCCATTAGGCCATAGCAGGAATAGCTGTACAGCGTTTTTTATAAATTAAAGGGGGAATCTCAATGTTCAGATCTATGCGTCGTAAGACGCAGGCGCTTGATCAGGCCGCCTGCGAAGCAGTACTGGCACACAATACGGCCGGCGTGCTGGCGGTAGCCGGAGATGAGGGCTGGCCTTATGCCGTGCCGCTCAGCTATGCGTATGATGGGAAAAGTCTTTGGTTTCACTGTGCGCTGCAAGGACATAAGTTAGATGGTATTCAGCGTTCGGACAAGGTGTCTTTTTGTGTGGTAGATCAGGATGTTGTTGTGCCGGAAAAATACACCACTTGTTTTCGGAGCGTGATTGTCTTTGGCCGAGCGCGGTTGATTGCGGATGAGAAGGCTCGCCGTCGCGCGCTGTTTCTGCTGGCCGCCAAGTACTCGCCTAAGGTGCCGACTGCTGATCGAGATAAGGAAATCGAAGGGAATCTGGGGCGGACCGTGGTAGTAGAGGTCGCGATTGAATGGATGAGTGGGAAGGAAGGGGCGGAACTCATGCGGCAAAGATCGGCAGGATCAGAGCATAACATATGAAATACGGACGCATCGCAGTTTATGCTGGGGCTGTTGAATTTTATGGAACAGGGAGAAGTGGATGCCTTTACGTTGATTTTGCTGGCAGTTCTGTTCTATGGAGCTACGGCGGGAAAAACAATGGCGTCGTTTGGACCAACGGGCCAGGGATTATTTTTCCCGATAAAGAAAAATTACTTGCGCTGCAGCATGGAATCCTCTATTATAAAGTAAATATGTAAACTATGTGCTTTCATAGCATATTGGTGTAAAATATAGGGGGAATTTTCATGAGAGATGAAACAAAATGCTTGCATTCCGGCTATACGCCGAAAAATGGGGAACCCGGCGTCATGCCGATTGTACAGAGTACTACTTATCGTTTTGATTCGACGCAGCATATCGGCGATCTTTTTGATAAACCGACGGAATGTATGTATTCCCGATTTGCCAACCCGACGGTGGACGCCGTCGAGAAAAAGATTGCCGATCTCGAAGGCGGCGTGGGCGCGATGTGCACTTCGTCGGGCCAGGCCGCATCGCTGTTTTCGGTTTTGAATCTCTGCCGCGCTGGGGACAGCCTGCTTTGTTCGTCGGCGATCTATGGCGGCACGATTAATTTATTTGCGGTCACGCTGCGGCGGTTGGGCATCGAATGCATTTTTGTTCATCCGGAAGCGACAGCGGCGGAGCTGGATGCAGCGTTCCGCCCCAATACGCGCTGCGTTTTTGGGGAGACACTGGCCAATCCAGCGCTGATTGTCTGCGATATTGAAAAGTTTGCGCAGGCGGCGCATCGTCATGGCGTTCCGCTCATTATTGACAATACGTTTGCAACGCCGATTCTTTGTAAACCTTTTCGTTTCGGCGCCGATATTGTAGTGCATTCGACGACGAAATACATGGACGGTCATGCGGTTCAGGGCGGCGGCGTCATTGTTGACAGTGGAAAATTTGATTGGACCAATGGTAATTTTCCGGAGTTTACCGAGCCGGATGCTTCTTATCATGGAACGGTTTATGTACAGGAATTTGGCAGCATGGCGTATATTATCAAGGCGCGCATGCAGCTTATGCGGGATTTTGGCGCCTATCCGGCAGCGCATTCCGCATTTTTGCTGAACCTTGGGTTGGAGACTCTGGCAGTTCGTATGCCGCGTTATGTTGAAAATGGTCTGGCAATGGCAAAATATTTCCAGTCGCGTACGGATAAAATTGCTGTGGTGGAATATCCGGGACTGCCAGGCGATAAGCAGCATGCGTTGGCGGAAAAGTATCTCGGCGGGCATGGCTGCGGCGTCGTGACGATTGTGATTAAAGGTGGGAAACCGGCGGCTGTGAAATTTATGGATGCGCTGCAGCTGGCGGCGAATGAGGTTCATGTGGCGGATATTCGGACCTGCGTTCTGCATCCGGCGAGTGAAACGCATCGGCAGCTTACCGATGAACAATTGGTGGCCGCCGGCATCAATCCAGGGATGATCCGCTTTTCAGTTGGGTTGGAAAATATTGACGATATCATTGCTGATGCAGAGCAGGCATTGGCACAGGTCTAAGACGGCGGTCAGGAACGGTAGGACATAAAACGGAACCAAGCGGCATTGATGAGCAGCAGCACGCTGGGCAGCAGAAATACGCTGGCAATGCCGATGGTGGAGGCCAGCCATCCGCCCAGAATAGAGCCGCTGAACATGCCGGTAAATTGCGCCGCCTGGTTTAGACCGTAGATGCGTCCCAGACAGAAGGAAGGCGTGCTGCGCCGTATTAGGCTGTTGATCGACGGCAGCAGTCCGGCGGTAGCCAGACCGAGAATGAAGCGCAGCGATCCCAGCTCCAGCGGGGTCCGCACAAAAGCCTGCGGCAGGAAGACCAGTCCGGCGACAATCAGAGCCGCCAGCAGAACCCGCTGCGGGCCGATACGGTCGGAGAGATGGCCGATACGCGAGGCCGAGAGCGCGCTGGCGATGCCGGAAGCGGAGAATACCGCTCCGGCTGTGAGCGCAATGTGATCTGATTCAGGGATCAGCGTAGCGATGTAAACGGTAATAATCGGCTGAATGGACATCAGCGAAAAGTGCATAATGAAGGTGGTAATAAAGAGACCAAAAATAAGTCTGGTATCCGGCAGACTAGTCCAGACTTCACGGAAAGACAAGGTCGCTGCCTTTGGCTGCAGCCGAAAGTTTTCGTGAATGAAGCAGGTGGCAATAAAACCGAGAAAGCAAAAGCCGCCGACGACGAAAAAGGTCTGCCGGCAACTGAACATTTCTGCCAGCCACCCGCCTAACAGCGGACCAATAAGAGCGCCGGACACCTGGCTGGTAAAGAATATTCCCAGCGCCCAGCCGGATTTGTTTTCCGGTGTTTCCTGCGCGACCAACGGGATGATTGCGCCGAGGAACCCGCTCATAGCGCCTTGTATCAGCCGCAGCGCGGTCATCTGCCAGACATTTTGCGCCAGGCCCATGCCGATCATGATTACGCCAAGCCAGAGGCTGGCGCGGAGCGCCATTGGCTTGCGTCCGTAGCGATCCGAAAGGCGTCCCCAGATAGGGGACGCAATGGCCAGACTGATAAAGTTGGCTCCGAAGATAATGCCGGACCAGCGAGCGATTTCGGATGGATCGGTGATGCCGGTTTCGGCAATATAGAGGGGTAAAATCGGCGCCATCTGACTCATGCCGATGGAGACAATAAAGCAGGCAAAGCAGCAAATGCCAAGGTTCTTTTTCCAATATTCCATATAGATACCTTCCCGACGCAGATAGATTTTATCAATATTCTTTTAGTATAGCATAAATGGATAAAAATTACCTTGCTATTCGCAGGGTGAAATGATATAATTTTTTAGTCGAGTTAGGTTTGAAATTTTATTTTGAGCCTTCCCTGCTCCTTGGAAAAAGGGAGCCAAAGTCCAAAGAGGGAGGTGATTTCGTGAGAAAGTACGAAGTCATATTTATTGTAAAGCCAATGGAAGAAGATGCGACGAATGCGGTGATTGCCAAGTTCTCGAAGCTTATTGCGGAAAATGGCGGTACGATTGTGAAGGAAGATCGCTGGGGCAAGAGAAAGCTCGCCTATGAAATCAAGGATTGCATGGACGGATACTATTGCCTGTTTTATGTCAACTGCGAACCGGCCTGCGTCAAAGAAGTGGATCGCGTAATGAAGATTACCGATGAGCTTTTGAAGCATATGATCGTAAAGTCCGAGGAACCGGATGCTGCCCCGGAAGAGGCTGCAGCTGAGGAGCCGGCAGAAGAGAAGGAATAAGATGTCAGGGGGGCATTGCCAATGAATAAGGTGATTTTGGTTGGTCGTCTGGCTCGAGATCCGGAAGTGCGTTACACGCAGTCCGGTAAAGCTTTCGCGCGTATGACGATTGCAGTGGATCGCCGCTTCGGCCGCAATGGCGGCGGGGATCAGCAACAGCAGACGGCGGATTTTATTCCGCTCGTTGCCTGGGATAAACTGGCTGAGATCTGCGGGAATAACTTGCGCAAGGGCCGGCAGATTCTGGTTGAAGGGCGCATGCAGGTTCGGAGCTACGAGGCTCAGGACGGTACGAAAAAGTATGCAACCGATGTTGTTATCAACGAAATGGAGTTTATGGATTCCAAACCGCGTGATAATGGCGGCGACTTCGCACAGAACGCACCGATGTCTTCAGCGGCGCCTGCTGCTCCGGCAGCCGGCAATGCAGGCGGTTCTTTTGGCGCCCCGGTAACTGACGATGATATTCCGTTTTGAAGGAGGGAATAAATCGTGATTAGACGTGACAGAGGCAGAAGACCGCGTAAGAAAGTATGCAGTTTCTGCGTTGATAAGGTTGATTCGATCGATTATAAAGACGTTGCCAAGCTTCATCGTTTCATTACGGAACGCGGTAAGATTCTTCCGCGCCGTATTTCGGGAAACTGTGCCAAGCATCAGCGTCAGGTAACCGTTGCAATCAAGCGGGCTCGTAATATCGCTTTACTGCCGTTTACAGCTGAATAAGAAGGGGAGCCGCGAGGCTCTCTTTTTTTCGCGTTTTGGATGAGGTGGGGTTTTAATATTAATTTTGGACAGGTGATTTTTCATGCGCAGTAAAATTCTCAAGGCAATGGATATTTTTGCGGACGAGCGCTATTTTCGCCTGCGACTTTTTTTTGAGGGCATGCTGATCGGGGCGATGACGGGAACGGTCATCGCCGCTTTTCGCGGTTTGCTGGAAGCATCCGAGAATATTCGGCCGCTGCTTTATAACTGGATTGCCGCGCAAGGGGTTGTGGCGGCGGCCGGCTACTTTCTGTTTTTGACGGGTCTGGCCTGGGTCCTCTGGCGGCTGGTACAATTTGAGCCGATGTGTTCCGGCAGCGGAATTCCGCAAATCAAGGGGATTTTGTTGGGGCGCATGCATATGGAATGGGCGCGGGTGCTCGTAGCTAAGTTTTTGGGCGGAGTACTGGCGATTGGCGCTGGGATGTCGCTGGGTCGCGAGGGACCCAGCGTACAGCTAGGAGCTTGTATGGGGCAGGGATTGAGCCGTATTGCCCGTCGTTCCCGAGCGGAAGAACGTTTTCTGTTGACCGCTGGTTCTGGCGCCGGCTTGGCCGCTGCTTTTAATGCGCCGTTGGCCGGGGTGATTTTTTGCCTGGAGGAGCTCACAAAAAATTTTTCGCCGCTTGTGTTGATGGCGACGATTGCTGCGGCGGTGATTGCAACGGCGGTGACGCAGCTTGCTTTTGGCGGCGCGCCGGTCTTCCATATGGGGCAGCTGCCGGTCATGCCGATGCACCTTTATGGGCTGCTGTTGCTGCTGGGTCTTTTTGTCGGACTTTTGGGACTGGGGTTTAATCGGGCGCTGCTTTTTTCACTGGATCGGTATGACCGGTCGTCGCTGCGGGGAATGGCCAAGCCGCTGCTGCCGCTTTTTGTTGCCGGAGGGCTGGGATTTGTGCTGCCGGAAATTCTCGGCGGCGGTAATCGATTGGTGGATTCTCTAGTGACAACCGATTACGGTCTTGTTTTTTTGCTGCTGTTGCTGCTGGGGAAATTTTGTTTTACCATGCTTTGCTTTGGCTCCGGCGTTCCCGGCGGTATATTTTTGCCGATGTTGGTGCTCGGCGCCTTGGGCGGTGCGATTTTTGTCAAAGGGGCGCTGCTGTTGGGCCTGATCGATCCGGCGTATACGGTAGATTTTATTGTCTTTGGGATGGCGGCATATTTTGCGGCGGTGGTCAAATCCCCGATAACCGGCAGTATTCTCATCATGGAAATGACCGGCTCTTTTCAGCATATGCTGGCGCTGATCTGCGTTTCGATGGCCGCTTACCTGGTTACCGATATGGCGCGGGGCAAGCCGGTTTATGATGCGCTGCTGGAACGGTCGCTGGCGATTCAGCGCCGTCTGCAACGGGCGATACGGCGGCGCCGAGTGGTTGTGGAAGTCGTTGTCGGGCCGGGCAGCGTAATGGACGGCGCGTTTATTCATGCGCTGGCATGGCCAAAGCACAGTCTGATTGTTGATGTGCGGCGAGGCGAAGAAGAATATGTTCCCGATGGGGCGCTGCGGCTGGCAGCCGGGGATTATGTATATGTGCTGGCTAATGATGTCGATATTGCCGCAATTCAGCAGCAGGCCGCAGAACATTTTACGGGCTGATGCGCTTTTTTTCCTTGAAAAATGGATCTATTCGCACTAGTATAAAAGAGTAAGGCATATTCAAGGGAAAGAGGTTTTCGATGATGAGGGATTTAGTCGATGTTCTGCATGAATTTAAGGTGTTTTATCTGGCAACCGAGGGTGACGGCAAACCGCATGTGCGTCCTTTTGGCGCGGTGGTACGCTATGACGGCCGGGTTTGGTTTTGTTCTCATGACGCCAAAAACGTATGTCGGCAGATGAAGACCAATCCACAGATTGAGATTGCGGCGACCGGACCGGATGCTGCTTGGGTGCGAGTGACCGGCAAGGCGGTGTTTGAAGATAATCTGGGCGCGAAGAATGCGATGTTTGCTTTGATGCCGCAGCTGCGGGATATGTATGCAGCGCAGATGGACCATTTTGTCGTGTTCTATTTGCAGGATGCTACCGCGGTTCTCTGTAAAATTGATGGTACGAAAATAGAAGATCTGCAGGTTTAAAAAATAATTGCAAAAAAAATAAGCCTGGTCCCTGGGATGAAACAATCTCTTGGGGCCAGGTCTTTTTTTATGTGTACATTAGCGTAAAGCCAGGCTGCTCTATCTATAGCGGCTAAAGCATTCGGGGCGGATTGGCCATGAACTGATCAAATTTTTCTACCGGCATTGGCTTGGCATAATAATAGCCCTGAATATTGTCGCAGCCGGTGGTGCGCAGAAAGTCCAGCTGAAATTTTGTTTCGACGCCTTCAGCAATCGTGACGATATTCAGCCGCTGAGCGATTTGAATGACGCCTAGCAAAATCGCGGCGGCGCGAGAAGACTGCTCAATGTCTTCCAAAAAATTCATGTCGATTTTGAGAATATCCAGCGGAATATCTTTCAACATTTTCAGGGAAGAATAGCCGCTGCCAAAATCGTCCAATAAGATTTTAAAGCCGACTTCCTGCAGATGACGGGCCGTGCGGATCAGCTGTATAGGATTTTCAATATAAGCCGATTCGGAGATTTCCAGCCGCAGCAGAAACGGTTTGATTTGATATTTGCGGATCAATGCCAACAGCTCGTCGGCCAGTGTCGGCGAAGCAAGATTTTCTCGTGAAACGTTGACGGAAAATGGCAGGGGAGCCTGCTGCTCCTGCTGCCTACGGGCAATGTATTTGCAGGTTAGTTCCCAGATGTAACGATCCACCTCGGAAATAAAACGATTTTTTTCAAATAAAGGAATGAACTGTGACGGCGGCAGCAGCCCCAGCTGCGGATGCTGCCAGCGGACTAAAACTTCCGCGCTGACCGGTTTATCAAAATTCAGACTGTAAATTGGCTGCAGAAAAATGACGAATTCTTTTTCGGCCAACGCCCGATGCATATCATTGAGGATCTGCTGTTCGGTCAGCATGGTTTGGCGCATATCTTCGTTATAATAAGCGTAGCGCTGGATATAGTTTCCCTTTACGGTCGACAAGGCCATGCGAGCTCGGTCGCACATTTGGCTGACGCCGATATGCGGATCGCGGGTCAGATAAAGACCGGTGTGCATCATGAGATTGTATTGAATGCCGAATCCCGAGCAGAGACGGATCTGTTCCTTGAGCATGCGGTCAAGATCAAAAAGATCGGCCGGCAGGCAGAAGGCAAACGAGTCGGCTTCCAATCGGCCGAAGGTTCCAAGGCCCAACAGCTGATCGCGAAGATGCGCGGCGGTCTGCATCAGAATATTGTCGCCCACCGGGGTGCCAAATAAATCGTTGACTACTTTAAACCGGTCTATGTTCCAAAGTACCAGCATGTATTCGCGGCCGGGGTGTTCGTTCAGCATCTGGGTCGTTTCCTGGGAGAAAGTTTCCCGGTTATAAATATCGGTCAGAGGATCAAAAGCATTATCTCCCAGCGCCCGGTGCGATAAAGAGGCGGCGCTGGACAAAGGCGAAGAAAGATTCAGGCTGATCGTATGGAAAAGAATATGGCCGTCGAATTTTGCATAGGCTTTGGCATTCAGGGAAATATTCCGAATACTGTCATCTTTTCCTTGCAGGCGAATGGTTTTGCACACCGGATGGAAAGTGGTGGACATGCTTTCTATCATTTTTTGAAAAAGCGGCTGATCCTCGGTATAAATGGTTCGTTTAAGGGCGGTTCCGCTGGCGACGAGGGCGGCGTATTCGGCAGTCGTCCGGCCGCATAGTCTGGCATAGGCCGGGTTAAAAAAAATCGTTTCAATGCTATGATTGGGAAGCAGTTCATAAACGCAGATACCGCAAGAAGCCGATTGGCTGAGCGTGTACATCTGGTGGGCCAGACTGCCGGGAAATTCACTGGTTTGTGGCGGGGGCGTCTGCAGCAAACTGGCAATGCACTGTTGCAGATGCTCCGGCGGCGTTGGCCAGGGCAGTATTTCGGTAGCTACAAGTTTTTGTATGCGAAGCCGGCTTTTTTCGTCTTCTGATGCAGCTAAGGCCACGATCGGAATGTTGACCAGCCAGGGAGAAAGGCGGATGTAAATCAGCGTTTCCAGACTGTCGGAAGACCGCAGAGGAATCTGCAGTACGACCAAAGCGGTATCCGGGTTGCGCTGCAGAAACATCAGCGCGGTAAAACTGCTGCCGGCTTCATATAGCGCCGTATTGTCATGAAGAATGTTCCGGAGCAAGGACCGGCTGTCGGCATCGGGTGCAGCCAGTAAAATCTTTTTTGTGCCTGTCATCATATTCACTCCTTATGTCCATCCGGAGAACATATTTGTTTCATTCGACAAAAGTTTATAAAATCCTTTTCTTTTTTAAAAGGCGCAATACAAAAATGAGATGCATCAGATCATAAATTTAGATAATGTTTATTGGTTAATTATACCAATCTGACATTATACGCAGCCCAGATATTGGCAAAATGAGACTAAAATACTATAATGTGGTAGTAAAAAGTCGCTTGCCGGGACCTAAGAAATCCTCTATAATGAGACAAGTATGAGCTTTGTTTTTTTTTCTTGATCATCTGAGCTGCCGCAGCGTTTTGTGTGGACAGCATGGTGGTAGGTTCGCTTCAATGTGGAGGCGGGCCGCTTTCAGGTGCCATTCAGATGTGTACGATAAAATTTGGGAAAGTTTGGAAAGTTTAAGGAGGCTGGCATTGTGGGTTGGATGAACAATATGAAGGTGGCATACCGGATTGCCTTATTGGTAATTATCGGCGTCATCGGGATGGCAGTAATTGGTTTTACAGGATATTCATTTTTAAATAAGGCTGGGCAGGATATGGAGTTAATGTATTCGCATAAACTGCAGGCGATCCGTATTTTAGGCGAAGAAGTCGAAAGCATGCGCGTCATTCAGGTGCGGGCAATGCAGGCGATTGCTGATCCGGTGCGGATTCCGGAACTGAAGAAGAGTATCGCCAAGGAAACCAAGGATTATGAAGAAGATTGGGCCGCGTATGAGAAACTGGCTGCGGATGTGCCGGAAGCCGAGGGGAAAGTGGCTGCTGCAAAGGCAAACTGGGAAGAGTTCAAAGTGGATATGCAGAGCGTCATGGCGTTAGCGGAAAAGGGCGATTCGGTCGGCGCGCTGGCCAATTACAACAGCAAGGGCAAGAAGGATACGGCTGACTTGCGGGATCGCTTATCAGAATTATTGAAGATTGCCGGCGCTAAGGCTGATGCCATTAATCAACAAAATGCAGCCGATAACCGTTCGGCCATTGTATCTATGACAATCAAAACAAGTATTGCCCTCTTGTTACTTGTCGTCATGGGATTTGCTTTGATGCGGGCCATCACCGGTTCGCTGCGCGGTATGATCGATATCTGTCGTACGCTGCAAAAAGGTGATTTTCGCCTGACGAAGGGCAAGGTGCAGCGTGAAGATGAATTTGGCGAAGTAGAGCGGGAACTGGCGGTGATGAGCGAAGGGCTGAACAAATTTATGCGGCAAATTTCGGATTCGACTGAGCAGATTGCCGCTTCGTCCGAGCAGCTTACCGCCAGCTCGATGCAGTCGGCCAAGGCAGCCACCCAGGTGGCGCAGTCGGTGACTGATGCAGCGGAAGCCGTGGTGCAGCAGCAGGGATCCGTGGCCAAGGGGACGACGGCTGTAGAGCAGATTTCTACCTCGGTAGACGGCATCCGCAGCGAGGCGGAGCGTGTGGCTGAGCATTCGGCTTCGGCGGCCGAGCATGCGGCGGAAGGCAGTGACGCAATTGACGCATCGGTAGGTAAAATCAAGAGCGTAGAACATACCGTTGGTTCTTCGGCGGAATTGGTGGATAAACTGGGCGCCAGATCGCAGGAAATTGGCACGATCGTCGATACGATTTCGGGGATTGCCGGACAGACGAACCTGCTGGCGTTGAACGCGGCGATTGAAGCGGCCCGGGCCGGGGAACACGGGCGCGGATTTGCCGTGGTGGCGGAAGAAGTCAGGAAACTGGCCGAGCAGTCGCAGACGGCGGCGCAGCAGATTGCCGATCTGATCCGGGCGATTCAGGAAGACACGGCCAGCGCGGTCAGCTCGATGCAGGATGGCCGCAATGCGGTGGTTGAAGGGGCGCAGTCGGTAGAAGAGATCCGCACGATGTTCGATCAGATCAAGGATATCGTGCATCAGGTTTCGGCGCAGGTCCAGACGATGTCGGCCTCGGTGGCCGGAGTCGCCGGAGAAGCGGACGGAATTACCAACGAGATCAAGCAAATTGATACCCATGGGAAAAAGGTGGCCGATGAGATGCAGACGGTATCGGCAGCTACGGAAGAACAGTCCGCTTCGGCGCAGGAGATTGCTTCGGCCAGCGATGCGCTGGCCAAACTGGCGCAGGAGATGCAGCTTTCTTTAAAGCAGTTTCAATTTTAAATAAAGCAGGCCGACGTAACCCGGAGGCAAAAAAAGCAGACCATGATAAGGATTCTTGTCATGGTCTGTTTTTGTGTGCTTTGATTTTCGTCGGGACGTGGGCCGATTGCCGTCAGGTCAGCGGTTTTTGCATCATAATCAGTTCCGTAGACTGCCAGCCCAGTTTTTTATAGAGACTGATAGCAGCGGTGTTATGATGTACCGCTACCAGATCCAGTCGTTTCACCCCTTGCTTTTTCGCCCAGGCCGCCAACGTCTGCAGCAGCTCAATGCCGATGCCCTGCTGACGGTATTCCGGGTGAACGATTACATCTTCTACCAGCGCTTTATACCCGCCGGCGGCAGTTGAGATCAGCCGCAGGGCCGTGCACATGCCGATAATTTTTTCGCCGTCAACGGCGACTAGTGCAAAGTTCCGGTCATCCTGCAGCAGCAGGCGCAGGCCGTCGGTCTGACAGGTTGGGTTCGCCGTAAAATCTTGTTCGATCGCAAACAACAGTTGCAGCAAAGCTGTCATAGGCGGGATATCTGACATGGTAGCCGGACGAATTTTGATATTTTTTTCGTTCATCATCATCGCTTCCTTTTTCTGTACTTAGTATAGTCTAAAAGCTAAGTATAAAACAAGGGCTGCTGCCGGGAGAATTTATAGTGTTGAAATTTTTCGACTTTTAGCAGGGTTTTATAAAAAAATGCAGAATTATATAAAATAACATCTATGAGTATCGGAGTCAGGTCGTTTTTTGGGACAATTTTATCAAGTAATGTGCATGGAAATTCTGCTGAGCAGCGCAAGGGTCAAAAGATTAAGGGGGAGAGAATATGGGGTGGCTCAAGGATCTTAAGGTTATGCACAAGATTTTACTTCTGGTTGTTCTGGCGGTTATTGGCATGCTGGTGATCGGCTACACCGGCTATAGCCGGCTGGCTGCAAATGGCGCGGGCGGATATGCACGTAATGTATGCTCAGCATTTAAAGGCGGTAGAATATCTGGGCGATGCCCGGACAGCGTCGCGCCGGGTTCAAGCGCGAATGGCGGAAATGGTATTGGCGTCGAGTCCGGCGAAAATACAGGAATGCGACAAAGCGGTGCAGGCAGCAATAAAAGAGTATGAAGATGCCTGGGGAAATTATGAGCAGCTGGAAATGAATCGTGCAGACACGTCGGGACAGTTGCAGCAAGTCAAGCAGGACTGGCTGGCTTATAAGAAGGTGCCGGAACATTTGTTGCCGTTCGTACGCAGCGGGAACCATGACGCGGCGGTATTATTGTATGAAGATGAAGGGCGGCAGACACTGGAAAAAATTCGCGATGATATGAACCAGCTGCAAAAAACGATCAATGATGCAGCCGGACAGGTCAATGATGCCAATGAGACTTCCATGCAACGGGCGGGGGTTCTGATGCTTGGCGCACTGCTTTTGGGCGTGGTCTTAATGCTGCTATTCAGTTTCCTTTTAGGTCGGGAGATCACCGAGCCGCTGCAAAAAATGCAGGCTTTTTGCCATCGCTTGAAGGATGGCGATTTTCGTATCACCCCGCGTACTTTACTGCGCGGGGATGAGTTTGGCGCCATGGCGGATGTGATGGCCGATATGCGGGAATCCCTGAATAAATTAATGAAGCATATGCGGGACTCGACAGAACATATTGCTTCTTCTTCCGAAGAATTAACGGCGAGCTCTATGCAGTCGGCGCAGGCGGCCATGCAGGTGGCGCAGTCGGTGACGGATTCGGCGCATGCGGTCGAGGAACAACAGAATGTTACGAATGAGAGCACTCGCTCTATCGAGAAAATCTCTGTTTCCGTAGGCAATATCCGCCAGGAAGCGGATAAGGTAGCCCGGCATTCGGCGGAAGCCTCGCAGCAGGCTGTAGCCGGTAACAATGAAGTGGATCGTTCCGTGGAACAGATACGAAATGTGGAAAATACCGTGCTTTCTTCGGCGGAACTGGTGGAAAAGCTGGGCGGGCGCTCTCAGGAGATCGGCGCGATTGTCGATACGATTGCCGGCATTGCCGGGCAGACAAATCTTTTGGCTTTAAATGCGGCGATTGAGGCCGCACGGGCCGGCGAAGCCGGCCGAGGGTTTGCGGTTGTAGCGGAAGAGGTCCGGAAGTTGGCGGAACAGTCGCAAACCGCTGCGCAGCAGATTGCCGATCTTATTAGCGCTATTCAGCGGGACACGACGGGAGCTGTTGATTCTATGCAGCAGGGCCGCGCTGCAGTGGCGGCCGGCGCCCGGTCGGTTGAGGAACTGCGCAATGTTTTTGGCCATATACGCGAACTGGTCGATGGAGTTTCGGCGCAGGCTGGCGTCATGCTGCAGGCGATTTCTGTCGTGACGACAGATACGGCCGGCGTTACACAGAATGTTGCCACGATCAATGCGCATGGCAAAAAAGTGGTCGAGGAGATGCAGTCGGTTTCGGCCGCCACGGAGGAACAATCGGCTTCAGCGGAAGAAATTGCTTCTGCCAGCGACGCGCTGGCTAAATTGGCGGAAGAAATGCAGGGGTCGCTGAAGAGCTTCCAGTATTAAACAGCAGATGATGGCAGTAGGGAGGAACCCTGGTCGCAAAAGGCAGGGTCTCCTCTTTTTTTTCCTTAGCTGGATTTGGTTGGGTGCGGCAGGGAATTTAGCGCAGGTATTGAAAAATCTTGTTTTAACAGGTAAAATGATACTAAATAATAGAAAATAACAGCGGAGGCTGATGGGTATGTTTTTGGAAGAACGGCAGGACAGCATTATGAATATGCTGAACCGCGATGGTAAAGTAAGGGTGCATGAACTCAGTGAAAAATTTAATGTAACCGAAGATTGCATTCGTAAAGATCTGGGCGCATTGGAAAAGCAGGGGCGCCTCAAGCGCACTTACGGCGGCGCCGTCATGCTGCGTGAGAATCTGCATGCCATGGAGGTAGAGAAGCGCCGGCATTCGGACGTGGGCGCGAAGCGGCGCATTGCGCGAGCTGCGGTGCAGCTGATCCGGGAAAAGGACATGGTTTTTCTTGATATTTCCACGAGTAATCTGGCGCTGGCCGAGTTGCTGGCCAAGGAAGAGCGTGAGCTTACCGTTGTGACCAACATGATTGATGTGCTGGTGGTATTGGCGCGCAATCCGAAGATTCGGTTGATTTTTGCCGGCGGGGTCATCAATAAGAGCCGGGATGGTTTCTGGGGCGGCATGACGCTGGATTTTATTTCCCGATTGAAACCGGATATTGCTTTTGTGGGAGCGGTCGGTGTCGATGTCTGTGAAAACAGCGTATCCACGTATGATATTGAGGATGGTATCAATAAGGCGGCGATTATCCGGGCCTCAAAGCGCGCTTATGTCGTGGCGGAGGCAAAGAAGCTCAGTGTGGACGGCAATTATAATTATGTAACGCTTGATACGCTTTCAGGACTGGTGACCGATTCTGAACCGGCGGAGGATATTTGTCGGGCGGCATCTAACTATGGCGTAGAAATTATTTTGCCGAAGGACTAGGGTGCAGCAGGTGGATTGTTTGCGGATATATGGATCGGGAGATGGCGCGGAGCAGAGCCTGCCTTCCCGGATATGGGCTGTGTTTTATGACAGGATTAAGCGGGGGCTGAAGGTGTTTTCGTTTTACCTTTTGGTGCTTTCGCTTTTTCGTGTTTTTTTTATCGCGGTGATGCATTCGTACTTGGGGGACGGTACGCGCGCGGCGGATATTTTTTTGGCGCTGGAACGCGGCTTTCGTCTTTCCATGCAGACAGCGGGCGGACTGACTTTGGCGGCTTGTATGCCCGCCGCGATTTTAGGGGCGTTTTCACGCCGTTGGAGCGGGCGGTTATTGCTCGGGCTCAATGCGGCTCTTTTGACGGTGCTGTCGATTCTTTTTGTGGCCCGGTTCCCGTATTATCGGCAGTTTCATTCCGGGTTTAACCAGCTTTTGTTCAATGCCGGTAATGATGATTTATATGCGTTGTTTATTTCTTTGGTACGGGAATTTTATCTGCCCGTCCGGTTGGCGGGCGCTTTTTTATTGGCCTGGGGTTTGTATCGTTTGCTGGCGGCTTTTTTGCGCTGGCAGGCGCCGGCGCTGCCGGAGGTTTCAGTGCCGCTGCGTCTTGCCGGGAGGGCCGCTTTTGTGGCCGGTTTGTATGGATTGTCTTTGTTGGCGGTATTTGGCGGCAGTCTGCGCTGGCAAACGGAAGTGAATTGGGAAAATGCCGGCGTGACGAAAGACGCGCTGCTCAATGAGGCCATTCTGGATGACGGACAGGCCATCTGGCGCGGATATATAATGAATCACCGTTTGCTGGCCTGCAACGGGCTGGATTTTTCAACGGCTGATATTCGCCATTTGGCTGCGCAGTTGTCCGGGCGGCCCGCAGATACGGACAATCTTGATGTTTACCTTACTCGTACGGCCGTCAGTCCGAAGCTGGCGAAACCAACGCATATTTTTTTGATCATTTCGGAAAGTTATGCGAATTGGCCGCTTTTGCCTAAGTATCAGGATCTGCATATTGCCGATGGCATGAAGGCGGTGATGGCGGAAGCAGACAGTGATTATTGCGGCGCTTTTTTGCCGGATGGCGCGAGTACGGTGTCGGCGGTCACCGGCGTTGTGACCGGGTTTGCCGATGCGAATTTGTACCTCACAACGATGCCGGAGGCTTTTGCTGCGCCGTATCCGACGGCCAGCGCACCGCAGATGGCCCGTCTGGGGTATGAGACAAATTTCTGGTATGCGGGGCCGGCGACCTGGGAACGCATTGGCGCTTTTACCCGGGCACAGGGCTATGCGCATTTTTACAGCCGGGGAGATTATGGCGATGTTCCGGGCAGCGTCTGGGGCTGTGATGATGAATATTTGTATCAAGCCGTATTGGCCGGCTTACAAAAGACTGTGCCGAGTTTTAATGTGATTCTTAATGTTTCCAATCATTCGCCTTATCCGATTGATGTTGAGGCAAAGGGATTTGATGCCGCACGCACCAAGGCTGCACTGCCGGAGGCGGCGCGCGGCGATGCTGATCTTTTGCGCGAACTGGGACACTATTGGTATGCGGATCGGGAAATGGCGCGTTTTATTGCCGAAGTAAAGCGGCAGTATCCCGATAGTTTGTTTGTTATCGTGGGAGATCATGCTGATCGTTATAATATTGATAAGGCGCCGGCGACCTATGAACGGTTTGCCATTCCGTTTATTATCACCGGACAGGGCGTGCATAAAGGATTGCTTTTGCCGGATGCGGCGGGCAGTCAGATTGATATCGTGCCGACACTCATTGATTTGATCGCGCCGCCGGGGTTTACCTATGAAGCGCTCGGACAAAGTCTGGCGCGGACGAATCGGCGCGGCGTGAATTATATGTTTTGGATTACGCATGACGCGATAGGGAAAGCCGACGCCGTGCCGTTGACGCCGGAAAGCTTTGACGGCAGTGCGCCGCCGGCATTGGATGAAGCGGGGATGCAGGATTATATCAATGCGGTTCGCAGTATTTCCTGGTGGCGGGCTAAGTATGGACCGGTGTTGGATGAAACAAAGCTCATTGGGCGGGAGTGAGGGCAAGAGGATGAATTTATTGGATGGGTCGGCTTTAGAGCACTGCCTGCTTTGTCCGCGGCGCTGCGGGGTAAACCGGCTTGAAGGTGCGCGCGGAGTTTGCAGCGCCGGAGTATTGGTGCGCATTGCGCTGGTGTCTAAGCATCTTTGGGAAGAACCGTGTCTCATCGGAAAAAACGGGGCGGGAACCGTGTTCTTTTCCCATTGCAGTCTGCGGTGCGTATTCTGTCAGAATGCGGCGATTAGCAGTGAGGGCCAGGGCATCGAGGTGACTCCGGAACGTTTGGCGGATATTTTTTTAGAGCAGCAGCAGAGCGGCGCAGCTACACTGGATCTGGTCACGCCGACGCATTACGCACCGCAGATAGCCGCCGCGCTGACAGCGGCTCGGACAAGGGGCTTTAGCCTGCCGGTTGTCTGGAATTCAAGCGGTTATGAAACCGTTGAATTGGTAGCGGCTTTGGCGGGAATGGTGGATGTGTTTTTACCCGATCTTAAGTATTATGATGCGGAAACCGCCGGCCGGTATTCCCAGGCGCCGGATTATTTTTCTGCGGCAGCGGCGGCAATTACCGCTATGGTGGAGCAGATCGGTATGCCGGCGGTTGGCGCCGACGGGGTATTGCAGCGCGGCGTGCTGGTGCGGCATCTGATCCTGCCGGGACGAAGGCACGAAAGCATGCGCCTGCTGGATTGGCTCTGGGAGCAGTTTGGCGATCGTGTCTGGCTTTCGCTCATGAATCAATATACGCCGCTTTACCGGGCGGCGGAATTTCCGGAAATCAACCGGCAGCTGACGACCTTTGAGTATCAGTCGGTTATAGAGCATGCCTTGGATCTTGGCATTACACACTGCTACGTGCAGGAAGGGAAAACCGCGTCAGCCAAGTTTGTGCCGGTTTTTGACGGCCGCGGCGTTTTGCCGCTGAAAAAATAGCAGGCTTGCAAAAGCGTATCGTATCTTCTACAATGGAGAAAGAATTTATAATAAGGTGGAATTGAATTGAGTAATTTAGAGGTTGGTATTGTCGGGCTGCCGAATGTCGGTAAAAGTACTTTGTTTAATGCGATTACCAAAGCGGGAGCGGAAGCGGCAAATTATCCGTTTTGCACGATTGAGCCGAATGTAGGAGTTGTAGATGTGCCGGATGCCCGGTTGCAGGTGCTGCATGAGATGTACAATTCCAAAAAAACGACGCCGGCAGCGGTGCGTTTTGTTGATATTGCCGGGCTGGTCAAGGGAGCGTCGAAAGGCGAGGGCCTGGGGAACCAGTTTTTGGAGCATATCCGTCAGGTGGATGCGATTGCGCATGTTGTGCGTTGTTTTGTTGATCCGGATATCACGCATGTCGAAGGTTCTATTGATCCCATCCGGGATATTGAGATCATAACGACGGAGCTCTGTCTGGCGGATCTGGATGTCGTGGAAAAGCGCATTATGAAGTTGGCGCGGATTGCCAAGAGCGGCAGTAAAGAGGCTCGGGCGGAAGATGAGTTGCTGCGTCGGGTGAAAGAGTCGCTGGAGCAGGCTAAACCGGCTCGCCAGCTCAATCTGGGCGAAGAAGAGCTGGCGCTGCTCGGCGATACGAACCTCTTGACGCTGAAGCCGGTGCTTTATGTGGCGAATGTGGCTGAAGACGAAGTGGCGACGGCGGAAACGGATAATGCCTATGTACAGAAGGTGAAGGCGTATGCGGCAACGGAAGGCGCGGAGGTCGTAGCTATATCGGCCAAAGTGGAATCGGAAATTGCCGAGCTGGATGCGGAAGAAGCCCGGGAATTTCTGGCGGAAATCGGCGAGAAGGAATCCGGTCTGGACCGGCTGATAAAGGCAGCTTTCACGTTGCTGGGTCTGCTGACTTTTCTTACGGCGGGGCCGGATGAATGCCGAGCATGGACGATTGTTAAGGGAACAACGGCACCAAAGGCGGCGGGAAAGATTCATTCTGATATTGAGCGGGGCTTTATTCGGGCCGAGATTGTCAACTATGATGATTTAATTGCCGCTGGCAGTACAACCGCAGCGCGGGAGAAAGGAAAAGTACGGCTGGAAGGAAAGGACTATGTGATGCAGGACGGCGATGTGACCTATTTTCGTTTTAATGTTTGATGGAACAAAAAAAGATTGCCCGCGGGCAATCTTTTTTTGTTCCATCAATACAGGTCCGGGCGTCGATCAGCGAAAACATTGATCGTGTTTCGGATAGTGGTTTGTACTGCCGGGATGAGTTCGGCGGTAAGAATGGCTTCCTGTTTGCCGGCTTCGGCCAGACGCTCGCCCCAGGGATCAAGAATGACCGAGTGTCCGGCTAATTCCATGCCGTTGGCAAAGGCGCCGCTACCGTTGCAGGCAGCGACAAAGAATTGGTTCTCAATGGCGCGGGCCTGCGTAAGGGTACGCCAATGCATGAGGCGGGCGGTGGGCCATTCTGCGGGAACAAAAAGCACGGTGATGCCGGCTAGCGCCAGACGACGGCAAAGTTCGGGAAAGCGCAAATCATAGCAGATGATTGTGGCGCAGGGAAGTCCGTCCAGTTCATATAAAGCGATGTCTTCTCCAGCGGCGAAAGTCTTGTCTTCTTTGGCGGGAGAAAATAAGTGCGTCTTGCTATAGGCGGCCAGGCGCATTCCCTGTCGGTCGAAGACAAAGCTGGTATTGGATACCTGGTTGTTTTTTAAACAGGCGGCTGAGCCGCCGACAATGTTGATCCGGTATTCGGCTGCCAGCCGGGAGAGCAGGGTCTGTACTTTTTCTCCCGCCGGGTCGGCATAGTTTACCAGCGGCCGCGGATAAAAGCCGATATCCCAAAGCTCCGGCAGCAATATGACATCCGGCGACTGGGGCAGCGCGGCTTCGAGCATACGGCGCAGCGTATTCTGATTGGCATTAAAATCACCGATTACAATCGGCATTTGCAATATAGACAGTTTCATAATACAACACCTCGCTGATAGAATTGCCGGTACGGTTTCACCGGGTACGAATGACCTCTGTACATACCGCTTGCTTTCCGTTACAATAGAGACAGAAGTTGAATGCGCCCTGCGGCGGCGGGGAGAAGGCGGTGATCTTTTGGAACGGATACAATATGATGTTGGCGATGTAGTTCGCATGAAAAAGAAACATCCCTGCGGCAGCGATCTGTGGGAGATTTTGCGTACGGGCATGGATTTCGGCATCAAGTGTAAGGGATGCGGCCGGTTTGTGATGTTGTCACGGCCAAAATTTGAAAAAATGGTCAAGGCCATTGTGGAAAAAAACGCAGTACATTCTGATTCAGCGCTATTATAACACGAAAATGACCGGGGATAAAGATGCGATTGTTGGGGCCGCGGCGCATTTTAAGATGGAAGAAAAGGTGGACATGGGATGAATCTGAAAAGAACAAAACGAGGCGCAGCCTTGTTGGTTTTTATGGTTGGCAGCTGCCTGACGCTGCTGCTTTTTTTTAGTCTGGGACGACTGCAGTATGAACAGCATCGGGAACAGCTGCAGCATTTGTCAGATGCCTATGCCCGTCGTATCGAAATGACGGCCGGCTATATGCTGCGTAAGCCAAAAATCATTACGGAACTGGTTCGGATGAATCCGAATGATCTGCATTGGTTTCCCCGCGTCGCGGCGGCGCTGCAGGACGATCCTGCCGTGCTGAGTTTTCAGCTGGTGCGGGGGGGAAAGGTGCTGGCGGGGTATCCGGCGGATTACAAGCGTTGGACGCTGGATGATCCGGCAATCAGCGCGGCTTTGCTGGTTCTGCAGAAACTAGCGGCAGCCAATACGTCCGGGGTTCTTTATGGGCCTGTTTTTCTTAAAGACGGTACCTGTGGACTGCTCGGGCTCGATCCAATCTACTTTTATACCAAACAAAGCCGTTTTGAGTATTGGGGTGATAGTTTATTTTTGCTGCGGCTGCCGGATGCGCTGCAGATGGCAGATGATCAGCCATTGCTCGATGCCGGTTATGCATATCGGATTAGCGGCGTTACCGGTCTGGACGGATCGTCTCCGGTGCTGGCGGCCTCGGCGGCTCCGCTGGGGGATAATCCGGTGACTTCGGCCATCCATGTTGCCAATGGACAGTGGGTGCTCGAAGCGTCGCCGGTCAGCGGCTGGATGCATTTGCGGGGGTTGTTTTGGGAGCTGGGCGTCGGAATGACGGTTTCTGTGCTGCTGGCGGCGCTGGTTTATATGTTTTTTATGCTGCGGGAAAAACAACAGGCTACAACACCAGGCGCTGCGTCGGTCAAAAAGGAGTTTCGCCCGCAGGAAAACTGCCGTCAGCCTTCGCTGCTCGAGGCGGTTGCCGAACGCTGTCAGGCGGCGCCGGGGCACTTTTTGCTCTGCTATCTGGATCTGAATCATTTTCAACAAGTAAATGATACTTATGGTCGGGGCGTGGGCGATACCCTGATGCAGGCTGTTTTTGACCGGTTGCGGGGCGTGTTGAAGGAGGAGGATTCCCTGCTGCGGGCTGGCGGCGATGAATTTGTCGCCATGCTTGAACCGGAGGCGGGCGAGGGTTGGAAGAATCGGGTAGAACAGCTGGATCAGGCCATGCGCCGGATGTTTGTGTTGGCCGATGGCAAAACTTGTATTGATGTGTCGGTGAGTATTGGCTGTGCCGTGTATCCCCAGAATGCCGTCCGGGCAGAAGAACTTGTGCGATTGGCAGCGGAGCGCATGCGGGAAAATAAAGAAAGGTTTGCCCATAGTTAAAGGCGGTTGGGCAAACCTTTTGGCCGGTGGAATGCATTGACAGAAAAAAACGGCCGTAGTATGATAATAAAGTAGTAAACGTTTACCAATGAGAAAATTTTGACGTCGGCAGACAGCCGCAAGTCGGGAGGCGTAAATTGTGGAAGCATTGACATCGTTGGACTCCATGCAGTTGTCATTTAAGGAGCATTTCGGACGGGGAGCCGAGTATACTTTTTTTTCTCCAGGGCGGGTGAATCTGATTGGTGAGCATACGGATTATAACGGCGGACATGTTTTTCCCTGTGCGATTTCTTTGGGCACTTGGGCGCTGGCAGCGCGGCGGTCCGATGACAGGCTGCGTTTTTTTTCGATGAATTTGCCGCGTATGGGCGTATTGGAGTTTCCGGCGCGAGGTCTCGTTTACAGACCGGAAGCTTCTTGGACCAATTATTTGTTGGGCGTTGTGCGCATGCTGGAAGATGCGGGTTATGTGCTGCAAACGGGATTTGATGTGCAGCTGTGCGGCAATTTGCCTAGCGGCGCCGGGTTGTCTTCCTCCGCTTCGATTGAGGTGCTGATGGCGGTGCTGCTCAATGAGCTCTGTGGTTTTGGTCTGGATCGGATCACGTTGGTGAAGCTGGCGCAGAAGGCAGAAAATGAGTTTGTGGGTATGAATTGTGGGATTATGGATCAGTTTGCCGTGGGTATGGGGAAGAAAGACTGCGCTATTTTGCTGGACTGCAATACGCTGCAGTACCGTTATAGTCCTTTGGACTTGCCGGAGGCGGCGATTGTCATTGTGAACACAAATAAGCGGCATAGTCTGACTTCATCGGGATATAACGACCGTCGCCGTGATTGTGAACTGGCTTTGGCGGATCTGCAAAAAGTGCGGCCGCTGCAGGCGCTGGGGGAATTGACGCCGGCAGAATTTGACCGGCTGGCCGGTCAGATTACCAATCCGGTGGCGAGGCGCCGGGCTCGGCATGCGGTCTATGAAAATGCGCGGACGCTGGAAGCGGTGGAAGCGCTGGAAGCGGCTGATCTGGCGAAGTTTGGCCGGCTTATGAATGCTTCACATGTATCGCTGCGCGATGATTATGAGGTATCCTGCCGGGAACTGGATCTTTTGGCCGAACTTGCATGGAAGCATCCCGGGGTCATTGGAGCGCGAATGACAGGCGGCGGGTTCGGCGGCTGTACGGTAAATCTCGTGCAAAAGGCGGCAATTCCGGATTTTGAGCAGGTGTTGCGCGAGGAATATACGAAGAACATCGGCTATGCGCCCAGTTTTTATGTGGCCAGCATCGCCGATGGCGCAGCCCGGCTGGCGTGAACCGCGGCAGTGGGGGGACAAGGCCGTATGAATTTTGACGGCGGAAACTAAAGGAGGAGAGTAGTATGGCAATTCTGGTATGCGGTGGGGCCGGCTATATAGGCTCGCATACGGTGCATCAATTGGCGGCGAAGGGAGAATCGGTGGTGATTGTCGATAATCTGGCAACCGGACACCGGGCAGCCCTTCATCCGGCGGCGAAGTTTTATGAAGGCGATATTCGCGATTCGTTTGTTTTGGACCGGATTTTTACGGAAAATCAGATTGAGGCGGTGATTCATTTTGCAGCGAATTCGCTGGTAGGCGAAAGCATGGAGAATCCGCTGAAGTATTTTAATAATAATGTAGGCGGCATGCAGACGCTTCTGGAAGCAATGGTGCGGCATCATGTTGATAAAATCGTGTTTTCTTCCACGGCGGCAGTTTATGGCGAACCCAAACGGGTGCCGATTCGCGAAGAAGATGAGACCAATCCCACCAATGCGTATGGCGAAACAAAACGTACGATGGAAAAGCTGATGAAATGGGTGAGCCGGGCCAATGGCATCCGCTATGTTTCCCTGCGATATTTTAATGCCGCCGGAGCGTTAGACGACGGGTCTATTGGCGAAGATCACAGTCCGGAAACGCATCTCATTCCGTTGATTTTGCAAGTGCCGCTGCAGAAAAGGGCGGCCATCACGATTTTTGGCAATGATTACGCAACGCCGGACGGAACCTGTGTGCGCGATTATATTCATGTGCTCGATCTGGCCGATGCGCATGTGCGGGCTTTGGAATATTTGCGGCAGGGCGGTGCCAGCGATATTTTTAATCTGGGCAACGGCAAGGGATTTTCCGTGAAGGAAATGATCGTTGCGGCAGAAAAGGCCACGGGAAAAAGCATAGCGGTGCAAACCGGCGCGCGTCGTGCCGGCGATCCAGCGCAGCTGATTGCTTCCAGCGAAAAGGCGCGGTGCGTGCTCGGCTGGCAGCCGCAGTATACAGATGTCGAACGTATTATCCGTACCGCCTGGAGCTGGCATCAAAGCCACCCGGACGGATATACAGATTGAGAAAGGCGCGATCAGAATGGAGATCAATCATGAAATCAATCGGCTGCTGCATTTTGCGCTGCAGCAGGGGTTAATGCAGCCGGCGGATACGATTTATGCCGCTAATCGCTTGCTGGACTGCCTGCAGGCGGCAGAGTTTGTGCCGGAGGTTATTGCGGAAACGCTGGCAACAGCGGACCCGGTTCTGGAGCAGATGCTGCGGTACGCGGTGCGGGCTGGGATTCTGGAGGATACGGCTTCGGCGAGGGATCTTTTTGATACGCGGCTCATGGATTGTCTGATGCCGCGGCCGTCGGAAGTGGCGGTCCGTTTTCAGGCCGAATACGAAAAATCACCGGTACAGGCAACCGATTGGTACTATCATTTCAGCATAGCTTCCAACTATATCCGGCAGGCGCGCATTGCTAAGAATATCGGCTGGAAAGTGCCGACTGAGTATGGCGACCTTGATGTGACGATCAATCTTTCCAAGCCGGAGAAGGATCCGCGCGATATTGCCCGCGCCCGGCGAGAAAGTTGCACTTCGTATCCGAAGTGCCTGCTTTGCCGAGAAAATGAGGGTTTTGCCGGCAATCTCAGCCGGCCGGCCCGGCAGACGCATCGGCTGATTCCGCTGCAGTTGAACGGGCGGCCATGGTATCTGCAATATTCGCCCTATACGTATTATAATGAGCACTGTATTATTTTGAATCAAAATCATATTCCCATGCGGATTACCCGGGAAACGTTTGCCAATCTAGCGGCGTTTGTTGATTTGTTCCCGCATTATTTTGCCGGGTCCAATGCGGATCTGCCGATCGTCGGCGGTTCCATTCTGACGCATGACCATTATCAGGGCGGTCGATATACTTTTGCGATGGAACGGGCGCCAATCGAAAAGAAATATGTTTTTCGCGGGTTTGAAAATGTTGAAGCCGGGCGGGTTCGTTGGCCTATGTCTGTACTTCGCCTGCGGACTCCTGATAAACAGCGCCTCATTGTTCTGGCGGATAAGATTCTCCATTGCTGGCGCGGCTACAGCGATGCATCGGTTGCAATACTGGCCGAGACCGACGGCGCGCCGCATAATACCATTACGCCGATTGCCCGCCGCCGTGACAATATGTATGAGTTTGATCTGGTGCTGCGCAATAATCGCACGACGAAGCAGCATCCCTTAGGGATTTTTCATCCGCATGAGGAAGTGCATCATATTAAGAAAGAAAATATCGGTCTGATCGAAGTGCTGGGACTGGCAATTTTGCCGGCGCGTCTGAAGCGGGAAATGGCTGTTGTGCGGGCGGCTCTTTTGCAGGGGATTCCCGATATTCGGGAACAGGAAGGCGCGGCTATTCATGCTGATTGGTATCAGGCGGTACTGGCGGCGCATCCGGTCATTACGGAAAACAATGTGGATGAAATTCTCCGCCAGGAGATTGGCCAGGTATTTTTAACGGTCTTGGAGCATGCGGGCGTGTTTAAACGAACGGCAGCCGGGCGGCAGGCTTTTGATCATTTTGTGGCAGCGGTTTCCGCAGAATAGGGGCGGGGTATGAGAGCAACAATTCATGATGTAGCGCAAAAAGCCGGGGTTTCTGTGGCTACGGTATCCCGGGTGGTAAATGGGAATTATCCGGTGCGGGAAGATACCCGCCGGCGCGTCAATGCGGCGATCAAGGCGCTGCAGTATGTGCCCAATATGCAGGCGCGCGAGTTGAATATGCGTTGTTCGTCAAGTATTGGGGTTGTCGTTCCCGGGCTTTATAATATGTTTTTTGCTGAAGTCATTGATGGGATCGAAGACTATCTGCATCGTGGGTCGTATTCGCTGCTGCTTTGTTGTGCGAAAAATGATCCCCGGCAGGAAATGCAGTGCGTTACTGATCTGATGAGCCGTAACGTATCGGGGATTATTGTTATCAGTCCAAATACGGAGCAGGTAGCTCCGGCCTTTTATGAGCAGTTGCAGCAGCAGTTGGCCATGGTGTTTATTAACAGCTATACGGCGCAGCTGCCGGACGTTTCTTTGGTCAATGACGACGCTCGGTCGGGAGTGCGTCAGGCGCTTGCCTGGCTGACTGGGCATGGCCATCGGCGCATTTTGTTTGTACGGGGAGATCACAGCGATTCTTATCGGGTCAAAGAGCAGGCGTATGTGGAATTTATGACGAAAAATGGCTGGCTGCATAAAGAAGACATTGTCAGTGTGGGCGAGGGGAATGGTACCATGACTGTCGATCATACGGCCCGGCGCATGCAGTCGGTTTTGTCGGATCATTCGGTAACGGCCGTGCTGTGCTGCAATGATCTCATGGGGGTCGGCGTGCTCGCGGCATGTAGGAAGCTTGGCATACAGGTACCGCAGGCGCTTTCGGTTATCGGTTATGACAATATTTCACTGGGGAATTTTATTACGCCGCAGTTGACGACTATCGACCAGCATATGTTTCGGCTGGGCAGCCGCGCGGCCGAGCTTTTGGTTGAACGGATTACCACCGGCGTCTGTCACCAGCTGCTGCTGGATAATCAGCTGGTTTTGCGGGAGACCACCGCGGATTGTCGGCGATCATAACACCGGTCAAGCGGCAGAGGGTAAAAAGAATATTAAAATTGAACAGAAAGCAGGCGGAGCAGCATTGAAAAAAATATGTATGATTGCCACCGGAGGGACGATCGCTTCCGAGCAGGGCAAGGACGGACTTTATCCGGTGCTTACGGGAGAAAAGCTTTTGGCCATGGCGCCGGAGCTGGCGAATGTTTGCGAAGTTGATTTTAAAGAGATTTTGCGTCTAGACAGCAGCAATTTGTTGCCGGAACATTGGCAGCTCATGGCTTATACCGTGGCAGAAAATTATGAAAAATATGATGGCTTTGTAATAAGTCATGGTACGGATACGATGGCTTATTCAGCGGGAGCGCTGTATTATATGCTGCAAAACAGCTGCAAACCGATTGTGTTCACCGGATCGCAGATTCCAATCGAAGCGCCGGATACCGATGCCCGGCGCAATCTATTGACTGCCTTTGCCGCAGCTGCGGCCGGGCGGCCGGGCGTATTTCTGGCATTTGGCGGGCGGCTTATCTGGGGCAATGCGGCCAAAAAGATGTATACGGAGGATTTTCATGCGTTTTTAAGTATTAACCGTGAGGAAGCGGGATATTTTAATGGACGCGAACTTATTTGGAAAGAACCGGCATCGTTTCAGCCGCCGTGTGAAGGTTTCTGTCTGCAGGCTGATCTCGATCCGGCGGTTTGTGTGATTAAATTGATTCCCGGGCTAGATCCTTCGTTTATGTGCCATATCGTTGATGCCGGTTACCATGCGATTATTATTGAAGGCTATGGCGTCGGCGGCGTGCCGACGGAGGCTTCACCCAAAAATTTTCTGCCGGCCATTCGCTATGCTGTGGCCCGCGGCGTGATTGTGGTTTGCGCCACGCAGAGCGTTTATAACGGGGTGCATCTGGATCGTTATGAGGTGGGAATTCTGGCGGCGCGTTGCGGCGCTATTTCCGGCGGCGATCTGCCGATTGAGGCGCTGGTGCCTAAGCTTATGCTGGCGCTGGCCAAGACCAGGGAACCGGCGGCAGTCAGGAAAATTATCGAAACAGAAAAGTAATTTGAAGCCTTGAGCGGGTCATTTTTGGGCGAGCAGCAGTACAGCGCTTACAATGAATGTGGCGCCAAGCAGTTCGGACAAACCGAAAGGGACGTCAAGCAGCACGGTTGAAAGCGTAATGGCGGATACCGGTTCCAGCGAGGCAAGCAGGCTGGTTTCGCCGGGAGAGATGTATTTAATGCTTTCCAGATAAGCCCAAAAAGCAATCACCGTGCCAAAGATGATAATCCAAAGGGTAAGTAAAATAGCGGTGGCGTCAAGAATGCCGGGAAATTCCCAGGGGGGACCGGCCGGGGTGAGCAGCAGCCCGCCGAGCAGCATAGCCCAGCCGATGACAAGCGGCGAGCGATGCCGGGATAAAAGCCCTTTGGGCTGAATCGTGTAAAAGGCAGCGGAAAACGCCGACATTAATCCCCAGAATAAAGCGGCCGGGGATATGGAAAGGGTGGTCAGGTTGCCATGCGTGACCAAAAGCAGCGTTCCCAGCATAGCCATCATAACGCATAATATTTCCCGTTTGGTGGGCCATTGGTGGTAGCGCAGCGTCATCCAGACAACGATAATGACCGGCAGTAAGTACTGCAGGACAGTGGCCGTGGCCGCATTGCCGGCTTTGATCGCGGCGAAATAGGTATACTGAACACTGAGCATGCCAACGAAACTAAAAAGCAGCAGCTGACGAATGTCCTGCTGCTTTTTCCAGACATCAAAAATACGGCCGGGGCAGGAAATCGTATCAATGGCGAGTAGAATGAGTCCAGCCAGTTGCAGGCGGATGACAACGAGATGTTCGGGCGAAAAGCCGCGCTGCTGGAGCACAAATTGGGCGGCAACGCCGGAGCCGCCCCAGAGAAGAGCGCCGATGGCGACGAGCAGCATACCTTTATAGCGTGGGTTCATGCGCCGGCCCCCATATCTTTTACTACCTCATAAAATAAGTTCATAATTTTTTTTGCGTGCAAACGGAACGCCTCCTTATTCGTTTAATATAAACCGGATTGTTTTCGCTGTCCAGTTTAAAATATTCTTTACAAGAACTTATGTTCTGTATATAATGAATAGAAAAGGGGGCGCCGGGTATGGACATTATGGAAAAACTGCGAATTTTGAGCGATGCGGCAAAATACGATGCCGCCTGCACGTCGAGCGGCGTCGATAAACGAGCCGGGCGCGGCGGTATGGGCAGCGCGATGGCAGCGGGGTGCTGTCATAGTTTTGCGGCAGATGGACGTTGTATCTCATTGCTCAAGGTGCTGCTGACCAATGTCTGTATTTTTGATTGCGCTTATTGCGTCAACCGGTGCTCCCATGATACGGAACGGGCGGCTTTTACGCCGCGTGAACTGGCGGATCTGACGATGCAGTTTTATCGGCGCAATTATATCGAGGGCCTTTTTTTGAGTTCCGGTGTGGCCGGTTCGCCGGATGTTACTTGTGAGCGGATGATCGAAACCCTGCGGATTTTACGGGAGGAATATCGTTTTACCGGCTATATTCATGCTAAAGCGATTCCCGGCGCGGATCAGGCGCTGATTGCCCGGCTGGGCATGCTGGCTGACCGTATGAGCGTCAATATTGAACTGCCGTCGGCGGCCAGTCTGGCGAAGCTGGCGCCGGATAAGACCAAACGAGCCATTTTAGCGCCCATGGGTTATATTCAGCAGCGCATCGCGGAAAGCAGCCATGATCTGGTGCGTTACCGCCATGCGCCGCATTTTGCTCCGGCCGGACAGAGCACCCAGATGATCATCGGGGCTTCGCCCGAGCCGGATTATCAGATTTTACAGCTTAGTGAAGGTCTTTACCGGCGCTATGGCCTGAAACGGGTATTTTTTTCCGCCTATGTGCCGGTGACCGCAAATCCTTTGCTGCCCGCGGTCGATACGCCCCCGCCGCTTTGGCGGGAACACCGTTTGTATCAGGCAGACTGGCTGCTGCGGTTTTATGGTTTTTCCGCGCAGGAGCTACTGGATGAAGCCCATCCGGATTTTCATCCTTATGTGGATCCAAAATGCAGCTGGGCGCTGCGCAATGCCGCGAGTTTTCCCTTAGAAGTCAATCGGGCGGCTTATGAGGAACTGCTGCGGGTACCTGGAATCGGTGTGAAAAGTGCGATTCGTATTGTGCGGGCGCGGCGGGCGGCGGCGCTGACCTGGGACGCGCTGGCCCGGATCGGAGTTGTGCTGAAAAGGGCCCGGTATTTTTTACTTTGCCGGGGACGCCGTTATCCGGGGCTGGTGAATGACCGGGATGCTTTCCTGCTGGCGATGATGTCGCCGCAGGAACAGCATTTATATCGGTCGCAGGAAAGCGGGATGCGTCAGCTGTCGCTGTTTGACGGAAACGAACCGCATCTGACGGCGCTGCAAAGGGAGGCGATTCGGTGTCTGCCCATGATCTTGTAACCTATCGTTATGACGGCAGCTGGGAAGGGCTGCTTTGCTGTGTGTTTGAAAGTTATACGGCGCATGAACTGCCGGAGGCGATTCTGGGGCCGGAGGCGCCGGAAACAAGTCTGTTCGGCAGTAAAACGATCGTAACCGATGCTGGGCATGCCGCGCGCGTCGAGGTATCGTTGCCGCAGAAGCTGGGGCATGAGGCCGCAGAATTGGTGCGGCTGACATTTTTTACTTGTTTGCCGGAAAAGGAACTTTGGATGCTGCGTTTTTTGCGTCTCGGTTATCAATATGGGCCGCAGCTGTTGCAGTTTGCTGGCAATGACACAGTCTACAGGCTGCAGAAGGCGGTGCAGCATCTTTTATCCGAGGCGCATCTGCTCAAAGGATTTATTCGTTTTTCCGTACAGAACAATGTTCTGGTGACGACGATCGGACCGAAAAACTGCGTGCTGCCGTTTTTGGCCGGGCATTTTAAAGCGCGTTTCCCAGAGGAACACTGGCTGATTTATGACGCCGCGCATCATATGGCGCTGGCGTATCGTCCCTATGAGACGGCTATCCTTCCGCTGGAGTCCTTTTCTGCTGCGCCGCCGGATGCGGAAGAAGCAAAATTTCGGGCGCTGTGGTGTCAGTTTTATGATACGATTGAAATCCGTTCGCGGCATAATGAACGCTGTCGGATGACGCTCATGCCAAAGCGTTATTGGAAATATATGACGGAGTTTACGCGCGACTTTGCCGTGCCGGACGCAAATCCCCAGCTGACGGTAACCTAAGCATACCCATGGTCCGACAAGCTGCTGTAGGCTGGCCGGGAAATGGATATGCTTAGTTTTATTTTAGGGAGAATTGATTTCTTCATCATATCGAAACTGAGGTAATGCATATATTTTTATGTGAACAAAGGATAGGCGCAGAGTTATAGGCTATAATGGTATTAAAAATTAATATAAAGAAGATGTTGCAATGAATTATACGGCTCATATTCGTTATGATGAACAACAAAAGAAAGAGGTTCGGCAGTCGGTCAAAAGTCATTTGGAAAATAGCGCTTCTTTTGCAAGTGACTTTTTGCAGCCGATGCAGTTGTCTGCTTTGGGGGAAATAGTTGGAATATTTCATGATTTTGGTAAGCTTTCCAAAGTGTTTAATGACTATATAGAATATAGTTATCATCATCCGGAGGATCACAGCAGAAAAGGAACAATTGACCATAGTACTGCTGGCGGTCTTTATTTGTATAGGACACAGGAGCGGCGGACCGAAGACGAAGAAAGGACGGCGGAATTTTTGGCGGAGGCCATTATCTCGCATCATTCATCGCTGAATAATATGTTGAGTCGAAACGGTACTTCTGATTTTCTGCGCCGTATATGTTCCGAGGAACTGCCAGGCTATGAGGAGGCGCGGCAGGTTTTTTTGCGGGAAATCATGCCGGAAAAAGATGTTAAAAATTTATTCCAGCAGGCTGTGCAGGAAATTACTGTCTTGGAAAATCGGTTGGATCAGATTGTTGGTCCGGAGGAAGACACGAAGTATGATTTTTATCAAGGCATGATAGAAAAAATGATTTTCAGCGCCCTGATTGACGCGGATCGGCTGGATACGGCGAATTTTATGGATGCTATGCATTATGAGCGGGTCTGGGATACGCAGGCGCTATGGGCGGATTGTGCACAAAAGCTGGAGCAGCATGTGCGCAGCTTTCCACAGGAAACAGATATCCAAAAAAAGAAGATTGCGGCGGCGCGCCAGAAAATCAGCGATAGCTGTCTCGCCTTTGCTAATAATCCACCGGGGATTTATTCCCTGAGCGTTCCAACGGGCAGCGGCAAGACTCTTGCCAGTATGCGTTTTGCCTTAGCGCATGCACAAGCAAATCATATGAAACGAATTCTTGTCGTCATTCCCTATACGTCGATTATTGATCAGAATGCGCAAGAACTGCGGGCGATTTTCCAGCATGACGAGGCTGTATTGGAGCATCATTCCAACGTAGTGGAAAATGTTTCTATGGAGGCCTTGGCAATGGGCGAAGTTAAGGATAAAGAAAATGAAGACGCGTATTCTGAGCCGGCGGTAAGGCGTCGTTCTATGACAGAACGCTGGGATGTGCCGATTGTTTTTACGACGCAGGTGCAATTTTTGAATACCTTGTTTGCCGGCGGAACAAAATCCATTCGTCGGCTGCATGCTTTGCAGGATAGCGTGATTATTTTTGATGAGATCCAGACACTGCCGGTCAAATGCACGTTTCTTTTCAATGAGGCAATGAATTTCCTGCGCGATTTTTGTCATGTAACCGCGGTGCTTTGCACGGCGACGCAGCCGAATCTGGAAAAATTGCCGGTGCCGATCAAGCAAAATATGCCGCAGGAAATGGTTGGCAATCTGGATGCTGTTTTTGCGGCTTTTCAGCGTGTGCGTTTGGAAAATCATTATGTAGAAGGCGGAGCTCTGCCAGTTGAAATAGTTCCGTATATCTGGCAGGATGCGATTGATCGTGGCAATGTGCTTTGCATTGTCAATACGACGGCCAGCGCCCGGGCGCTGTATCAAAGCTTGCAGGACTATGCAGCCAGTGCCGAAGAAAAAGTGGAGCTGGTGCATCTGAGTACCAAGATGTGTCCGGCACATCGCAGGCAGGTTTTGGGGAACGTGCGGCAATTGCTGCAACAGCGCGCAGCCGGCAGCCGTTTGATCTGCATCAGCACACAGCTGATTGAGGCCGGTGTAGACGTATCGTTTACAACCGTTTATCGCGCTTTGGCCGGATTGGCATCCATTGCACAGGCCGCTGGCCGCTGCAACCGTCATGGCGAATTGCCGTATGGCGTCGTGAAGTTATTTGCGCTGCGCAGCGAGAATTTATCAAGGTTGCAGGATATAGAAAAAGGCGTTGAAGTTGTCAAGGATATGTTGCCTACGGTCAAGGCTGAAACACTTTTGCATCCGGATGTGCTGCAGTTTTATTTTACCCGGTATTACGCCGATCGAAAAAAGCTGATGGGATATCCGGTGCACACGGGAGACGAAACCTTGTATGATTTACTGTCGCTGAATATGGCAGGGGAACAGCGGCGCCGGGAGGCGGGCAAAGCGAATCCCTTGCTGAACATGCAGGCTTTCCAGGACGCAGGAAAAGAGTTTTGCGTCATTGACAGCCAGACGGTGGGCGTTCTGACTCCTTTTGAAAAAGGTGAAACTTTAATTGCCGATTTTGATGGAAAAATTCAGAATAAAGGAGAAATTTTCAAAAAAATAAAGGAATCTCAGCAATATATGGTGAATTTATTTTCCTATGAGGTCAAAAATCTGGCGGCGATGGGGGCTGTTTGGGAAACAAAGGCAGGGGTGCTGGCGTTGCGCAGGGAGCAGTATGATTCTCAGATCGGTGTAGATTTAGAAAATCAGAAAAATAAATTTTTATCTATATAATGGGGGTGAAAATGTGCGCAATGAAATACAATTTCAGGTAACGGGGCGGATGGCATTATTTACCGATCCGATTACCAAGGTAGGCGGAGAAAGGGCATCTTATTCTGTGCCAACCTATCAGGCAATGAAAGGCATTGTTGAAAGCGTTTACTGGAAACCAACGATTGTTTGGTTTATTGATGAATTGCGGGTGATGGAGGAAATTTGCACGCAGTCGAGAGGCATGAGGCCCATCAGCTATGGCGGCGGCAATGATTTGGCTATTTATAAGTATTTGAGCCATGTCCGCTACCAAGTAAAGGCCCATTTTGAGTTTAATCTTTATCGCAAGGATCTGGCGCAGGATCGTAATGAAAACAAGCATCATAATATTGCCAAGCGCATGGTTGAACGCGGCGGCCGCCGGGATATTTTTCTGGGCACGCGGGAATGTCAGGGCTATGTCGAGCCGGTGGAATATGGCTCTGACAGTGGTTTTTATGATCATTCGGGAAAGATTCCGCTGGGGACCATGTTTCATGGCTTTAATTACACGGACGAGACGGGCGGCAATATGCTGCAGGTAAGACTTTGGCAGCCGGTGATGGAAAATGGTATCATTCGTTTTATCCGTCCGGAAGCCTGTACAATGATCAAAGATATCCGCAAAGTGACGTCTAAACAGTTTGATAAAAACAGTGTAAATCTTGTCGATGCGGAATATCAGGATCTGGAAGGAGGGCGTCTATGAGTTGGATGGAACAGCTGGTGCAGACGTACGATGAAAATGCGCAATTTGCCGGGCAGACAGATGTTGCCGGGCAAAAATATTTGTTGCCGCCGGTGGGTCATATGACGGTAGCCGCGCAAATTTCTATGACGCTAGACGGTGAGGGCAATCTTTTACATGCCGATGTTGTGCCAAAAGATGAAAAAGAAACCCTGATCCCCTGCACGCCGGATTCGGCATCACGGACTTCCAGCCCTGCGCCGCATCCTCTGCATGATAACCTGCAGTATGTGGCAAGGGATTACGATTTGTATGCAAAGAAAAAAGCGAAAGAAGATAGGCATCCTTATACTATGTATAAAGACCTGCTGGGGCAGTGGGTGGCTTCCGCGTATAGCCATCCGAAAGTCAAAGCGGTATATGCGTATATTGGTCAGCATGATATGATCGCTGATCTGGTAGAGAAAAAAATTCTCTATAAAGAGAAGAATGGCGCGATCATGGAAAAATGGCAGAATAAGGATTTGCCCAAGCCGGAAATTTTTTCAGTGGTGGTAGGGGATATCCTGAAGTCTTTTGTTCGTTTCCGAGTGGTCTTACCCGGAGATGATTGCCCGGATTTATGGAAAGACCGGGAACTGCAGCGGTTATATGCAAGCTTTATACAAGCGTATCTTCATGAGGCGGAAGGGTTATGTTGTGCCACTGGCAAGCAGATGACACTGACAGAAAAGCACTATAAGGGAATCCGCTTTTCCGGCGATGGTGCAAAGCTGATTTCCAGCAATGATACGGATGGTTTTACTTTCCGAGGGCGTTTTGATACTGGGATGGAATGTGTTTCGGTTGGCTATGAAACTTCGCAAAAAGCTATGAATGCTTTGAAATGGTTGGTTCGAAACCAGGGTTATACAGTATATGGCAAGGTTTTTCTGGCTTGGGGGCGCAACCAGGCGGTTCCGGCGGTGTTTATGGATACTGAGCGCTTGACGCGAAGAAGACGACCTCGAATTGAAGCGTATCGACCGACGACCATGAAGTCCTGGGCAGAAGCATTGCAAAAGACCTTGGCCGGCTATCAGACAGAATTTCAGAAAAGTGAGTCTAGCCAGGTCAATGTGATGATTCTGGATGCGGCGACGCCGGGGCGAGTTTCACTCTGTTTTTATCGGGAGATGGCGGCCAATGATTTTATTGATCGTATTGGCTGGTGGCATCAGGCAGGCGCCTGGCAGCAGCATAAATATGATGAGGAACGAAATACGGCTATGGAATATTTCGGGGTTCCGGCGCCAAAGTACATTGTCGAGGCTTGTTATGGAGAGCAGGTCAGCGAGACAAAAGAAAAAATGGCGCTGGAGCGTATCTTTAACTGCATTATTCAAGGGCAGGCTGTTCCGCGGGATATGGAAGCCTCGGCGCGCAGCCGGGTGGTTAAAAAAGCGATAGCTGCGGTTGGCGATCATTATTATACTTGGGCGCACAAGATTTTAGAACCGGCGTGTTCGTTGGTTTGTAATATAGAAAACAATAAACAAAAGAAGCAAAAAATGGTATTCGTTCCTGAAGAAAACCGTCATGGCAAAATAGAAGATAAAATAGAGGGGGAATATACGGTGGCATTAAATAAAGAAAATACCGATCGGTCTTATTTGTATGGCCGGCTGTTATCGGTAGCCGACCGGTTAGAACGCGCAACTTATAGCTTGGAGGATCGGAGTGGTCGCCTGACCAATGCAATGAAATACATGAATATCTTTTCTGAACGTCCCTGCACAACTTGGCGGATTATATATGCTAAACTGCAGCCATATATGCAAAAAAGAGAACAATATGGCGGCAAAGAACGGCTGCTCTTGGATGAAATCACGAGTCATTTTAATGATGCGGATTTTGTTTCAGATAAACCTTTGGGAGGATTATTTTTGTTAGGTTTTTGTTCGCAGAACTACGCAATGGATCAGGAAATTGCCGAAAGAAAACGTCTGAAAGAAGAACGGATAGCTAAAGAAGAAGCCATGCATACAGCAGAGGAGGAGAATGCATAATGACAGCATTAGAAAAAAAGATTGATTTTGTAGGTTTTATTACGGTCAACCGGGCGAATCCAAATGGCGATCCATTAAATGGCAATCAACCGCGCACGGATTATGACAATTATGGCGAAATATCGGATGTATGCCTCAAACGTAAAATTCGCAATCGGCTGCAGGATATGGGCGAGCGCATTCTGGTGCAGTCAAATGAACGTTGTGATGATGGGTTTGACAGCATTCGTTCTCGTGTGGAGGGCAATGAAGCCATAGGAAAAATCCTGAAAATGAAAGAAAAGGAAAAAAATCGTACCCGTCTTTTTGCTGAGGAAGCCTGCCATGCCTGGACCGATGTACGCACTTTTGGCCAGGTATTTGCCTTGAAAAAGTCAGCGAGTGTAGATGCTGTTTCAGTCGGCGTTCGCGGACCTGTATCGATTCATACGGCAGTGAGTCTTGATCCGGTATTAACAACCAGTATGCAAATAACCAAGAGCGTAAATGGCGAGCCAGGCGATAAAAAAGGTTCGGATACCATGGGAATGAAGCATCGGGTCGATTTTGGCGTTTATAAAGTACAAGGCAGCATCAATGTACAGTTAGCCGAAAAGACTGGTTTTAGCGAGGCGGATGCCGAAAAGGTTAAAAAAGCTTTAGTGACGCTTTTTGAAAATGATGCATCATCGGCTCGGCCAGATGGAAGTGTTGAAATGACCCGGTTGTATTGGATTCAGCATCCCAACAAGACTGGCTGTGCATCGGCGGCGAAGGTTCATCAGAGCGTATTGGCAAAATTACAGGATGGTATTGAAACCCCCAAGCAATTTGCCGATTATATTCTGGATGACAGTAAGCTTTACGCATTGCCCGACGTTATTGTTGAACGTTATGATGAGGGCGAACTGGTGAAATAAAATGGCTTACCAAGAAGATGAATATCTGCAGATTGCCGAAATTCAGCATTTTGCCTTTTGTCCCCGGCAATGGGCGATTGCCTATATGGAGCAGCAATGGCAGGAAAATGTACTGACGATTGAAGGCCATGCCCTACATGATAAAGCGCATGACGATAGCATTAAGGAGAAGCGGAAAGGGAAAATCCTGATGCGCGGGATGCCGGTGGCTTCCAGAGAACTGGGGGTTTCCGGCACCTGTGATGTTGTTGAATTCATAGAAGACACGGCAGGAGTAAAGATTCCGTCGTACCAAGGCACGTATCAGGTAATTCCTGTCGAATATAAACGCGGCAAACCTAAAGAGGGCGAAGAGGATATACTGCAGCTTACCGTTCAGGCTATGTGCCTGGAAGAAATGCTGGCCACAGAGATTCCCTGGGGCTATTTGTATTATGGGGAGATACGTCATCGCAGCAAGGTTGAATTTTTGTCAATTACACGGGCACACGTAAAAAGTATGTTGGGACAGATGCGTGAATATCTGCAGAGACAATACACGCCCTTGGTTAAACCGCGTAAAGCCTGCGCCAGCTGTTCGGTAAAAGATATATGTATTCCTAAGCTTGGTAAACAGAAGTCAGCGAAGAAATATATTGAAGGAAGGCTGAACGAATGAAGCCTCTTCTGAATACGTTATTTATTAATCAGGATACTGCATACCTTGCTTTGGATGGCGAAAATGTCATTGTATTGAAGGATGACGAAGTTTTGGCGCGATTTCCACTGCACAATTTTGAGCAAATTACCACCTTCGGCTACACCGGAGCCAGTCCGGCATTGATGCGCAAATGTGTGGAAGATAATATTGCTTTAAATTTTATGACGCCGGAGGGTCGCTTTATGGCGCGTGTTATCGGAGAGACGAATGGCAATGTCCTACTCAGAAAGGAGCAGTATCGACGTTCCGATGCTTTGGATGCCAGTCTGGATTTGGCAAAATCTTTTATAGCCGGCAAGCTTTACAATGCAAAATGGGTTTTAGAGCGTACCCGGCGAGATAATCCTTTGCGGGTAAATATTGAATGTCTGGAGGCTGCTGCGACGCACATAAAAGAATCATTGGATTGTGCCCTGCAAGCAACTGATTTGGATGCGTTACGCGGTATTGAAGGAAAAGCAGCGGTAGTATACTTTTCTGTTTTTGATGAAATGATTCTGAATCAAAAAGAAGAATTTTTCTTTACGGAAAGAAACCGTAGACCGCCCTTAGATAACATGAATTGTCTGCTGTCTTTTTTATATGCGCTTTTAGCCAATGATATAGCCAGCGCACTGACTGGTGTGGGATTAGATTCTTATGTGGGTTTCCTGCATCGGGATCGATCCGGGCGGCAATCTTTAGCATTGGATATGATGGAGGAATTCAGGCCGATTCTTGCTGATCGTGTTGCTTTGACAATGGTCAATCGTAAGCAGGTGACAAATAAGGCATTTGAAAAGAAAGAAAATGGCGCGGTCCTTTTGACAGATGATGGTCGAAAAGTAATTTTACAAGCATGGCATGAGCATAAGGAAGAAATGATTACGCATCCTTTTTTAGAGGAAAAGATTAAATGGGGCTTGGTGCCGCACGTGCAGGCGATTTTACTGGCAAGATATATCCGCGGTGATTTAGATGCGTATCCTCCCTTTTTGTGGAAGTAGGTGGATTGATGTTTGTATTGATAACCTATGATATTTCAACAGTAGATGACGCCGGGAGACGCCGGTTGCGAAAAGTAGCAAAAATGTGTGTAAATTATGGGCAGCGGGTCCAAAACTCGGTCTTTGAGTGCAAAGTAGATGCGGCACAATGCAGAAAACTAGAACTTGATTTAGAAAAATTGATTGATACCGATCAGGATAGTCTGCGATTCTATTATTTAGGAAAAAGTAAGGATATGAAGGTCAAACATATTGGAAGCAAAGAAGCATATGATTTAGATGGGCCGATCATTATTTAGTCGGTGCGAAAGCAAAGTGAACAGAAATATCAGGGTAATTATGGGCAAAAATCGCACATAGTTATGGATTGTGTATTATAAATGTGTTTAAAAAATGGTTATTATGGGGTATCATCCCATATAACCGGGCAAAAAGAAGTAAAATGACATCTTTTTGCTGTCGCACCCTTCGCGGGTGCGTGGATTGAAATGTCTTGCCATCAGGATTCCCATACAGCCACTTGGTCGCACCCTTCGCGGGTGCGTGGATTGAAATGCCAGACCGCCGATAAGCATTGTCCCACTACTAATGTCGCACCCTTCGCGGGTGCGTGGATTGAAATGAGACGATGCTTCAAACGGAGATACGGAAGAGATGTCGCACCCTTCGCGGGTGCGTGGATTGAAATGCCGACAAATACAAGCGGGAGCACCCGGGAACAGGTCGCACCCTTCGCGGGTGCGTGGATTGAAATTAAATAATCGCAGAGTTACCGCCGCAAGGCGGTTGTCGCACCCTTCGCGGGTGCGTGGATTGAAATATACAGAAGATGTTAATAAAGAAAACAATGTTGTGCGTCGCACCCTTCGCGGGTGCGTGGATTGAAATCTTTTTAACGGCATCTGGTTTCACACCAAGCTTACGTCGCACCCTTCGCGGGTGCGTGGATTGAAATGTATTTGTGCAGCTGATCCCGAAGCGGTTCCTCGGGTCGCACCCTTCGCGGGTGCGTGGATTGAAATGTAATGGATGAGATAAAAAATTTTCTTGACTCATTGGTCGCACCCTTCGCGGGTGCGTGGATTGAAATCTATTGCTTTAATCATAATCTGCCGATCTGTGCGTCGCACCCTTCGCGGGTGCGTGGATTGAAATTATATGCCAATGGCCGTCGCGTACCATACCGGTATGTCGCACCCTTCGCGGGTGCGTGGATTGAAATATATTCGGCCGTGGATATTTTGCGCAGATTGGAAGGTCGCACCCTTCGCGGGTGCGTGGATTGAAATACCGCTTGCGACTTCTCCCAATCCGATACATCGCGTCGCACCCTTCGCGGGTGCGTGGATTGAAATGCCGAAACGCCGACAATAGAGGCGCGTCACGACGGGTCGCACCCTTCGCGGGTGCGTGGATTGAAATGCCTTGTTCGTGTAATAATCATATTCATCTCGACGTCGCACCCTTCGCGGGTGCGTGGATTGAAATGAACAATCGAGCGCCGAAATGAGCATGATAGTTGGTCGCACCCTTCGCGGGTGCGTGGATTGAAATGCCTGTGTTGACGTGTCCGACGTGCTTAATCGTGCGTCGCACCCTTCGCGGGTGCGTGGATTGAAATAGTTTTGCTGATATCAGCATAGCCAAACACAACGTCGCACCCTTCGCGGGTGCGTGGATTGAAATGTAACATCAGCATAGCTATGTTTCCAGCTTGAACGGTCGCACCCTTCGCGGGTGCGTGGATTGAAATGTAGGAACGAAGCTCATCATCCCGGCGGCCCCAACGTCGCACCCTTCGCGGGTGCGTGGATTGAAATATATAATCAATATATTAGAGATCAAACAGCTGATTGTCGCACCCTTCGCGGGTGCGTGGATTGAAATAAGAGCGAAAAAATGATAGTAGATTACAAAAGCGGTCGCACCCTTCGCGGGTGCGTGGATTGAAATTAGAAGATTCCACCCGGCTGACAGCACAGAACACGTCGCACCCTTCGCGGGTGCGTGGATTGAAATAATGCTGGCGGCTATGTCGTACAGCGAAGGACTGTCGCACCCTTCGCGGGTGCGTGGATTGAAATTCTGCCGGGCGAGGGAAACAAGGTGCGGTTCACTGTCGCACCCTTCGCGGGTGCGTGGATTGAAATACCGGTGACAAGTGCACCTTATGGTGCACGATGTAGTCGCACCCTTCGCGGGTGCGTGGATTGAAATGACTTCGTTTCCGTGACCCTTCTCCCGCTCCGTGAGTCGCACCCTTCGCGGGTGCGTGGATTGAAATATTACTCATATCACTCACTCCTTATATGAGATAGAGTCGCACCCTTCGCGGGTGCGTGGATTGAAATGACATGGAAAGGCATTGTTTCTAACATTGCCGAAGTCGCACCCTTCGCGGGTGCGTGGATTGAAATTTTGCCAATAATGTTGATTAAAAATCTACAAAACGGTCGCACCCTTCGCGGGTGCGTGGATTGAAATATCGGCGGCGCTAAAGATAATACGCAGATCAGTCGTCGCACCCTTCGCGGGTGCGTGGATTGAAATAAGTCAATTGTTAAAAAGAAGTCTCCAGATTCCGGGGTCGCACCCTTCGCGGGTGCGTGGATTGAAATACGCGCTGGTAAATATACGATAAATTCAGCACAACGTCGCACCCTTCGCGGGTGCGTGGATTGAAATAATGTATTCCTTGCGGCGTAAATTGTATTTTTACGTCGCACCCTTCGCGGGTGCGTGGATTGAAATATCTCATGGCGCTCTGCCTCTAGGTCATGCCATAAGTCGCACCCTTCGCGGGTGCGTGGATTGAAATAAGTGGAAATGGCAAAGCCGCTGTTCCGGAAGCGTCGCACCCTTCGCGGGTGCGTGGATTGAAATGGAATATATTCCTGCCGGTGGTGGCAGCGAAGTAGTCGCACCCTTCGCGGGTGCGTGGATTGAAATGACATGGAAAGGCATTGTTTCTAATATTGCTGAAGTCGCACCCTTCGCGGGTGCGTGGATTGAAATAACAGTGACGAATTTATAAAATTTGCGGCCGCGGTGTCGCACCCTTCGCGGGTGCGTGGATTGAAATATGATGTATGATGCCAGCTTGTAATAGTCCCTGTTGTCGCACTCTTCGCGGGTGCGTGGATTGAAATGTCACCGCTCCGGACGGGCAGAAAATTACGGCCGTCGCACCCTTCGCGGGTGCGTGGATTGAAATATACATTGCCCGCCGTCCTTACCTGTACGACCGCGTCGCACCCTTCGCGGGTGCGTGGATTGAAATTTCTCTGTCGCGGTCGTAGCGATGCGCTTTTTTGGCATGTCGCACCCTTCGCGGGTGCGTGGATTGAAATGCCCATCCTGCGGGGAAGCAGCATACGGGCGTGACGTCGCACCCTTCGCGGGTGCGTGGATTGAAATACTTGAATACGTTGATGGTACAACGATAAAACCGGTCGCACCCTTCGCGGGTGCGTGGATTGAAATCTTCGGCTGCGGAAACAACCCTATCCTTCCCGGTAGTCGCACCCTTCGCGGGTGCGTGGATTGAAATGTGTCTCCCGGCCATACTTCGCAGCCGCATTCCGGGTCGCACCCTTCGCGGGTGCGTGGATTGAAATTATTCACTTTTAAAAATAGGTATAGTTTTATGCCGGTCGCACCCTTCGCGGGTGCGTGGATTGAAATCATCCGTAGACAATGTGACGGTGATGATATTCGAGTCGCACCCTTCGCGGGTGCGTGGATTGAAATGAATTGTCGGTATGGCTCCGGCTTCCATGTTTTAGTCGCACCCTTCGCGGGTGCGTGGATTGAAATGTGGCCGGTACGCAGCTAGGGAAAACCGTCATGGAGTCGCACCCTTCGCGGGTGCGTGGATTGAAATTGTATGTATATAATGGACAACATAAAAAGGAGCGTCGCACCCTTCGCGGGTGCGTGGATTGAAATCAAAAGAATCTACCAAAAAATTAGCAGAATCACTGTCGCACCCTTCGCGGGTGCGTGGATTGAAATACGTAAACCGTGTATTGCACCGGGTAGCCGTATTGGTCGCACCCTTCGCGGGTGCGTGGATTGAAATTCCTTGGCCGGATTCTCTCCGGCTGGTCGTTAAAGTCGCACCCTTCGCGGGTGCGTGGATTGAAATAGCGAAGAGGCAACTGCATAAGCCGACCATGCACCGTCGCACCCTTCGCGGGTGCGTGGATTGAAATACACCCGAATTTATCTATGGCGTATTTAAGTAGGGGTCGCACCCTTCGCGGGTGCGTGGATTGAAATCTATATGGTGCTCCCTACAAAGAGACAGCACGGGGTCGCACCCTTCGCGGGTGCGTGGATTGAAATGCTCTTAAACGGTATAGCCACCAATTGGTGTACGTGTCGCACCCTTCGCGGGTGCGTGGATTGAAATAATGAATACCTGCCCTGCAAACACGTCCCAACTTGTCGCACCCTTCGCGGGTGCGTGGATTGAAATGTATCGGATTGCCCGTTTGGGACGATTTGGCATCGTCGCACCCTTCGCGGGTGCGTGGATTGAAATGTCCTTGACTGGTGCGATCGGAGTCGAACCGTGCGTCGCACCCTTCGCGGGTGCGTGGATTGAAATTTCTGGTTCTGCTGCAGCTCAAGCAGCGTCTTGTGTCGCACCCTTCGCGGGTGCGTGGATTGAAATAACGATGATAAGACACCCGAGGTTGACGGTTATGGTCGCACCCTTCGCGGGTGCGTGGATTGAAATGAGACGGAGGGCAAGAAATGATAACAGTATTTAGTCGCACCCTTCGCGGATGCGTGGATTGAAATACATTGGATGAAATATCTTACCGCCCAAGATACCGTCGCACCCTTCGCGGGTGCGTGGATTGAAATAAGGCAATACAGTAAAGTGCAGATTGGGCTTCCGGGTCGCACCCTTCGCGGGTGCGTGGATTGAAATGGAACTCAGCGGATCTGGTCTCCGAGTTGTATCGGTCGCACCCTTCGCGGGTGCGTGGATTGAACTACGGTTCCAATGATTGTACTTAATATGTACGGTACAAACCGTAATCTCGCATAAAAACTGCATTTACGGAACAATAGACGTATAATAAGTGTATGCGTATAGTGGGAAAGAACTCAAAAACTTTGCGCATACAGGTGACGAAAATGTATAAAATTTCTTTTAAACAACTTACCTTCGAGGATTTTGATTAGCCCGTCGGCATGCAACTGAATCCCAATAATCGCCGAGTAAAAAAGCAGAGCTTACTCCTTGAAATGAGATTGTGAAACCGAATACGCCAAATTTTTCAAAGGAATCAAAGGACATGTGGCTATTTCAGTCCGCATGAAATTCGGTGCCTTGCTCATTCAGACGAAATACGAATATTCGGCTCAGGAGACCGTAGAACAGATCCAGAAAAATCCATATCTGCCGTTTTTTTGCAGCTTGCAGGGCTACAAGTATGCGCAGTCCTTTGATGCTTTGGTCATGGTGCGTTTCCGCAAGCGTTTGCGTGCGGATAAGTTGGCAGAAATCAATGAGTGCATCATCCGTAAGGCAGAAACTTCTCGGAAGAAAAAAGGCGACGACGACAAAAAGAATCAACCCCCGAAAAAGCGTGGCACCATAATTGTAGATGCGACCTGTGCGCCCTCACAAATCAAATATCCAAGAGACACCGAACTTTGAAAATTATCAATGGAGGTTTGGCTGCTATCCAGAAAGAGTGCTGGCCGATAAAATCTATCGAAACCGAAAGAACCTGAGCTATTGCAAAGACCATGGCATACGGGTATTTGGGCCAGCTCTTGGACACCCGAAAAAAGGTGCAATTGTGAATAAGAAAAAAGAATACGAAGATATCTGCGACTGGGTAGAAGTGGAGCGCGCCTTCAGTCTGGAAAAACGTAAGTTCAGCCTGCGAAAGATACGTACTTACCTGCAAAAAACAACGCAAACGGTAATCGCTTTATCAATTTTAGTGTTGAACCTAAGCTGGGTTCTGCGTGCGCTAATTTTAGAAATGGTGCATAATGTATGACAAATCCTTTTTTATGGCTTCAAATGGAGCTGTCAGAAAAAATGGGCCTTTGAGCAGTAGACATTATGTAAAAAAATGTTGCTGTTGGAATACGGTACTTTTTCGCGTATCATATCTCAATAGCAACATTTATTATAAAGACAAAACTCCCCTGAGGGCAGTGAAAGCTCTGCAGAAGCCTTGCGATTATTGGGCTTCGCTGGTGATACCGGTACGGCCTGTGTCTGCATACAGTTGTGCAATATAAAAGAGCGATTCTTCATATGTGTCTTTTTGGATGGGCTGGTAGTTTTCCGGATAGACCGGCGTATCGACCAGCCGGCCGCCAACGCTGAAAATCTTGGCACGGATAGGCGTAATCGTGTGTTCCTTTACATTGACCGCCATGAGAATTTCACTATAGGAGACGCTGTCAAAGGTTGTCAGCTTGTCGCGATATTTTTCATCCATCTGCGCCACGCTGATAGGATCGGCATAAATAGCCCGGACATTAACCTGGATAATGTCCGGGTTTTTTGTATTGTGCATCAGTGATTTTTCTTCGTAATTATAATGAATATCCTTTGCTTTGTGTAGCAGTGTCCAGCGAGCTGCTTCTTTTTCCATCGGGGTTGGTTTCGGCTGAATGCTGATTTCCCAATCCAGCGGCGAAGAGCCGCCGCTACTATTGCTGCGATCGGCAGCGGCTGCCGGAAGGGTTAGCAAAGCGCTGCCTAAGCAGGTGCCTATGCAAAGTAGTTGCCATTTTTTCATAAAGATCATCCTCCTGTACACATCGGATTCGTTTTAGTTGATAATACGGGTGCGTCCGGTGCTGGCAAAATTCTCGGCAATCTCATACATGGTTGCGGCCAGCGTTTTTTCCGGGATCGGCTTGAATTGTCGTTCATAGAGCGGCGCGGCCAGCAGTTTGCCGTCGTGACTAAAGATTTTGCTGCGGTCAATCGCATAGGTATGATCGCTGATTCGGAAAGCCAGACGAATTTCACTGTAGGCTACGCGATCAGCGTCGGTAAGCTGCGCAGTAAATTTTTTGTTTTGTTCGGCAATCAACACCGGATCAAGATAGATCGTCCGGGTGTTGACCAGAATGATATCTGGATCTTTGTCATCGGGCATTAAAGAGGCTTCTTCATACGAATAGCTGGCAGTTTTGTTGGCGTAAAGATCGTGCCAGCGTGCGGCTTCCATTTCTGCCGCGGTGGGTTTTGGCTGCATGCTGATTTCCCATTCTGCAGGGGACTGAATACCAGTGACATCCGCTTTTTCTGCGGCGGCGGATGATGTCAGCAAAGCACTCAGCGTCAGCGCGCCAAGTAGTAAAATCACATGTTTGTTCATTTTCAATCGCGCTCCTTTGGCGACTCAATTTGCATTTCGTACTGAAATACATATTGGTCAATTTGTCTGGTTGTCCAGTAATTTTGCAGCGGCATGGCAAATAGATCGCTGGTGATCGTCAGATGATGTGTTTGTATATATTGATATATTTGTGCGCCGGCGGCCGCTGTCGCCTGTTTTTTGCTGCCGCCCCTGATCAGGGTCAGGTAATGGCCGGCCGGACGTATTTTGCATCCGGGTAAATATTGCGGAATTTCCTGATACAAAATCGGCGCCGAAGAATAGTCTTGCTTTTGAAAATTTTCTTTTTTCAAGATAACGCCAAAGTACGGGTTAACGTCCAGCGTATCTTTATAATAATTTTGATCTCTTTGTAAAAAGACGGAAAGCCAGTTTTTATGGTCGCCATCTTTTTCAAATTCATAGCTGACCTGCAGGTATTTTTCCGGTTGGGTCATGAAGCAAATCGTGTTGAATGCAGCGGTGTTGATTTGTTGCACATGTTTCTGCAGATGCCGAATCACATCTAATTGTTTTTGTAGTTTTACCGCTTCGGCTTGAATGGTTTCCGTTCTTTTTTCAAAGAGAGTCTGCAGCTGTCCTGCATTCCGATTTTGCAGATAATAGGCAATATCCGGCAAAGGAACGCCTAGTTTTCGCAAATCGATCAGGATTTTCAATTCAAAGCATTGCTGCAACGAGTAAAAGCGACAGCCTTTCTCATCTGTTATTTCGGGTAAAAAAATATTTTCCCGATCATAGTATAACAGTAAAGATTTTGAAATGCCATGAATCCGGGCCATTTCCAAGGGAGAAAAATAAGTTTCTTTAAGATTTTTCATTATAACACCTTGACCGTATCATTGTTATACGGTTTATCATAAAAGCAGATGAGAACTCGCAACTATTATAGCATAAAATGAATTAATGTGCTAAGCAAGATAAATGACAAATGGGAGCGAGCATCAATATTCATTATATAAGGAGTGGTAGGTACATGTATACTTGTGTTCCTAAAAAGAAGTTTTTGCAGGCATTTTGGTTGACAGGCGCTGTGTTATTATTGCCGTTAAGCAGCGTTTTCGCACAAGAAAATACGGCTGTCGATACATATTCGCTGGACGAGGTTCTGGTAACAGCGAACCGTTATGAAACGAAAGATGTTAATATTCCGGCGGCAACAGAAGTGTTTACTAAAGAAAAGATTGAAGCCATGGGCGCTAAAAGTGTTATGGAGGTCCTTCAGAATATTCCCGGGTTTGTCATTTCAGAATCTCCGTCCGGCAATGGTTCGCCGGGACTGCGCGGCATCTCCGGGCATTTGAGTATTCTGATTAATGGGATACCTTTGGCCAGCGAGACGTATTTTCAGATGGGGACTTTATCAACTGCGGGCATAGAACGGATTGAAGTGGTGAAAGGCGGGTCGGCTGTTTTATATGGCAGCAATGCAACAACCGGCGTTATTAATATTATTACGCAAAAAAATGGTAAAAATAAAGTAGCGATTAGTGCCGGCGATCATAAGCAAAAGGAATTTTCCGGGGTGTTTAATAGTGAAGGGCTTTCCGTTTCGTATGACCGTTATGATATCCGCAAGGCAGGGCTCGTTTATGATTCGTCAACACAGTATTATCGTGATTTCCTGCGTCGGGATAGTGTAAATGTGAATTATGCGCCGAATGAACATTGGAATTTTATGTATTTATATAGCGATAAGGATAGTAACTGTAATCGGGTCGTCAAGGCAACGGGTAAACCAACGACAGATTGGCGTAATAATACACTATATCATGTTTTTCAGACGACCTACACAAATCATGATTTCCGGACGGTGGTTTATTATCAGAACCGGGAATGGTTTTCTAATTTAGGCGGCAGCGTGAGTATTCAGCGCGGCGGCTATTATGGCGTTGATGTGCAGAATAAATGGAAATTAAAAGGGACGGAGGTATCAGCTGGCGGTACGGTGGAACGTGAAGATGCCAAACATCAGTCCAATAATAAATGGATGTATAACCAGCGCAACCATGGGGCAATTTTTTTCTTGACCGATACGCCGATTTCGAATAAAACAAATATTATTTTTGGCGCCAGAGAGGTTTTTACCGGTAATTCCGGCGATGTTTTGTGTCCGCAACTGCAAGTTTTGCATAAATTAAATGGTGGGGAATCTCTTTATGTCAATATTAATAAATCGTTGCGCGAACCGGATCTTACCCAGCGGTACGGCTATGGCAGCGGGCAGGAACCCAATCCGGATTTGAAATCAGAAAATGCCTGGACATATGAAGCCGGCTGGAAAAAAATGTTTTCTTCACGTAGTGTATTGAAATTTGATTTGTATCATATGGAAATTAAAGATCGTATTTATAGCGTTCGGCTGCGCAATGGTAACACAACCTATCGGAATGCCTTAAAATATCGTAACACCGGCGCCGAATTGAGTTATGAATGGAATACGCCTAAAGGATTTTCTTTTGGGTTCGGAATGTCTTACAGCAATCCGGAACAAATCACGACGACAACTGGCAGTTGGGAAAAAGCGGAAAACAGACTGGGATTGCATTCGGAAATCATGTATACGACCGGAAAAACTTCGGTCAATCTATTTGCTAATTATGCCGGGCAGCGGGTGAATGATACCAGCTCGATGATTTTGCTTGACATGACGATTAAGGAACGGATGACGGAGCAGGATTCTTTGAGTTTAAAGATTGGTAATATTTTGAACCGCACAGATTATCGTTCATCAACCGGCGGTTCGGTTGTACCGGAAAGAAATTTCTTGTTGACATATGAGCGGACTTTCTGAGGAGATTGCGGATGAAGAAATGGATAAGCAGCTGGCTGGCAGGTATATTGCTTTTTCTTGCGGTCGGCTGCTGTTTGCCGCCGACCGGCGGACCAAATCAGGTATCGATACTTTATACCGTTGAAGATGCCCGGGGTAAAATAATTTCGTTTACAAAAAAACCGCAGCGTATTGTATGCTGTCAGGTATTTGCAGATGAAATTCTGCTTGATCTAGTGGCGCATGACCGGATTGCAGCTTTAAGCCGCTGGGTTCATGATGACGGCTTGTCAAGTGCGGTGGATGAAGCGGCCGATGTAAAAGAGATCGTAGAAAGCAATACGGAGTCGATTCTTCAGGTGCAACCGGATTTGGTTATTTTAGGGAGCAACAATTTACCGTTGGCCGAGGCGCTGGAAGATGCTGGAACCAAAGTGTATGTACTGAAAAATATATCGCATCTTGATGAAATTGACGACAATATTACGTCGTTGGCGCAGGTGGTGGGAGAAGAAGCAAAGGGGGATGAACTGCGCGCAGGGCTGGATGCCGATTTGCAGCAAGTTAGGCAGAATTCGGCTTTGCAGCTGCCGCCGGTTAGAACGTTGCTTTTTTTACGTTTTGGCGCTATAGGCGGCGAGGATACCATATATCATGATGTGCTGGTGGCTCTGGGGCTTCGGGATGCTTATGCGGATGTACGCGGGCCTTCTTCCGGGATCGGCAGCAGTATGATTTTATCCAAAGAAGAAATTGTTCGCTGTAATCCAGAGCTGCTGCTGATGGCATCATGGACCCAGGGAGGCGCTTATAAGGACAGCGATAGTCAGCTCAAGGAACTTTATAGTGATCCTGCCTATGTGAGTTTGGATGCCGTTCGAAACCATCGAAGTTGTGTTATTCCACAGCGTTATATGAATTGTTTATCGCACCATGCAGGTAAAAATCTTATTCAGTTAGCCGAAATTCTCAGAACACAACTGCAGGAGCAAAGGAAATGATAGGTAATTATAAGCATAAACAAGTTGTTCATTGCAACTTAAATCACATTTATATGGCAATGGCGTTTAATCCAGGGGCGGTTCTGGTTCTTCATGCGCCGCGGTCTTGCTCGCATATTCCAGAAAGTATGCGGCAATATTTTAAAGAACGCTCTTATTATGCGCAAGAAAAAAAGATTGCTTTGCAGCCGAATAATCTTTTTGTAACAGGTATCAGTGATACGGAGGCAATTTTTGGCGGAGAAAAACTGTTGGAAGCTTGCTTGCGGGATGTAGCGCGTAATCAGCGTCCAGACTATATTCTGGCCGTTCCCGGGTGTACGGCCGGCGTGATTGGCGATGATGTGACCGCGGTCGCGCGGCTGGTGGAAAAAGAAACCGGCGTGCCCATTATTCCCGTACCTGGGGCGGGTTTTATGAACAAGCAGGAGGAAGATGGACTGCTGGTGGTCAGCCGGTTATTAGTACAGCGATTTACTAGGTGTTCTTCGCAATTGCCGCGAAAAAAAACAGCTGTCATTTTTGGCTGCAATTTTGCAATTAACAGCAATCGTATTCGGGACAGTTATCAACAGATATTTGCTAGTTTCGGCTATCAGGCTCTTTTCCCTCCGACCGGGATGTATTTGGCTGAATTCACTGCCATGGGGCAGACTGGCATTGTGGTGTCCGGCACAATGAACCGGCGGCAAAAAAAAGCCTATGACAGCTTTGCGGAGGCTTTTGCTCGCCAAATGGGGGCGCCTTATGTGCCGGATGCTTTGCCGGATACTCCACAAGCAATTTTTGATTGGGTGGAAAAAATCGGAACGGTATTAGGCGAACCGGAAATTGCCTCGATGCTGATCCGAGATTATAAAGCGCAGTTAGAGGCAGCGGCCGACAAATGGCAGTCCGTACTGGGAACCTGTTCGTATTGGCTATCGATCAATGCGCCGCCTTATGTTTATCGTCCGGAAGCTGTGTTGGAAAAGTTGCGGTATTTGCCGCTGCAATGTCAAGGTTTTATTCTTTTGCCGGAATTAAATGAAACGCATTTTGCGTATTATAAGCAGCATTTAAAAAAATATGCATTGCCAATTTATACGGAGCAAGAATATAAGCAACGAAATCTTTTACCAGATTTGGTGGTGACCAGTATTCCTAAATCGATGTATACGCGGCAGCTTTGTCTGTCCGGCATGCAGCCGGGGATTACCGGAATACTGCATTTATGGGAGAAACTGGCCTTGCTATTACGGGACGATCGGAGCATTGTGTATGAAGAGTAACATGTTGGAGAAGAACTGGAAGCCGTGTCAGTCTTATTGCCAGATGAGCGGAGCTGCGGTAGCGTTGTTAAGTATACAAGACGCTTGTGTTATTTTTAATGGGCCGCGCTGGTGCGCCGTCATTGCTGAGCGCGAACTAACGATTTGTAAAAAAAGTTATGAAAAACGTTTGTTTTGTGCTGAAGTTCAGGAAACCGATCTGCTTTTTGGCGCGGATGCCCGTATTCAATTTATCATTGAGCAGATAAAACAAATGATGCAGCCCGTTCTTTTGGGAGTGTTAACGAGCTGCTCGCTAAGTCTGATTGGTGATGATACGCGGGGAATTGCTTTGGCGGCTGAACCGTTATGTCCTATTATCGCGTTGGATGCCGGTGGGCTCAATGGGGAATTTTGCTCTGGCTGGCAGATGGCCATGCAAGCTATTCTCCAAGAAGTTAAATTCCCTTCGCTGCATCAGCGCAGCGTCCGGCGTGTTAATTTATTAGGCTGCTGCAGCGGCTATCCTGATGCTGAGGGTGATGTGGCTGAGTGGAAACGGTTACTGGAAGCGGCAGGTTTTGAAGTGGGCGTTTGTTTAGGCGAAGACGGACTGACCTTGCCGGCGATTGCAACTTTACCGCAGGCGACTTTAAATGTTGTGATAGCAAAGGAATTAGCGGAAAATCTGGCTAAAGATCTGCAGGCGCGTTGGCAGCAGCCTTATATTTTTGCGCCGGCGCCCTATGGCTTTCGGCAATCAATCGAGTGGTTGGAAACGATTGGCCAGGCGCTAAACATTCCACCGCAGTTGACGGTATTGCAGCAAGAGATTGATGTCGCGATCGATGCTGTTTGTGAGCAGTATTTCCTTTTTCAAAAAATCATTCCAGACTTCTTTTTGAAACGGGCTGTTTTAGCTTTGCCGTATAGCCGTGCTGTTCCTTTGGGGCGGGCGCTGCAAACCGAAGTGCTGGATATCCCGGAGCTTGTTTACTGCATTCAGGATGCCGCTTTTGATCTGCATGAACAAAATATTGGTATGGCCGAAATGCCTCCGGTTGTCTTGGAGACAAATAGTTATCAATTGTTATTTGGCAGCCGGAGCGCTCGTTATGCCGCAGAGAATTGGAGTCACACGGTTTATATCAACGGATATATTCCCGACAGCCGGATTCAGCGCTGGCATCAAACGTATACCGGAATCCGCGGCTGGCAGATATTGATGGATGCCATTCTGCAGCAACTGGACATCCTGTGTCATAATAACCAAACAAAATAATAAAAGACATCGCTCGCTCCCAATTGGCGGAGCAAGCGATGTCTTATTCTTTATTTTACAATATGTTTTCCACCATAGTAGAGCGGCTTCCAGTATGCATCGTCGAGATTGTCAATGCGAACGCCCTTTTTGGCAGAGACATGAATAAATTTTCCGTCGCCCAGATAAATACCGCAGTGCGAAGCGCCGGGCTCGTACGTAGTGAAGAAAACCAGATCGCCGGGTTCAAGTTGACGGCGCAGCGTGGTTTTCTGTCCAAGTTTGTATTGTTCATCGGCGGTACGGGGAATCGTGAGCCCGTTTTGCCGGAATACATACTGAAGATACCCGGAACAATCAAAGGCTTTTGGCGTTACGCCGCCAAATTGATAAGGCGTGCCGATGTATTTTTTTGCCGTAGCCAGTAAACCGGTCACTTTGCTTCGTTCCAGAAAAGGGGGGCCTTCAGGTACGGTGATCGGCGCTCGCGGCACGGCAGTTCCTGTATTGAGCGCCGGCGTATTCGGCAGCGCCGGCGTTGATCTTTTCGGTGCTTTTTTCAGGGCCCGCCAAGTCGTATTGTCAACAATGCCGCTGATTTTTATTTTCGTATCACGCTGAAAGTTAATGACGGCGCGATAGGTTTCATTGCCAAAAATACCGTCGATACTGCGAATTGCGTAGCCGGCATTTTGCAGGTTTTGCTGCAGAACCCGGACATCGTGCCCGGTTGCCCCGCGCTGCAGGGTTGCCGCAGCCAGCGCGGTTCCGGTCAGACAGAAAAACAGGCTGCTAAGGAGCAGCAGAGAGAAAATCTTTTTCATACGGACCGTCCTTTCATTGTTCAGCCATGCATTACATGGTCAAGGCCTTGATGCATCAGCCGGACCACATGATCGTCGTCAAGTGAGTACCAGGCTTCTTTGCCTTCTTTGCGAAATTTTACCAGACGAGCGGTTCGCAATACCCGGAGCTGATGTGATATAGCTGATTGACCCATACCAAGCGCATCGGCGATGTCGCAGACGCACATTTCATTAGCGGACAGAAGGGCGAGCAACTTGATGCGGGTGGCATCGCCCAGCACCTTGAAAATTTCAGCGAGATGCTGACTGGTCACGTCATCGATTTCGTGGAGCTTTGCCATTTCAATCCGATCCGGGTGAATGCGATGGATCTCGCAAAGATCGTTTTCCTTTTCCATATCGTGCGTGCCTCCGCTTTTCTGAAAATAACGATAATCCTACATTCTCAGTATAAATCAAAACAAAAAAATTGCAAGCGATTTTCCGAGCTCGGGAGACAAAACCATAAGTCCTGTGATTAAAATGGAAAGTTATCCACAGTTTTAACCTTTTTAGATGCATTTGGGGATAACTTTGTGGATAACTTGTGAAAACCGGCACGAAAAAAGGACTGTAGAGTTATCCACAGTCCTGCGCCGCAAAAGTATCACTTAGTAAACTTTGGCAATTGTAAAACCGCCTTTAGTTAAGGCATTGGTGATTTGTTGAATATGTTCCTGCCCGTGCGTTTCTACCGTAACTTCCAGTTGTACTTTTTTAAAGCTGTCCGTGACTTTAGCCTGATTATGATCAAGTTTAATTACGTTGGCATTCTGCTCGGCCAGGATCTGAGACACTTTGAGTAGTTGGCCTGGTTTGTCCGGCAGCTGTACGGCAAAACAGAATACGCGCCCGCGTGCAATAAGAGCTTTGTCAATGAGCGCAGAAATTGTAGAGATATCAATGTTGCCGCCGCTGATGATTGCGGCGACTTTTTTGCCCTTAAACGGCAGTTTATCAAGCGCGGCTAAAGAAAGAACGCCGGCACCTTCTGCAATCAGCTTGTGCTTTTCAATGAGAGACAGCAAGGCCGACATGATTTCCATTTCGGAAACCGTAATGATGTCATCCAAATATTTTTGGCAGAAAGCAAAGGTAAGCTTTCCTGGTGTCTTAACGGCGCAGCCGTCAGCCACGGTATCTACGGTGCGCAGGGAGACGACTTTGCCTTTGGCAAAGGAAGCTTTCATGCAGGCGGCTCCTTCAGGTTCCACGCCGATTACCTTGACATTCGGGTTGACCGTTTTGGTTGCAAGGGCAACGCCGCTGGCAAAACCGCCGCCGCCAATCGGCACGAGGATAACGTCAACGTCTTTCAGGTCATCGATAATTTCCTTTGCTGTGGTGCCTTGCCCCAGTAATACTTGTACATCATCAAAGGGGTGCACATAAACATAGCCGTGTTGTTTTTGCAGTTCCTGTGATTTCATGTAAGCATCATCGAAAGTATCGCCGAATAGCACCACTTCGGCACCCAACGCCCGCGTTGCTTCGACTTTTAGAATTGGGGTCGTTGCCGGCATGCAAATGACGGCTTTGACGCCGAGCCGCTGTGCCGAAAATGCCACTCCCTGCGCATGGTTGCCAGCAGAAGCCGTGATGACGCCTTTGGCGCGCTCCGCCGGCGTGAGCTGGCTGATTTTGTTGTATGCGCCGCGTAGTTTAAAGGAACCGGTATTTTGCAGATTTTCTGGTTTCAGATAAACTGTGTTGCTGCAAAGCGATGAAAAATAAGGGCTTTCAATCAATTGCGTTTTTTTGGCAACGCCGTCCAACTGCTTGGCGGCGCGATAGACGTCAGCGATAGTCGTGTTATCGACAATTGATTGTATAGATTGAGCTGATTCATCGGGCATATAAAAGTCCTCCTGTAAAGAAAGTGTATCTGGAAAAGACAATAATGTGGTTTCCTCAGAAAAATATTGAATCAAGTGTACCATTATCCGGGGAGAGTGTCAATGTGTAAACCGAAAGGAACAAGATTTATTGGTATTTTTTTGCAGGAATTTTACTTCTGGTCACGAAATATAATAGTAACAGAGAAGTACGCTGCTTCGCTGGCGGAGGGAAAGGCCATGGAATGCAAATTGATTCTTGTTCCGATGGATGGATCGAACAGTTCGGCGCGGGCGGCTGCCATTGCGGCAGAGCTTGCCCGGGCAGTTGGAGCTGCTTTAGAATTTTTGTATGTGGTGGATATAGAGAATGCGCTGGCGAATATCGGCGCGGCTGGCCGCAATGGCCATCCTTCCGTATTGGAGGATGCTGTCGGCATTGGCCGGCAGGTCCTGGACCAAGCGCTGGAGCAGTCGCCGGCAGATGTGCCGGCCAAGGCGCATTGTGTGAGCGGTCAGCCGCGTGAAGCAATTCTTCAGCGGGCGGCCGACAGTCGGGCGGAGCTCATTGTCATGGGCTCTCGCGGTCTGGGCGCGCTGCGCTCCGCTTTGCTGGGCAGCGTTTCCAGCTATGTTCTGGAGCATGCCCGCTGCCCGGTGGTGCTGGTGAAAAGCGGCAATAAGGTAAGTGAATAAATAACAGGAGGTTTTATGTATGGTAAAAAATATTTTAGTTCCCGTTGATGGTTCGGAAGGTTCAGATCGTGCAATCGGCGAGGCGGCAGAATTGGCAAAAGCCTGCGATGCAAAGGTGAATTTTCTTTATGTAGCGAATATTAATCAGCTGGCGATTAATGCTTGTCTGTCGGATGCAATTCTTGATGCGGTGACGAAAGCTGGCAATGTAATTTTGGATCGAGCGATGGAAATGCTGCCGGCAGAGGTCGAAAAGGAAGCTTTTTCCGAGACGGGTTCACCCGCCGTGGTCATTCTGGATTTTGCAGAAAATCACCCTACGGATCTCATTGTGATGGGCAGCCGTGGTCTGGGCGTAGTCAAGGGCGTTCTGCTGGGCAGCGTGAGTCAGTATATTGTTGAACAGTCTAAATGTCCGGTGCTGGTCGTGAAATAAGCATTTTTGTGCAGTAAAAAGCCGTCAGGGATTTTCTCTGACGGCTTTTTACTGCATTTTTTAGTAATACTTTCAAGCAAATGGATTTTCATTCTTATAGAGCATGCCCTTTGGCTGATTGAAGGAAACATCGTCGATGCCAAGGTACTGGAAAATCGACCAAAGCGCTTTGCCAAAATGACCGAAAGCAACGGCTCCGTGATGAGGGAAACGTTTGGCGATAAGAACGTGCCGATAGAAACGGCCCATTTCCGGAATGGCAAAAATACCAATGCCGCCGAAAGAGTTGGTGGCTGCCGGCAGGACTTCTCCTTCGGCAATATATGCTTTCAGCTCGGCGCCCGCGGTGCTCTGCAAGCGGAAGAAGGTGATTTCTCCGGCCGCGATATCGCCCTCCAATGTTCCACGGGTAATATCGGGTTCGCCGCCGTTCTCCAACAGCCGGTTCTGAATAAGTTGATATTTGATGCCGCCCTGTTTCAGTTTGCAAAGCGGCGTGTTGCCACAATGGAAGCCCATGAAAGTATCTTCAATCGTGTAGCCGGTTTTTTTCTGAATTTCTTTTTGATAGGTGTCCTGCGGTACCGAGTTGTTGATATCCAGTAGCGTAACGGCATCGTTGCTGACGCAGGTGCCGATATATTCGCTAAGCGCGCCGTAAATATCAACTTCGCAGGCGACCGGAATGCCTCTGGAAACAAGGCGGCTGTTTACATAGCATGGTTCAAAGCCAAACTCTGACGGGAACGCTGGCCAGCATTTATTGGCAAAAGCGACATAGTGACGGGCGCCCTTGTGTGCTGCTGCCCAGTCGAGCAGCGTCAGTTCATACTGCGCCATGCGCGGCAGCAGATCCGGATACGGGTTGCCCATAGTTCCGAGTTCTTCCGTCATGTCGCGGACGACATCGGCGATGCGTTTATCATCTTTATGGGCGCGGTAGGAAATCAGCAGATCCAGTTCGGAGTTTTCTTCGATTTCAACGCCGAGATCGTACAGCGGTTTAATCGGGGCATTGCAGGCAAAAAAGTCCTGCGGACGCGGGCCGAAGGTAATGATCTTGAGGCCTGCCAGACCGATCAGCGTGCGGGCGACCGGCTGAAATTCAGCGATCATGCCGGCAATCTCTGCGGCGGTGCCTACCGGATATTCCGGGATGAAAGCACGGAGCTTGCGCAGTCCAAGGTTGTAGGAGCAGTTCAGCATTCCGCAGTAAGCATCGCCGCGTCCGTTGATCAGGCTGCTGCCCTTTTCTTCCGCCGCCGCGACATACATGACCGGGCCGGCAAATTCGCGGGCGATGAGCGTTTCCGGCGTTTCCGGGCCAAAATTTCCCAGAAACACAACCAGCGCATTGCAGCCGGCCTGTTTGGCTTCGGCAACGGCAGTCAGCATGTCGGCTTCGTTTTCAACCGTTTTCTTTACTTCATAAAGATCGCCGTATTCTTTTGTATAGGCACGGACGATTGCTTGTCTCCGATTCTCAGAAAGAGAGATAACGAAGCAGTCGCGGCTGACGGAAAGAATGCCGCATTTTACCTGAGGGATGTTTACTAGAGCCATTCTGCTCACTCCTTATTTGAATTACGATTCTTTGTGCACAAGCACATACATTTCTATGAACAGAATAACACCGGGACTTCCGGATGTCAATTCTTTTGTCTGCGACAAAGAAAAAATAGAGAATTTTTTGATAAAGAATCATTATTCCCTATAATTAAAAGGAAATAATTCTTTGTCCTCGTTTTTTCACGATTTATTAATTTTTAGAAAAAACAAAAATATACATTGACGCTGTGCAGGAGGTGTGCTATATTAGTGCCATAAGATGTGCTCAAGCACATAAAAGGGGATGAAAGGCATGCGGTATCTGATCGGCGTTGATCTGGGAACTTCGGCGACCAAAACAGTTTTGTTTGACGAAGAGTGTCGGGTCGTCGCTTCCGCTTCGGAGGATTATGTGATGGCGCAGCCACAAAACGGCTGGGCGGAGCAGGCTCCGGAGGACTGGTACCAAGCGGTGCTGCATACGATTCAGGCCGTAATGGCCAAGAGTCAGGTGGCGGCAGCCGATGTGAAGGGAATTGGGCTTTCCGGGCAAATGCACGGGTTGGTGATGCTTGATGCTGAGGATCGGGTCATTCGGCCGGCGATTCTCTGGTGCGATCAGCGCACGGGTCAGGAATGCGCTGAGATTACGGAGCGGGTAGGTCGTGAACGGCTCATTGCGATTACGGCGAATCCGGCGCTTACCGGTTTCACGGCGTCGAAGATTCTTTGGATCAGGAAGCATGAACCAAAGAATTATGCTGCCTGCCGTCATATTCTGCTGCCAAAGGATTACATACGTTTTCGGATCACGGGCGATTACGCCACCGAGGTTTCGGATGCGAGCGGTATGCAGCTCTTGGATGTGCCGCAGCGGCAATGGTCGGAAGAAATTCTCCGCCGGTTGGATATTGATCCGGCGTTTTTGGGACGCGTCTATGAGTCACCGGAAGTTACGGGCACGCTGACGGCAGAATTTGCCGCAGCGGCCGGTCTCGATCCGCGGACGGTGGTTGTCGGCGGTGCTGGCGATAATGCGGCGGCAGCGGTTGGCACCGGGGTGGTTTCTGATGGTTGCGCCTTTACGACGATCGGAACCAGCGGGGTTGTTTTTGCGCATACAAGCACGCCGCGCATTGATCCTCAGGGCCGTGTCCATACGTTTTGCTGTGCTGTTCCCGGTTGCTGGCATGTCATGGGGGTCACGCAGGCGGCAGGGCTTTCTTTGAAATGGTTTCGCGATAATCTTGCGGAAGGCTATCGGGAACGCGAAATCCGCGAAGGCATTGATGCATATGATCTGATGAATGCCGCTGTGGCAAAAGTACCCATAGGCAGCCGTCGGTTATTTTACTTGCCGTATCTGATGGGCGAGCGCACCCCGCATCTCAATCCGAATTGCCGGGGCGTGTTCTTTGGCCTTTCTGCTATTCATACCAAGGAGGATATGATTCGCGCCGTTATGGAGGGCGTGGCCTATTCCCTGAAGGACTGCAATGATATTTTACAGGAAATGGACGTTCGGGTGCAGGCTATGATGGCGTGCGGCGGGGGCGGGCGCAGTCCTGTCTGGCGGCAGATGCTGGCCGATATGTATGGCTGCGGCGTAACTACGATGCAGAGCGAGGAAGGACCGGCGCTGGGAGTGGCCATTCTGGCCGGGGTCGGGGCGGGAATTTTCCGCGATGTGCCAACTGCCTGCCGGGAGTTTATTCATACGAAAAATACTACTTTACCGAATGCAACAGCCGGGGTCTATTATGCCAAGGGTCATCGGCTGTATCAAAAGCTGTACCGCCAGCTTGCAGGCTGCTATGAAGATCTGGCAGAGCTATAATTTTAAATGCGGTAATAAAAAAAGGGGGAAGCAAAATATGAAAAAGTTCCTGGTACTTTGTCTGGCATTAATGATGTCGGTTGTTATGGCCGGCTGCGGTGGATCGTCGTCGGGTTCATCGGGTGGATCAGGCAGCGGAGCGCCATCCAAAGGGGTAAAGATCGGCGTATCCATGCCGACGAAGTCTTTGCAGCGCTGGAATCAAGATGGCGCAAACATGATGTCCAAGCTGAAGGAAAAGGGCTACGATGTGGATCTGCAGTTTGCAGAAAACAAGGTCGAGGCACAGGTATCCCAGATTGAGAACATGATCACCAAGGGCTGCAAGGTCATTGTGGTCGGCGCTATTGACGGCGGTTCGCTGTCTTCTGTGCTCGATGAAGCCAAGAGCGCCGGGGTTAAGGTCATTGCTTATGATCGCCTGATCATGAATACTGACGCAGTAAACTATTATGCGACATTTGATAATTACGGCGTAGGCCAGATTCAGGGACAGTATATTGAGAAGAAACTGGGTCTGAAAGAAGGCAAGGGACCTTTTAACTTTGAAATTGCAACGGGCCCGATGGATGACAACAATGCGGTATTCTTCTTTAAAGGCGCGATGGATGTTCTGCAGCCGTATGTTGATAAAGGACAGCTGGTCATTCGTTCCGGTCAGGTTACGCGCGAACAGTGCGCAACGCCGAACTGGGATGAAGCTAAAGCGCAGGAACGCATGGATAATTTGCTGACGACAAATTATGCCGATGCCAAACTTGATGCGGTTCTCTGCTCGAATGATTCGGTTTCTCTCGGCGTGCAGTCGGCTTTGAAATCAGCCGGGTATAACACTGCTGATAAACCGATGCCGGTTATTACCGGGCAGGATGCCAACCTGCCGAATGTCAAAGCAATCATTTCCGGCGAGCAGTCGATGTCGGTGTTCAAGGATACCCGTGCGCTGGCCGATCAGGTGGTCAAGATGGTTGATGCCCTGCTGAGCGGTAAGGAACCGGAAGTCAATGACACGAAGACTTACAACAATGGCGCCAAGATTGTTCCGTCTTATTTGCTAAAGCCACAGTTTGTTGACAAAGACAACTACAAGCAGCTGCTGATCGATTCGGGTTATTACAAGGAAGCCGATTTGCAGAAATAATATCCAGAGGGCTGTGCCGGGGACATTGGTTCTCGGCGCGGCTGCCCTCCGTGCACAGGCGGCGCCTGTTTGCGGAGGACAGCCGCGCCTAGGCCCGTGCTTGGCGCAGGCCTCTTTTTTTAAGGAGGCGGGGACATGCCGAAGATTTTATTGGAAATGAAGGAGATCGTGAAAGAATTTGCGGGCGGCGTACGGGCGCTGGACCGGGTTAACATTCAGGTGGAAGAAGGGTCTATTCACGCGCTGGTCGGCGAAAATGGCGCAGGAAAATCGACGCTGATGAATGTTCTCAGTGGGATCTATCCGTATGGTTCTTATGAAGGAAGCATCGCTTATGATGGGGGCGAGTGCCGTTTTGCAACGATTCGTGACAGTGAAGCGCGCGGCATCGTCATTATCCATCAGGAACTGGCGCTCATCCCGTATTTATCCATCATGGAAAATATTTTTCTCGGCAATGAGCAGGCGGTACACGGGTTTATCAACTGGGGAAAATGTCGCCGGGAGGCCATAAAGCTCATGGAGCGAGTGGGGCTCAATGAACTGCCGGATCTGCCGGTGAATAAGCTTGGGGTGGGCAAGCAGCAGCTGGTCGAGATCGCGAAAGCGCTTTCTAAGAATGTTAAACTTTTGATTCTCGATGAACCTACCGCTTCTTTGAATGATGATGACAGTCAGAAGCTGCTGGACCTCATCTGCGAGTTGCGGGAAAAATGGGGTATGACGGCAATCATTATTTCGCATAAGCTGAATGAAATTACGCAGATTGCGGATCGCATCACAGTGCTCCGCGACGGTAAGACGATTGAAACGCTGGAAAAAGGGAAAGACGATTTTACCGAAGATCGGATTATTCGCGGAATGGTAGGCCGGGCGATTACGGATCGTTATCCGGCGCGCGGCGAATGTCCGGTTGGCGATGTTGTTTTTGAAGTTAAAAATTGGAACGTGGAATCGCCTTATATTGTCGGTAAAATGGCGGTTAAAGATGTGAACTTTTATGTGCGGCGGGGCGAGGTTGTCGGCATTGCCGGTCTGATGGGGGCAGGACGTACCGAATTGGCGATGAGCCTCTTTGGCAAAGCTTATGGCCGCAATATCACCGGTCAGATTTTTAAAAACGGCGAAGAAATTAAAATCAACAGTGTTTCGGATGCAATTCGACATGGTATCGCTTATGTGACAGAGGATCGCAAGGGATCCGGGTTAGTTCTCATTGAAAGCATCCGAGAGAATACAACGCTGCCGACGCTGCCGCGGCTGGCGGATCGCGGCATCATCAATCTGCACCGGGAGGTGCGGGTGGCGGAGAAGTACATGGATAAGCTGCATATCAAAGCGCCGGGTATTTATCAGAAAACCGGTAATCTTTCCGGCGGCAATCAGCAGAAAGTCATGCTGGCCCGCTGGATTTATGCGGATCCGGACGTGCTGATCCTCGATGAACCGACGCGCGGCATTGATGTCGGCGCGAAGTATGAAATTTACTGCATTATCAATGAGCTGGCAAAAGCCGGTAAATCCGTTATTGTTATCTCATCGGAGCTGCCAGAGGTTTTGGGCGTAAGCGATCGGATTTATGTGATGAATGAGGGTCGTTTTGTTGGCGAGCTGAGTCGGGAGGATGCATCCCAGGAAAGCGTCATGCGCTGTATTATGCAGAGCAATACGCAGCAGTCTGAGGCAAATGGAGGAAAGAAAAATGATGAATGAAAAGAAAGCGGCAGATCCGGCTGCGACCAAACCACCGGTTAAGGACTGGCTGAACAAGGAATTTTTGTTTACTGCCGTACATGAGTATGCAATGTTTATTGCATTGATTCTCATAGCAATCTTCTTCCAGTGGCGTACCGACGGTGTGCTGCTGCAGCCGATCAATATATCGAAGCTTATTATGCAGAACAGCTATATTCTGATTCTGGCCATTGGGATGCTGCCTTGCATTCTTACCGGAGATATTGATCTTTCGGTAGGGTCGGTGCTGGCCGTCATTGGCGCTATTGCAGGAACGCTGATTGTCAATATGGGAATGGGCGTTGGCGTGACGACAGTCATTTGTCTGGCGGTCGGTCTTTTGATCGGCGCCTGGCAGGGGTTCTGGGTTGCGTTTGTCCGGGTTCCGTCTTTTATTGTGACGTTGGGCGGTATGCTTTTGTTCCGCGGTATGACGATGGTTATTCTCGATGGCAATACGCTTTCGCCATTTCCAACGTCGTATCAGTTCGTGGCGCAGCGGTTTTTATCTGATGTACCAATGTTTGCAGCGATTCCTTATAGCACGATTCTGATCGGAGTGCTGGTAGCGGTGTTTTGTGCTTATTTAGAACTGCGTGACTATCAGCAGAAAATCGAATATAATGTGCCGGCAGGGACGCGGACGGCTTTGATAGCGCGGATTGCCGCCATTGCTTTTGTAAGTGTGTTTTCTACGTATTGGCTCACACAGTTTAAAGGCCTGCCAATCGTTTTGATTCTGCTGGCATTTTTGATTGCATTTTATTCCTTTATCTGCCGGCGGACGGTTTTTGGACGTCATGTATATGCTTTGGGCGGCAATGAGCGGGCAACGCAGCTGTCCGGCATTAAAACAAAATGGGTGCGCTTTATCGTATTTGTCAATATGGGTTTGATGGCGGCGGTTGCCGGCCTGGTTTTTTCGGCTCGCTTGAATTGTGCGGCTCCTTCAGCAGGCACTGGTTTTGAATTGGATGCAATTGCTGCCTGCTATATCGGCGGCGCATCGGCTACCGGCGGTGTCGGTACGATTGTCGGCGCGGTTGTCGGCGGTTTGGTTATGGGCGTGTTGAATAACGGCATGTCAATTCTTGGTATCGGCATTGATTGGCAGCAGGGGATCAAGGGACTGGTACTGCTTGCGGCCGTTGCATTTGATATTTACAATCAGCGCAACAAGCGCTGACAGGGGAGGGATAGAATATGCAGCAGGTAACAGATGCGGCTTTTCGTCCGTATGGACGGATTTTATCCGTCGATACAAGAAGCTTTGTAAAAACAATCGGCATGCGCCCGCCGACAGCGGCAGGCACCGTTGTTTATGAACCCAACGTATTAGCTTTCAATGATCTGGATGTTTGCAATGTTTTACGGGATATTGTCTTTGGCGAACTGCCGATTGAATTTGGTCACTGCAGTGGCTTTAACGCCAAACTGAATGCATTTGAGTACCATCGGTCATCGGAAGTCGATATTGCGGCGACGGATCTTGTCCTCATACTGGGGCGGCAGCAGGATATTGACTGGCAGACCTGTAGTTATGATACAGCCAAAGCGGAGATGTTTTTTGTTCCGGCAGGGACGGCGGTGGAACTTTATGCGACAACGCTGCATTATGCGCCCTGTGGTATAGACGGGGCTGAATTCCGTTGCGGGGTGGTGCTTCCCTATGGAACCAACGAAGCGCTGGAGAACGGAATTCCGGAAGGCGACGGTGAACCGCGGTTGTTGTTTGCTGTCAATAAGTGGCTGCTGGCGCATGCCGACAGCGGACTGGATCGGGATGGCGCCTGGATCGGGCTTACAGGAAAAAATTTGTGTCTGTAATAGATAGCAGGCGCTGTACGGGGGGATTTTCAGACCTTCGGCAGACGCGCGGCAATGAGGGAAAGGGAGCGGCGTCATGGCAGTCACCATTAAAAAAATAGCGGAACTCTGCGGCGTTTCCCGCGGCACAGTCGATCGGGTGCTCAATGAACGGGGCAAAGTAAAACCGGAAACGGAAACAGCCGTGCGCAAGATGGCGGCGGAGCTTGGCTATCAGCCTAACCCGGCGGGCAAGGCGCTGGCGGCGCGGAAACATCGGCCGGTAGTCGGCGTTCTCCTGGCCAGTGATGGCAATCCGTTTTTCGATGATGTTATCATGGGGATTAAGCGCAGTGAGGAAATTTACAGTATTTACGGTCTCAAGGTGCTTTGGCGCAGCATGAAAGGTTACAGCGTTGACCGGCAGTGCGCTTTATTGGATGAAATCAAAGGGCAGATCAATGCATTAATTATCAATCCGATCAATGATGAACGGGTGGCAGTCAGGCTCAATGCCTTGGTGGAGGCAGGCGTGTTTGTTGTTACCATCAACAATGATATTGAAAGTAGTCGGCGGCACGCTTATGTCGGCAGTGATTATTTCAATGGCGGCGAGACGGCGTGTGCGCTGCTGGAGCTTTTGACCGGCGGTAAGGCGGATATCGGCATTATTTTGGGCAGCAGCCATGTACTGGGCCATCAGCAGCGATTGGAAGGGTTCCGCCAGCGAATGCTCCGTGTGCCTGGGTTTCGTTTGCTGGGGGTCGTGGAAAATGAAGATGATGATATTTGTTCCTATGAACGGATGCGGGAGCTGTTAGCGGCTTTTCCGACAATCAATGCCGTGTTTCTGGCAGCTGGCGGCGTTTATGGCGCTTGCCGGGCGCTGCTTTCCATGCCGGCCGGCGCGCCGGTTACTGCGGTCGCTTTTGACAGCGTGCCCTCTACCGTGGATATGATGAAGCAGGGGGTACTGCAGGCGATTCTTTATCAGCATCCTTACCGGCAGGGACGTAAAGCGATGGATATTGTCTTTGATTATCTGGTAAATGGTATTGCGCCTAAACGGGAAAAAAATATCATGAAAAATGAGATCAAGCTTTTAGAAAATTTGTAGTTTGACAGCAGAGACCCGGGAGAAAAGTGTGGGGTTTCTGCTGCTTTTTTCTTAGGGAAAGGTTTACAATGGCGGCGGCTTTATCGTATAATACAGGAATGGGACATATTTACTTGAATGTTTAGGAAAATGGGGTAGTGAAAAGAAATATGGGAAGACGAAAAGCAAATCCGGCGGTAATACCGGCAGCAATGACAGCGCCTGATGATGCCCAGCAGCGCGGGGCTCAGACCGGCTTGCGCCAGCAGCAGCTGGCGCGGCGCAGAGATGCAATTTTCAACCTGTTGCTCGCCAAACTGCCAGTTACGATTTTTGAATATGATGTTGCGGCAGACATCATGCAGTATACTTTTTTAAATGCCGGGAAGAAACGGGACACCCGCCGGATTGAGCATTTTCGGAACGATTTGCTGGAGCGCCAAAGTGATCATCCGGAAATGCAGGAGTCTTTGCAGCAGCTTTTTGATCACGCGTGTCAGCCAGGTCAGAAGGGAACGGCGGAATACACGGCAAAATACGAAAAAAACGAGTATCGCTGGTATCGGTCTACATATCATTGTCTGGAAGAAAATGACGACGGCCTTTGTCTGGTCGGGTATACGGAAGATATCAATGATGCTGTTTTGGCGCATCAACAGCTGGTCAACAGCGCGCAGTGGGATCCTTTGACAAAGCTTTATACCAAAGATGCGACGGAAAAACTCATTGATCATGAGATCGCTTCTTTGCGTCCGGGAGAAAAGGGCGTTTTGCTTTATCTGGATATTGATGATTTTAAGCAGGTGAATACGCGGATGGGCCACATGTCGGGAGACGGCTATTTGCGGGCAGTGACAGAAACGCTGCGGTCAGATTTTCGCGATGTCGATATTTTTGGCCGGATCGGCGGCGATGAGTTCGTCGTCTTTTTCCGCGGCTGTCTGTCAATCGATATTATTGAAAAGCGGGCGCAGCATATTGTGGATCTGTTTATGCATGTGCAGATTGAAAATCTCAGCGCGATTTCCTGCAGTATGGGCGTTGCCGTGACCGGTTCTCACACCGACACTTTTGCCGCGATGCTGCCTAAGGCTGAGAAAGCGCTTAACGATGCGCGGCGGCGAGGCAGGAATCGTTATCGTATGTATGATGAGGAGCATTATTGATTCCATAGAAAATTTTCGGGGCTTGACAAGCAAAAAAAATTCTTGTTATAATAAATCTGTAAAGATAAAAGAATACGTTTTGCAGTGCTGACGGATAAGTGGAAATGACCACATGTACTGCGGAGCGATGAACAGCCGACCGTCTGGGCAAAGAGAAAGATGCCCGGATGGTTTTTTTATTGGGCGGAAGGCTCTTGGTATTTGCTTTGGAAGGATGGTTTTGTATTATGAGAAATCGCTGGCTCATCGCCCTGGCAGCAATCGGTATTCATATCTGCATCGGCAGTGTGTATGCCTGGAGTGTGCTCACGCGTCCCATTATGGAACAGATGGGGTTTACCTTGAAACAAACGACTTGGACTTTTTCCCTGGCCATTTTGTTTCTTGGCTTATCTGCGGGTTTTTTAGGTAGTTTGGTTGAAAAGTATGGACCGAAAAAGAGCGGGCTGGTCTCCATGTGCTTTTTTGGGACCGGGATGTTTGGTACGGCGCTGGCGTTGTCACTGCATAGCTTGCCGCTGCTTTATCTTTTCTATGGCGTGATCGGCGGTATTGGTTTGGGCGTCGGCTATATTACGCCGGTTTCAACGTTGGTTAAATATTTTCCGGAGCATCGTGGTTTTGCTACCGGCCTGGCCATTATGGGGTTTGGTTTTGCGGCGTTGATTGCCGGGCCGCTGATGCAGTATCTTACGGCTGCTTATGGGCTGGTCATGAACTTTATGATTCTTGGCGCGGCGTATATGGTGATCATGGGGGTGAGCGCGCTTTATCTGAAACCACCGACGGATCCCGCGCCGGCAAAGCATGCAATTCATGCTCTGGCGCATGGATTGACGGCGAATGAGGCGGTCAGGACATGGCAGTTTGGGGCGCTCTGGTGGATTTTCTTTGTCAACATCACCTGCGGCATTGGTTTGTTGGCCGTTGCCTCGCCCATGGCGCAGGAAGTGGTTCAAATGACGCCGGCGGCTGCGGCTTCTATGGTTGGTATTATCGGGCTGCTGAATGGGTTTGGGCGGATTGCTTGGTCGACTGTATCGGATTATCTGGGTCGCGGTTGGACCTATGCTGTGTTTTTCCTTTTGGAAATCGCGGCGTTCTGGAAACTGGCGGCAACGACGGAAGCGTTTTTATTTCAGGCGTTGGTATTGTTGATTATCAGCTGCTATGGCGGCGGATTTTCCTGTATGCCGGCCTATTTGAGTGATCTTTTTGGCACGCGTCAGCTCAGTGCGATTCATGGCCGTATTCTTACCGCCTGGGGGCTGGCCGGCGTTGTCGGACCTTATCTGGTTTCCTGGTTTCGTGAAACGACGAGCGGGTATGCCATGATTCTTTATTTCTTCGCCGCTTGTTTTGTGGGTAATTTTTTGGTTGCGTTGGTATTGAAATTACGGGGACAAAGCGTTTCGCTGACAGCGCCGGATGATCCGGTTTGATTTGAGCGCAGCAAAAAGCAGCCGGCCTATGTCGGCTGCTTTTTGCTGCGCTGTAGGGTCTGGGTTCTGCTTTGGCGTTGTGTTATACTGGGGCACAGAAATCAATCGTTGTGGGAAAGTTTCCTAAAAATACAGGAGAGATCTTGTAAGCGGTAAATATAAGTGATTTTTATTGCTCCCGATGGATGCGTATCGGCAGAGAACCGGGAGGCTACGGCCTGTTTTACCAAAGGCGACGGGCCGTTTGCGGCTGCTTGTTGCCGGTTTTTTTATCGAATGCGTCATAGCTTGGGTATATTGCTGAGATTTTCCAGAATTGCAATGTGCGGCCAGACGCCAAGTTCGGCCGCTGTTGTGGCTCCGGTGGTGACGCCGGCAAAAGCGACGCCGGCATTTTTGGCGCTTTCGGCGTCGATGATACTGTCGCCAATATAGAGGACTTCAGACGGGTCGGCGTTAAAACGCTGCAAGGCCAGCCGGATTCCTTCCGGGTCTGGTTTTAACTTTCGGACCTCGTTGCAGCCGATGATGAATTCAATCAAGTCTGTCACTTGTTCATCGGCAAATTTTTCAGCAATGCGATGGCTGGTTTTAGAAGAAATGACGGCCGTTCGAGCTTTTACCTGCTGCAGCTGACGCAGCATGGGTAAAGTTTCCGGATAAAAAAGCGTACCCGGGGTCATGTATTGATTGGCAAATTCACGGTATAAGCTGGTAAACGCTTCAATTTTTGACGGATCCGTTTCCTGGAGAATCTGACCGACGGCGGTGGGCATCGGCAAGCCAATGGTGCGGCGAATGTCGTCAACCGGCGCCGGCGGACGTCCAATTCGCGCCAGCGTACGTTGGAAACAACCGACGATACCAGTTTCGGAATTTACCAGAGTGTAGTCAAAATCAAAGAGATAGTATTGGTACATAAAGTGCTCCTTTCTTGTTTCTGTTCTTATATACTATCATATTCTGCCGGGAGGCTCAATTTTATCTATCAGCAGATTTGTGTTATAATAAAGCAGCATATTAGGAAAAAGGGAGAAAAAGAAACTGATGGAAGAACCAAAACTGGCGGAAGCAACCAAAAAACATATGTTATCTTTTTATCATGACAATCCGTTTTTGCAGTACTTACATATTAATGTGACATCCATTGAATATGGTCGAGTCCGGCTCGATATGGATGTTCAGCATGAACATACCAATGTTTATGGGATAGTACATGGCGGCGTGACTATGACGATGGCAGATACAGCCATGGGCGCTGCTTGCCTGGCCTGCAATAAACAGGTGGTTACGCTGGACTGCACGCTGAGTTTTATCCGGGCGATTCCCGAGGGGCTGCATGCTTATGCAGTAGGTAAAGTGATTCACAACGGCGAACATACAATGATTTGTGAAGCGGAAGTTTATGACGAACGGGATATGCTTTGCGTGAAAACGCAGGCGACTTTTTTTGTGCTTAAGGAATTGTGTTAAAAAATCAATGGGAGATGTTCAGTGGTTTGCGGTGGTTAAGGGTTATTCTGGTAGGAACTGTGGTTATGTGGAACAGTTTGACGCTGGTTTCGGCAGCCGCGCCTGAGGTTACGGCGCAGGCGGCAATTTTGGTGGAAGCGTCGACGGGACGGATACTGTATGAAAAAAATGCCGATATGCAGGAATATCCGGCTAGCATGACAAAGATGCTTACCTGTCTTTTAGCTTTGGAAAATGGCAATCTGGACAGTACGGTTGTTATTAGTCCGACGGCAGCTGCTACGGAAGATTCTGAGCTTGGGCTGAAAGCCGGTGATGCGATTCGTTTGTCGGAGCTGTTGACGGGCATGATGCTCGAGTCCGATAATGCGGCGGCAGTGGCGGTGGCAGAGCATTTGGCACCCTCGATTCCGGCTTTTGCTGACCAAATGAATGCGAAAGCGCAGGAAATTGGCGCGAGGCAGACACATTTTATGAATCCGAACGGATTGCCGGATGCGGATCATTATTCTACAGCGCGGGATATGATGCGGATTGCGCGGTATGCAATGCGCAATCCGCTTTTCCGGCGCATTGTTGGCACCGAGTCGCAAAGAATTCAATGGCAGAGTCCGGCCGGGAAGTATTTTGATGCAGTTAATACCAATGAATTACTGGATAACGGGACCGGCATCATTGGCATCAAGACGGGCTGGACCCGCGCTGCCGGCGGTTGTCTGGCTGCGGCGGCACAGCGCGGCAATGTCACGCTTATTGCCATTGTCATGGATGCGGCGGATGCCGATGTGCGTTTTTCCGATGCCGCGGCTTTGCTAAACTATGGGTTCCCTCGTGTGCGTATGACGGCGGGGCCGGTCAAGGAAAAATTGGGTCGGTCGCTCTGGGTGCATGACGGAACAACGTATAAGGTTAGCGCACATCCTGCCGAAGACGTGCAATATGCGATTTTTGACGGCGAGGATGCAAAACATTACTCTTTGCGTTATGATGTGCCGCGTTTTATGAATGCGCCGATCCAGGGTGGACAGAAGGTCGGCGATCTCGTGGTGCTGTACGATGGTAAAGAGGTCAATCGCATCGATATGCTGGCGGATTCGGCGATAGGCCGCGGATTCAGCCTTATGTCTTTTATGGTGGGGTTGTATGACCGGATTCTGGGACCGTTTTTCGGCTAAGGGCTTTAGGACAAATAAAAGCGAATACGATAGAAAAGCAAAAGAGTCCTGACGGGAATTTTCCCGTCAGGACTCTTTTCTACAGACTGTATTTCAGATGTTCAAAAAGCCGGAACAATCGCGCCTTTATATTTTTCATTGATAAAGTTTTTAACTTCGTCTGATTTCAATGCTTTCATCAGCGCCTGGATTTCCGGACGGTCCTGATCACCGGCACGAACAGCGACGATGTTTACATACGGAGAGGTATTATCTTCCATGAATAAAGCATCTTTCGTCGGCACGAGATTTACCTGCATGGCAAAATTCGTGTTGATAACGGCGGCGTCAACATCATCCAGTGTGCGCGGTACCTGTGCCGCTTCTACTTCCTGAAACTTGAGGTTTTTCGGATTGCTGGTGATATCTTGTACTGTGGCTTTGACGCCGGCGCCCTCGCGAAGTTTCAGCAGGCCAGCCTTTTCCAGTAGCAGCAGCGAACGGCCGCCGTTGGTCGGATCGTTCGGGATCGCAATGGATGCGCCGTCTTTCAGTTCATTCAGCGCCTTGATTTTCTTGGAATAGATGCCCATCGGTTCGATATGAACGCCGCCGGCACTTACCAGTTTTACGTCGGTATGCTCGGCGGTAAAGTTGTCGAGATACGGCTCATGCTGGAAGAAATTGGCATCGAGCTCTTTGTCATTGAGCGCGAGGTTTGGCTGCACATAATCGCTGAATTCAATGACCTGCAGATCAATGCCCTGTTTCGCTAAAATCGGTTTAACAATTTCAAGAATTTCTGCGTGAGGAACGGGGGTAGCGCCGACTTTCAGTACGGTCTTGGCACTGCTGCCGGAAGAAGAGGATGTGCTGGCCGCCGGTTTGTTATCGCCGCCGCAGCCGGCCAGGGTAAAAGTTGCCAGCAACAGCCCGGTAAGAATAAGAACGAGTTTTTTCATAGGGAGTCCTCCTTTATTTTTATAGGTAAGGGAGACGCTTTCCGTTATCAGCGGAAAAGCTCCTTTTACTTTTTGTTGAGCCGCCGGGCAATCGTATTGCCGGCAAATTGTACTACTTGTACCAGAATAATCAGCACGATGACCGTGGCCAGCATCACTTCGGGACGGAATCTTTGATAGCCATAGCGGATGGCCAGATCGCCCAGTCCGCCGCCGCCGATCGCGCCGGCCATAGCAGAAGCGCCTACCAGTCCGATGATAACCGTGGTGAGCTGGGAGATAATTCCCGGCATGGCCTCCGGCAGATAAACGTGCCAGATAATCTGCAAGGGGGAAGCGCCCATGGACAGGGCAGCTTCAATGATTCCCTCAGGTACTTCCCGGAGAGAGGTTTCCACCTGCCGTCCGATAAAAGGGATTGCGGCAATGGTCAAAGGCACCATGGCTGCCGTCGTTCCAATGGATGTGCCGACAATCAGCCGGGTCACCGGGATAATGGCTACCATCAAGATAATAAACGGGATAGAACGGACAGCGTTCACGACGCCGGCTAAAATGCGGTTAAACGGCACGCATTCCAGAATTTGATGCCGGGCCGTAGTCACAAGCAGCACGCCGAGCGGGATGCCGATGACGCTGGCGGCCAGCATGGCAATCACAACCATGCGGACCGTTTCTCCCAACGCTTTAAGAAGCAGCGCGGTCATGTCTGGCGACATAGCCGATCACCTCGATTCTGAGATCCCGCTGCTGCAGATAGGCCAGCGCCTGCTCAATGTCTGCCGGCTTACCGGTGATGCCTATAATCATGCGGCCGTACGGGGTGTTTTTGATTTGATCGATATTGCCGAATAAGATGCTGATTTCTGCGTTGGAATTTTTTATTAGTCCGGCAATGACCGGATCATCGGCCGATTCGCCGATGAAAGTCAGACGCACCAGCAGCGGCCGACCGTCTACCGGTTCTTGGGAAATCTCGCCGCCGCGAAAAGCCGCCGGCAGTTCATTGCTCATTTGGACGCTGATAAATTCCTTGGTAATTGGCTGGCGGGGATTGGTAAAGACCTCGAGAACGCTGCCTTCTTCGGCGATAACGCCGTTTTCAATGACGGCGACCTTATCGCAAATATCGCGAATTACCTGCATTTCGTGCGTAATGACGACAACGGTCAGCGCCAGTTTCTGATTGATGTCACGAATCAGTTCCAGAATCGCTTTGGTGGTCTGTGGGTCAAGCGCCGAAGTGGCTTCATCACAGAGCAAAACTTTCGGTTCGCTCGCCAAAGCCCGTGCAATGCCGACGCGCTGTTTTTGGCCGCCGGAAAGCTGGGACGGATACTGCTGCGCTTTTTCTTTCAGACTAACAAGCTCTAATAGAGGATCCACTTTAGCCCGTATTTCTTTTTCATTCATGTGGACCAGCCGCAGCGGGAAAGCGATATTGTCGTAAACCGTAGCCGATGACAAGAGGTTAAAATGCTGAAAAATCATGCCGATATTTTTGCGGGCCTGCCGCAGTTCGCGCTCATTCATCGCCGTCAGATCTTTTCCGTCGACAATGACCTTGCCTTTGGTGGGGCGTTCCAGCATATTGATACAGCGGATCAAGGTCGATTTTCCGGCTCCGCTGAGGCCGATGATGCCGTAAATTTCGCCGCGTTCGATGCGCAGGTTGATGCCCTTTAAGGCAGGAACCGGTCCGGACGGGCTGTCATAAACCTTTTCAATTTGCGAGAGTTCAATCATTTCTCTCTCACTTCCAATTCATTGTATTCCGATATGTTTTAAATAATACTATGAGAAACAATTCTTGTCAATCCATTTTTCGCAGAAAAACAAGTTTGGGTTGTCATGCTGGCACCTAAGCAGCCATGTTTTGGCAGCCGTCTCATAATAAAAGAAATCCCCCGGTAGGATAACGCTTCTATTATACAATAAATTGCTGAAAACGTCATCCGGCGGAGGTTTTTTTTATCCGCGTGACAACCTTGCTCTAATACGTCCGCCTCTACAAAAGGTAGGTAAAGAGCGGCTGCGTTCCTGGATAAATTAAGTATTCATTTATAAGTTGTACATATGGTTGAGGGGACCGTTTCCGTGCCCGAGAGCAAGACCGTCAGCCAAAGCTCCGGTCAGGTACGTTTTCGCCTGATGGACAGCGGCGGGCAGTGCCAGGCCCGCCGCCAGGCCGCAAGCAATCGCCGACGATAAAGTGCAGCCGGTGCCGTGCGTATTGGCGGTTGGTATTTTTTTACCGGGAAACCAGTAAGGAACCTTTTGCCAGTACAAAAGATCATCGGCTGTATCGGTTAAATGGCCGCCTTTAATCAGAATGCCGCCGGGGAAACGGCCGGCCAGCTGCTGGGCAGCGGTGAGCATATCGGCGCGGGAATCAATTTTTAGGTCGGATAGCACTTCGGCTTCCGGCAGGTTGGGCGTGATGACGGCGGCGAGCGGCAGCAGCTCTTTCTGCAGCGCGGCGACTGCCTCTGTCGCCAGTAAGCGGCTACCGCTGGTCGCGATCATCACCGGATCAAGAACAATATTCTTTGCGGCATGGTAGCGCAGCGCGCCGGCAATAGCCGCGATCGCGCCGGCGTCGCCGACCATGCCAATTTTGACAGCATCCGGATAAATATCGTTGAAAATGCAGTCGATTTGTTGTTGGATAAAATCGGGCGGGATCCTAAGAATGCCGCTGACGCCGAGCGTATTCTGCGCGGTGAGAGCGGTAATGGCGCTCATCGCATACATTTTATGCGCGGTAATGGTTTTTATATCGGCCTGAATGCCGGCACCGCCGGATGCATCGGATCCAGCGATGGTCAATATGGTTTTCATGGTCGAAAAAGTTGGTTTTGTCAATGGTCAGGTTCCTCCTGTTCGGCTATAGTTCCGGTAAAGGTAAAGCAGGCGCCGTCTCCGGGGTGGCTTTCACAGTGCAGCTGCATGGCGTGCCGGACTGCGATGTGCCTGGCGATGGACAATCCCAAGCCGGTTCCTTCGGCATTATTTGCGGAACGGGTCCGATGAAATCGTTCAAAAATATGCGGCAGTTCTTCGGCGCTGATGCCGCAGCCGTGATCCCGGATCGCGATCATCCAGCGACCGTTATCGGCTTTGATGGTAATTTCGATAGGATTCGCATCGGGAGAAAATTTTACGGCATTGTCAAGAATAATCATAAACATTTGCCGGATGCGCCCATAATCGCCGCAGCAGCGAATGGGCGGCAAAGGCTCGGGACTGTTAATACTGATTCCTCGCGGCGCGGCGATACGGCGCAGAGCATGGATAGCATCCTGCAGGGCATCGCTAAGGTTCATGGGTGCTTTTTCAATCGAAAAGTCAGGGTTTTGCAGCCGGGAAAGTTCCAGCAGGTCATTGATGAGTCGCTGCATGTGCAGGGCGGTATGGGACATCTGCTGCAGGTATTCTTGTTTTTCCGTTTCACTGCTGATGAGGCCGGCTTCCAGCGCTTCCAGCGATCCGCGCAGCACGGTGATCGGCGTGCGCAGTTCGTGGGAGATGCTGGTGATGAAATTTTGCCGCATCTGATCGAGGCGGGCGCTTTCTTGTGCGGCCGCGGCAAGACGTTCGGCCAGCATATCAAGGCTTGTGGCCAGTGAACCAATTTCGTCGTCCTGCACAATGCCGGTCCGAAAAGTATATTGACCTTCGGCCAGCGCGGCGGCAGTTTGTTCCATGCGCTGCAGCGGACGAATAAAGCGTCGGGCCAGCAGCAGGCTCAAAATAATGGACAGAAGGAAAGCGACGCCCAGGCACGCTGCCAGAATCAAAAATCCGCCGGTTTCGGTTTGTTGCATATCGCGCAGCGTTCGGTGCAGCAGCAAAGCGGCAATGACCTGACCGCTGGCGTCGCGAATCGGCGCGCCGACGGTGATGGACGGCGCGCCCAATAGCGAACTGAATTCCTGACTAACGCTGATTTGATTATCAAAGACAGACTCAATAAGCTGTTCGGCGCCATCGGGAAGTTCATCATAAGAAGAGGCCGCAGTTTGTCCGTAGAGGGAAATTGTCCGCGCTTTTTCATCGACAATCCATACCTCGCTGCGAGCGCTGTCGTTTAACAGGTGCAGATAGGCCGCCAGACTGCTGTCATCATTGCCTTCACTGATCACATTTGTCTGATAGCGGCAGCGGTCGTCGGGGGAGCCAGAATTGGTCCGGTGCATACCATGCATCATGCCATGCATAGCGTAGCGATGTTCTCCGCTGCCGGATGAAACCTCATTCCGAGGGGCTTGAGCGCGCTGCTGCTGCCAACTGGCATAGTCCGGCAGTGCCGATATGGTGTCAGCGATGGCCGTCGCCCGTTGTTGCAGATCTTCGATGTGCAACCGAGTTGTGTAACGTTCAAATAAAATATAAAAAAGCGTTCCGATCAGCAGGGAAAAAACCAACAGGGTGACAGAAAAATAGAGTACCAGCCGGCGAGTGAGTTTGTGTTTCATTGCATTACCTCGAACATGTAACCGACGCCCCAGATTGTTTTGATCTGCCAGCCGTCATGCGGAACCGCATCGAGTTTCGCCCGCAGGCGTTTGATATGTGAATCCACCGTACGGGTGTCGCCGTAATAATCGGCGCCCCAGAGGCGGTCCAATAAGTGGTCGCGAGAAAAGACCCGGCCCTTGTTTTCCAGTAGCAGGCAGAGCAAGTCAAATTCCTTGCGGGTCAACGGCAGCGGCTGTCCGTCGATAAAGGCGCGCGAGGCTGATGGATCCACGCGCAGATTGCCGCAGCAAAGAGCTGTTTCGTCGGTTTCCGGCGACGTGCGTTCCAGTCGGCGGAGAACGGCGCGGACTCTGGCCATGACTTCGGCAGCGGAAAAAGGTTTGACGATATAATCATCGGCGCCGATGTCCAGCCCCATGATGCGGTCATAGTCTTCACTGCGGGCGGTAATCATAATGATGGGAATATCCGATTCAGCCCGCAGTTCCCGACAAACGGCAAAGCCGTCTTTTTTTGGCATCATGACATCAAGCAGAATAATATCGTAAGGGCGGCTGTGAAACGCGCGCAATACCGCCTCGCCGTCGGCGACGGTTGTGACTTCACAGCCGTCGCGCCGGGCAAAGCCAGCCAGAATTTTGGTAATCGCCGCATTATCATCGGCAATCAGCATGCGGATCATCAGGGATAACCTCCTTTGCGTTTCTGTTAGAAATAGTTTTATTGTAACTGATTTTTGTGACGACTTTATGTTCTTTTTACTGTATCACAAAATTTGACGAAAAAACATCAATCTGCCATAATTTTTGTGTATCCTTATAGTAGTTTAAGCGAGGGGGAAAAAATTATGAAACAACATTATATTCTTGACATTTTATTATTTTTGACGGCTGCGGTCTGTATCGGCACCGGTATCATCCTGGATTTTCATCTTTTCAGCCGGGGGATGAAAGGGACGCTGCGCATATGGCATCTTTACAGCGGCTATCTTATGGCCGGGGGTATTTTGCTGCATATTATCTGGCACTGGAACTGGATTCGGGCGGGAAAAAAATATTGGGAAAAAACATGAGTGAGAAAATTTGACACATTTTTGACACAAAGAACCGTCATAATACAAATATAGAAATTAAAGGAGGAATGACTTATGAAAAAGATGATTATGATGCTGACGGCAGCATTGCTGCTGGTATCCGCAGTTCCGGTGCTGGCAGCTGAGGCGCAGGACGGCCAGAACGGGCAGGACAATAACCGCCCTCCATACTGCTGGCAGCAGGGAGATCAGAACGGGCAGGGGCAAGGGCAGGGGCAAGGCTGCGGCGGACCTCATCGTGGTTGCCGCTGGTGAGTCGCGCCGGCTGGTAAAAAAATGACGGATTTTTCTGGCATATGACGGATTTTTATCGTATAACATGCCGATGTATTTCTGGACTTTTGCATACCAGCGTGCTAGAATAAGCTCATAAATCGGATATGGCAAGAAAAGAGCAAAGACGCTCGAAGGTAACTTTATCTTCAGCGTTTTGCTCTTTTTTTATTGCCGGAAAAAATCAGGAGGGGATTCTTATGAAATGCGGATTTAAAAAGTTTATGGCAATGGCGGCTTTGGTCGTGTTTGCCGGAGCAGCATTGGCGGGCTGCGGCAGCGATGAGAAGAGCAGCAGTTCTTCATCCGGTGGAGCAGCGAAGGCAAAACATTATACGATTGCCTGCGATGCCAAGTATGCGCCGTTCTCGATGGAAGTCAATGGAAAGTACAAGGGGATTGATGTGGAACTTTTAGCGGCAATTGCCAAGGCCGAAGGGTTTGATTATGATCTGAAACCGATGGATTTCTCCGGTATTATTCCCGGTTTGGTATCCGGGCAGATTGACGGCGCGATTGCTGGGATGAACATTACCGATGAACGTAAAAAATCCGTAGATTTTTCTGACGGGTATATTCAGTCCGGACTGGCGGTTGTCGTCGGCAAGGACAATACGTCCATTCAGAAAGTTGAAGATCTGAACGGCAAGACGGCTGCAGTCAAGAAGGGGACGACAGGCGCTAAGTTTGCCGAGGATAATCAGGCAAAGTATAACCTTAACATCACTTACTATGATGATTCGCCGAGTATGATGCTGGCTGTTGCGAACGGCAATGCGGACTTCCTGATGGAAGATTATCCGGTCATCAACTATCAGATCAAGATCGGCGAGCAGGGTAAGCTGAAGATTGCCGTGGACTCGGTGATTGCGCCGCCTTCGTATGGATTTGCTGTTAAAAAAGGTGAGAATGCCGAGCTGCTGAAAATGTTTAATGAAGGTCTGAAGAAGATTAAAGCGGATGGTACTTACGACAAGATTGTCGGGGAGTATATCGTCAAGAGTAAATAAACGCTGGTCAGACAAGAGCGGGAGGGAGAATCGGCGCTGGCGGATTCTCCCTTTTATTCTGAGTATGGAGGATATTTTATGGAGCACTATCTGGGGCTGTTTGCTGAATGCTGGCCAAGTTTGCTGTCAGGACTGGGAACGACGATTTTTATCGCAGCGGCATCGCTGTTTTTTGCGTTTTTTCTAGGGATTATTTTAGCGGTCATGGGACTGTCGCCGTACCGTCCGCTGAAAGCAGTTTATCATTTCTACATTTATCTGGTGCGCGGCGTGCCGGTCATGATTTTTGCGCTGTTTCTTTTCTTCGGCATGGGGGCGCTACTGCACTTGCAGTTTAATCCGGTCTTTGCGGCTATTCTGACACTGACGGTCAATGCCAGCGCCTATTTGGCGGAAATTTTTCGCGGCGGTATTCAGGCAGTCGACCAGGGGCAGGTAGAAGCAGCGCGCAGTTTAGGGCTGGGGCATTTAAAGACGCTGCAGAAAATCGTGCTGCCGCAGGCGATCAAGATTATGATTCCGCCGATTATCAATCAGTTTATTACGACGCTGAAGGATACTTCGATTTTGTCCGTCATCAGCGTTCGTGAGCTGACGATGAACTCCCAGATCATCATCGCCAAGAATTATATGCCGTTTGAGGTCTATTCGTATGCGGCGATTATGTATTTTGTTGTTATTATGGCTTTGTCGTTGTTTGCCAGATGGGTAGAGAGGAGACTGCGGTATGATGATTGATGTGCGGAATCTGATGAAATCTTTCGGGAATACGCTGGTGTTGAAAGATGTTTCGTTTCAGGTGAATGCCGGCGAAGTCGTTTGTATCATCGGGCCTTCCGGATCGGGGAAAAGCACGCTGCTGCGCTGTCTGAACCGGCTGGAGGAAGCGCAGGGTGGGTCAATTCAGGTTTTTGATACTGATGTTCGGCATCTTCAAGGAATCAATGCATTTCGCCGCCGTATCGGCATGGTTTTTCAGATGTTTAATTTGTTTGCCAATTGTACGGTGATGGAAAATATCGTGCTGGCGCCGGTAGAATTAGGGCTGATGACGCGGGTTGCTGCCGAGGCCAAGGGAATGGAACTTTTGGAGATGGTCGGGCTGGCGGATAAACGAGACGTGTATCCATCTACATTGTCTGGCGGGCAAAAGCAGCGTATTGCTATTGTGCGGGCGCTGGAAATGAATCCCGAGATCATGTTGTTTGACGAGCCGACCAGCGCGCTGGACCCGGAGATGGTCGGCGAAGTTTTAAAGGTTATGCAGGAGTTGGCGCAAAAAGGCATGACGATGGTTGTCGTCACGCATGAAATGGGATTTGCCCGTGAAGTTGCCGATCGGGTTATTTTTATGGCCGACGGAGTCATTGTCGAAGAGGGGAAGCCGCAGGATCTTTTTGCCCATCCTCAGCAGGAACGGACGCAGAAGTTTTTGAACTGCGTGTTGAACCCAATCTGACAGAGACGCGGGCAAAATCTACAACAGCAATTTGGCGACGGAACGGTGACGGCATGGATTTTTGTTGTACAAAAACTTTAGGTCGGAAAAACCATGAATTGACAGGCATGTCGGCGTATGCTATGATGAACCCAATTGAACAGGCCGGTTGATGGGCAGGGGAGAGACTGCGAAAGCAGCGTCGAAGGGGTAATGCAAAAACTCTCAGACAAAAGGACCTTGTCCGGACGATACTCTGGAGAGCAGCAATGCACCGAAGAAGTTAATCTTTCAGGTAAACAGACAGAGCGCATGAGATATTTTTGTGCGCTTTTTTTGTTGTCTGTTTGATGCATTTTTGCTAAAAAGGGGTGGGGGTATGGAAAAAGAAGGTTTGTTAAAAACACCGTTGTATGAAGAACATGTGCGCAGCGGGGGCAAGATGATGCCTTTTGCCGGCTGGCTGCTGCCGGTGCAGTATGAGGCGGGCGTGCTGGCGGAGCACATGGCGGTCCGCAATAAGTGTGGGCTGTTCGATGTGTCGCATATGGGCGAGATCCTTTGTCAGGGGAAGGACGCTCTGGCGAATCTGAATCGGCTGCTGACCAATGATTACACTAGTCTGGCGGACGGACAGGCGCGGTATAGTCCTATGTGCAACGCGCAGGGCGGCGTGATTGATGATCTTATTGTATACAAGGCCGGCGACGGAGATTATTTTATTGTTGTCAATGCGGCGAATAAGGATAAGGATTTTGCCTGGATGTGCTCGCAGGCGCAGGGCGACGTCGCGTTTTCTGACCGGTCAGCCGATATTGCGCAGTTGGCGCTGCAGGGGCCGGCAGCGCCGGATATTATCAGTCGGCTGGTTGCTGCAGAGTCAATTCCGGCTGCCTACTACAGCTGTCGGTTTAACGTCCAGATGGATGGAGTTCCGGCCATGATTTCCCGTACGGGGTATACCGGTGAAGACGGGTTTGAAATTTATTTGGCCGCCGGCGATGCGCCGCGCATCTGGAACCGTTTGTTGGCGGTGGGGAAGGAATATGGGCTCTGCCCCTGCGGCCTGGGCGCGCGCGATACGCTGCGTTTGGAAGCGGCGATGCCGCTCTATGGGCATGAAATGGACGAAGAAGTTTCGCCGCTGGCGGCCGGTCTTAAGATGTTTGTAAAAATGGATAAGTCTGATTTTATAGGCAAGGCGGCGCTGGCGGCCGGTACTTTGACAGAGAAACGAGTCGGGCTTCAGGTCACTGGACGCGGCATTGTCCGGGAACAGCAGGATGTTTATTCCGGCGATCGGCGGGTGGGGCGGACGACCTCCGGCACGTATGCGCCTTTTTTACAGCAAGCGGTGGCTATGGCCCGTGTCCAAGCAGATGCCGTTACTGTCGGTGATCGGTTGACCGTCGATGTGCGGGGCCGTCGGGTTGCGGTTGAGGTTGTAAAGCTGCCTTTTTATAAAAGATAGCGATCATTGATTTTATGAAAATAAAGGGAGGACTTTGTGATGAATTTTCCTGAAGAACTTTGGTATACCAAATCGCATGAATGGATTCGTATGCAGGAGGATGGATCGGCGCAGATCGGACTGACCGATTATGCCCAGCATGAACTGGGGGATCTGGTGTTTGTCAATTTGCCGGCGGTCGGCGATGTGCTTGCGGCCGGAAAGACGTTTGCCGATGTCGAATCGGTCAAGGCGGTTTCCGATGTGTTCAGTCCGGTGACGGCAAGGGTGGCGGCAGTGCATGAGGAACTGGCCGATGCGCCCGCCGATATTAATAATGCGCCTTATGAGGCTTGGCTGGTACGGGTGGAGAATATTACAGCGCATGAGGAACTTCTAAATGCCGCTGATTATGAGGCTTATACAAAAACCTGTGCCGCAGAATAAACAAGAAATCCGGAGGGATAGTTTATGGGGTCTTATGTAGCCAATACAACGGCGGAGCAGCAGAGTATGCTGTCAGCCGCAGGATTTTCCCGCATGGAAGATTTGTTTGCGGATATTCCGGAAGCGGTGAAGCTCAAAAATGGGCTGGCGCTGCCGGACGGAAAATCGGAACTGGAAGTCGGCCGTTTGCTGGAAGCCATGGCGGCCAAAAATACGGTTTATCGGACCATATTGCGAGGCGCCGGGGCGTATCATCATTATATACCGACCATCGTAAAGTCGGTGACCGGCAAGGAAGAGTTTATGACGGCGTATACTCCCTATCAGGCCGAGATCAGTCAGGGATTGCTGCAGGCGATTTTTGAGTTTCAGACGATGATCTGTGAACTGACCGGCATGGATGTGGCCAACGCTTCGGTCTATGACGGAGCAACGGCAGCGGCGGAAGCAGCCGCGATGTGCCGTTCACGGAAAAAGAAAAATGTGGTCTGCGTGTCGGCAACCGTACATCCGCAAATACTCGAGGTTATTCGTACGTATTGCTTTGGCAGCGGCAGCGAAGTCGTTCTTATTCCGGAACAGAACGGCGTTACGGATGCAGCGGCGCTGCAGCAGCGCCTGACGGCGGAGGCGTCCTGTTTTATTGTGCAGCAGCCCAATTACTACGGCAATCTGGAACCGGCGGCAGCATTGGGACAGATCACGCATGCCGCTGGCGCAAAGTATGTCATGAGCATCAATCCGATTGCTGCGGCGCTGCTGCCGACACCGGCGGAATGCGGTGCGGATGTTGCGGTCGGCGACGGTCAGCCGCTGGGCCTGCCTTTGGGGATGGGCGGTCCGTATCTTGGCTTTATGACGGCGACTAAGGCGATGATGCGTCAACTGCCGGGCCGTCTCGTAGGCGAGACGAAAGATATCGATGGCCGGCGGGCGTATGTGCTGACGCTGCAGGCTCGAGAACAGCATATTCGGCGGGAAAAAGCCAGTTCCAATATCTGTTCCAATCAGGAATGGTGCGCGCTTACCGCAGCGGTTTATTTGGCGGCCATGGGACCGAACGGCTTGCAAGAGACGGCGCGGCAGTGTACGGCAAAAGCGCATTATCTGCAACAGGCGCTAGCCGGCGTTGGTTTGGAAAAAAAGTATTCCGGAGAATTTTTTCATGAGTTTGTCACCCATTCTGAGCTTCCGGCGGCCGATGTGCAGCAGGCGCTGGCAGAAAAAGGGATTTTAGGCGGGCTGCCGCTCTCCCGGCAGGATATTCTCTGGTGTGTTACGGAAATGAATACAAAGGCCGAGCTGGATGAAACGGCGAGGCTGGTCGGGGAGGTAGGCAGACGATGAAGCTGTTATTTGAAGAAAGCGTCCGGGGACATCACTGTGATGTTTTGCCGGTTTGTGACGTGCCGTTGTATGCTCTGCCGGAAAAACGTGCGCTGCCATTGCGGCTGCCGGAGCTTTCCGAAAATGAAATCAGTCGGCATTATACCGCGCTGGCTCAACAAACGCATGGCGTCAATGACGGTTTTTATCCGTTGGGTTCCTGCACGATGAAGTACAACCCAAAGATTAATGAAGAGGCGGCGGCACAGCGGGGATTTACTGCGCTGCATCCGCTGCAGCCGGAGGCTTCCCTTCAGGGGGCGCTGCAGGTGCTGCATCTGGCGGGCCGGTATCTTTGTGAAATCACCGGCATGGCGGCAATGACTTTTCAGCCGGCGGCAGGCGCACACGGCGAGTTTACTGGGCTTTTATTGATCAAAGCCTATCATCGTGCCCGGCAGGATGGAAAGCGGACAAAAATCATTGTGCCGGATGCGGCGCATGGAACGAATCCGGCCAGTGCGGCCATGGCCGGATTTACGGTGGTCAATATTCCGTCGGGCGCTGACGGCTGCGTGGATATCGCGGCGCTGCAGGCAGTCGTCGGCGAAGATACAGCTGGGCTCATGCTTACCAATCCCAATACGGTCGGATTATTCGATAAAAACATTCTGACGATTACGCGTATCGTGCATGAGGCCGGCGGCCTTTGTTATTATGACGGCGCGAATCTGAATGCCGTCATGGGGATCGTTCGGCCGGGCGATATGGGATTTGATGTTGTGCATCTCAATCTGCATAAATCTTTTTCTACGCCGCATGGCGGCGGCGGGCCGGGCAGCGGTCCTGTGGGTTGTAAGGCTGCCTTGACGCCATTTTTGCCGGGCCGCCAGGTAGTGGAGACGGACGGACGATATGCTTGGAAGGGCAGCGCGCAAAGTCTGGGCCGGGTGAAAATGTTTTATGGCAATTTTCTGGTGGTTGTAAAGGCGCTGGCTTATCTTTTGACGCTGGGTCGGGAAGGGATTCCAGAAGCGGCGGCCAATGCGGTTTTAAATGCTAACTATATGAAACAGCAGCTGGCCGATGTTTATCCGATGGCATTTTCGGCGACTTGTATGCATGAATTTGTCATGTCGCTGGCGCCGCTAAAAAAAGATACGGGAGTCACCGCGCTGGATATTGCTAAGGCAATGCTTGATTATGGGATGCATCCGCCGACGATGTATTTTCCATTGATTGTACACGAGGCGCTTATGGTCGAGCCGACCGAAACCGAATCCAAGGCAGAGCTTGACCGGGCCATTGCCGTATATCGGGAGATTTATGCCAAGGCGCTGGCCGATCCGGCAGCTTTGCGGGCGATGCCGCTTCATACGCCGGTTCGTCGTCCCGATGAAGTCGGAGCGGCCCGGCAGCCGGTGCTGCGCTATGCCGGAGGCAGGCTGTGATTCGGCGCCTGTTGTGCCTTTGGACACAACAGCGTCAACCTTATCGCAATATGGCCGTGGAAGAGTATCTGACGCGGCAGGTGCAGCCGGGAGAATGCATTTTATATCTTTGGCAAAATGACCGTACGGTTGTGATCGGACGCAATCAGGACGCCGGACGGGAATGCCGGATGGCAGCGCTGCAGGCAGACGGCGGCTTTTTGGCGCGGCGGCTTTCCGGCGGCGGAGCGGTTTACCATGATCGGAATAATCTTAACTACACGTTTATGGTGCGGCAGGAAGATTATGATGTTGCGCGGCAGCTGTCGGTTATCCTGCGTGCGGTAAATAGCTTTGGCCTAAATGCCGCGGCGAGCGGGCGCAATGATTTGCTGCTGCAGGGAAAGAAATTTTCCGGCAGCGCATTTTATCGGTCCGGCGACTGCTGTTATCATCATGGCACACTGCTGCTGCGGGTTGATACAGCGGCTATGGAAAAGTATCTGCAAGTGTCGCCTGCCAAGCTGGCGTCTAAGGGCATTGCTTCCGTAAGGGCTCGGGTCATTGGCCTGGCCGACCGGATACCGGATTTGGCGCCGCAGCTGATGGGCATCCGGTTGCGGCTGGCTTTTGGCGAAGTATATGGCTGTCCGGTGGAAGATTTGCCGGAAACAGCGCTGCCGGAGGACGCTGTCGCGGCGCTGCAGCAGCGCTTTGCCGATAAAAATTGGATTTTCGGACCGCAGCGGCGCGACGGCTGCAAAGTGGAGCGGCGTTTTTCCTGGGGAGAAATCGGACTGCAATTTGTTTGTCGGCAAAATCGGATCGAGCAGGTCCGAGTTTTTTCCGATGCGATGGAACAGGAATATGCGCCGGCGCTGGAGCGAATGCTTACTGGGATGGCATGGAATTTGCCGTCTCTTCTGGCGGCGGTTGACCGCGTGGAAGCCAGTGCAGAAAATTTGCCGCAGCTAAAGGCGGATACAAAGGAATTGCTGCAAAGCTTGTTTTAGGATACGACCGGCTGTTTGACGACAGCAGAAAGAAGGGAATTTCTTGGAAAAATATGACCTGGCTATTATCGGCGGCGGCCCGGGCGGGTATGAAGCGGCTTTAGCGGCGACAGGCTATGGGTTAAAAACCGTTTTGATTGAGCAGGCGGCGCTGGGAGGAACCTGTCTGAACCGTGGCTGCATTCCTACCAAGACGCTGCTGCATGTGGCAAATTTGCTGCGAGAGGTGGAACGGGCCGCTGATTTTGGTCTGACGGCCGGCAATGTTCAGCTGGATATGATGCGGCTGCAGGCCTATAAAGAAAGTGTGGTCGGCCGTTTGCGTACCGGCATGGAGCAGCGCCTGCGGCAGCATCATATTACTTTGCAGCCGGGACGGGCCCACATTGAGTCGGCGGGACATATGATCGTGCAGGGTACGGAAACAATAGCGATTGAAGCGAAGGCTATTCTTATTGCCACCGGCTCGCAGCCTGTCGTACCGCCGATTCCCGGGCATGATCTGCCAGGGGTGGTCACCAGTGACGCGCTACTGTCTCTGACGGAAGTCCCCCGGCGGCTGGTCATTATCGGCGGCGGGGTGATCGGCGCCGAGTTTGCCTCGATGTATGCGGCGATGGGAAGTCAGGTGACAATCATCGAGGCGCTGGAGCGCATTTTGTTGAATCTGGATAAAGAAATGGCGCAAAGCGCCAAGTTGCTGTTAAAGAAACAGGGCGTTGCCATTCATACGGCAGCCCGGGTGACAGAAATTCTTTCGGAGGAGGATGGCCTTCGCTGCTGCTATACGGAAAACGAGCAGCCGGAAACAGCGGCAGCGGACGTATTGCTGCTGGCGGTTGGCCGGTATCCCTGTACGGAAGGCCTTTTTGCCGATGGCATTGGGATTGCCATAGAACGTGGTCATATTGTCACGGACGAATATTACCGGACCAGCGTGCCAGGCATTTATGCAATCGGCGATGTGAACGGCGGGATACAGCTGGCGCATGCCGCTGCGGCGCAAGGCCGCAACGCTGCCGCAGTGATTGCCGGGCAAAAAACGGCGATGGAAACGGCGTGGGTTCCTTCCTGTATTTATCTCGAACCGGAGTTGGCGGCCGTCGGCCTTACGCTGGATCAGGCCCGGGCGCAGGGGAAAAAGGTGGTCAGCCATAAATATTCTATGGGTGCTAATGGCAAAACGGTGCTTTCCGGCGGTGAGCGCGGCTATCTGCGCGTGGTGGCGGATGCCGCTTCGCATCAACTGCTAGGAGCGCAGCTCATGTGTTCCCGCGCCTCGGATATTGTCAGCGAATTTACGGCCGCTATCGTTGCCGGGCAGACACTGGAACAGCTGGGCTCCATTATACGGCCGCATCCTACCTTCAGCGAAGCTGTGGGTGAGGTTGTGCGGGGAGAAAATTAAAAGCGTACAAAAAAGCTTCGCGCCAGAAAACGCGAAGCTTTTTGTATGCTTTTAATTTAGTCCGGAGATATCTGGCTGGAGTTTTTCAGCCAGTCGATTGCTTTTTGCCCGAGCCAGCCGACATGATTGCCGGTAAACTCAGAAACTAACAGCCGGTCGTTGTCATCAATATGAGGGCGAAGATGATTAAAAATCGAAGTGGAATCGCCGGAATGACAAACAAACCACTGCGTCTTTAAAACATGACACCAGGCAGGATATTGTTTGATTGCCAGAATCAGATCTTCATGCCGGTTCGTCGGATCTTTCCATTCATAGGAAATCAAAAAGATTTTCATTAACAGGCCCCCTTTACCCTTTCATTATAACACAAATGAGCGGCTAAAAGGCATTTTTCAGGCCAGCGGCAAAGTAATGAGTTCGTAGTGCTGCGTTCCCAGTCCGATTTCTTCGGCATACTGGAGGCAGGTAGTCCAGTCAGTGATCGGAGCCACATTGTGAAAGTGATCGTGATGGCTGGCCTCACCAGGGTTTTCCTGTACGTGTTCATCAAGGATGCTGCCGGGGATTACCGGCGCCTGATTCACGAGATCGGCGCAGGCGCGGTCCAAGGCAACCGGGTCAAAGGATGCGGCCAGCCCAATGTTAGGGACAAAAGGGATGTCGTTTTCTGAGTGGCAGTCACAGTTGGGAGAAACATCCGTAATCACGGCAATGTGGAAACTGGGGCGTCCATACACAACGGCGAGAGTGTATTCGGCCATTTTTTTGTTGAAAATATCCAGACTGGTTTTATAATCCGGACTGATGGCATCAAACGGGCAAACGCCGATACAGCGCCCACAGCCCACGCATTTATCATGGTCGATGACCATTTTTCCGTTGGTTAAGGTTGGCGCATCCTGGGCGCAGATACGGGCGCAATTGCCGCAGCCGACGCACTGCTGCGGATTGACATGGGGCTTGCCTTCGCTGTGCTGCTCCATTTTTCCGGCGCGGGAACCGCAGCCCATGCCGATATTTTTGATGGCGCCGCCAAAACCGGCCATTTCATGACCTTTAAAATGGCTCAGGCTGATGAATACATCGGCATCCATAATCGCCCGGCCAATTTTTGCTTCTTTTACATATTTTCCCTTTGGCACCGGTACATAGGCTTCATCGGTTCCCTTCAGCCCATCGGCAATAATGATCTGACAGCCGGTGGACAGCGGGGAAAAACCGTTTTCGTAAGCGGCGTCCATGTGCTCCAAGGCGTCCTTGCGGCGGCCAACATAAAGCGTATTGCAATCGGTCAGGAAAGGTTTGCCGCCCAGCGCCTTCACTTTGTCAGCCACAACTTTGGCGTAATTGGGCCGGAGAAAGGCCAGATTTCCCGGTTCGCCAAAATGCAGTTTAATTGCGGTAAATTTTCGATCAAAATTGATTTGTCCGATACCGGCTTTATCCATAAGTTTTTCAAGTTTTTGCAGTAAATTAATGTTGACGGATGTCCGCATATTCGTAAAATAGACTTTTGCTTTTTCCATATTTATTTCCTCCCGGTGTCCAGTCATAGAATCATATACTATTTTAAATAAATTCTGGCTGTTGCCGGCAAATTCCTGCCGGGTGGATTTTTTATTTTCTTTTACAGGAGAATGTCCTTTCCGTATAGAAAAAGAATACATAACGATACAGGAGAGAAGGAATAAAAGATGGATATCAGACGGGTATGGATTCTGGTGCTGGATAGTTTTGGCGTTGGCGCGATGCCGGATGCCGCCGAATTTGGCGACCATGACTGTCATACGCTGCAGACCGTGGTGCAGTCGGCCCGCTACGCGACCCCGCATATGGCAGCCATGGGCCTTTTTAATATTGACGAAGTTGCCTGCGGTCAGCCGGCGCTTGCGCCGTTGGGAGCTTTTGGCCGCTGCCGGGAACTTTCGCGCGGGAAAGATACGACGACGGGGCATTGGGAAATTGCCGGTATTGTTTCCCGGCAGGCGATGCCGACTTTTCCCGAAGGGTTTCCCCCCGAGCTGATTGCCCGGTTGGAAGCAGCGTTTGGCCGTAAAGTTCTCTGCAATAAACCGTATTCCGGCACGGCGGTTATTCATGATTATGGGCAAGAACATGAGCGGACCGGCGCGCTTATCGTGTATACTTCGGCGGACAGCGTGCTGCAGATCGCGGCGCATGAAAGCGTGGTGCCGCCGGAACAGCTCTATGCGTACTGCCGGCAGGCCCGTAAACTGCTCACGGGGCCTTATGCCGTCGGCCGGGTCATTGCGCGCCCGTTTATTGGCGCTTATCCGGCCTATACGCGCACCGCAGGCCGGCATGATTTCTCCTTATTGCCGCCAGCCCCTACCATGCTGGATGTGCTGACGCAGGGGGGGCTGGATACAATCGGCGTGGGGAAAATTTCCGATATTTTTGCGGCCCGAGGTCTGGGCCGGCATATTCCGATGGCCGGTAATACGGACGGCATGAAGAAAACGCTGGCGACCCAGCAGGAGAATTTTCACGGTTTGTGTTTTGTGAATCTGGTTGATTTTGATATGGAATACGGGCATCGGCGCGATGTGGACGGCTATGCGGCGGCTCTGACGGCATTTGACGTTCAGCTGGGCGAATTTTTGGCGGGGATGAAGCCAGAAGACGTGCTTTTGATCACAGCGGATCACGGTTGCGATCCGGCGGCGCCGGGAACGGATCATACCAGGGAGCATACACCGCTGCTGGTATACGGAGAGGGCATCCGGGCCGGGATAAATCTCGGCACGCGCTCGACGTTTGCCGATATTGCAGCGACGGTGGCGGAAATTTTTCAAGTGCCGCTGGCAACGCCGGGAACAAGCTTTTGGAATGCGATCCATAAATAAACGGCGGTCGGAGGAATTGCCGGCCTGCCAATCCTGACCGGGAGGAACTTTTATGCGCATGTATGATCTGATCACGAAGAAAAAGCACGGCGGCGAGTTATCTTTGTCTGAGCTGCGCTATATGATCGGCGGCTATGTTCAGGGGGCAATTGCCGATTATCAGATGGCGGCCATGCTCATGGCTGTTTGGTTCCAGGGGATGACGGATGCCGAGACGGCGGGGCTGACACAGGTGATGGCAGCTTCCGGCGACCAGGTTGACCTTTCGCCGATTCCCGGATTGAAGGTGGATAAACACAGTACGGGCGGCGTCGGGGATAAAACGACGCTGGTCGTAGCGCCTATCGTCGCCGCTTGCGGCGGTAAAGTCGCTAAAATGTCCGGCCGCGGTTTGGGCCATACCGGCGGTACAGTAGACAAACTGGAAGCGATTCCGGGGCTGCGGACATCCTTGTCGCAGGCGGAGTTTTTTCGTATTGTTAAGGAAAATGGTCTGGCGGTTGTCGGACAGTCGGGGGATCTGGCTCCGGCTGATAAAAAACTTTATGCGCTTCGCGATGTGACGGCGACGGTGGATAGCATCCCATTGATTGCCTCTTCTATTATGAGCAAAAAACTGGCGGCGGGTTCGGATTGTATCCTGCTGGACGTTAAGCTGGGCAGCGGAGCCTTCATGAAAACGCTGCCCGATGCTGAAAAATTAGCCCGTACGATGGTGAATATTGGCGAAGCTGCCGGGCGGCGTACCGTCGCTTTGATTACCGATATGGATGTGCCGCTCGGCAACGCCATCGGCAATGCGCTGGAAGTTACGGAGGCAGTGGATACGCTGCGCGGGCGCGGGCCGGCGGATCTTACAGCTGAATGCATTCAACTGGCGGCCAACATGTTGTATCTGGTGGGTAAGGGCGATATCGCATACTGCCGTGAATTGTCGGCGCAGGCAATTGCCAATGGGACGGCTTTTGGTAAACTGTGTGCGATGACGGCGGCACAGGGCGGAGATACGGCGGTCCTTTATGATACCGGACGGTTTGTTCCGGCAGCGCATCATTTCTCTGTGACAGCGGCGCAGAGCGGTTATATCACGCATATGAATGCCGAACAATGCGGCATTGCTTCGGTGGTGCTCGGCGCCGGTCGTGAAACGAAGGACAGCGTGATTGATATGGCGGCAGGCATTCGCATGCTGAAAAAGTATGGCGATGCGGTCAGTGAGGGCGAACCGATTGCCTGGTTATACGCCAATGAAGCCGGCAAGCTGGCGGAAGCGGCCCGCGTGTATAGCGCGGCCATTACCATCGGCAGCGAACCGCCGCCGGCCAGGCCTTTAATTTATGCCCGCATTGAAAAAGAAAAAAATAACGAAAAAACGGTTTGAAAGGGGAAGGAGCAAATATCATGACGGAAATGGATGCCAAGTTGCTAGAAGAAGCAAAAAAAGTGAGGGAATTCGCTCATAGTCCGTATTCTAAAATTAAAATTGGCGCGGCTGTATTGGCGCAAAGCGGCCGGATTTACCGCGGCTGCAATATTGAAAATGCGGTGTATTCGTTGACAAACTGTGCGGAACGAACGGCGATTTTCAGCGCTCTGGCTGCGGGGGAAGAGCAACTGACTACACTGGCGATTGTGTCCGACACAGCGCGCCCGGTGCCGCCTTGCGGCGCCTGTCGGCAGGTGATGGCAGAGTTTCATATCCAGCGGGTGATCATGGCCAATCTGGTCGGCGAAAGCAAGGAAATGGACCTGGAGGATCTTTTGCCGTATTCCTTTGATGCGCAGGACTTATAAGATGACGGCAATAATAGATCGGGAAATTGCTTTAGATCGGTTGACGGTGCGTTTTCAGGACTATGTTCATTATGCTACGCAGTCGGATGAGGATCATGCGGCGGTATGTCCAAGCACGCTGGGACAGTTGCGCTTGGCCCGTCATTTGGCAGATGAACTCAGACAAATGGGGCTTAGCGATGTGACGCTGGACGCGAATGGCTATTTGACGGCAACGTTGCCGGGAACGGCGGCAGGCCCCGTGATCGGTTTTATCGCGCATTTGGATACGAGTTCGGATGCGCCGGGGGACGGGATTCATCCCCGGATCATTACGAATTATGACGGCGGCGATATTCTTCTTAACGAAGCTGGTCCGGTCATTTTATCGCCACGGGAATTTCCTGAACTCAAGGCTTATACGGGACAGGAAATCATGGTGACGGATGGCACAACGCTGCTGGGTGCGGATGATAAGGCAGGTGTTTGCGCCATTGTAAGCGCCGCAGAGTACCTTCTGCAGCATCGGGAAATTCCGCATGGGACGGTGCGCTTTGCTTTTACACCGGATGAAGAAACCGGCCGCAGCGCGGATCGTTTTGATGTGACGGCTTTTGGCGCTGATTTTGCTTATACGGTCGATGGCGGCGCTTTGGGCGGCATTGAGTATGAAAACTTTAACGCAGCCAATGCGGTCATTCGCTTTGCCGGGCGCAGCGTACATACCGGCGATGCCAAGGGAAAAATGCGGAATGCTCTTACCCTGGCGGCTGAGTGGCAGCAGCTGCTGCCGGCCGGCGAACGCCCGGAATACACCGATGGCTATGCGGGGTTTTACCATGTATACCGGGTGCAGGGGGATGTAGAGCATGCATCCTTGAAAATGCTGGTCCGGGATCACGACCGGGCGCGGTTTGAACAGCGCAAACGCTTGTTGTCGGCCATGGCCTCGCTGTTGAATGAAAAATATGGCGCCGGCGCCGTGACGGTTGACTGTCATGATGTTTATTATAATATGCGTGAAAAAATTGCTCCGGTCATGTATATTGTCGAATTGGCCGAACAGGCTATGCGCGCGGTCGGAGTTGTGCCGCATGCGGAGCCGATTCGCGGGGGCACGGACGGCGCGCGGCTTTCTTTTATGGGGCTTCCCTGCCCCAATTTATTCACCGGCGGACATAATTTTCATGGTCGCTATGAATATTTGCCGCTGCGTTCCCTGCAAAAAGCGGCGCAGACTGTGCTGGAGATCATTTGCCTGGCGGCACAGCTTCCCAAGAGCCCAAAATAGGCGAAGCCGCTTCTATACTGCAGTCGGCAGATGTTTTTGAACAAAAAAATCCCCTTACAGAGGAACATCGCGTTTACCGCGCATTCTCCTGTAAGGGGATTTTTTGTCAGCCGACTGCGTCGCCGCAGTCAGTTCAAAACTTGATTAGCAAGCCTGAACGTTAACTGCTCTCAGACGACCCTTGCTCTTCGGATCTTCTTCAACGTCGAACGTAACGCTCTGGTTTTCGTTGAGAGTCTTGAAGCCTTCAGAAACGATAGCGGAAAAATGTACGAATACATCTTTGCCCGTGCCCTCGTCAGTGATGAAACCGAATCCTTTGTCTGGGTTGAACCATTTTACTGTACCTTTGCTCATAGTAGGTACCTCCATATAAATTATTATATTCCAGTGCAAAAACAAAAACCCACATACTTTTGTAAATCATCGCGTGAACAATAACTTACAAAAATATGTGAGTTGAATCGCTACATCTTGAATACCTTTACAGTCTATCATGCCGGTTTTCTTTTGTCAAGTAAATTTCATGCTGTTGATAGACGATTTTTTACCTGATTTAGGCGGTAAAGTACACAAGTGCGGGCAGCATGGATGTGAGGGATACAAGAAGGAGAAAAAATCCGCCAGAAGCGTCGATAAATGGAAAAAGATATGGTATTATAGAAGAGTAGCGTTTCTATATTATTTTATGGAGGTATATCATGCAGGAATATAAACCTTTTAAGTCGGGCAAAGTACGTGAAATGTACGATGCGGGAGACAGCATCATCATGGTGGCAACAGACCGTATTTCGGCTTTTGACCACATTCTGCAGAACAAAGTGACGCGGAAGGGTGCTATTCTCACCCAGCTTTCTAAGTTCTGGTTCGAGTATACAAAGGATATTGTGCCGAATCATATGATTTCGGTCGATAATGAGGATATGCCGGAGTTTTTCCAACAGGCAGATTTCCAGGGCAACAGCATGAAGTGTAAGAAACTTACGATGCTGCCGATGGAGTGCATTGTGCGCGGCTATATTACCGGCAGCGGCTGGGAGAGCTATAAGGAAAATGGCACGGTTTGCGGCATTCAGCTGCCGGCTGGGCTGAAGGAGTCGGATAAATTGCCGGAACCGATTTTTACGCCGAGTACGAAGGCGGAAATCGGGGATCATGATGAAAATGTTACATTTGAACAGGGAATTGCTTATTTTGAGAAACAGTTTCCGGGCAAGGGCAAAGAATATGTTTCCAAATTGAAGGATTATACGATTGCCCTGTACCAGAAATGCGCGGAATATGCATTGACGCGCGGTATTATCATTGCGGATACCAAATTTGAATTTGGTCTGGACGAGAAGGGGAACATTGTTCTTGGCGATGAAATGCTGACGCCGGACAGCTCGCGTTTCTGGCCGCTGAAAGGATATAAATCCGGGCAATCGCAGCCGTCGTATGATAAACAATTTGTCCGCGACTGGCTCAAGGCCAACCCGGACAGCAATTATTTGCTGCCGCAGGATGTCATAGAAAAGACCGTAGGGAAATACAAGGAAGCCTATGAGCTTCTGACCGGTAAAGAATTTAAGTAAGCAGCAACACAAGCAAGGGCCTGGCGGTTATGCGCCGGGCCCTTGTTCGTTCCGGCGCTGCCTTGGGCTGCAGACCGTGAAATCCGGATTGTTATGGGATGGAGATTGTTGTATAATGAAATTAGTTTGTGATGGGTTGGAAAGGATGAAGGTATGGAAAGCGTTTCGGAGATTTTTTTGGGATTTATTGATACTTGGGGATATATGGCGGTGGCGGTGCTCATGGGCATGGAAAATGCCTGCATTCCGATTCCCAGCGAATTGATTCTGGGGTTTGCCGGTTATTTGATTTTTGCCGGGCGGATGAGTTTTGCCGGGGCTTTGTGTTTCGGCATGCTGGGCGGCATGCTGGGATCTATTTTTGCTTATTATGTGGGGCATCGCGGCGGACGCACTTTTGTTGACCGCTATGGCCGATACTTTTTTATTAAGAAATCACATGTGGACATGGCACAGCATTGGTTTGACCGTTATGGTGTCCGGGCGGTGTTTTTCAGCCGGATGCTGCCGATTGTGCGTACCTTTATTTCCTTGCCGGCTGGTTTTGCACACGTAGATATCAAGCGGTTTTTATTTTATACTTTCATTGGGTCGCTGCCCTGGACCGCTTTGATTCTGGGGGCCGGCATGATGTTGGGAGAAAGCTGGACGCTGCTCACGGAGATTGGGCATGAAGCTAGTATTGCTTTTGTGGTGATCTGCGTTTTACTTGGGGCGGTCCTTTATTTAAGGCATTGCCATCGTAAAAAAGCCCGGGGAGATGCAGATGCAGAGTGATTCTTAGATAAAAAGCTGATGCCAGCCGGTCAACCGGCAGCATCAGCTTTTTCGATTCTTTATTTTAGAAAGTGCCGCCGCTCTGAATATAGAAAAACAATAGCGGGAAAATAAGGAGGAGGAAAACTGCTGTCGTGAGCAAAAAAGCGGCGATGGCAAGGTCGACGTTCAGTTTGTAAAGGCGCGAGGTGATGACGGCATTGATGGCAGTTGGCGTGGCGGCAACAATCATCAGTGTGCCTAAAAGCACCTGATCGGTAAAAAGTTGTCGGATCAGTCCGTAGATGATCCCGGGCATGATGATAAAGCGCAGCGGCAAAAGGTCAAGAATTCGTCGGTAATACAGGCGGGCCCGGTGAAAATCCATGAGGTATCCCACCGGCAGCAGCGATATCCAGGCGCCGATATGCACCAGACTCTGAAACAGGCTGCCAAAAAATGGCGGACGTTCGACGCCGTTCATTTTGAGCAGCATGCCGGCGACCATGCCCAGCAGAGCCAGCTGGTTCCAGGAGAAAAACATTTCGCGCAGGTTGAGGTGCAGGCGGGTATGCGTCTTGGCTGCGGTATGGCGGGCATAATAATATTGCGCCAACGGAAAGCAAAGCGCAACCAGCAGCAGATTTTGAAAAGTTGCTACCAGCTGCACATAAGCAAAGCCAATTTCGTTGTAGAGAATAAAACCGCAAAGGCCGCCAAGCGTGCCAATATTGGCCAACATGGCGCTCATGACATAGGCGCCGCGGTCAAGATCGCTTGGGTATCGCCGGGCAAACGTCAGCAAAGCCAATCCGCCTGGGATCACCACATAAAGAATGCCTAAGACCGGCAGCCAAAAAAGCTTGGCGGAAAGCGGCAGTACCCAGAAACTCAGCAGGGAAAGCAGCGTGTAGACAACAATGATATTGAAATGAATGAGAAAATTATTGGTTTTATCGGAAATGATATGTCTTTGATGTAGATAATAACCAAGCGCCAACGGCAGCACCAGATCGGTAAAAACATAAAGAATACGTAGTTGAGCAGCGTCCATAAAAGCCTCCCGTGATAAAGATTACACATTATCCTATCATGCACGGGAAAAAATAACAATGGTGTAATCCAGATGCAGACTTGCAAAACGGGTTGTTTTCATTTCTTTCGTTGACGGGGTGTGCTATAATGAAGGATATTCTTTTTCAAAAGGGGAGATATTCATGCTTTATCCGTTAAAGCTGAAAGCTCCGCTCAAGGATTATTTATGGGGCGGGACAAAGCTGAAAACAGAATATCAGAAAGAAACAAATTTAGATCAGGTGGCTGAGAGTTGGGAACTGGCCTGTCATAAAGATGGACATAGCATCATTGCGAACGGCGAGGCCGCGGGCCTGGAACTGGAACGCTATATTGCCCAGCAGGGGAGCCGTGTGTTGGGAACGCATGGCGAGCGTTTTTCGTATTTTCCGCTGCTGATCAAACTTATCGATGCGGAACGGGATCTTTCGGTGCAGGTGCATCCGGACAATGATTACGCGCTGGCCGTTGAGGGTGAGTACGGCAAAACCGAGCTTTGGTATATTGTGGATTGTAAGCCGGGGGCAACTTTGCTGTATGGTTTCCAGAAAGAAATCAGCAAGGAAGAATTCCGGCAGCGGATCGCTGATAATACGCTGCTGGAGGTTTGCAACCGGGTGCCGGTACATAAGGGCGATGTGTTTTTCATTGGCGCCGGCACGCTGCATTCCATCGGCGGCGGTATTTTGCTGGCAGAGATTCAACAGAATTCCAATACGACCTATCGGGTCTATGATTACGGCCGTTTGGGTAAGGACGGCAAGCCGCGGGCGCTGCACATTGACAAAGCGTTGGAGGTTACCCGGTTGGAAAAACCAGCGCCGCTGCCCGTGGTTTCAACAACGAGCTTTTTTGCGGAATATGAGATGCGGCTTTTGACCGAGTGTGAGTTTTTTACGGTTTATCATTTTAATTTACATGGCCGCTGTCATATGCAGGCGGGCAAGCAGAGTTTTCAGTCGCTGTTGGTTTTGGACGGTCTGATGGAGATTGAGTATCCGAGCGGTATTGATACGCTGGAGAAGGGGGATTCTGTTTTCATCCCTGCTTATTTTGGCGAATATCGGCTGCGCGGCGAGGGCAGCTTCATTTTAAGTATGGTATAAAGAAGGACGATTATGAACGGGATGCGAATGGAATGTGATGTGCCGCTGTATTTTGTTCTTTAAGGAATAAAATACAGGGGGTCTTTGAAGTTATGACAAAATCTATCCGGGGGGCATTATATCTGTCTCTGGCGGCCAGTATCTGGGGCGGTATGTTTGTAATGGTGCGTATTGCAGTGGCCGTTATTCCGCCGATTCCGCTGGTCTGGCTGCGCTATTTGACCGCGGTTTTTGCGCTGTATGCGGTCGGGACGTTCCGGCATGTTTCCTGGCGCGTTGCGCGGCGGGATTGGCGGTTGGTTTTTTTTGTCGGATTTATCGGGCATGCGCTGTCGATTGTTACGCAGGAAACAGGGACGATGCTGACTTCGGCGCAGATGGGTTCGATTATTACGGCGGCAACGCCGGCTTTTATGGTCCTTTTTGCGCGCCTTTTGCTGGGAGAAACCCTGACGCCGGGGAGGATTCTTTCCGTGGTGTTAGCGACCGCTGGCGTTCTTTTTATTGTGGCCGGCCCGGCGGATGTGAAAATGGCCGGCTGGCTAGGCGGCTTATCGCTGACGATCGCCGCTTTAACCTGGGCGTTGATGTCGGTGCTGTTAAAACGGCTGGCACAATATTCGCCGGTTGTCATTACGTTTTATGGCGTGCTGGTGGCGTTGGTTCTGCTGACGCCGTATTCTTTGTGCTGGCTGCAGAGCGCGCCGATACAAAGTTTGCTTGCACCGCCGGTTTGGCTGTCCGTGTTGTATTTGGGACTTGTTTCAACGACGGGCGGGTTTTGCCTTTGGAATCAGGGGCTGCTGCTCATGGACGCTTCGGTGGCCGGATTGTTTTTCTTTTTTCAACCAGTTGTCGGAACTCTTTTGGGTTGGCTTTGTTTGGGAGAACCAGTAACGTTTTGGTTCTGGCTGGGTTCAGCGCTGGTAGCCGGCGGAGTAGTGCTGGCTATGCGTCAGCCGACGCGGCCAGAATAACGGATACAACAAGCGGGCATCTCTTTTTTGGAGATGCCCGCTTGTTGTATTATGGAATCGCCGGAATTGCCTGGCTGACAGTGTTGTGTCGGATGATGTCCTCAATGCGTAAATCGATATCCAGTTCCTGCTTATGCAGGGTTTCGGCGGTGTTAAATTCCTCGTTGTTGTTGCCTTTCAGGCTTTTACTGAAATGCTGCCAAACGGCAACTGTAAGTTCGGTGGATTGGCGCCGCAGTTCCGCTAAATACTGGGAACCTGCTTGAATGCTGGCTGCATTTAGTTTTTCCTGGCGGGCTTTGAGGTCCGGGATGACTTCATCTTCCAGCAGCGCCGTTAATTTTTTGATTTGCTCCGCTGACAGACGGCCATTGGTTGTCTGCGTAAGGGTGTGAAACCGAGCCCGCTGCTGTACAAATTTCTGGTTGTAGCTATCAACAATGGATTGGGTTGCGGCAATATAATTGGCAATATCCTGGTTTTGCAGCGGCGCGACGGTGTCGAGATAGTCGCGATAGTTTTCAATGTAACTGACCTGCCAGCGGCCGTCCTCAACTTGCTCCATATGCAGGCGCAGAATAAAAGGCGTTTGGGTATAGCGATCCTTGATATGAATTTCTGCCGTAGCCGATTTCCCGGTTACTTTGATGTCGCCAATTTTTACCAGTTCCGTGTTGCGCAGTTGGGAACGTTCTAAAAAGCGATCGTAATCGATGCCCAATTGGCGTCCTTTTAAAATAGCGGAGCCTTCCGGAAGCGTCCACTCGCCGGTGGCCGCATAACGGCGGATGGTATCGGCAGTTCCCTGCGCCATCTGGGGTTTAATCAGCACATAAAATTTTTTAAATAAAGCTTTTGTTTGCGGGGTCAGCGACGCATCATATTTAAAAAGATCCATAGTAAGGTCATCGTAAGCGGTCATCGTCAGCAGTTCAAGATTGATATAGCGGTCAAAAGTTTTTGGATCATGGTTTTCTGCGGCCGATTGCAGCTCATGCAAAGCGTATTCCGGCGTCCGGGCGTAGATAAAAAAATGCCAGAACCAAAAGACCAGCAAAAGTGCAAATAAAGCAATGATCAGTATTTCTCGACGCCGCTGTCGCCGTCGCCGCCGAAGCCGGGTACGTAGCAATTCATGTGGCATGCAATTTGTTCCTGCTTTCATTCGAATGATAAACTCGCTCTCATACGCCTGCCTCTGAAGAGACTGTGTAAAAAGCGACTAAATTCCTGGGAAAATTCGGCTGAAGTTCGGACGGCGTTCAAATGCCGCCGGAACTAAGTCTTCATTTATGCAAATACAATATCATTCTATCATAAATTGGCTGAGGGAAAAAGGGATTATGGCTTTTTTTCGTTAATTTCCTATACAAAATACGAACACATATGCTAAAATTAATTGAAGGAGGGCAGCAACATGAAATGGATTAATCATCAGATTGTGACTGGCGTTGTGGTTTATGCCGCCACAAATAGTCTTTTATATACCGCCTATAGTATGGCGGGAACTATTCTGCCCGATAAACTGGAGGGCGATCCGCGCCGCGCCAGTAATTATTGGGCTTGGCGCAGTCGGCATCGCGGTTGGTCGCATTGGCCGGTGCCATATCTTTTTGTCATTGCCATGCTGCTGCTGGTAAAAAAGGGAAATATGGCGGCGATTGATATGTGGGATGTTAGTCTGATCACTATTTATATTATGATCGGGGCGCTGCTGCATATTCTGGAAGATGCGCTCTGCGGAAAAGTGCCGCTGATTTCCCTGTCGGAAAAAATCGGACTTAAGTTATTTAAAGTCGGATCTTTTCGAGAATATTTTTGTTGTATTCTGCTGGTTTTACTGATATATGCAGTAAAAGTCTTCACTTGAAAGTAAAAATTTTCTTTCGCGAAGCTCTGCTTTTGTGCTAAAATAGATGTATTATATACATCTCTATCTTTTCGGTTGAGAAAGGTGCAGTGAGCTTATGGAGGCTGGCAATAAACGGGAGCGGGCATTAAAAGTAAAATACCTGCGGCTCTTGTCCGAAAAATATCCGACGAAAGAATCCGTTTACGAACGGCTGGTTCATTTACAGGCGCAGCTGGGACTGCCAAAGGGCGTCGAGCATTTTATGAGCGATCTACATGGCGAATACGAGACTTTTTTTCATATTCTGAACAACTGTTCGGGCGTTATCCGGGAAAAAGTAGATTATGTATTCGGGGCGCGGCTGACGGATGAAGAAAAAGCGGAATTTTGCACGCTGGTTTATTATCCCCGGGAAAAAATCGAGCGTATGCGCATTGAGCGGAAAAATACGCCGGAATGGTACCGGGAGAATTTGTCCCGTTTGTTGGAATTGTCTAAGCTGATGTCATATAAGTACCCGCTGGCTAAAGTCAAAAGTTTTATTCCCAATCGTTTTGCTTCTGTTATTGTTGAACTTATGAATACGAGGCCGGAAGCGGATCCGGCGCAGTTTGTTTATCATAAGCGGCTGCTGAATATGATCGTGCAGATTGACAGCGGCGCGGCTTTTATAGAGGCGATGACGGTGCTGGTAAAACGGCTGGCGGTTGATCACATGCATATTGTCGGCGATTTTTTTGATCGGGGCTCGCGTCCCGATGCGATTCTGGATAAAATTATGAATTGCCCTTCGTTGGATATTCAGTGGGGGAATCATGATATTCTTTGGATGGGTGCTGCTTGTGGCAGCGAGGCCTGTATTGCTAATGTCGTGCGCAATAGTCTGCGTTATAATAATACCGATGTGTTGGAAAAGGGCTATGCCATCGGGCTGCGCCCGCTGACGCTTTTTGCGGCCCGGCAGTATCCGGAGGCTCCGACGCTCAAGGCTTCCGAGTGGGCGATCTCAATTATTATGTTCAAACTGGAGGGGCAGATCATTCAGCGCAATCCGGATTATCATATGGAAAGCCGGTTGCTGCTGGATAAAATCAATTATGATGCCGGTACCGTTGTGCTGGATGGGCAGAGCTATCCCTTGAATCAAACCCGGTTTCCCACGATCGATCCTAAAGATCCTTATTGTTTATCACCGGAGGAAGAGGCGATCATGAAGGATCTGCAATCTTTTTTCCTCGAGAGTGAACCTTTGAAACGACATGTGGATTTTCTTTATCAGAAGGGTAGTATGTACACCTGCTATAATCAAAATCTGCTGTTTCATGGCTGCATGCCGCTCAATGATGATGGAAGCTTTACGGAATTGACTTTTTCCGGAAAAACTTATGCCGGGCGGGCGTATTTTGATTATGCGGATGCCTGTGCCCGGCGGGCTCATAGCAGTCATGAGCAAAATGCGCTGGATTTTATGTGGTACCTTTGGTGTGGGCGCCGTTCGCCCCTGTCTGGTCGTGAATTCAAGACTTTTGAGCGCATGTTGGTGGATGATGAAAGTACTTGGAAAGAGCCTTCGGATGCGTATTTCAAGCTTATTAATGATGATGATGTCTGTGAAAAAATTCTGCAAGAGTTTGGGTTGGATCCGCAGCGCGGGCATATTATTAATGGTCATGTGCCGGTCAAGGCTAAAAAAGGCGAAAATCCGGTTAAGGCCGGTGGTAAGGCCATTGTCATTGACGGCGGTTTTTGCCGCGCCTATCATAGCAAAACCGGCATTGCCGGTTATACGCTGGTATCGAATTCGCGGGGGCTGCGATTGTTGACGCACCAGGCTATAGCGGATGTTCGTACGGCGCTGAAGGAAAATAAGGATATTGAGTCGGTAGCGGAGGCGGTCGAACTGCAGACCAGTAATACGACAGTGGGCGATACCGACGAGGGCAAAGCCATGCAGGAGGAAATTACCGATCTTTATAGTTTATTATTTGCTTATCAGCGCGGTTTGTTGAAACCGGCCGATTAAAAATTGCCAGCCGCATTTGCGGCTGGCAATTTTTAATTTGAATGATGTAATTACTCTCATATACACGCCTTTATCGGCAGGCATATGAGAGTAATTCGGTTTTAAGATACATTGAACAGTATTTATTTATGAATCGGCTTGTACAGCGTCCCAGCCGGTCTGGAGCGCCTGCATGTTCTGCTCAATGGTGGACGCCGGCACGCGATCCGCTACGCACTGCCGGACGGTGTCCAGTTGGACCAGCTGCGTGAGATGAACGATCGCGCCGAGTGCAACAATATTGGCGTAAAGCGCTTTGCCAATCTTTTCAACTGCCAGTTTGGTAATCGGAATCCGGACAATGTTGGCGTATTTTGGCACTTTTGGAACCAGATCCGTATCGAGAATCAGAAGTCCGTTGGCGGCGAGGTCGCCGGCGTATTTGTCGGCGGCTTTTTGAGTCATTGCCAGCACATAGTCCGGCTGCAGTACCTTCGGATGATAGATGGTGTCTTCGGCGATGATGACCTCGGCTTTTGAAGCGCCGCCGCGGGCTTCCGGCCCATAGGACTGGGACTGCACGGCATTTTTTCCTTCGACAATCGCCGCTTCGGCAAAAATGATGGCGGCAGTAATCACGCCCTGTCCGCCGGAGCCGGAAAATCTGAGCTGATTCATTTCTGATCGCCTCCCGCTCTTTCGATAACTTCGTCATAAGCCGTGGTATAGTCTTCATATTGGGCGCTGTAAAAAAGCCCAATGGGGAATTTTTCTCCTTGTTTTTCTGCCGGCAGTTTATCCCAGGCCGGTTTCATGACGGCCTGATCACGCATCCATTTCATCATATCGGCCGGTTCCGGCAGTTTATTTTTGCGGCCATAGGCAGTCGGACACTGCACCACGGCTTCAATAAATGAAAAGCCCTGATTGTCAAAGCCGCCGGCGATCATTTCGGTCAGGTGCTGCACATGAAAAGCGGTGCTGCGGGCGACATAGGTTGCACCGGACGCGATCGCCAGCTGGCAAGCGTCAAAAGGCCGGTCAATGGCACCATAAGGAGCGGTGGTTGCTTTTTTTCCATAAGGAGTCATTGGCGATGCCTGGCCGCCGGTCATGCCGTAAATGCTGTTATTGAAAAGCACCACGGTAAGGTCGACATTGCGGCGGGCGCCGTGAATAAAATGATTGCCGCCGATAGCGGTGCAGTCGCCATCACCGGTGATGACAATCACATTGAGCTCCGGGCGCGCCAGTTTGATGCCGGTGGCAAAAGGAATCGCCCGTCCATGCGCGGTGTGCAGCGTATCAAAGTCCATATAGCCCGAGGCCCGCGATGAGCAGCCAATGCCGGAAACAATAACGGTGTTGTCCTGTGACAGTCCTTTTTTTTCAATGGCCATTACAATGGCTTTCATGGCAATGCCATTGCCGCAGCCAGGGCACCAGAGGTGCGGCAGGCGGTTTTGGCGAAAATATTTTTCAAAGCTTCTTTCCATCAGATTCTGCCTCCCGCACAAAGATTTTTGATCGCCGTTTCAATTTCCGCCGGCGTAAAGATTTCCGTGTTGTATTTTGCCAGCAATTGTACCGGGCATTGTCCTGCGGCGGCGCGTTCAATTTCACCGACCAGCTGCCCATAGTTGAGCTCCGGTACCAGAATCCCCTGCACCTGTTTGGCCAGACGGGCAATCATCTTATTCGCAAAAGGCCAGATCGTCATCAGCCGCACCATGCCGACTTTGATTCCCTGCCGACGGGCGTTCTGCACGGCCTCGTATGCCGTGCGCGATACGCCGCCAAAGGTGACGACCGCATAGTCGGCGTCTGCAAGGAAAAATTCGTCATAATGAATGATCTCATCTTCGGCACGGGAAATTTTCTCGTGCAGGCGACGGATCGATTTTTCTGTTACGGTTGGGCTGCCGGAAGGGAAGCCGGTTTCGTCGTGAATCAGCCCGGTGACATGGATGCGATAGCCCTCGCCAAAATCAGCGACATTGGGAATCAGATCCTCTTCCGGCGTATATGGCTGGTAGCCTTCGCTGCGCGTGCATTTTGGCCGGCGGCGCGCATACACCGGCAGCTCGCCTGGTTCCGGCAGAACCACGCGTTCCCGCAGATGGCCGACGATTTCGTCCATGAGCAGGATGACGGGCGTGCGGAACCGTTCGGCATAATTTACCGCCATGACAGTAGCATCAAATGCTTCCCGCACGGTCCAGGGCGCGAGCGCAATCACCGGATGATCGCCGTGGGTTCCCCAGCGGGCCTGCATGACGTCGCCCTGCGAAGGGCTCGTGGGCTGACCGGTAGAGGGACCTACGCGCTGGACATCGACCAAAACCGCCGGGATTTCAGCGCAGGCGGCGTAGCCGATCAGTTCCTGCTTCAGAGAAAAGCCCGGACCGCTCGTGGCATCCAAAACTTTTTGCCCGGCCAGCGAAGCTCCGAGGATCGCTCCCATGCTGGCAATTTCATCTTCCATCTGGACAAATTTGCCGCCAACCTGCGGCAGTAGTTTGGCCATGGTTTCGGCAATTTCCGTTGACGGCGTGATCGGATAGCCGGCAAAAAAACGTACGCCGGCATAAATCGCTCCTTCTGCTACGGCTTCATTCCCCTGCATTAACCGCGCCTGATTCATTGGCTCACCTTCTTATCAACAAAAATAGCATAATCCGGGCAGCGCAGCTCGCACTGTCCGCAGGCGATACAGGCCTCGCCGTTTACAACCTGAACTTTGCTGAGCTCATCCAGAGCCAGCACCTGTTTTGGACAAAATGCAACACAGATTCCACAGCCTTTGCATCTTGCCATTTTGATGGTGATGTCTGAGATCATACGTTTCCCTCCAAATGAAAAAATCAATGCATAAAATGCATAAATATCAAAAATATTTAACATGCAGGTACAATCATAGCAAAAAATCACGATAAAATCCACAAATTTTGTATATTTTATAACAAAAATGATTAAATATACAAAAAGAGCATATGCTGAGCTGATATATAACAAATATTGCATAGAAGATATGCGATATTTGAAGAGAATCAAAAAATCAGGTCCTTTGTTTCAATCTACAGATCATTCGGTCTTTAATGCCGGCAAGACTTTCAACCGCCGCAAGAGTATGCTATAATACATGGCAGCTGCTCAAGTAAAAGCAGTTGGGATTATGTTTAGCTATGTTTGGAGGAGATTTTTTATGAACAAAAAAGTATTGCTTGGTCTTACCCTGGGATTGTCCCTGAGCACAGCGGCGGCTTATGCCGCGCCGCTTGAAGACTACAGCGTCGGTAAGGCGGAAGTCAATGTGGGCACAACATTGGCGCCGGCGATGGCAACGAGTCAGGGTGGGCACACGGATAAAGGAAGCGTTAAAAACCGTATAGAAGGCGGCGCTACCGTCGGCCTGGGCCACAATATGGCTTTTCAGTTCAAGTATGTCGATAATCAGCAGAAGCCGAACAGCAACGAATTCAATATGCGCACCCAGGAATATAATCTGCGCTACAAAGTGGATAAGAATCTTTCCGCTTATGTCGGTCAGATGCATGCCCGGTTTGAAGCTAAGGGCTTTGGCAATGCAACGCGTAATACGCTACAGGCCGGCGTGCAGTATGAGACGAAGCTTGGGAAAAATGTTACCGGCTGGGCCGGCATGGGCTTCGGCAGCAATCTGCAGCACTATGAGCTTGGCGTTGGCTATGCTCTGACGCAGAATATTGATCTGGATCTTTCCTATCAGTACACGCAGGTCAAGGATTTTCATATTGCCGGAACAAATGTGGATTCTACCGGCAAGGGTCTTTATGCAGGTTTATCCTTTAAATTCTGATTTCGACATGAAAAAGCCGCATCCTTCCCCGGGATGCGGCTTTTTTGCTGCGATGTCATTCTTTTTTGGAATGATAGCTCAGACAATTTTGGTTGTCCAGCGTTCGATATTCCAGATCGCATCAATCCAATCTTCGTAGAACTCCGGTTCATGGGAGACCATGAGCAGCGTTCCCTTATATTCGCGGAGGGCGCGCCGGAGTTCTTTTTTTGCTTCCACATCAAGATGATTCGTCGGTTCGTCGAGTACCAGCAGATTGGTTTTTCGCAGCGTAAGTTTACACAGGCGCACCTTGGCTGCTTCGCCGCCGGAAAGGACCGTCATCTGATTGGTGATGTGCTCGTTGGTGAGTCCGCAGGAGGCAAGCGCGGCGCGCACTTCAAAATTTGAGAGCCCAGGATAGTCCTGCCAGACTTCTTCAATTGCCGTGCGGCTGTTGCCCTGCGCGGATTCCTGCTCAAAATAACCGGGAGAAACAAATTCACCAAGATCAATGTGGCCGGAGATGGCCGGGATTTGACCCAGCAAAGTTTTTAAAAGCGTTGTTTTTCCCAGGCCGTTTACCCCGACCAGCGCGATTTTCCGGCCGCGCTCCAACTGAATGTCAACCGGGTTGGTGAGCGCCGTATCGTAGCCGAGCACCAGCCGTTTCGCTTCAATGACAAAACGGCTCGGCGTGCGGTCCTCCGGAAAATGAAAATGCGGCTCCGGTTTTTCCTGCCGTTTTTCAATCACTTCCATTTTGTCGAGGCGTTTCTGCCGGCTGTTGGCCATGCCGCGGGTGGCGACCCGCGCTTTGTTGCGCTGAATAAAATCCTGCTCGCGCCGGATTTCCTGCTGCTGTCTTTCATAGGCGGCTTCCTGCTGCCGAACCTTCAGCGCATGCATTTCCTGAAATTTTTCATAACTGCCGGTGTAGCGGGTGATATGGGTATCTTCAACATGATAAATGACATTGGTGACGGCATTGAGGAAAGGAACATCGTGGGACACGAGAATAAAGGCATTTTCATAATTGACTAGATAGTTCTTGAGCCATTCAATGTGCGGGGCATCCAGATAGTTTGTCGGTTCGTCAAGAATGAGAATCATTGGGTTCTGCAGCAAGAGTTTTGTCAGCAGAACTTTGGTGCGCTGGCCGCCGGACAGTTCATCCACCAGCCGTTCCAGTCCGATATCGGCCAGGCCCAGTCCGCCGGCTACCGTATCAATGCGGGTGTCAATATCATAAAAACTGTTTGCGTCAAGAATACTCTGTATCTCGCCGGCGTCGCTCATCAGCCGGTCGGCTTCTTCCGAGGAAGCCGCTTCCATCTTGTCATAGCAGGCAAGCATTTCCTTTTCCAATTGATACATATCGTCAAAAGCGGTGCGCAGCGCTTCGCGGATCGTCATGCCCGGCTTCAGCACAGCGTGCTGATCCAGATAGCCGACCGTTACCCGGCGGGCCCATTCCACTTTGCCTTCATCCGGCGTCAGTTGCCCGGTGATAATGGCGAGAAATGTTGATTTTCCCTCGCCATTGGCGCCGACCAGCGCCACATGCTCTCCCTGGAGCAGCCGGAAGGAGGCGTCTTCAAAAATCGTACGCGCGCCAAAGCCGTGCGATACATGTTCTACGGTTAAAACACTCATGGGGATTCTCCTTCATTTTTACAAATTGCCTTTTATTATAACAAAAAAATAATGGCTTGCCTAGTTTTTGGCAGCGGTTTATTTCAGATGAGAAAAGAATTGTTCTACTTCCCGCTGCAGCGCTATGGCTGCGACTGACATCAGCCGGCCCTTGCGGTACACAATGCCGATGGTGCGCTGAATGGGGGCGTCGGCCAGCGGAATGGCTTGGATGCGGCGGGGCGATACGCTGCGCACATAAAGCCGGGGCAAGACACTGACGCCAATATTTTTTTCTACCATTTCGCGCAAGTCGTCCATCTCACTGAGTTCGATCACCGGAGTAAAGTCATAGCCTTTTTCCTGACAGGCTTGATCAAAAATCTGGCGAATCAGATATTTTTTTGACATCAGGATCAGCGGTTCGTCGCGCAGTTGGTCGAGCGTAAGCTGCCGCTGCCGGGCCAGCGCATGGGTTCGCGCGGCGATGACAGCCAGCGTTTCTGTGTAGAGAGGGATGCTTTCCAATTCCCGATCTGCCAGCGGCAGGAAAACAATGCCGAAATCAAGTTCGTTTTGCAGCAGTTTATGGCGGATGGTTTCCGTGGAAAGCTGTTCTACGGAAATTTGTATTTTGGGAAACTGCTGATGAAATCTCATGACGGTTTCCATAGCCAGATAGCTGCCGAGACAGGCAATTTTTACATGGCCTCGTTCCAGGCCTTTGAGCTGGCTGATGTCGGTCTCGGCCTGATCCAGGGTGTCGAAGACACGCAGACTGTATTTCAGCAGGATTTCGCCGGCTTCGGTCAGGAGAACTTTTTTGCCGATGCGGTCAAACAGCGGCGTATTCACTTCTTGTTCCAATAAGTGAATCTGCTGGCTCAGCGTCGGCTGGGCAATGCGTAGGCTTTCCGCTGCCTTGGTGAAATGAAGATATTTACAGACTGCAATAAAATATTGTAAATGTCGAAGTTCCATACGTATCCCTCATTGATAGTTTTTACCTATCATTATAATCGAAAAATGTTAATTGAACAATCATTTTTTGCATGGTATAGTAGCGCTATAAGGAAATGTGAGGTGTTAATATCATGTGGATCTGGTTATTGCTCATGCTTTGCAACCTGCTCTGGGCAGGAAATTTTATATCAGGAAAAATTGCGGCCGGGGAGTTTCCGCCATTTTGGATCAGCTTGCTGCGTTGGAGCATTGCCGCGGCGATTTTGCTGCCGCTGGCTTTTTGGGCCCAGCCGTTCCGTCTGCGGTCGATTGACCGGAAGACATGGTTTTATCTGGCAGCCATGGGGCTTTTTGGCATTGATCTTTTCACGCTGTTTACGTATTCGGCGCTGCAGTATAGCTCGCCGGTCAATGTATCGCTGATCAGTACGTTGACACCGGTTTTTGCCATGCTGTTTGCGGCTTTTGCGCTAAAAACGCGGATTTATCGGCGGCAATATCTGGGGCTGCTGCTGGCGGTTTTTGGCGTAGCATTTATTCTTACCCGAGGAAATCTCGATCAATTAGGAGCTATGCAGTTTAATCGGGGGGATATGCTGATGCTGTTTGCCGATATGAGTTGGGTGTTTTATACGGCGGCCGGAAAAAATATCACGACGCTGCCGCCCATCACGACAACGGCGCTTTCAACCTTGCTGGGGGTGGCGTTTCTGCTGCCTTTTGCCCCGTTAATTCCGCTGCCGGTGGAGGCGGTCAGCCGCGCCGGTGTTCTCAGTATTCTTTATATTAGTCTGGGGGCTTCGGTCTGTGCGTTCATTCTATGGAATTTTGCCCTGCAGCGTGTTAATCTGACGGCGGCCAGTATATCGATGAATCTGATTCCCCTGTATACCGCAGCAATTACCGTGCTGCTGGGCGGGACATTTTATCGGGCGCAGCTCATTGGCGGGCTGCTGGTTCTGTTGGGGATTGGCTGTATAAGCGTACCAGCGGGGAAATATTCGTGGCGGACGGCAGTGAAAATGCTGCCCGCACGAAGACTTTGGGTGTATCCGCTGCGGTTGATTACGCTACTGGCTGGCGGCAAAAGTGTTGGCTGATCGGAAAGCTGAAGAAAAACACATTATAAAAACAAATATCTTTTTATGATGAACATATAAAACGCTTTTTAAAATAATACTTGCGAATTTGTTGTTGCTGTGTTATTATATCAATAATTTCATTTGCTAAAAACGATGAGCAGGAAAAGTAGATCGCGGGGAACCGTTCAGAGAGCCGGGGAAGGTGAGAGCCGGCCGGGGAGGCGCGAGGGAAGTTCGCCTGGGAGTTGCCCGCTGAAGAATCTGGGTAGGCGGTGCCGGAGCCTTTGCCGTTATAAAGAGGTGCATATCGGTGATTGCCCGTATGCGATGAAGATATCTGCTGCGGCAGATAATTAAGGTGGTACCGCGAGTTGAGCCTCGTCCTTTATAGGATGGGGCTTTTTTTATTGGAGGTAAGAGAATGGAAAAACTGGGCTTTTTAGGGCCGCCGGGCACGCACAGTGAGGCGGCGGCGCTTTATCTCAATGGCGTGTTGCCGGAGCCGGCGGAACTGACAGCCTATCCGGAAATTTTTGCCGCGCTGCAGGCGGTGACAGATCATAAGGCGGATAGTTGTCTGGTACCGGTGGAAAATTCTTTGGAAGGGTCCATTAACATTACGTTGGACACTTTGGCTCGCAGTGATGAGCTGATTGTGCAGCGGGAACTGATCTGGCGGGTACATAATCAACTCATGGCCAAATGCCCGGTAGATGCTGTGCGATTGATCTATTCCCATGCGCAGCCCTTGGCGCAGTGTCGCGGCTATTTGAAAGCGCATTTTCCGCAAGCCAAGCTAATTGCTGCCGCCAGTACGGCGCGGGCGGCAGCTTTGGTGGCAGCGAGCGATCCGGCAGAAGGGTGCGCGGCGATTTGCACGGCTCGCGCTGGCGAGCTATACGGACTTACGGCGGTTGCTACGGAGATTCAGGATAGCCGGGAGAACTGCACCCGCTTTTATCAGGTGGGGCGCCGTCCGGCATTGCCATTGCCGCAGGGAGATACGGGCCGGGCGCTGATTATCTGCCAGATTGACGGTTCCCGGGCGGGCAGTTTGTGCGAGGTACTGCAGGAGTTCGCTTCGCGGCATGTCAATATGACGCGCATTGAGTCGCGTCCGGCTAGAACTGAGCTGGGGGCCTATTTATTCTTTTTTGATTTGGAAATCGACGGCGGGCCGCGCTGCAAATTGACGGAATCAATTGCGGCTGTGCAGCGGCGCAGCATATGGCTGCGGCATTTGGGCGATTTTCCAGTTTTGATAGCAAAGCAAAAATAACAACAATATTATTTAAAGGAGCGAATTTTATATGGTTATTATTATGAATGCGGATGCAACGGCGCAAAATATTAAAGAGGTCATTGAAGTGATTGAAAAGGCGGGTCTGCGGGCGAAAGTAATGGAAGGCGAACAGCAGAAGATCGTCGGTGTCATCGGCGACAAAACCCGACTGGCAATGGTGCCGTTCGATGCCATGGACGGCGTTGATACGACGGTCCAGATTTCCAAAAGTTACAAACTGGTGAGTCGGGAATTCCACCCGAAGTCTAGTGTGATTGATATTGATGGCGTAAAAATCGGCGGCGGCAATTTTGTTGTTATGGCCGGACCGTGTGCGGTAGAATCGCGGGAACAGCTGCTGGAATCGGCGGAAATTGCCAAAAAAGGCGGCGCTCAGTTTTTACGCGGCGGCGCTTATAAACCGCGGACCTCGCCATACTCTTTTCAGGGGCTGGAAGAAGAGGGACTTAAATATTTAGCGGAGGCGCGGGAACGTACCGGGCTTAAGATCGTCACGGAAGTCACGGAGGTGGAAGCCGTAGACACGGTAGCGGCTTATGCGGATTTGCTGCAGGTTGGCGCCCGCAACATGCAAAACTTTCGTTTGTTGAAAGAAGTGGGCCGGGCCAACAAGCCGGTCATGCTGAAACGCGGTCTGGCGGCTACGCTCAATGAATGGCTCAATGCAGCGGAGTATATCATGAATGAAGGCAACCAGAATGTCATCCTTTGCGAGCGTGGCATCCGTACCTATGAGACCTATACCCGCAATACGCTGGACCTCAGCGCCGTGGCCGCCGTCAAACATTTGTCGCATTTGCCGATTGTCGTTGATCCCAGCCATGGCACCGGTAAATGGCGCATGGTGAAACCTATGGCATTTGCCGCGGTAGCCTGCGGCGCCGACGGTCTTATCATGGAAATGCATCCTAATCCGGCAAAGGCGCTTTCCGATGGGCCACAGTCACTTACGCCGGAAAACTATCTTGAACTTATGGCTGGCGTGAAAAAACTTTATGCTTTTCTGCAGGAGAGCGGGCTGGCAATCGATCATTTGTGATTTTTACAGATAAAAAAAGATAGAAATACGCCGTGCGGCTTTAAGCTGCACGGCGTATTTTGCTGCTATGGATTTTAAGCGCTGGCCGGAGAAACAATGTTCTCGATGGCGGGACGCGCTCCTTTGGTAATACAGTCCTCGGTAATGGTCACCCGGCGGGGTTCATCGGATTTAGGGATGTCGAACATGACATCCAGCATGGTGTCTTCGATGATGCCTTTTAAACTGCGGGCTCCGGTTTTGCGGTCAATCGCCTTTTGGGCGACCGCTCGCAGCGCAGCTTCGTCGAACTTCAGCTCCACGTTGTCCATAGCCAGCAGTTTTTCATATTGCCGCACCGGTGCATTTTTCGGTTCGGTCAGAATGCGGAGAAGCGCGTCTTCATCCAAGGTCTCCAGCGTGCAGATGATCGGCAGTCGGCCAATGATTTCCGGGATGATGCCGTACTTCATGAGATCTTCCGGGTTGACCTGATGAATGAGCTCATCGTATTTTGGCTTGTCCTGCTTACCTTTTACAATGGCGCCAAAGCCAATATTGGCATCGGATTTTTTCAATCGGGCTTCAATGACTTTGTCGATGCCGACAAAAGCGCCGCCGACGATAAAGAGTATATTGCGGGTATCGACTTTGATGGTCGGCGCTTCCGGATGCTTGCGCTGTCCACGGGCGGTGAATTCCACTTCGCTGCCCTCCAGCATCTTGAGCAGGGCCTGCTGTACGCCTTCATGTCCCGGATCTGCGGTAATGGAGTTGTTTTCTCCCGATTTGCGGGCAATTTTATCAAACTCATCCAGATAGATAATGCCGTGTTCGGTTTTTTCGATGTCCTTATTGGCGGCGTAATAAAGGTTGCGAACGGCAACTTCTACATCCGCGCCGACAAAACCGGCTTCGGTGAGGCTGGAAGCGTCCGTAACGGCAAAAGGAATATCCAGCAGGGTTGAAAGATGCTGCAGCAAAGCTGTTTTGCCGCAGCCGGATGGTCCAATCATGATGACATTGGATTTTTCAATCTCAGTGCCGTCCTCATTGTTTGTGTAACCGTATTTCATGCGTTTGTAATGGTTGTATACGGCAACCGACAGAATTTTTTTCGCGTGCTCCTGATTGATAATATATTCATCCAAATATTGTTTGATGAGATGCGGACGATTCTTGTGAAGCGTATCGTCCAACGTGTCGGCAAATTCTTTTTTGTGCTCGGTTTCCTGCGCATCTTCATGTTCTTCAATAAAATGATAAATATCCTTGATACAGCTGCGGCAAATCGCAAAACCGGATTGAGGGTCGTAAATCGGCATATCGTACTGGTTATGGATCGTCACCATGCGTTTGCAAAAGCTGCAAACATGCTGCATTGGTGTGTTATTTGGCATACATTCATCCTCCGTTTATATTTCACTCTCTCCTATTATCGTTGATAATGAGTATTTTTTCAAGGCAATTTTTTCTTCTTCTCTTGCGTGGCCTCCTTTTTGTGTGGTATAATGAGCTCGTAATGGACGGGATGCCGTCTGTTTTCAATGCAAGCTGGCTTTTTCCCCTACACGGGAAGCTAGGCAACCAAGTTTTCGCATAGAGAACTTGTATCACTCCCAGTCTGGGGAAAAGAGAGGTGTATAGAGATGAAAGAAGGAATCCATCCGGAATACTTCGAGGCTACGGTGACGTGTGGCTGCGGCAATACGTTCAAGACGGGGTCGACGAAGCAGGATCTGCGCGTTGATGTCTGCTCCAAGTGCCATCCGTTCTTTACCGGACGTCAGCGTGATATCGCTGCCGGCGGTCGTATTGAGAAGTTCAACAAACGCTACGGCAACAAATAAGCGAAGCAAATGGAGCAGAGCAGCGATGCTCTGCTTCCTTTATATTTGAAGAAATTGGCATGTATTCCGGAAATTCCGGTTTAGAGGGGGAATTCCGTTGAAAGATAAATTAATGGTAGGCGGACAGGCCGTAATCGAGGGCGTTATGATGCGCGGACCTCAGCTGGTAGCGACAGCGGTGCGCGAGCCTTCGGGCAAAATCAGCGTGCAGACGAAACCGGTACATTCGGTGGGCGATCGTTGGCCGATTTTGAAGAAACCGCTGCTGCGCGGCGTTGTGTCTTTGTATGAATCGCTCATTCTCGGGATTAAATCGTTGTCGTATTCTGCGCAAATGGCCGGGGAAGAAGACGAGCAGCTTTCCGACAAAGAAATGGCCGGGACGATTGCTTTTGCCTTTGCTATGGCCGTGGTGCTGTTTGTGGTTATTCCTACCGGCGCGGCCAGATTTTTTCACACGATTACCGAGGATCCGGTGTTTTTGAATTTGATGGAAGGCGTTTTGCGGCTGGTCATTTTTCTGGCCTATATTTTCGCTATTTCCCGGATGGACGGCATTTACCGGGTGTTTCAATATCATGGCGCGGAGCATAAAACAATTCATGCGTATGAAGCCGGCGGTCCGCTGACGGTCGAGAATGTGCAGCGGTTTTCCCGGCTGCATCCGCGCTGCGGAACGGCGTTTCTGCTCATTGTCATGGTGGTGAGCATTTTTGTTTTCGCTTTTTTGGGCTGGCCGGATCTCTGGCTGCGCATTGCGAGCCGGGTGGTTTTGCTGCCGGTAGTAGCCGGCATTTCTTATGAGGTAATCCGCTTTGCCGGCCGGTCGACCAATCCGGTTGTCCATGTGGCGACCTTACCGGGACTCTGGCTGCAGAAGATCACAACGAATCCGCCGGCGGATGAGATGATCGAGGTGGCGATTCAATCGCTGCTGGCCGTGTTGCCGCCGGAAGAACGGGCGCGCATGGGCTGGCCGGATGAGGATCGGGAAGCTTTGGCGGCTGCCTGCGGGGCGGCCGTTGCCGTCGAGGATATAAAAGACCGGGCTGCTTGTGCGGCAGCAGAACCGGCGTTGGATACGAAGAATTGATGGTGGAGGAAAGACTACGTGCTGGAACAATTACAAGCAGTAGAAGATAAATATTTGGAACTGGAATCGCTGATTAGCGATCCGGAAGTGCTGTGCCAAGTGGAGAAATGGCAGCGTTACAGCAAGGAGCATGCGGCGCTGGCTCCAGTGGTGGAAAAGTTTCGCGAATATAAACAGGTCGTGCAGAGTATCAGCGATGATAAGGCTCTTTTTGACGAGCCGCTGGAAGACGATTTTCGCAAACTGGTCGAGGCGGAGCTGACTGAACTGAAACAGCGGAAACAACAACTGGATCAGGAGTTGCCGGTTTTGCTGCTGCCCAAGGACCCCAATGATGATAAAAATGTTATTGTTGAGATCCGGGGCGGTGTCGGCGGGGAGGAAGCCGCTTTGTTTGCCGGCGATCTTTTTCGCATGTACACGCGGTATGCTGAAAAACAGGGCTGGCGGGTCGAGCTTATAGATTCTAATCAGACGGAACTTGGCGGCTTTAAAGAGGTTTCTTTTTCGATTGATGGCTATGGCGCATACAGCAAGCTCAAGTATGAGAGCGGGACGCATCGGGTGCAGCGGGTTCCGGCTACGGAATCTGCCGGGCGGATTCATACTTCCGCCGTTACGGTGGCCGTGCTGCCGGAGGCCGAGGAGGTTGAGGTGGCAATCCGTCCGGAAGATTTGCGCATTGATACGTATTGCGCGCATGGAGCGGGTGGTCAGTACGTCAACCGTACCGAAACGGCAATCCGCATCACACATTTGCCTACGGGTATCGTTGTGCAGTGCCAGGACGAGAAATCACAGCTGAAGAATAAGGAACAGGCGATGCGCGTGTTGCGGGCTCGAATTTATGAGCGCGCCCAGCAGCAGCAGCAGCAGGCGATCGCTGCCGATCGTAAGAGTCAGGTTGGGTCCGGAGACAGAAGCGAGCGGATCCGTACGTATAATTTTCCGCAGGGGCGCGTGACCGATCATCGGATCGGACTTACGCTGCATAAGCTGGAGGCCGTGCTCAACGGTGAGATTGAAGAACTTCTGAACGCGCTTATTACCGCGGATCAGGCGGCAAAAATGAAGCAGGTAAAGTGATATGGCAAATCAGATATGGACAATCGGCTCTATATTGAAGTGGACCGGGCAGTATTTTGGCACGCGGGGTATTGAATCACCCCGGCTGGATGCCGAGGTACTGCTTTCGCATGTGCTGGGAAAACCGCGTATTTATTTGTATGTGCATTTTGATGAGCCGTTGGAAGCCGGCGAGCTGGCGCAATACAGGGAATATATCCGGCAGCGGGTCGCCCGGCAGCCGGTGGCGTATATTGTTGGTCGGCGGGAGTTTATGGGCCTTACTTTTCAGGTTACGCCGGCAGTACTGGTGCCGCAGCCGGATACCGAAGTGCTGGTGCAGGCGGTTCTTGACCGGTTGCCGGCAATGCCGGCGGCGAGGGTGGCTGATATTGGCACCGGCAGCGGCGCGATTGCTCTGTCGTTGCTCTATTATATGAAGCAGCTGCGGGCGGCGGCGGTTGATATTTCTAAGGCAGCATTGACCATTGCTGCGGCTAATGCCGCTGCGCTGGGCGTTGCGGATCGCGCGGTTTTTTATGAAGGCGATTTACTGGCTCCGCTGGCTGGAGAAACGTTCACGGCCATTGTATCCAATCCGCCGTATATTCCTACAGCGGATATTGCCGGCCTGGCGCCGGAGGTGCGTTCGGCGGAACCTATGGGCGCTTTGGACGGGGGCTCGGACGGATTAGCTTTTTATCGTCGGCTGGTTACGGAAGCGCCGGCTTTTATTGCGCCGGGAGGATTTCTAGCCGTTGAGGTCGGCCTTCATGAAGCACAGCCGGTCATAGCGCTGGCAGAGGCGCAGACGGCTTATGGGCGAACCGAAATTCTGAAGGATTTGGCGGGAATTGATCGGGTCGTGGTGCTCTGGACAAACGCTTCGGTATAGTTTTACTAATCTTAGCAGAAAGAATGACGCAGGAATGGAAACAAAAATCATTAAAATTGACAATCCGGCAAACCAAATGGATGTTCTGCTGTCGGCCGGAGATATTATTCGTGCCGGTGGGCTGGTGGCCTTTCCCACCGAAACCGTTTATGGCTTGGGTGCTAACGGACTTGACGCGGCGGCTTGCGCTGGTATTTATGCGGCGAAAGGACGTCCTTCGGACAACCCGCTGATTTTGCACGTGGCTGATCGGGCGATGGTGGACACCATCGCCGCTGTAGTAACGCCTATGGCGGAAAAGCTGTTGGCGGCATTCTGCCCCGGGCCGATAACGCTGATTTTGCCCAAAAAATCAGTTGTGCCGGAGCGTATTACCGGCGGACTGGCTACCGTGGGGATTCGGATGCCGGAAGATGATATTGCTCGGGCGCTGATCCGAGCGGCGGGAGTGCCGATTGCCGCGCCTAGCGCAAATATTTCCGGGCGGCCGAGTCCGACCACGGCCGCCTTGGTTTATCGCGATATGGCGGGAAGAATTCCCTTGATTCTTGACGGCGGGCCTTG